>Ga0209333_1000536_pt1 | contig 21042 bp, 18 predicted proteins | sample BlaSpr_A8_OM2_O3_FD_187982 | JGI IMG/M metagenome (GOLD analysis project Ga0209333, IMG submission 187982) | Forest soil microbial communities from Thunder Bay, Ontario, Canada - Black Spruce, Ontario site 2_A8_OM2_O3 (SPAdes) (version 2) | ecosystem: Environmental > Terrestrial > Soil > Boreal... | reverse complement strand
CTACGCAGGCCATCAGGACGACTGACAGAACCAGGTAGACCCAATACCGTCTGGCGAATGCCAAAAGCCGCAACAGGTCTTTCATGCGTGCACCCGCATGCGCTCCAGAGCGTCGACCACCTGCCGTTCGGTGACCGATTGTATGCCCGCCGGGCTTTGGATAACCACCGACGCCGTGCGCCAGGGATGCCAGATGGCCGGGTCTGAAGAGCCGAAGATCGCCACCACAGGCAGTCCGAACGCCGCGGCCATATGCGCCGGTCCGGAATCGTTGCCGAGGAATAGCGCGGCGCCCGAAAGCAGGGATTTGATTTCGCCGAGCGGCGCGCCAATCACCGTGCGGTGTTCGCGAAAGGCCGTCAGGTCTTCGCCCGGTCCGGCGATAAATACCGGATCGAGATCCAGCGATTCGCGCAGGTACCGCGCCGCACTCAGGAAGCCGGCTGCAGGCCAGGTCTTATCCGGCTGCGATGCGACGGGATGGATCACCGCGTAGGCGCGGCCATCGAAGCGTGCGGCGGAAAACAATTTAGCCCGCGGAATCTCCACCTGCGGCGCACCCAAATAAAACATAGCCGATGCCAAATGTTCCGCCGTATGTACGGTGCGCTCTTCGCCCAGAATCTGTTGCGCGCGCGGGATGCGCACGTTGTACAGCGGTTGCCAGCGATAGTGTGCGAATCCCGCCCGCCATCGAGCTCCCGACAGGGCCGTAAGGCGCGCGCTGGCGCTGCCTCCATGCAGGTTCAAGCAAAATTCGGGAGACCACGCCCGCAACTCGCGCCAGCTCGGCCCAAGCAACGCCTCGATATCCGGATTGCGTTCAAACACCGGGCGAAAGCGGTCTTCCACCACCACCGCGATGCGCAGATCGGGGCGGACGCGCTTCAAGATTTCGAGCGCGGGCGTACTGAGAACGCAGTCGCCCAGCGAGCGCAGCCGGACCACAGCTACGCGGCAGCCGATAGGCAATTCGGTCACTCTTCGATTTTCGCCTCGTCCACTAGCATCACCGGGATATCGTCCCGAATCGGGTACACGCGGTGGCACTGGACGCACTTCAGGCCGCTATTGTCCGGCTTCAGATCGAGGTCCGCCTTGCACAGCGGGCAGACTAGTATCTCCAGCAAATCTTTACTCAACGCCATAATTGATTCTACAGTCTAGCAGGCCGGACGATCGTGGCTGGCTTGGTCGGACGAACAGATCGATCGGAACCTGGAAAAACTCGGCCAGCCTTTTCGCTAGCGCCTTGCCGATCGAGCGCCGTCCGTTCAGAATCTCGGTGGCCACCCCTTTGTTTCCCAATACCGGCCAAATGTCTTTGTGCTCAATCCACGATCGTCCATCAGTTCCTTCAGTGAGTCGTTGGGAGACACACGCGGCAAGGGGAAGCGCTTTTCCGCGTAATCTTCAAATGAGCAGCGTCGGCACTTCCGCCAGCGCCTCCTCCTCCGGCGGTGGACGGGCGGGTTGACCCGGGAGCCGATATGGGCGGGCTGAGATCGCATCTCGAATGCCTCGGGCAACGCCGGTCAGTAGAGGAACCGGCAGGCGAGAATCCGGATCTTGTCTTCCGTACCTGATACACGAGTCGGTGTTCTTGATTGATGCGTCTCGACCAGCAACCGGACAATTCGTGTTTCAAGGGATCGGGCTTGCCCAGACCGGAAAACGGGTCACGCTGAATTTCGCGAACCAGTCTCACGATTCGAAGTGCCTGGCGCCCGATCTTTTTTCCCTCCTGGCGTTGTTTCGCGGCCAGTAGGCGGCGTTTCATCGTCTCGGACTTGAGCAGGTATGCCGTTTCCCGCTCCGATTCGATTTCGCGCCAGAGTTCAATCGGGACAATGACGGCAGTCGGTTCACCAGCCTCATTGGAGACGATCCGAATCTCCGCGTTTTCCATGCCTTCAGTGTACCGCCGCCGCCGTTCCGTCGCCACGCCTGCTAGAATCCCTTCATGGTCGAAAGCTTCGACGAGTGGGTGCGCGAAGCCGAAGAGACGCTTCTCGTTCCGGGTGACTATCCGATCATTGACAGTTCCGAAATCGACATGGCCGACGAGCTGCGGACGCTCGCTTACCGTGTAGTCCGGGAGGAGGTCGAAGGGAGTAGTATTACTGGCGGCCAAGTTGAGCCCACTGTCGAGTTTCTGGAACTTCGACTGATACGTGCCGACGGTGCTCTGCCAGTCCGCTTTGTCATCTTGAACTTCCTGTACCGCCTCGCTCACTTTCAGGGTTTCGTGTCGGCGGAGTCGGCGCCATTGCTCCATCGCGAAGTCTGGCCCCACTTCGAAACATTCGTGGGGCTTCCCGATCTTGACCCCGGTGCGCTTCGGGACCCGCGCGCCGTCCAGTGGGAGATCACGAACGCCTGCGTAGCCTACAAATGGGGTCTGGCGGCGGCGCTGTTTGACCGTCTGAAATTCCTGGGGGCGATTACATCGGTGCACTTCCGGGCGCTCAAGGGTCAAATGTATGTCTGCTCCGTAGTCGCTCCGAGAGACGAGGACGAATCGGGTGAGTCGCAGGGACACTTGGCGCGGTGGTGGCTCCCACAGTTGGACACCGTTTTCTTTCCCGGTGACGACATTTTCCGCAGTATCCGCCCTATAACACTGCTGGGGTGGGGTATGAATCTGGCGGACCGGGTGGAATACTCCGCAGAGGAGCGCGCCAGGCTCTCTTACGCCGCCCACGAGTGGGAGGAAGCTTTCCAAAAGGATTCGGACTTGCTGAGTTCCTATCGGGCGGCGTGGGCCAAGTGCTACTTTATCTCCGGGAACTACGTGAAGGCGGCGGAACAGTTCGAGCGCCTCCTTGCGCTCGGCCTTGGATTTCCTTGGCTATCAAGCGAGGCAGAGGCGCGAATGCGGTCTCAACTTTACCAGAATGCCGCCGAATGCTACGCGAAAGGTGACGTGGTGGAGAAGGCTAAACTCCTGTTGGAAAGGTGCGCCGAGGAATTTCCGGGGACGCGGGGACTTTGGCTGAAATTGGCTCGACTGCACCTTTCTTCGCCCTTGGACGTCGACACCGGAAGGGTTTTGGATTGCCTTCGTAAGGAAGAGGAGATCGACCCATCATCGTTCGGGGAGGACCCGCGAGGTTCCATCGCCCTGATGCTTGCGGAGGTCGCCGGCAACGACCTTCCCGCCACGTTGCGAAAGGTCGCGGAAACAAGTCCGGGAGACCTTCAGTTCATGACTTCGGTTGTCTCGAGGCACTGGCCGTCGTTCCTATCCCTGGACGAGAAGAGCCGAACGGAATGGGTTGGCGCCGCCCTCTTGCTGTGGGGCAGCAGCACCTGCCCGTGGAACCGGCCTCTCTTGCGGCGAAAGGTAGCTGGCGCCATCGCCGATATTGCCGAAGAGCACCTGAGGCGGCTCTTTGATCGCTTTCGGCAGGAAAAGGGTAACGTCGTCCTGGAGAAGATGCCGCCTGGTTCAAGCGTGGACAAGTTTCTGAAATACTTGAAGGGCTCGCGCCTAACGCTTGGAGAAATGATCTTTGAAATCGATGACACCCGCCGGTTCGAGCCGCAATATCCCGATCTGAAAGCGTGGCTTCACTGGAATTCGAAGCGCGTGGGGAGACTCAATGACCTGCGTCGTACTGCCAGCCATGGCGGCTCGGATCTCTCAGAGGAAGATGCCATCGAGCTATATGACTTGAGCGTCTGGTTCGTTGACCTGCTTTACGGCTAGAGGCGCTTCACTTCGCGCCGGATCCCTTCGGCAATCCACATCCGGAGTTGCGTCTGGTAACCTACCGACTTCGCAGCGGCCACGTGTTTTGCCGCGGCGATCTGTTCAGGCGTCAGGCGCAATGAGATCGGGGACTTTGCGCGGGCGTGGCGGTCGCGGATCTTCCTGTCCAGCGCGGGCGACGGCTTGGCCTGAGGGGCCTCGGGCAACTGATCCCAGATCCTCGCTACCGAGTGGCTCTCGAAATATTCCGCGGCATCCTCGTCGGACTGAAACTTCGGGAGCGGCGGCCTTGCGGGAGAAAGCTTTTTCTTCATGCTGTACCTATTTGCGGCGAAATCGCCGTCGCTCAGTTGGGTCCATGTCACGGGCCGTAATCACTCTCACCAGCCCGCCGGACAATCGCTGAAACACCACGAAGGCAAGGCGCCCGTCCAGCGTTTCGCCTAACGCGATGTATCGTCTCTGGCGCGTTCGCCTGACCTTGTGGTCGCCGGCGAAGACTTCCTCTACCTCCTCTGGAGTGATCTCGTGCCTCTCGATATGGAAGATGTTGCCATCGTCCCATTCAAAACCGGAGACAACCACGGCGCTATCGTATCATATTGTATATACGAAACGCTACAGAACCAAAAAAGCGGGTTCTGGGGAACCGCGCAGGACTGGATGCCCGCCCCCCGTCACAGCCCCGCGCGCCGCCATAACTCGTCCACCCTCCCCTTCACCTCCTCCGACATGCGGATCACGCCCGGCCACGGTCTGGTAAATCCCTCGCCTGGCCATTTTCGCGTAGCATCCACGCCCATCTTAGAGCCGTAGTTCGGCAGCCGGCTGGAGTGGTCCAGCGAATCGATGGGCCCCATTGTAAATTGAATATCCCGCTCAGGATCGATGTTATTCAGCGCCTTCCAAGTCACTTCGCGCACGTCCTGCACGTTCACGTCTTCATCCACCACCACGATGCACTTACTGAACATCGCCTGCCCCAGGCCCCAGATGGCGGACATTACTTTACGCGCGTGCCCCGGATAGGACTTGCGAATCGCCACCAGGATCAGATTATGGAAGATGCCCTCGGCCGGCATGCAGATGTCGCGCACCTCCGGCAGTTGCATGCGCATCAGCGGCAGGAAGATGCGCTCGATGGCTTTGCCCATGTAGAAATCCTCCATGGGCGGTGGTCCCACGATGGTAGTGGCGTAAATCGGGTCCTTGCGCTGGGTGATGCAGGCGATGTGATACACCGGATATTCATCGGCCAGCGAGTAAAACCCGGTATGGTCGCCGAATGGCCCTTCGGTGCGCAACTCGCCCAACTCCACATGTCCTTCGAGCACGATCTCGGCCTGCGCGGGTACTTCCAAATCGCATGTCTGGCACTTCACCATTTCTACGGGACTGCCGCGCAGGAATCCCGAGATCATCATCTCGTCCAGGTCCGGCGGCAGCGGCAGGATGGCGGAAAACATAGTGGCGGGGTCCGCGCCGATAGCTACCGCAACGTCCATGCGCTTGCGTCCGGCGGCAGACATGCGGCGATAGTGCTCCGCACCCTGCTTGTGCGTCTGCCAGTGCATGCCGGCGGTGCGGTCGTCGTAGATCTGCATGCGGTACATGCCGCAATTGCGTTTGCCGGAATCCGGATTGCGCGAGAACACCAGCGGCAACGTGATGAAGCGGCCGCCATCCTCCGGCCAGCATTTCAGCACCGGATAGTCGTGGAGCGAGAAGCCCGCTGTGCGAACGACCTCCTGGCACGGCCCTTTCGACACCACTTTGGGAAAGAACGAGCCCATTTCGGCCAGCTTCGGGAGCATCTTGAGCTTGCCGATCAGGCCTTCCGGCATGCGCATTTCCAGATATTCGGAGATACGCTGGGCCACGATTTCGACCGAGTCCACTTCCAGCGCGATCTGCATCTTGCGCATGCTGGCGAAACTGTTGATCAGCACCGGAATGCCGTAACCCTTGGGCCTCTCGAAAAGCAGCGCGGGGCCGCCGGCCTTGACCGCGCGGTCGGCGAATTCGGCGATCTCCAGGATGGGGTCCACTTCGAAAGGAATGCGCTTGAGCTCCTGGTTCTTCTCCAGCGCGGCGATGAATTCACGCAGATCGGCATAGGCCATGGCGTCACTCTAACGGGGCGTCTCACCTTCTACTATGATTGAAGTTCACACACAAATCCATCCATTGTTTTGAAGGAGCAAGCATGTTTAATCGAGTGGCATTCGTCACGGGCGCGAGCCGCGGCATTGGCCGGGAGATCGCCCTGACGCTATGCCGCGCCGGTTTCGATATCGTTGTGGCCTCACCGCAGATCGAGAAAAACGAAGAACTCGCGGAGAAGATCCGGGCTTGCAGCGGGCAGGCGCTGGCCGTGAATCTGGATCTGATGTCCTACGACTCCATCCGGGCGGGCTTCGCCAGAGTGCTGCAGCAGTTCGGGCGCATCGACGTGCTGGTGAACAACGCGGGCGTCACGCGCGACGGGTTGGCGGTGCGCATGAAGCGCGAGGATTGGGACCGCGTTTTGCAAATCAATCTGAATGGCGCATTCTTCGCCATACAGCAGGTGTTGCCCGCCATGATGAAGCAGCGCTATGGGCGCATCGTTAATATCGCTTCGATTGTGGCCGAGAGCGGCAACGCCGGCCAGGCGAATTACGTGGCCGCGAAGGCGGGACTGATCGGCCTGACCAAAGCCCTGGCGCAGGAGATGGCGCCGCGCGAGATTACGGTCAACGCCGTAGCGCCGGGTTTCATCGACACCGATATGACGGCGGTGCTGACGGAGGAGTTGAAACAGAAGCTGCTGGCGCAGGTGCCTTTGCGGCGGCTGGGCCGGCCGGAGGAGGTCGCCGCCGCCGTGCGTTTTCTGGCGAGCGAGGAGGCGGGGTATATTACCGGGCACGTGCTGAACGTCAACGGCGGTATGTATATGTAAGCGGCTGGCGCGCCGTATAATGATCGGATGCGCCGCTTAATCGGCCTGTTCCTGGCCGCCCTCACGACTGCCGCAGCCGGCGACAATGTCGACAAGATGGATGCTGTGCGCGAACAGCTTCGCGCGGGCCACACGGAGGCGGCCATCGGGACCCTGCAACAGCAGCTTGCCAAAGACCCGGGCGCCGTTGGCGCCAGCATCCTGCTCGCCGAAACCCTGCTCGCCGCCGAACGCTTTGACGAAGCGGACCAGGCCACGGAGAGCGCGCTGGCAAGGAACAAATCCGACGCCGGCCTGGAGCGCGTGCTCGGCGATCTTCGCTTTCGGGAAGGCCGCATCTTCGATGCCGAGAAAGCCTACAAAGCCGCCATCAGGCTCGATCCCCGTAATGCGCGGGCCATCTATGGTGTTTCGCGCGTTTTCGATGCCACTTCTTTCCGCAAGAAAGCCTCCGAGATGCTGCAAGTGGCGCACGCCATCGACCCGCAAGATCCTGTAATCGCGAACGCGTTTGACGAGGCCGCTCCCAGATCGCCTGCCGTGCTCGCGCGCCGGGAAGCGGAGCTGGCAGCGCTGCGCGATGCGCACAGCAAGGAACCCGGCGCCCGCCAACGCGATCTCGAGCGGTGGATCGCGGTGACCAAAGCACTCGATGGCAAGCCCGCATTCGAGCCGGCGGCGCCAGACCGTCCATACCGGCTTCCCCTCGGCCGTCTAATGGATGGCCGGCGCCTGACTGGCGGCAGCTTGCCCATCAAGATCGGCGGCGCTAAAGCCGACTTGCGTTTCGATACCGGGGCTGGGGGGATCACGCTAGGCAGCCGTTTTGCCGAGCGCGCGGGCGCCAAGCGGCTGGCCGACGGCGAGATCTCCGGCATTGGAAACGGACCCGCCATGCACGGCTGGATCGGTTACGCTTCGGCCATTCAAATCGGCGATCTCACGCTGGAGAACTGCATCGTGCAAGTGCCGGATAAAGGTTCGACCGACGATTCCGGCGGCCTGATAGGCTCCGAGGTTTTCCGCCGCTTTCTAGTGAAAATCAACTTCGCGGGACAGAGTCTCGATTTGGATCCGCTGCCCGGCCCCGCTTGGGACGGTCGTTCCTTGACGAACCGTTACGAAGGCCCCGAACTGGCGGGATTCAGTCAGATGCTGAAAGTTCATCATTACCTGCTGATCCCGACTTTGATCAGCCAATCCACCAAGGCGGAACAAACTCGGGGATTGTTCCTGTTGGACACCGGCGCCGACCTGAACATGATCTCGAGCAATCTGGCGCCCGCGATCGCCAAAGTGCACGATTCGGGTGATAAAGTGCGCGGCATTTCTGGAAGAGTCAAAAACGTATACGAGGCGGACAAGATTGTCCTGCAGTTCGCCACATTCCGGCAATTGAACCTGGACCTGACGTCATTCGATCTGACGGGCCTCAGCCGCGGCGCGGGCTTGGAGTTTAGCGGCATCATGGGGCTGCCGCTAATCGGCATGTTCGCATCCGTCACGCTGGATTATCGCGATGGGTGCGTAAAGTTCGACTATAAGCGGTGAGGATCGGTTCCACTTAAGGGCTCTCAGGTGAACAGTATTGAGGCTAAGCCGCAGCGCCCGCGCTGCGCTGCGCCAGTTCCTCCGAGGTAAGTCCGAATAGCGGCGGACGCGGCACGCCGAGCAGCGCCGGGCGCCGCTGTAAGGGAAGAATTGCAGAATCGCCCGATTCGGGCCTATGGTGGGACTCTACTCGGCGGTCACCCGCAAAGGGGAAAGCGGCAAGGTTTACGGTCCTGAAGAGGCTGTTGGCATCAAAGAGGCCATCACCATGTATACGCGCAACGGCGCGTTCCTAACCCGCGAGGAGAAGCTGAAAGGCACGCTCGAAGCGGGCGAGTTGGCCGCTATGATCGTGCTGCCCGAGGATCCGCTAAGTATTTCGCCGGACAAGCTGCTGGGCCTGAAGGTGGATTTGACCATCGTTGGCGGCCGCATCCTTTACCAGCGGCAGGCGTAGCGCACGCGCTTCGGCGCGCTGAAGGACCCGCTATACGGTACGGCCGAGGCTTACCCCGCTTCAGAAGGTGAATTTGGAGACCAGACCTTGGAGATGAGCGGCCATGACGCTCAACGACTGGGCCGCCTTCTGCATGTCGGTCGCACCACTGGTGGTGTTTTGCGCGGCGGCGGCGACCCCGCCTATATTTTTCGCGATTTCTTCGGTGCCTTTGGCCGCCTCGGCCACGTTACGGGCAATCTCGTTGGTGGTCACCGTCTGCTCTTCCACGGCGGAGGCGATGTTGTTCGAAATATCGTTGATCTGATTGATAATGGCGCTGATCTCGCCGATGGCCTGCACGGCGCCCTTGGTGTCCGTTTGGATGGCGTCGATTTTCTGGCCGATCTCCTCGGTGGCTTTGGCCGTCTCCTTGGCCAATTCCTTGACCTCATTGGCTACCACGGCGAAGCCCTTGCCGGCCTCCCCGGCGCGCGCGGCCTCGATGGTGGCGTTCAGCGCCAGCAGGTTGGTCTGTTGCGCGATGGAGGTGATGACTTTGATGACCTTGCCGATTTCCACGCTGGATTCACCCAGCTTGGCGATGGTGCGGTTGGTGGATTCCGCCACGCCCACGGCGGCCTTGGCTACCTTGGCCGACTCGTTGGCGCTCTTGGAAATTTCGCGGATAGAGGCCTGCATCTCCTCGCTGCCCGTGGCGACTACGGTCACGTTCTTGGACACCTCTTCGCTGGCCGCGGAGACCACGTTGGCCTGCGTGGCCGTCTCTTCGGCGTTGGAAGCCATCTGACCGCTGACGGCCGTGAGTTCCTCGGCGGAAGATGCCAGTGCGGAAGCCTGGCTGGCGGCGACCTTCAAGGGATCCACCACCGTGTCCAGCGTTTGGTTGAAACCCTCCACGATTTTGCGGTAGTCCCCCCGATGCTTCGCGGCCTCCGCGCGGACCCCCAGCCTCCCATTCGCGGAAGCCTGGGCCAGCGTGTTCACGTCCTCCACCAAGCCGTTGATATTGTTCTTCAACAGCATCAGCCACTCGTGGATTTGGTCGTCGCTGGAGGCCTTGTCCATGGTCGCATTCATTTCGCCATTGGCGATTCTTGTAATGTAGGCGACCAGTTCCGTGAGCCAGGAATGCATGCCGTTGATGGAGTTCTTCATTTTTTCGTGGTCGCCCTTGCAGGAGATGTCCACCTTTTCGCGCAGATTCCCTCCGCGGATAAGCCGCAGCACGCGGTTGACTTCGCTCATGGGCAGCAAGATGGCATCCAGCATCTCGTTTACGCCTTCGACGATGGCGGCGTAGGCGCCCTGGAACTGGTCCGGCTTGCCGCGCTCGGATAACTGGCCTTCGTGGGAGGCCTGGGTCAGGCGTGCCAACTCTTTCTGCATGCTTTGCAGGACGATGGCGACATTATTGACGGCGTGCTTCATCTTCTCGTGGTCGCCCTTGTAGGTCTGGGCGATTAGCTCGTCGATCTTACCGATGGAGACCTGTGCCAGCACGCGGTTGCCTTCGCCGATGGGCAGCAGGATAGCATCCAGCATGTCGTTGACACCGCTGACGATGCCGGCGTAGGCCCCTTGAAACTGGCCCGTCTTGCCGCGCTCGGAGAGTTGCCCTTCACGCGAACTCTCCATAAGCCGCGCCAATTCCTTCGCCAGGTTCTTCAAGATCCCCTTGACCTGTCCTATCGAACTCGCCAACACCCGGTCGTCCGTTCCCTGAGCGGCATCTTGAAATATGCCGTTGTCCAGGTCTCCTCCCGCCAGAGCGTCCGCCTGGTTCGCGATCCGCCGGAGGCTTTCCGAAAGACGGGCAAACGAGTCGCCCAACAGCCCAGGAACCTGCCGGTCGAGCACAGGGTCTCTCAACCGGTCCTCCGACAGCGCGCCGGCTTGCTGCAGCAAAACGCCGATGGCTTCTATGATCTGGTCGGTATGCTCGGTCTTGTCCGACCCTGGCGCTGTCTCAACACCGTCCAGGCTAAGTCCGAGCGATTCGAAGGTACCCATCAGGAACGCGTCGCCGATGGCCTGCATATCGTAATTAAAGACTCGGAAGATGGCCCGCTCCGCGGCCGCGATCTTGCGCGGGTCCTTCAATGCTTTCCGCAAGTAAATGCAAGTCAGCCGCTGCAGCTCGGCGTAGGAGCCGATGTACCACTTGAACGGAAGGTTGATCCTGTCGTGGATCGCACCAACCTTAAGACGCCGCTCGAAATAGTCGGTGCCCCAGCCCTCGCCGGCGCCCTCGAAGACCTGCGTGAAGTACCCCGCCTGGGCGCGCTCCAGCGTTTGACGCACCTGGCCGGTGGACATTCCGTTGTCCTGGGCATAGGTTTCAAAGAAGCGCCGCGTGGGACCGAATTCAAACTGCCAATCGTAGAACTCCTTCGCCAGGCCGGCGGCAACCGATTGCGCCCAGGGAGTCAGCTCGTCCAGCAGAGTCCGATCCTCCTCCCCCAACCGGATAAACTCCCGGCGCGTCGCCAGGTTGGATTCGTCGATCCCGAACCGGTGCACGCCGCTGCCGGGGGCCGCGGAATGGCTGCCCCCGCCGGAGCCGCTCCGGGCCGGGGACGTCATCCGCGGCAGGATCCTTCCGGCTGGAGCCGCGGTCCCGCGGGATGTTGAATGCACGGGCGCCGGGGGGTCCATCAACGCTGTCCCGGATTTCGCACCTGTTCCATATCGCGGCTGCGCGCCGCCTTTCATTTCTTTCGCCATTACCGTTTTCTCCTTAGGGATCCATACTTGCAGATCAATCCATTCAGCTTCCCGCCGCCTATCGAACGGACGGCCGCACGACGCGCTAAGTCTCCGTGCGCGGCCCCGATGCGATATCGATAGTTTTCTCGGTGTCGAGGACCAGCAGCAGGCGGTCCTTGAGCTTGTATACACCCTGGAGCAGATCGCGCGCGGCGGGATCCACGTTATCCGGCACCGGTTCGAACGTCTCGGAATCCACTTCCACGACATCGCCGATTTCGTCCACCAGCAGGCTCACGGCGGCGCCTTCCTTGCTGCGGACCACCGTGTTCATGGGCGTCTGGCCGTCGGGCCGCGGCCGGAGCTTGAGGCGCCGCCGCATGTCCAGGGCGGTGACGATCTGGCCGCGCAGGTTAATGAGCCCTTGAATCACGGCTGGGGCCAGCGGCACCTGGGTCATCTCCTGGTAGCGCAGCACCTCCTGGACCTGCAACACGTCGATGCCAAAAAAAAGGCCATCGACAAAGAAGGTGGCATACTCGCGGGTGCTGCGGCCGGTTTCGGCCGCCGGCCCAGTTGCCGTTCGCGGAGTGTGGATAGGGTCAGACATGGCTGAGATGGCTTCAGATTTTCCCGTTAGCGGACACCAGCGCCTCCGGCGTACCGACCGCGCTGGCCAGCCTGGCCAGAGATACCAGCATGGCGTCCCGATCGAACTTCAGTTGGTAATCCGCGAAGCCTTGAGGATGCTCCCGTTGCGCCTGGGCTTGCTCGGCATTGTCGATCAGGGCCAGCGCGGGGACGTGGGCCAAGCCGGGCAAGCGCCGCATTTCCTGCAGTAGACCGTGGCCGCCTCCATTCGACGGCAGATCCAGACCGGCCAATACCACGTCGATCTTGCGGCGCTCCAGTTCCCGCAAGGCCGCCGGGGTGTCGGCCGCCTCGACTACGCGGTAGCCGGCCATTTCGAGCGAATTGCGCACCAGCCCGCGCACGAACGGAGAGGGATCCGCGATCATGACTGTGGAGGTGTTGGCGCGCGGCGCGTCCAGGCTGCCGAACCAGCCCTCATCGGCCGTCTGGATTACGGCGTGCAGGTCGAGCAAATCGGTCACTTTCTTGCCGATCACCGCGGATCCCAACAGTCCGTGGCGCGCGGCGGCCTGACGGATGGTCACTTGATCCTCCACGATGTCCAGGATCTGGTCCACCAGGATGCCGATGCTGTGCTCCCCATTATTGAAGACCACCACTTGGGCGGGGTCCTGGAGACCGGCGGTGTCCGCCGCGCCCGGGTCGAGGATGGGCGCCAGGGAGGCCAGCGGCAGAATCCGCCCGCGATATTGGACCACCCGCTTGCCGCCGGCGTGCTCGATCTTGGAAAGAGAGATCTCCTCCAGCCGCGCTACCAGCGAAAGCGGGACCGCCAGGCGTTCAAACGATCCCGCCCGGAACAGCAGGAACGTCTGGCGTTCGTTGGCGGAGTGGTCCTGCCGCCGATCTTCCGCCGCGGACTTGTCGCGCGATTCCCGAACCACACCCGACAATTGCGCGATTCCCGAAACATCCAGGATTAGGGCCACGCGGCCATCGCCCATGATGGTGGCGCCGGCATAGCAGTTCAAACCCTTCAATTGCTTTCCGAGCGGCTTCACTACAATTTCCTGGGTGTCGCTGATACCATCCACAACCAGGCCAAACTGCCGGTCCTCGGCTTGCAGCACCACGATGTTGACCACATGGGATTCGCCCGTGCTGCCGAGTTTCAACACGTCGGCCAGATAGACCAGCGGCAGCAGGCTCCCCCGTCTGCGGTAGAACGGCGCGTCATGGATGCGTTCGATCTGCCGCTTTCCGGAATCGCCCTCGAGGCGAATCAGCTCCAACAGGCTCACTTGAGGGATCACGTATCGTTCGCCGATTCCGGTCATCCTGCGTGGAGCGGACCGCTTTTCAATCAGCGTGACCACTAAGCCAGGAATGATGGCGAGAGTGAGGGGGATTTTCAGCTTCAGCGTTGTCCCTTCGCCCAAGCGGCTGACCAGTTCCACCACGCCGCCGATTTTTTCAACATTGGTCTTGACCACGTCCATGCCCACGCCGCGGCCGCTAACGCTGGTAATGACAGCCGCGGTGGAGAAACCAGGAAGGAAGATCAAAGCCAGCGCCTCCCGGTCGGTCATGCGCGAAACCTGTTCGGTGCGGATCAGCCCCTTCTGCACGGCTTTGCTTTTTAGGGCCTGCACATCGATTCCGGCGCCGTCGTCGGCGATCTCGATGTTCACCTGGCCGCCCTCGTGGAAGGCGCGCATGGTCAGCCTGCCGTAGGGCGGCTTTCCGTTGCGGACGCGCACCTCGGGTCTCTCAATCCCGTGGTCGCAGCAGTTGCGCACGATGTGCGTGAGCGGATCCTTGATGGCTTCTATGATGGTCTTGTCGAGCTCGGTATCCGCCCCTTCCATTTCCAGGTGAATCTGTTTGCCGAACGAGGTGGCCAGATCGCGCACCACCCGCGGCAGTTTGTTCCAAACCATTCCGATAGGCTGCATGCGGGTCTTCATGACGCCTTCCTGCAGTTCGGTGGTGATGAGGTTCAAACGTTGTGAGGTGGCGTTGAGGGCGGAATCCTCCTGGTGGGCGGTGAACTGCAGAACCTGGTTGCGGGCCAGCACCAACTCGCCTACCAGATTCATGAGCTTGTCCAGCAATACGACGTCCACGCGGATGGTCGAATCCGCTATGGAAGAACCCTTTGGGGCAGCCGTCTTTTCCTCGGCGTCGGGAGGCGCTGGGGTATCGGGAGGGGCCGGGTCGAGGGCCGGCTCCGGGGGCAAGCTTATTACCGGCGCTTCCGCGCTCGTCTGGGCGGAGGTCTGCGCGCTGTTCGGGGCGGGGTTTAGGGTGCAAGCGGCTTCCAGGCGTTTGCGCAGATCGGGATAGGTCCCGGGTCCTTCGTGCCCGGTGGCCTCGATGTCCACCAGAACGGTCTTAACCACATCCACGGTTTCCAGGACGATGGTGACCAACTCAGGGGTGAGCTCGCGTTTCCCCTCGCGCAGTTGGCTGAGGATGTTCTCGGCCAAGTGGGTTACACCCCCCAGCGTGTCGAAGCCAAGGAATCCGCAAGTCCCTTTGATGGTGTGAATTGTACGGAAAACACTAGCCAGGAGTTGAGGATCTTTGGGGGACTTCTCAAGCTCCACCATCTCCTGATCCAGGCGCGCCAGGCTCTCGTTGCTTTCGATGAGGAACTCTCTAATGATTTCTTGGTCGTCCATCCCTCGCCGCCAGACACACCCTCTTTTTGGATTTCCAAATGCTAGTGGCGGGGATGGGGGGAAAGTCTCATCCGCCATAGCAAAGGACGTTATCGGCCAATTCTTCGGATCTATGCGCGGCCCCGTACGCCCCGCCGCGGCCGGTCGGAACGGACCGATGGCCGGGCACGTCATTGTCCTATGGGCAAACACGGCATGGCTTCACTGGCGGCGGCACTGGCGCTGGCGGCCGTCCCGCTGCTCCCCGACGCGTCGCCCGATTACCAGGCGGTGGTCCACAAGTTCTCGCTGATCGAGCACGATCGCCTGAAGGCCGGCTCGCGCGTGGTGCTGACGCCCGCGGAGTTGAACGCCTACGCCCGGCAGGAGGTTGCCGAAGCGGCGCCGGATGGCGTCCGCAATGCGCGGCTGGAGTTGGGGCCCGGAACGGCCACCGCGACCGCGCTCATCGATTTCGGCAAGCTGCGGCGCGCGGAGGGGAAGCCGCCGGGGCGGCTTGCGGCGTATCTGCTGGATGGCGAGCGGCCGGTTACGATCGTCGCACGCATCCAGTCGTCCGATGGAACCGCGACCGTGGACGTGCAACAGGTGGAGATTTCCGGCGTGATCATCGAGGGACGCCTGCTCGAATTCCTGATCCACAGCTACTTGATGCAGGCCTACCCGAACGCCAAGGTGGGTGAGCCTTTTGCGCTGGGGCACCGCATCGAGCGCCTGGATGTGCAGCCGTCCGCGGTGGATGTGGTCATCGGACGGTAACAGCCACAGGCTGAGGCCTGTGCCACCATGGGTCTATGACTTTATGGCCGCTTCTCCTGCTGGCCGTCGCGCCAGGCGCAGATCGGGTTGTGTTCGACACCGACTGCGGCTTCTTCGGCGACGACGGCGCCGCACTGGCGATGGTGTTGCGCAGTCCGAATAAGGTTCACGTGGCGGCCATCACGGTGGTGTCGGGCAATGTGTGGGCCGCTGAGAGCACAGCATATCTCACGGAAATCCTGGGCCTGCTGGGCCATCCCGGAATCAAGTCGTTTGTGGGCGCGCAAATGCCGCTCATCCATACGGCCGACATGGCCAAGCTGGAAGGGCGGCTGGAGTTCCAAGGGGCCTTCGCTACCCCGCCTAAGTTCGCGCCAGCCGGGACGCCCTCGGCGATTGGCGCGCTGGCCGATTTGGTGCGGCAGAACCCCGGTCAAATCTCGATTCTCGCGCTGGGGCCCATGACCAATGTAGCCATGCTTCTGCGGTTGCATCCGGATCTGGCCGCGAAGATCAAGCGCATCGTCTTTATGGGCGGCAATGTGCATGTGCCGGGGAACGCGTCGGCCGCGGCGGAGTTCAACTTCTGGTTCGACCCGGAGGCGGCGCAGGTTGTGCTGCGGTCGCGCATTCGCGAGAAGATCATGTTCCCGCTGGATATCTGCAATCGCGCCGTGCTGACTAAGGCGCGCTTCGACGAAGTTATCGAGGCCAAGACGCCACTTACCGAGCGTTACAAAGAAGACTACGGCCGGCGCTATCCAGGCTTTCTCAAAAACCCCAATGCCAGTGGATTTCTTTGGGACGAGCTGGCCGCCGCTTGGCTGATCGATACCGGGTTCGTGACTAAGTCGGAGACGGAGTGGCTGGACGTGGACGCGCGGTTCGGCAAGACTTATGGCGCAACGATTCCGCTGGAGCGCAGGATGGCGCCGGATGCCACGCCCGTGCGGGTAATGCTGGATCTGGATTTCCCGCATTTGTGGAAGCTTTACAAGCGGTTGTTGAGCGGAGGCTAGGAGAAAGGAGTCAGGAGACAGGAGACAGGAGGCAAGTACCCTTTTTCGATTGGCTAGTACCCGTTATTTCCCGAGAGAGCAGAAAACCGGCCCGCAAGCGTCCAGCCTATGATATAGTGTCCGCAGCTAGTCGGTTACAGTCTGACGAATAGGGGTCGTGACGATGAAGACTCGATACTTGTCCACCATGATGGGGATGGCGCTGTTGGCCTATCTCCCCCTCGACGCGGCGGACGATACTTTCCAAATGGAAGCGATTCCGCTCGCCAGTCAGTTCGCGGCCGACACCTCGCTGCCGGCCGTTCAGATGGTCAGCGTGACCATCGCCGCGGCCAGCTCAGTCACGGCTAATCCGTGTATCGGCGGGACACGGGGCTGCCCCGACCCTACCTTCGGGTATGCGTCCATTCCGTTTCCGTCTGCCGTGCTTCCGGCCGGCAGCGATGCGGTGGTCACCTGGATGTTCCAGGACCTCTCGTACAGCGGGCCTATCCAGATGACCGTGGCTTTCATCCAAAACGGTGTGGCCGTCGGGGAACCTTCCACGTCGCATTCTAATCCGAGTGTCGTGGCGGGCGACGCGTACCTCGTCCATTTCGCGACTGCCGTTCCGGCTCAAGCGGCGGCGGGGTCCGCGATGGTGGTTGTGAACGTTACCTACGGGGACACGATTACCCGGGCGTCGCAGGAGTTTACCGTGTCGGCGGCACCGCCTGATGCTTCCGCGCCGGCCATCCAGATGGTCAGCGTGACCATCGCTGCTGATAGTTCGGGCACTGTTGATCCCTGCATTAGCGGGGAACCGGGGTGCCCCGACCCGACCCCTGGCTATGCGTCCATTCCGCTTCCGGCCGCCGTGCTACCGCTCAACAGTGGTGTAACAGTAACCGCCATGCTACAGGATCTCTCGTATAGCGGGTCCATCGAAATGACGGTGGCATTTATCCAGAACGGGGCCGTAGTCGGGCAGTCATTCCACGACGGGGGCATCGTCCTCAAGGCCGGCTCCGCTAACCTGATAGCCTTTGACGAGGGCGTTCCACCGCAGGCGTCGCCCGGGCCGGCCATGATAGTCGCGAGCATCAACTACGGGGGGAATATTGCTCGGGCCTCGCAGGCGTTTACCCTCCAGTAGACTCACCGGAGCTTGACCGCTCCCGTGAGCTTTACGCTGCCGGTTGCGATGACTGTCGGCCAATTCATTGACAAAGAGCGGAAGTACGCGCCGGTTGGGCTGATGAGGGCGAGGGAGTTGTTCACCGTGTTAAGGGTGTACTGGTCGCCCCGGTTGCAGGCATCCTTGTCCGGGTCTGTCGGATCGGAGGTGTACGCGAAAAATGGGAATGTGTAGAAAATTGCGGCCGACGTCATTTTCTGCGCAGAGGCGAACTTGAAGATCATGTCGAGCCACTGCCGATCCAATCCGTAGGTGTTCCAGTCGTTCCAGCCGCAGCCGCGGTATCCCGGAACGGTTGTGTTGGGCTCTATTTCGGCGTAGTCGGTCGCGCCGACCGGGTACACAAAGGGCGGGCTCTGGCTCTCCTCGATGCGCACATCCGTCTTTCCGGCGGCGAATGTTGCGGCGATTTCGGCGGCGTAGTTTGCGCCGAGGTTCGTTCCGCTCGTCCTGGTGAGCATATTCACAGGATAGGTGGCTGGGCCCGAAATGCTTTGGGCATTGTACACGTCGTAGGTGATGTAACTAAGGTTGGCGTCGCCGTTAAGACTGTCGCCGCAGAAATTGGGAACTATGTTGCCTCCCACAACGGTGTTATCGTCCTCCCAGTAAAGGCATCCCCCGGCGCCCACCTTGCCGGTGTACCCGTTGGTGCTAAGCTGCCCCGCATACAGGTCCACGAAGTTTCTCCAGTCCGAGGCCGTTCCTTGACCAACTCCATTCCAACCAAATCTGCTGTTCTGGGTGCTGCATTCGTGGACGATTGTGAAATAGTCCGGCTGCTGCGCGTACCCCGCATTCGTCGCCATGGTAATCATAGCGCTGGTGGTCGTGAGACAGGTCTGGTATTGGTTCATGGTGGTGACCGAGCACGTAGGGCTCAACTCCGTGAGGTTGAGATCCGCCGGGTCGAGCTCAACTTCGCAAGTGTGGCCGTTGCACGTTTGAGAATGAATGTAGTTCACCAGGTTAGTGTAGTACCCCTGTGTCGTGGAGTCTCCGTTAACGTAGGGCTCGATCCAGATATTGATGTTGATCCGGTCGACCCCCATGGAGATGAGGCCGTCGGCATACAACTTGAGGGGGCACGCCCCCCAGCCCATAAGGCTCGGGGGGCAATTCATGGCGATGCTGGGGAAGGTTGTGATGTAGGCGCCTGCGGCGGGCAAGTGGTGCGCCGCGAATTTCACCCGAGGAAGGGTAGTCCCGGCCAGGGTGATGCTGCCTGAGAAGACGCCGGCTATCGCGGTGGTCAGGTCGTTAATATACGTCGGCTCGGACGTTTGGGAAAAGGCGGCAGCGCCCGACAGCAGAGACATCGCAGCGAGTTGGGCAGGCCTGACGGCCCAGCGGCGGCGAGCCCGGATCGGCGGCGGGGCCGGGGGCTTGGGTGAGCAGCAGGGCATCGTCTTCATCGCCATCGGGTTCCTTCCTATGGGGTGAGCAAAACGGACATGTCGGCAAACTGGGCGCTGGTAACAGAAGCATGGTTCGTTACCTGAACGGAGATCTCATCCCCGGCGGCCAGCGTTACGGTGTCTGTGGTGTCGGAGTATTTTCCCGCAACGCCAGAATTCACCGGCCCGCCTACCGTCACGGCCAGAGAGGTCGCCGTCGTCCCATTCAAGAAGATCGCGAAGACAAGGGAGTTCCCCGCACCGGTCGGCTGGCCGCCTGTTGTGACCACCCAGAAATCCCTCAGCGTTCCGGCCACGGGCACTATAATCCTGCGCAGGTGCTCGTTTGTGCTCGCGCCGGCGGGACTCCCCAGCGCGAAATAGGTCGTGCCGTTCCCTAGTGAGCTGTTGTCTTGGTTTGCGCCGAAGACTGTGAGCGCCGAGGAGGTGGAGATGGAGGGCACGCCGCTGCTGGAGGTGACGAGCACCCCGTTATTCACCGACGGCGTGAATGCCACGCTGTTTGAGGTCGCGCCATAGGCTACGCCATTGGTTGTGACGGATGTGGCTCCAAGCGAGCCGGTTGCGCCGCCAGGAATCACAATCAGCTGGTATGTCCCCCCAGTCGGGCTGGTGTTGCTGCTCAGGACGCGGCCGAGAACCTGGCCGCTGAGAGGGTAGGCCAGTCCCGCGTCAGTGCAGTCGCCGCTGGCGATGGTCGAGTTCTGGACGTAGTGCCCCGCGATCGTGGCGCCATCGAAAACACATGAAGCCAGCCCGAGCTGGGCAATCTGGGCGCTTCCGGAGGTCCCGTTTCCGGCAACTACGACTCCGACCACGCCGCTCGTATCCGCTGTAGTCGTGACTACGGCGGCGGACGGCGCCGACCCGGTCAGCTTGGCCGGCCTGTTCAGAAAGGTGCCGGTCGACGTTTGGTTTGGGATGCCGACCGCAAGGTTGTAGGTCGCCAAGTCGAGGTTGGCGCCCAGCGCGCTGGCGAGGTTAAGCGTGGTTGAGCCCCCCAGCGCTACGGAGCCGCCGCCGCTAAGGCTGGTGCCGGCGGCCACGGTCAGCGATGAGTTCGCGAGCGCGGAGTTGGCGAGTTGGGACCAGGTCGCAATCCCGGTGCCATCCGTCACCAAGGGATAGCCATTCGTGCCGCCCCCGGATGTGGGCAGGGTCAGGGTCCAATTGCCAGTGCTGGCGCTCGCGCATATTGGTGAGTCGTTCGTGCCGCTTTCGAGGTGGAGGCAGCCCGGCGCGGTCCGGTTACCTGAAGGTATCCGGACACGCTAACGTTGGACGTGAAAGACGGCAGTGCGCCGGTGGCGCCTACCAGGACAGTGCCGGTACCGCCGGCGGTGGTATATAACAGGTCGTTGGCGGTGCTGTCGGCGGCGTATGCCGCGCCGTACTGGGTGCCCACCGGGACGCCGGGACGCAGTTCCGGCGGGACGATCACCATGTTGGTGTTGCCGCCACTGCCGGAAACCAGGACTCGGCCTACCAGATTGGTACCGGCGCTGGGGTAGTTCGCGCCCGCGTCCGTGCAGTTCCCGGCTGTGGTGGAGGACGTGAGGGCGTAATGGCCCGCGGTAGTAGGCCCGTCGAAAACGCATCCGGCGCCACCCCCGACCGCGATCAATGCGTTGCCGGTCGTCCCACAGCCGGTTAGGCAGGGGCCAATCACGCCGGTCTGGCCGACGGCACAGGTCACGGCGAGCCCGTTTGATGGGTCGAGGCAACTCAACAGGTGCGCGGTGGTCCCGGTTGTGGAGTCGTTGCCGAGGCTAACCGTGGCCTGTGTGCCTTGCGCAAGGAGGGCGGATACCGCCAGCGCCATGCCGCAAATCAGATTGATCGCTCTCAAAATCGGCTCCTTTCAGCGGCGACCGCCCGAGACGGCGTACCCCGCCTTATGCACGGTAATTTCAGGATTTTCCGCTTAACAACATCATCATCGAGCCGCGCCGTCAATGGTAAATCCGCCAATCGGCAAAATAACGCCTAAATGTAGCGGAAATGATGGCCGTAATAGT
>Ga0209333_1000535_pt1 | contig 21043 bp, 17 predicted proteins | sample BlaSpr_A8_OM2_O3_FD_187982 | JGI IMG/M metagenome (GOLD analysis project Ga0209333, IMG submission 187982) | Forest soil microbial communities from Thunder Bay, Ontario, Canada - Black Spruce, Ontario site 2_A8_OM2_O3 (SPAdes) (version 2) | ecosystem: Environmental > Terrestrial > Soil > Boreal... | reverse complement strand
CGTTCGCCGCTTCAAATCCAGATCGCAGGCGACGATTCGGCGTGCCGACTGACTCTGATGGAGATTGCGCACCCAATTCGGGCCCCAGTAGCCGAGCCCGACGACGCCGACGCCGCTCAGTTGAGCGCGCTGGTCCCTGGCCGCGACGGTCGGACGGCGGTTCGTGGCCGGGCTCGGACGCCCGATCTCGATCGCGCCGTTGGCATTCGCGCCGTTGACGTTATCCGCTTTGACCGGGCCGTTCGAATGCCCGTTTTTCGAAACGCCGTTGTGATAGCCATTTTCCACCGGCGGTCTTTTTTCATTGATCATGATGAAGTCATTCATTGGGGGAGTACTCCGCGGAAGAATTTCTTGGCCCGTCCGGCCGCGCATTGAGGATCACACCTGCGACTGTTCGGTCGGCAGCCCGCAGTGCGGCAGCGGTCGTAGCCAGCTCTTTGCGTTCGGTCTGTCCGTAGCGCACCACCAACAGGATCGGATCAGCGGGGCGCATCAGCGGCAACATCCGCGGATCGAGGCGCGCCACGCCTAGATCGATCACGGCGGCGGGAAAAGTACTGAGCACCACTTCGAGTTCCGCGATTGCGGCTTCGCGTTCGCCGTCATCGCCGCCCAGACAGCAGGTCGCCAGCGTCAGCCGCGGCCATCCGGTAGTGCGCAGTTGCAGCGAACCGTCCAGCGTAATCTGCGCGACGGACCTCTCAGCATGCGCGACCACGCGATGCAGGCTGGGAGCCTGGAGATTCGCATCCACCAGCAGCGTGCGCATGGAAAGCCGCTGGCTCAGATCCAGCGCGAGGGCGGCCGCGATCGACGATGCGCCGTCGTAGGGACGGCATCCTGAGATTGCGACCCGGCACGACTTCTCAACCGCTGCCGTCGGCGCCATTCGCTCGCTCAACTGCCGAATCGCGTCCTGCCGCGCCAGCATCGCCGGCAGATCGTGCGGGAGCGTCTCGGGCAGGAAAGTATTTTCGAATCCGATCGCGTCGGGACTCGGGGCGACCTGGCGCACTGGCGGCTCGATCAGCTCGCGAGTCTTGGAGACCAGCTTCGCGCGCGGGCGAGCAGGCGGCAGCGGCTCGCGCGTCGTGGCGAGGTTTCGGTTGATCGCGTCGTAGTATTTGCTCACTGCACTACTCCCGCCAGGTTAGTCGGTTGGCTTGATGGCAAATGAACGGTCTCGCCGACGTAGAGACTGTTGGGGTTCTTGATTTGCGGATTGGCCTTTATCAGGTCAGGTGTCCGATCTTTCGAGCCGAGGTACTTGGCCGCCAAATCGTGAAACGTATCTCCAGAGTGAATCTGTATGGTCTCGTCATGCGGCGCAGACACCGCTTCAATTGAATGAATCGGCATTGCGGCGGCAGATGCGTTGACGATCGATGGGGCATAACCAACCGTCGGCGCCAAAGTCTTATCGTCGGCAAGCGAACTGGAAGAAACTGCCGCGTTAGCAGAAGGCACCACGGTGGCGATCCGCTGGGCACTGCGATTGAACTCGTTCGACAGATTGGTCGTCTTCGCAATCAGGATGCTGCCGATGGCGATGACAGCGAAGGCAGCGCAGGTGGCGCCCACCAGTGCGAATCGACGGCTCGGCCGAATCAGAGGCTCAACGTCAATGGGAGGCTCGTCCTCAATCGGAGTCTCAAGGACAATCGGAGTCTTCTCGCTGACCGGAGTCTTCGCGGGGATCGCCGGCTTGACGGCAGCTAACGCGGGACGATCCGCGTTGTTCAAAGGAAGGAAGATACCCTCGTAGTCCTTGACGACCTCGCGCGCAACGTCGAGAGTCACCGTCTTTTGGTTCTTCGAATACGCGAGCAGCAATGCGTTGTGACATAAAACGTTGAGACGCCGCGGAATTCCGGCGGCGGCCGCGATCAGATACTTGATTGCGTTGGCTTCAAAAATTTGCGCGGATCCGTTTTGCGCCTGCAGCCGGCAATCTATGTAGGCGGCGCTTTCGCCGTCATCGAGCGACAGCAGAAACACCTTGGTCGAGATTCGCTCTCGCAGTTGCCGCAGATGATGCGCGGAGAGATGCTCGAGCAGCTCCGGATGCCCCATCAGAACGATCTGGAGTCCGCAATCTTGCCCACTGTTGGAATTGGTCAGCAGGCGAAGATCCTCGAGGGTTTCGTCGGTCAGGTTTTGCGCTTCATCGACGATGATTGCGGTGCGGCTGCCCGGCGGACGATTTGCAATCACACGCTCGAACTCTTCCATCAATTCGAGCTTGCCGCGTTCCTTCGTCACCACGCCGAGCTGCGGCAGCACCACCCGCATGATTTCCTGGAAGCTGAGCTTCGGGTTGGGCACGCAGGCGAGCTGAAGATTCCGGGGCCGGCGCGCGAGGACCGTGTTCAGCAAAGTAGTTTTGCCAGTGCCGGTTTCGCCCAGCAGCACCATGAATCCGCATTGGTCGTGCAGCAGCGCCCACTCTAATGCGGCCAGGCATTCGCGATGAGCCGCGCCGAGATACAGGACCGCCGGCGACGGCGTGAAGCGAAACGGCGGTCCATCGAGTCCGAAATGCCGGTAATACATGGTCACACCCGCTCGCTCAGAATTGCTACGATTGGAAGTCCGGTGAGATTGCTCACGACGCCGGACGAATAAATCTTCGCGTCGCTCTCTTCCGCCCAGTACGCGGCCGCCACTCCAAAAAGAACGGCGAGGACCAGGCCGACCGCCAGATTGAACGGGATGCTCGGGAACACCGGCATCACCGGGACGATTGGCGGCCGCGCGACACTGACGTTGAGAATCTTGTTGCTGTTGAGCGCCTCGGACGCGCGCGCTTCTTCAGTCTTGCGAACATAGGCGAGGTAGGCATCCGAGTCCGACGTCTCCTGCCGCTGCAGGCGTTCGAACTCGACGCCATTGGTCACCAACGCCGACAGTTGCTGGTTGGCAAGGTCGATCTGTTTGTCGAGCTCGGCCTGAGTGGCTTTTCCGGAAGCCGCGTCGGTGCTCGCCTGCTTAAGGTTCGTCTGCAGGGTTACCCACACCGGATTGACGTCGGTCGACTGCTCGTTGACCTCGAGATGGTTCTCGCCGTCGAGAATCTTCTCCTCGGAGGCGAGCTTGGCGTCGATCTCCTTGATGCGCTCGCTGGTTGGCTGATAGCGGGTCAGCAGCTCGGCCCTTTCCGCGCGCAACTGCATCACCTGTGGCTTCAATTGCTGCAGCGCGAGGTTCTGGACCTGATGGGTTTCTTTTTCGATCCGTCCAGGCGTGCTGCCCAGTTGCGATTGCAGTGCTTGTGCCTGCTGCTCGCTTCCTGAAACCTGCGCGTCGGTTTTGGCGGCCGTGCCCTGCAGATCCGATATACGCGCGATCAGCGCCTTTTTCTGTTCGTCGAGATTGCCAATGCCGGTCTTGAGTTGATAGTCGCGGAGCTGCCCTTCTGACGCTTCCAGCCGGGCCTTCAGCAGGCTGGTTTGCTGCTGATAAAACTTCTCCGCCTGCGGGTCATGCGAGAGACTGGCGTGGAATTCAAGGTACTGGTTCATCAATCGATCTAGAAAGTCCTTGGTCCAACGCCGGTCGTGCGAACTGAATTCGACCTCGATGATGTTCGACCGCTTGATCACCGATGCATCGAGGTTTTTCTCGACGTCGAGTGCCCACGCGTCGCGCGGAGCGAGGTTCGGAATGCTGTGCAGGAGATGGTAACTCTCGAGCGGCAGCCGGACTGCGGCTTTGACCGCGGCCACCGCCATTCCCGATTGGTGCGAATAGGCTGGCGGCACCGGCAGGCCTTCGAGTGCGAGCTTGACCAGGTACAAGCTGGTGATCAGTTCGCGCTCGGAATTCAGATCCTGTTCCTCGACCGGGTTATTGACCGCGGCGGAACCCGGAGGAGAGCTACCCTGCAGCTCGGGCGAGACCAGCAACTGCGCGCGATTGTCCTGCACCAGGACCTGGCAGCTCGACGAGTACAGTGGAGGCAACAGCAACGTGCCGATCGCTACGACGCCGAATACCGTCAAGCTGGCGATAGCTGCGATGCGGCGGCGCCGCCACGCGATGTCGATCCAGTCTCTATAGTTAAGGTTAATTGGCAGCATGGTCCTATCGATTTCCAGCAAGCCTTCAACCGGCTAGAAGGTCGGAGATATGTACGGTTCCACCGGCAGAACGTCTCTTATGTGTTGCTTGACCCACAGATCCGCATTCGCAATCCCGCTTTTCGGCACGACCACCACGTCACGCGGCAGCAGGGCAACGTCTTCGGCGGAACCGGGATTCTTGGTAGCCGCGGCCAGATCGATTTTGGTTCCTTGCGCCCGTCCGCAGGCGTCGCGGCGAATCAAGACCGCGCTCTCGGGATCTGAGTTGTCAGTCACGCCGCCAGCCAGCGCCAGCGCCTGCACCGCGGTCATGCCAGGTTGCATCGGAAAGCCGCCCGGTTTCGTGACTTCGCCTTCTACATAGATCTGTCTGCTAGGAAGTTCGTTGAGATGAACTACCGCGCCCGGATTTCGCAACTCGTTGCGATAGGCATAGTCAATCGACTTGGCCAATTGACTCGGCGTCAGACCGGCAGCCTGTACCGGACCAACCATCCGCAGCTCGATTTTACCGTTGGGATCGACGGTGGTGGTGTCGTTAAATTCGGAGTTCATATAGAAGTCGAGCGCGAGTTGATCGCCAGGCTGAATTCGATAATCGGCGTCATGCTGCGCCACGCTCTGGGCGCTTTCTTCGATGCTGGCGTTAGCTGCGCACTGCTCGGGCGACATCGACTTCGACGCGAATTCGTCGTGCTCGCTCTGATTCTGGCTACTCTTCGAGGAGCATCCACCGACTGCGACAGCGATCATAAGCGCGCAAGCGAGGAGCTTGGCGCGGTTTGATATCTTGTCGTTGTTTGTGAAATTCAGCCTCATAGCAAGATGCGTCCTCACAATTTTTTGCGACGGCTCTTCAATCGACCCACCCCTGAACTTACTACCCGCGAATGCACGCGTTCGAGTTAGCAATGGCAACTCGCGTGCCATAGTGCCGACTGATTGAAACGATACTGAATCGGACTATTTGGAGTGGAAGCGGGCGCGTACTGTGAAAGGATTACAAACGTACACAGCTACAAATCGCCCAACAAAGGGCGCCGAAGGAGGAATTAAGAATAGTTTGGAGATGAGCTAACGCTTCAAATAGCGAACGGGCCCGCGCTCCGATTGTAGTAGCTACGATCCAAGCTACGAGCCCGTCCCTGTCAGTCCTCACCCCCGCGCACCACACTGTAGTTAGAGCACTAGTTACCTACTCCTCCGGGCTGCAGCCACGTTTGATCCGATAGATATCCTTGAACCTGCGAGATGTAACTCAAAGAACCTGAATCGTACCAATGGCCCGAATACCACCATCCGACACAGCCCCACATCATTTGCTCAGATGTGCCGTTGGGATAGGTCGGATATCCGGAGCTTGGTGTATCACTGGTCAGATAGCTGACCTGGCCTTCGAAACACGCTCTCTGCTGAGCCAGCTTATAGTCAGCCGCAAAGGCGGTACTGTTATACGAATAGCAATCCGAATTCGTAACATCTGAAGTATCCTGGCTCGACGCGACTGCCTCGCAGGTCGATGGGTAGTCCGACGACTTGATCTGCAGAATACCCAGGCTGGTACCGTTGCCTACATCTCCGATGTGGTTCTGAATCCAATGGGTCTCGTTGACCGCGGTGGCTCGCGTCACGTTTTCGTCAAAGCCCCACTTGCATGACGCCCACTTGAGAATCGCATCGGTAGTACCGGTAAACTGGCCATCCGCGCGCACCAGGTAACTCCCCGGAGCGCCGCCTTCGCCGCCAGTAGCCTCGGAAATGTATTTGGTCAGGTCAGAGGCGGTCGGCATGGTGTTGTTGGATGTGGCGTTTGCAGGCACCGGCTCAAACGTGTCAAGCGAGGCCACTGCCGCGCACGTGGCATCGGCCGGCAAAGATGAGCCACTTGGCAAGAGTGAATAGTAAGGAGTGGCCGTCGACGACGGACTGGCGGTGGGCTTTGCCGTCGCACTGCCTGAGGGGGCGGGAGTTGGAGTGGGTGAGCCCGACCCATTTTGAACAGTCACATTCATCGCCTCCGTTGCGATCAACGCGTTGCTGCTGTTGTATCCGTTGACGGCGAGAGTATGCGTGCCGTTCGCCACGCTGGTCGAATTCCAGGCGAGGGTTAAGGGCGGCGAAGACGCAACGTAGGTTCCGTCGACGTAGAAGTTAACCCAATCGACGGGCGAGACGGTCGTCGCCGTAACAGACACCGTGCCGGAAACCGTCGCGCCTGACTTCGGCGACGTGATGCTGACTCCGCCCCCTGGCGACGGAGTTGGTGCAGGCGTCGCAGTCGGTGTGGGAGTGTGCGCTTCCGTCGGAGTCGGAGTGGCGGACACTCCATTTTCGACGTTCAAGCTCGTCGAGGCGCTCGCGACCAACGTGTTACTGCTGTTGTATCCGTTGATGGAGATGGTATGCGTGCCATTCGCGACGCTGGTTGAGCTCCATGCCATTGTGTATGGCGGAGAAGACGCGACCCAGGTTCCATCGACGTAGAAATTAATCCAATCGACGGGCGAACTGACTTTCGCGACGATCGACACCGTGCCGGAAACCTTTGCACCGTTGGCGGGCGAAGTAATACTCACTCCACCGTCCGGCGTAGGTGTCGCAGTCGGAGTCGGATTTTTTACCTTAACTTCTTTGGAGGAGGTGCCGACCAGCTGGTTACCAGCGTCGTAGGCTTCGGCTGAAATAGTATGGTCGCCGTTGGAGCCATTGGTCGTTGCCCATGAAATCGCACCGGGAGCAGAGCCGAGATAGACGCCGTCGACGTATACGTTCGCATATGAACTCTTGGCGCCCATCGAGAGCGAGATCGACACGTCGCCCTTCACTGTTTTGCCTTCGGGTTTGGTGATCTTCACCGGCTCAGCGGCCGCTATCACGGGCCTACCGAGTTCCAGTGTCAGGAAGCCGCAAAGGAAAATGACGATTAGACCGGCAAAACCGTACGGGTCTCTCAATCCGCGCATAAAACATCGCCCTCCCCAGGCGTGCGCAAATATGTCCCGCGGGCAGCATCGGGCCGGCTTCGGCGATCCGGTGGAGGAGCACAATACTCACCGGTCGCCGGACTAACGCCGACGCGCTTCCGCGACTAGGCGCGGGCTAATTCAGTAACGTGATGCTTTATGCAGGCCTGAAAACGAAACCCCATCCGGACAGGTCTCTCCCCAGCGGACCTGAACTCACAGCCTCAGCGTCTGAAACTCCCCTCGCGCTTTTTGTTACCGACCGCGTCCAAACCGCGCCGACCATGCAGGGTACGAACAAGAAGAGACCCGCGCGTTTGGACCTGCACTAACGTCTGCGGCGCCACGACGCACCGCGCGGGGAACATTAGCAGAGGCATATACTCGGTTCAACTTTTACAAGCGCGGACGCGATCTTTTTTTGTATATTTTCTATAGTAAGCAGCTTTTACAATTTTGTATATTTTACAATCCGCAGGCATTAGTCATCCGCTCCAGCACACGACTAGTTGCTATTGGAGTTGGTCGGACTGAATAGCTACTTGATAAAATACTTGGGGATGGACTGGCTAATCGAAGATTAGTGCGCGTAATCCTCGCGGCGGCCATTCACGTAAAGGATTGCCGCGGGACCCCACTCGTTGTGATCGAAGGTACCGCCGGCGTTGGCCTCGAGCACGGCGTGGCCGGCGCCGCTAACAGTATTGTTTCGCGCGATCGCCGGCGTGATCAGGTAGATGCCGGTTAGTACATTTGAGATCGAATTGCCTGCTATGGTCGCACCCCGAGTACCCGCGTCGATTTGGATCCCGGACCCGCGTCCCGGCAGCGATCCGCTGAGGTTGTAGATGACGTTATTCTCGATGACGCCGTTGGCGCAGTATTCCTGGTAGATACCGTTGGCTTCCGACGCGTCATGCGCGACGTTACCGCGGATCAGGACCGACGCCGAATGTTTGGTATCGAAGCCGTTGTGATTGAAGTGTTCCGCGTGGTTGCCGATGATTTGCGCGCCGTCAGCCTGCTGCGAATTGATCGCGTTGCCATGCCCGCCGCTGTACGCGATGGTATTGCCGATGAACTCAGGCGCCGTATTCAGTTCCAGATGTTCATCGAAGTGGATCGCGTTGTAGTAATCACCACCGTCAACCTGTCCGGTGCCGGTCTGTCTCACGGTATTGTTCCGAATGACTACTCCCACCGGTCCTCTGCCGTTTTCGGCATTCGAGTAGAAATAGATCCCGTATCCGCCGACGCGTTCAAACGCGAGACCGTCGACGACGATGTAACCTTTCTCGTCCGCGTCCGCCGTAGCGTTCATCCCGTAGATCCGTACCGCCGCCTCGACCGTGTGATCCGCGGGATTGGAGCCATCCGCCAGCCACACGTACAAGTCCGAAGTTGCCGGGTTCCAATACCAGCTCCCTGCTGTAATCGGTCCCATCGCGCACAGTCCTGACTGCGTGCACGACTCTGCCGATAGGCAGCATGCGCGCGTCAGACCCCAGCCCGGGCCGCCATCGACGTAAACGTTGTTCGGCTTCGCGGAATGAGCGTGATAAATCCGCGCGTTGTCCGCGATCCATCCCTTGACGACGTCGCTGCCACTGATGATCGGTGGCGCGCCGCTGCCATAAGCCGTGAAAGTGACAGGACGGCCCGCCGCTCCGCCTTTCTGCGGTTCCAGAGTCTCGCGCCAGACTTCGCCGCGCCGAAAATAAACGGTGTCCCCAGGGGCGAGCGCAGTCGAATTGACTTTTCCGATCGTAAGCCACGCACTGGAGGGGCTTAGGCCGGAGTTGGAATCGTCGCCGGTGCTGGAATTGAGATAGTAGGCGTGCGGCGATTCGATCGCCGATCCGGCGAGCGGGTTGACCACGTAAGCCAGCGCCGCGACAGCGAGTAGCGCCCCGCTCAGCCAGATCGCGGCCCTGATCTTAGCGTCACGACGCATGCCCCGCCTGCAGCGCCCGGGCAATTGGGGTTTTCAACGCTTCAGCAGCGGCCGCGCGACTAGCGGCTTGTTCTCGGGCAAAGAGTCTTTCGCGCTCGATCATCGCCCACGCCAGCCCCATCATCACGCCGGCGAATGAGCGGAAGTCCACCACCGATTCGGTGAAATTCAAAATCAACATCGGCACCAGCGCCAGGGGCACTATCGCTCTCAACTTCCAGGGATCGCCGTTGGGGAAAAAGCAACTGAGCATCGGCCTCAGTATGATAAATAGCCAGAACAGCAGCGCCGGTACTCCGAGACTCACCGCGCGGGAGACATAGCCGTCGTGCAACGACGACTGATAGCCCAGGCTCCAGACCGAGTCCCAGCCCGGAAAGTATTGACTCGTGAGAATCTGCCCCTCGACCTCGTAACCATAGCCTGCAAGCGGATGTTCCTTGATGCTGCTGACCGCAAAATCCCACGCTTCCTGCCGGCCGGTGAAGCTCGCGACGTCGCCGCGGTCCACGTACGCGTGCATTCCGGGGAGCACGTGCGCCGCCCCGTTAATCATTACGTATAAGGCGACGATGCCGATGACGCCGATAAATCGATACTTCCAGACCAGGTAAACCGCGCAGCCGATGGCGAGCCCGACAATCGGCGATCGCGAGTCCGCCATCACCGCCTGGATCAGCGCGCCGATCATCACCACCGCGACCAGAAATTTCTTGCCTTTGCTCGCAACCGGCCAATATCCGAAGCCCGCGCCGAGCGTCGCGATCATCAGGTTGCCGATTTCGTTGGGCTCGGTGAGAAATCCGACGAACCGCAGCATTCCCTCTTCGGTATCCACCTGCCAGGCGACGCCCGGCTGAATCAACATTTCAAGATAGTTGGCGGCGACAACGATTCCGCACCCGGCTAACAGATATCCCATCATCCGATGCGCATCCTCTCCGCTGCTGACTTCCGAAGCGATCGCGCAGATCGCCAGGAACGGCAGTATCGCGGCGAATGCGCGCGCGAGCGACACCGCCGGCAGCAGCGAATAAGACACGCTGACCAGCGCCCAAATCAGGTAGATTCCGTAGTCGCGAAACCCGCCCTGGCGCAAGATTCCTGATTTCCACAAGGACGGGAGAAACGGCAGGACGAACAGCAAGCCCAAAGGATATCGGACCAGGGCTCCCAGCTTGTCGTCGGAAGTCGAGGCGAATGCGCTCGCGGCAAACGCCTCGATCAGCACCAGCACAAACATCAGCCAGGCGACGTGATTGCTCGTGCGGTATATGCTCCAGGGCAAAATCACGGCCGCGGCAAGCGCGAGAACGACTACTCCGCTGCCGCTCGGATGAGTCAGCAAACCGAGGATCAGCAGACCCGCCGCAGCGGCCACCAGATATTCGAAACGTGGAATCGATAGATGGAAACTGTGCGTGCGCCGCTCGCGGGTCTCACCGAAAAGTCTCGACCACCGCTCTTCGGCATGATCTCGCGGGGAGGTTTGTAATTTTTGCAACATCTTCCGACGCTGAAAAAGCAATGAAGATGCCACGGTCTGAGATCGCGCGACTTCGTTCTCGCGCTTGATGTTGAGTGTGGCGCTTCTTCCCATTGGCTGGCGAGTCGAAGCGAACTTTTTTCACGACTACATACTCTGATGACTTAAGACTCGCCGCCGTCGACGATGAAGAGTTCAGTACGAACAGCGAAAAAACTAGATGACGCCTGCATATTTCCTCGTCGACAGTTCGATGGCTCGTAATTTCAGATAGGCCAAACAATCGGCGCGTAATTTGCATGAACTCAGAACACTAACGCGAACGAACATGAGGATTCGTAGCTAGTACGTAAAAACTTCGGACTTTTAGCTCCGGTGGGTCGCGACTGACCGAAAGCTCCCCACCACGACGTAGGCCAGTTCCCGCGCCCGCCCGGAGCCCTTCCATTCCAGTAAAGTGCCAGCCGCTGAGCCCTCAGCGGCTGGCACTTCAGGGCCACGAGGGGTGCCATATGTTTTTTCGTCGTGCCTCGATCACTCTAGCGGCAATGCTGGCGTGGGTTGAATTTACCAGTGTAGCCAAGGCCGCCACGGTTTCCGCTTATTGGGACGATGTCGCTTTCAACTATGTCCAGCAGACCAACTCCGCGCCGGCAGCTTCGAGGATGCTTGCTATCATGCACGCCGCCATGTACGACGCGTGGACAGCTTACGATCCGATAGCTGCGCCGTCGCGCGCCAACGGCATCCTGAAACGCCCGCCGGAAGAAAACACCGACTCCAACAAGATCGAGGCAATCAGTTTTGCCGCGCACAAGGCGCTGGTCGATCTGTTCCCATCGATGACCGCCGACATCGATGACGCCCTAACCCGCCTCGGTTATGATCTGGAAGACGCGAATACTGCCGACACCTCGACTCCAGCTGGAATCGGTAACGTAGCTGCGGACGCTGTAATCACTCTTCGCTATTGCGGTAATCAACTCAATGATGGCCCGAACCGGCGCGACTCCTATAGTCAATACTCAGTGGTCAACAACTCCGCTTCGAGCGACGACAATCCCGATTCATGGCGACCGCTTAGGACCTTCGACGGCACTCCCGCGGTTCAGCAAGCCTCGGCCGACAGCGTGAATCAATGAACATTCACTTCGTTGGACATGCGTGCGTAGTCGTCGAGTGTTCGGGCACGTCGATTCTGATGGATCCGTGGCTATCCGGGAAAATTTTCAACAATTCGTGGACCTTGCGTCCTCAACCCGTGTTAGATCCGGCTCTACTCGATCGTATCGACTACCTATGGATATCCCACGAGCATCCGGATCATTGTCATTTCCCAACCCTCGGTTCATTTCCGGATTCCTTCAAGCAGCGCGTAACTATCCTGTTCCAGACTCGCGATTCGGCAAAGATGCTGGCTGCGTTCAAGGGCTTGGGCTATCAACGCTTTCGAGTTCTACCTCATCGCGAGATGGTGCCGCTGAGCGATGAACCTTCGTCCGCGCGCGGCACAAAAGTCTACTGCTACCATGCCGGCCTGATGGACTCGGCCCTGGCGGTCATCGACGATCAACAGGTAATACTGAATGCAAATGACGCCCGCATAAGTACTTCCGAGTGCAAGTTAATTCTGAAGGACCTGGGACACGTCGACGCACTGCTGAACCAGTTTTCGCTGGCTGCGTACGCCGGCTTCGAGCCAGTCGAACGCTACCTGCCTGAGCGCGCCCAGCAGGTCCTGCGCAACGTGTCAGAGGTCCATCGCGCGCTCGACGCTAAAGTAACCATACCGTTTGCGAGCTTCATATACTTCTCGAGCGAGGACAACAAATACGTCAATCCTTTCGCCAATACCGTCGACGATGCGCGCGAATATCTGACTAAGCAGGGTCAGCGCTCAGTGGTTCTTTATCCTGGGGATAACTATCAGGTCGACGCGGCGCATGACTCTTCGCAGGCGTTACAGCGCTACGCGTCACTGCCCAACTGGGACGAGCTGCCATACGATCCTATCGAGACAAAATCCCTTACAGAGATTTTCGACGCATATGCTGCTATGGCCGCGCAAATCCGCGAGCGTTACGCTCGCGCGATATTGTTGCTCTTGCGTCCGGTTACCATAAGGATTCCGGATCTCGACAAGACCATTGAGTTTTCGCTGGCCAGCGGACAGATCGCGCAAGCTCAAGGCTCGCAGCCGCCAGACCTCTCGATCAATTCCCAACCGCTATGGTTCGGTTTCAAGTTTCCGTTCGGAATTCAGACGCTCGGAGTATCCGCTCGATTCGCGCTTCATCGGAATTTCCGCAACTGGAAGATGCATCGAATACTCTTCTCCCTGAACAACGGCGGCATCTACCTCAAACCGAAGTACATATTCACGACCGACTTCATGAACTACGCGCGCAGCCGCCTCGCCGGCGGCATGACTCAGGCCGTCCACTACTATCGGACGTCGCTGTAGGACTCGCGACTTAGTCGCACACTTACAGCGGAATGACCTGCGCGCGCTTGGATGGTTCTTCCCTGGGATCTTCTCCCCTCGCCACGCGCAACGCTCGCGATGCCCGCTGCCAGAAGAGACTGTCCGGATAGCGCTGAACCAATCGGTGCACCACCGCATCGCCCTTCCACATCAGGAACGGCTTCGCCAGCGGGTTGAAGACCACGTGATCCGTGTAGGGTTGTAGCTCGAATCCCATGCTGGTTTTGAAGTAATCGAGCCCCTTTCCAACCGCCAGCGCCTTGGGTCCATGCGAAATGTAACCGACCTCCGGAGACGCCAGCTTGGTCTTCATTACGGTAAACAGCAGCGCGTTGTTCGGGTAGTACTTAAGCAGATCCGAAGCGCTCTTCTGTAGGTGTATGTAGTAGCAGTCTTCAACCAACATCGCGACGATGAAGGTCGCCAGACGATCCTCGACGAAGGCTCCCCACGCCTCGAAGTCCTTCGAGCTGCTGGCGTTCGCGCAGAACCGCTTCCACTCTTCCTCGGTGGCGCTCGGCGCCGTACCCATCTGGCGGAACGTGGTTTCCGTGGTCAAGGCGTGACCATGCAGCGCCAGGTAGTCGAAGTCGATCTGCTCGATCCGGCATCGCGCCAGCCCTCTACGAGTTCGGCTGCGAACGTTCTGCGAAAGCGCCGGAAAGTCATAGTCGCGATTGGAACATACGTACATCCCTCCGCGCGGCCCGGGCTTGTCCGGCGTTTTCGGATAGCGCAGCGCGAACGCAGGTCCCTTGATCATTACCTGAGCCAGTTCGGTCGGCGATGGCTCGACAAAACGATGGATTGGCAGACTTTTGAACAGGAAAGGCTTGGGATTGTACCAGTAGCAACTTTCCGTCTGTATTACCCTGTTACCTATGGCCTTAAAAAATTGCGCCAACTCAGATGCCTGCATCGCCTTCCTCTCTCAACGATCAAATCGCCGACCGGCAAAACTCAGCCCGACAGCTATCGCCGGCTCAACCAGATTTCACGCCAATAGTGATAGTTCGCACGCTGACAGAATGAACGCTGCCCATGGCAATAGACCGACTCGAGTACGATGCATGGATTGCGGAAGCCCTTCAGCTCGCCGCTCCGCTCGTCGATCCGCCGCTGCATGTTCAGAATGACCGGATACTTGCGGCCGCAGTACTGGAACATCTCGGGCTTGAATTCCATGCCGCGGTTGCAGCCGTTGCGATCCAGCGTGCGCAGAATTTCGAAGATTCCGCGCACCCGCACCACTTCACCCGGCTGTAAATCGAGCGCCTCTGCTGGAGTCTTCCGGTAACGATTGGCATTCCATGGCGCGCGTGCCCACAACTTGAATAATTGCAGAATCGCCTTGCCCCAGAAGTAAATGACGAGCTGGAATAAGGCGCCGAAACCTGATTTTCCCGACACGCTATTTCGCGCGACTCTAGCGAAGTAGCCGGGCGCGTTGCCGATCGGCGCGGGACAACTCGCTGAGTTCAACTCCGTCGACTGACACATAAGAGTGTTATTCGATTTCTGCGCGAGCTCACTCAGCAGACGATAAGGTCCGTCTGCGATGCCGGCTGACGGAACTACGGCGAGCGTGGGACGGAATCCATCAGGGTTGGTCGCGGGACGAAGCCACGCTTCCTTCCACAGGAAAAGACAGCCGGCCTCGCATCCGCGATGCGCCGATCCATCACACCTTAGCCGATCGAGGTGAACCGTCCCTTCGATTCGTCGCGGCTGGCCCAGCGCGCAAGTGTTATCGGCTCGTTTGGATACTTGTAGACGGCGCCCGCAGAACGCCAGCATCTCGGGCATGAAGGGCAGACCGTCGAGTTTCCCGTCCGCATCGAGCGTCGCCATGACTTCCGCGGCGCTGCAAACTTCGACCATGTCGCCCTGCTTCAAGCCGATGGTTGACGACCCTAAGTCAGGAAGATCACTTGGTTCCAAATCGACCGGAACGGTTTGCAGCGGTTCCGTGGTGCCGAACGTCGACTCCAGCGCTACTTCTGCCTCGTGCATTGTGAAGACCTCCGACCCGGGTGCGTACGGGGCCGCCACGATAAAGCAAGAGATGTACTTAGCCAGGGTCGGAAAACTATTCAGGACTTATCGGAGTCGAATCGAGCGTTGGCGGCAATTTCTACCACCAACCGTGTGAAGTATGTAAAAAGTACCTATAGGTAGCTATTCCGCGATCGGAAAATTCAAAATGATTGCGGCGCCTTGCGGAGACCGGTTCTCGGCGCGAATCTTTCCGCGCAGCCTGGTCATGACGTCGCGCGCCATCGAAAGACCCAAACCGGTGCCTAAGTCTTTAGTAGTGAAGAAGGGTTCGAACATTTTTTGCAGCACGTTCTCTGCTATGCCGATGCCTTCATCCGCGACCGTTACCTCGACGGTAGCCGCATACAACCTGGCTCCTATCGATAAGACTCCTCCATCCGGCATGGCCTCGCGGGCGTTTATCAGAAGATTCGCGAACACATGCTTCACCTGGTTTGGAAAGGTCCACACCTTGGGCAGCGAAGGCGCGATCTCGCGTTCGATTTTAACCGCGCCGCCCCTTGCTGTCGGCGTCCTTTGCACCAGGAAATCCACCATCTCGACGGCCTCGTCTATCAGGGTTGACAGATCGGCTAGCTCCAGCACTTCCTGCGGCCGCTCGTTGACAAATTCCTGAAGCCCGCGCACCCGCTCGGCCGCCGCGCTAACTATTCTCGCCAGCGCATCGACGTCCTTTGCGAAATCGCTGCCAGCCTTCGAGCGCAGAATGTTCAACCTCAAGGCGCCCGCATTCAGAATATTTCTGAGATCGTGCGCGAGGCCCGAAGCCATCTCGCCGATCGACCGGAGCCGCTCGTTCTGAAAGAGTTCGTCGCGCAAGTGAAAGAGGCGGACCAGAGCTGTCATTTGCTGCGTGGTCTCGACGCCAACCGCCGCGACGTGCGGTTCGCCGTTGATTTCCAGCGGAAATCTCACAACGAAAAGCGATTTCCCCCGTTCGACCTGATCGGTGGAAATCAGAGGCTCGCCACCCGACAACACCTGCAGGTCCTTGCGCCAATAGACGTGGCCTATGCCAGGAAACAGTTCTTCATCAGTGCGGCCAATCCATTTTTCGCTTTCGATGCCGAGTTCCGAACCAAGCCGCGAATTGACGAAGACGTATCGCCCGCGCGCGTCCTTGATCCAGATGCGCGCCGGGATGTTAGCCATTACCAGCGAGAAAAAATGCTCCGGATCGTCGGGCATCGACGGACTTGAATGCGCGGCTATTTTGTCTTTACCGCTCATCTCAGGAGATACTGCGCGAGCACCCGGATTTTGCGGCTTAAAGAGTGACGAGTTCGGCCGATCGAAGATTTGGCGAAGTGCGGCGCCAAAGATACTAATGACACCCGGCGTGTAGTCGCCCCTTTTTTGTCTCGAAGTCTCAGATCGGACACGAGCAGTCTCCAAGACTGGTCTGAGAATTTGCGCGACAGTTAAATCAGTGATGTTCGGACAAAAATTACGTCGATCCGCCTTGTGCGTCAAGCGGCGCCCAGGCGCAGCCTATGCTACGCCTGCGCGCTGAACGGCGAGTGACTTCGAGGCTAGAAAATGATGCCGATGGCATCGCCGACGAGCCGGAACGGCGCTGCGATTATGGTCCCGGCGGCATTCGCAGTAGATCCAACGACGCTGTCCGGCTGGTCGGTGGTCGTGGTGGTCGTGGTACTGCTGGCCACAACCGGATCACCCGGCACAGTCGTGTAGGTTGTTTGCGTGCTCGTGTCCGCGCAGGACTGAAGTGCAAGGCACGCGCAAAGAATCGCGCTCAGACTTAGAGTCGAAATAATAGATTTTCGCATGACGATCCCTCCACCCGAAGATTCAGATAGCAGCGCACGCGCGCGCGATTTTTTCGCCACAGTCGCGCGCGCGTCGCTGAAATCCGACGCGCTCATAGGCTCGATAGCTACGGCGCGGTAACGGTCGTTGTCCTTTGCTGCTCAACCAATCCATTGTCGGTCGAGGTAGTGGTGCTGCTTGTAGTCGTAGGCGGTGCTACGACCACCGGCGCCGGAGTGGTTTCAACTACGGGTGCCGGAGTCTGATTCTCATCCACGGTTTTGTGGTAGGAGAAGCATCCAGTGGCGATTCCACACACCGCGACAGCTGCAGGAATTATTGCGAGACGATTGATAGGACGCATTTTCTTTGAACCCTCCATCGGGAACTTACGGTTGATAGCAGCAAGAAGCCGGCCAGATAGGATTCGAGAAATCTTCAGCGCTTGCGACCCAAAATAGCTAAGTTGTTCGGTAAATCTTTCCAGATTGCAGGCTTTTTGAAGCGATCAGACTAATTTGTGCCCTGGGCCTGCCGCGCTTGAGCTACTTCGCGATCGAAGCCGGGCACGATTGCGTTGATGAACGCGTTAACCAGAAATTGGCCTATCGCCTGCCATGTGCTCACGTTAGGAGTGCTGACCGGACCCGAGATATTTACCTTGGTAGCTATCTGGTTAGTCGATCGATTCTTCAATATCTTCGCGGCGCCACCTATCACCAGTTCGTAGGCCTTGTGCAGGATCGGTTTCTTCGCGTCCTTCTTCGAGTCGTAGACCTTTATGTCGGTGAACAGCGGCTTCACGTATCCGGTCACGTATTTGTCCTTCACGCTGACTTGTGCGAAGACCGACACCTTGCCCGACGCTACATCGAATTTTCCGTACGCGCGCAGAAATTCGTTCAGGGAAGTCAGGTCGGTGTTGTTGCTCGCAAGATCGAAATCGAAATCGGGTCCCTGATGCTCAGGGCGCAGGACTGCGGTCAGCCTCGTATCTCCCGATCCCATCAGCCTGCCGCTGCATTCAACCTTCGCGGTGCCGTCGCTCTGATGATTCGATATGTTGGTCGCGCGCAAATTCGCATCGGTGATGAAAAAGCCGTAGTGCGGATTCGCCGCGTTATTGAAGAACTTCAACGTGCTGTTAGTGAGCACGACTTCGTGAGCTTTGAGCTCGATACCGGGAGCGTTGTTGACCTTGGACGCTGCGTTCTTGACGCTGTCTATTCGACTCGCCTCACCAGCTGCCGACTGCGAAGTGTGCACGTAGTCAAGGTGAATGCCATCAATAGTGGCGTTCTCGATCTCGGCTCGCGCGATTCTCGGCGAGTATTCCACAATGCCTTTGCTTTGCAGCGTCCCCTGGTAGACGTGGAGGTTCGCGCGTTGAACCACGGGCTCGAATCTACTCAGCGGGATACGATCGATGGAGTAATTCGCCAGAATGCCAGGAAAAGGATCGTCCAGAAAATTAGCCTTCCCATCGATGGCCAGTCGCCCGTTATCGAACACCTGCGACTTCGCCGCGAAAGGCGACGGATAGCGCTGATGCTTCGATCTGATGTTGCGGATATTGTCAGCGCGGAGCGAGATGTCCTTCAGATAAAGCGGACGATTCGGATCGGTATCGATGTAAGTGGCTTCACCATCTCTGATCCTGAACAAATTTATTTTGAACGGGTACACGCTCTGGATGGCATCCTGCCAACCTTCTTGTCTTATCGGCACCTTGCTCGACGCCTCGGCCTCCAACTGCGTGAGGTTGATATGCACGCGCGGGTGCGTCAGCAAAACGTCGGCGACCACGCGGCCAAGCAACAGCTCGCTCCATTGAATTCTAAACGCCATCTGCGGCAAGTCGGCGACCGGCGGCGACGGGTGCGCATTCTGCGTTACGACCAGGCCGTCGAGAAACAAGGAGCCGCTGAGCAACTGCACGTGCGCATGGCTGAGGTTCGTGTGATAACCAACCAGCTTCTCGTTCATCACTCTCTCGACTCGCGCCCGAACGATCGGATCGAGAAAGAACGAGGCGACATATACGCCGACCACCAGCAGCGCGAGCGCGCCGACCATCCGTCCGGCGACGCGCGATCGTCGCGCGCTACGCGAAGGCAGCGGCGTCGACTTTGGTTCTGTTCTGTATGCTGTTCCGGCCGCCATTTCGGATATACATGGCCGTCCGCGGAAGTAGTCGCCCTCTGCGGTTGCATCCAACCGCAGAGGCGTCGAAGCGGCCGTCGAGACTTCTACTCAGTCAACATTCTGCTTCGCGACGAATCCGGTAGCTCCCTTCATCGGTCCATCGGTCACGGTAACCACCGCGCCGTAGTTGTCGCTGGTCACAATCTCGACTGGCGTCTGATCGTCGATCTGCTTGGCGGCGAGACTTTCCTTCACGTCACCGACGACTCCCACAACTCCACCTTCCTGCTTGTCGCGAGCAGTGTGCAGGTAAGTCTGTTCATCCGGATACACGGGAACCGCATGCTGATTTCCAATCACGACCAACTTGTGAGTGATCACCGGTCCGATTGGTTGCTGGCAAGCGATCAGTGCGATCGAAAAGAGCGTCCCTAGCATTAAGATCATTGGCAGGTATTTCATTTTCACCTTAGAGCCTCCACGAGAGTTACAGCGGCTAACTGAGCATCGCGCGTGCCAACGTTTGGAGTAGAAATTCGCAGCCATTCACCAATGCTAAGACTCCATCTCTGTAGAAATTACGCACCGGGCTTATAGACGCGCCGATCACGAATCGCTTAAAACAACTTGCGCGTGATTGAAGAACGCGACCAGTGACACGCCGCCGATGGTGTTGCCGATCAAAACCGGCGTCAGGAAGTTGCCCAGGAGATTGCCCCACGACAGCGTCCCCCGCGCAACGAGAAAAAACCCATCTACGGATCCAGCGATTCCATGCGGAAGATTGCCCAACGACACCATGTAGGTCATCACGACGATTATGAACGCGCGCGAGGAATCCGCGCCCGGCATCATCCACACCATCAACGCTATCAGCCAGCCCGCGACCACTCCGCGCGCCAGCAACGCCATCCATCCGGCAGACACCGCGCCCGTGGCAATATCGGCGAACGCGCTGGTGACTTGGGGGCTGAAGAGATCGAATCTCGCCAGTGCCCATGCGAACGCGCACGCGCCCGCGAGGTTTGCCAGCAGCACCACGATCCAAAGGCGGAGCACCTGCATCAGGGTCGCCAAATCGCGCAGCATCAGCAGCGGCAACATGACGGTCAGCGTATTTTCCGTGTAGAGCTGTTGGCGTCCGAGAATCACCGCGAGGAAGCCGACGCTGTAACCGAAACACGACAACAATGGCCGCCAGCTCGTATCGGGCAGATGAACCCGGATCAGTCCACTCGCAACCAGCGAGAATCCAATCGAAAGGCCCGCCGCCATGCCCGACCAGATGAGCGCGCTGATCGGCCGGCGCAACTCGCCTTCACCCTCGGCGCGAATCGCTTCATGGATCACCGCCGCCCGTGGCGCGGTCCGTTCCTCTGCGACCCGCCGCTCTGCTCGAGTCAGCTCGCCCGCAGGAGCTCCGGTCGCATCTCCTGAGAGTGTCTTGGCCGATTGGCTTTTCGCTGGCCGCGACGATTTTTTTGTCGCCGCATCCGTGGACCGTGTTCGCTCGGACATCTGGTTCTGGGCCGCGAACTAAGTGCTGTCGCGATGCGACGAGTGCGAGGCGGTGCAATCGGCGTGACCGCAGTGGCAATCGGTCGCGCCCTCGTCGCGTTCGTTGGATTCGCACTCATTCGAACAAAATTGGCTCCCTGCTTCCGCTTCGCAGGAACAAGCGTCATGCCGGCATTTCATACTTCTCACCTCGGGTTCAATTGTGCGGACCATTGTCAAGCGCACGAAGGTGCAAATCCGCTGCCACTGCGCGATCGACACTTCACTAACAATTCTGGCCCACCTCTTGCGATTAATCCGAGCCAGGAGCGCATCAGATTGGTCGCAAGCAGAACGAATTCTTTCTTTTGTATGTCGAGAAAGTTTTACCGCGGTGAAACTACCGGCGATAATTCCGCATCACAGGAGAATCACGATGACTAAACTTGAAACCCTGGACAATCTCGTCAAGACCTGTATCGACAGTGCGGAGCGTTATCGGCGGGCCGCGGACGACGTCGGCAAAGAGTATCTCGTCCAATTTTTCAATCAGCAGCAATCGGCTCGTCGACGCGATGCCGACGCACTGAATCTTTTACG
>Ga0209333_1000534_pt1 | contig 21079 bp, 19 predicted proteins | sample BlaSpr_A8_OM2_O3_FD_187982 | JGI IMG/M metagenome (GOLD analysis project Ga0209333, IMG submission 187982) | Forest soil microbial communities from Thunder Bay, Ontario, Canada - Black Spruce, Ontario site 2_A8_OM2_O3 (SPAdes) (version 2) | ecosystem: Environmental > Terrestrial > Soil > Boreal... | reverse complement strand
AGGGGACGGCCCCGCGTATCGAGCTTCTCCAATTCCGCGATCATCCGTTCGTTCTCATCCTCCGTGGTAATGATCTGCGGCAACACGCGCGTCAGAAGCCTTGCGTAAGTGCGCTTGTCGATCGCTGCTACAGCCATTTTTTCCACCTCCCCTTGTCGTACTCGGCGTGCGTGAGAAACTCTTTGATATAGATCCGCTTATACCGGAACGCCATGCGGACAATCAGGCGGTATCGGTTGCCCCGGATGTTGAAGATTGCCAGATCCGCGACCATATCCGTCGCCGGAAACGTCTCCCGAACTTCATCGAGGCTGCTCCAATCCGATTGGACAGCCGTGTCGTACCAAACCTGCAAGGCGGCGCTTGCATCCGAATGCTTCGCCGCCCGCTCGAAGGGTCCACGCCTGCTAATCACATTCAAAAGATTATACTAGCAAAATGCTAGCGGAACGGCAAGTTACTTGCACCACACGGTTTTGATGTTGACGAATTCGCGAATGCCGAAGACCCCTAGCTCGCGGCCGTAGCCGGAGCGCTTCACACCGCCGAAGGGCAGCCGCGGATCGGACGCCACCATGCTGTTCACGAAGACCGAGCCCGCTTGGATCTCGTCGATGAATTGCGACTGCTCGGCGGCATCGCGCGTCCACACGCTCGATCCGAGTCCGAAGGGTGAATCGTTCGCCAGTTCGATGGCTGCGGCGGTGTCCCTCACGCGGAAGAGCATGGCCACCGGGCCGAACAGCTCTTCGCGGAATATGTCCGATTGGCGGGGTACGCCAGCTAGCACCGTTGGTTCATAGAAGTAGCCTGGGCCGTCGATCATCCGTCCACCCAGCAGCAGACGCGCTCCTGCACCCACGGCGCGTTGCACCTGCGCGTGCAACTCCTCGCGGATGGCGCTGGTGGCCAGCGGGCCGACATCGGTATCGGCCGCTATGGGATCGCCGACTTTTAGCGCGCTCATGGTTTCGACGAAACGCCGCTCGAATTCATCGTAAATGCCGTCGGCCAGGATGAAGCGCTTGGCCGCGATGCAGGATTGCCCATTGTTGATAGTGCGCGCCTTCACCGCAGTGGAAACGGCTGCATCGAAATCGGCGCTGGGCATCACGATAAAAGGATCGCTGCCGCCCAATTCGAGTACGGTCTTCTTGACAAGATCGCCGCATTGAGCGGCTACCGCGCGGCCGGCCGGTTCGCTGCCGGTGAGAGTGGCGGCGGCCACGCGGTCGTCTGCCAGCACGGATGCCGTCTGCGCGGCGCCGATCAGCAGGGTCTGGAACGCGCCATCCGGGAAACCCGCGCGGCGCAGGATATCTTCGATTGCCAAGGCGCATTGCGGCACGTTCGAAGAATGCTTCAGCAGACCGACGTTGCCGGCCATGAGCGCGGGCGCCGCGAAGCGGAACACCTGCCAAAAGGGGAAATTCCAGGGCATCACGGCCAGCACGGGGCCGATGGGCTCGTAATGCACGAAGCTGCGCGAGGCATTCGTGGCGATCGCTTCGTCGGCCAGGTGGCGCTCGCCGTTTTCCGCGTAATAACGGCAGCCCAAGGCGCACTTCTCCGCTTCGGCGATCGCGGAGTTCAGCGTCTTGCCCATATCGAGGGTCATGATGCGGCCGTATTCCCGCTTCCCTTCATCGAGGATGCGAGCGGCATTGTGCAGCCATTGGGCGCGCTGCGCGAAGGAAGTCTTGCGGTAGCTCTGAAACGTGGCGAATGCGTGCGCCAGTTTTTGCTCGATCCCGCCGGCCGAAAGGGGATCGAAGACTTGCAGCGTCTCCCCGGTCGCAGGGTTGATGGAAGCGATTGGCATTCTTTAGATTATGTAGGATTATCGGTGCGGCGGCGCGAGTAGTACCAGAACAGCACCGCCGCCAGCCCCATGAACACGACGCAATTTCCCACCATCTTGAATTCGAAGCGCCAGACCGAGTCGACCTGCCGGGGAGGCACGAAGGCCACCGCTCCGCCAACAGTGGTCGCCGCCAGCCCGCCGACTGCCGCGAATCGCAGCCATGCTTTGCCGTAGAGGCCGTCGCCGGCCGTCTTAGAGAAGGCCGCCTTCGCCAGGGTCGCGAACAGATAGAGATAGGAAATCATCTGCAACAGCACGGATAGATCCAGCAAAGTCACATAGGCTTCCTTCACGCTTGCGCCGATAAAGCTCATGCTCACCAGCAGCGAGGAAAGCACCGTCATGGCCAGTATGGCGATGTGCGGCGTCGCGAACTTAGGATGCACCTTGCCCATGGCTTTCGGCATATAGCGGTCGATGCCGGAAACGAACAGGATGCGCGCCGATCCGCCTAGCCAGGCCGAACTGGCGCCGGCGATGCCGATGGCCAGCACCACCGCGAGGGCGGGCAGCATCCAGCGTGCGCCAACACCCATGGCAGTCATTTTGTCCACCGCCTGCAACACCCCCTGAATTACCTTGACCTCCTGCTGCGGGACCGCCAGCAATAAGGCCAGCGTGGAGGTGATATAGATCAACCCGGCCAGAATGCCTCCCCACAAAACGCCCTGTGGCACGCTGCGCTGCGGATCGCGAATCTCGTCGCCCATTACCGGGCCGAGTTCCAGACCCACCAGCCCGAAGCAGATCACGCCGAATGAAGACATTATGCTCCAGTCGAGTCCGCTGATGCCGAAGCTGGAGGCTGGCAGCGCGACGCCGTGGCGCAACACGACAGCAATGGCCAGACACACCAGCACCACCGCGCCGATCAGGTAACCCAGGCCGCCCATGTTGTTTACCCATTTGCCGACGCCCAGGCCGCGGATGTTGAGCAGCGCCGTCAGCCACAGCAGCCCCACGGTGAGCAGGAAGAAGAAGACGCGGTTATCGGCGAGGCCGGCCACGCTCTTTGGACCCGCATACGCCAGAATCCCGCCCAAGTAGAAGAGCAGCGTGGGCAGGTAGAACATGTTGGTGGTCCAGTAGGCCCAGCCGCACATGAAACCGTGGAAGTCGCCGAAAGCGTCCTTAGTCCAGACGTAGAGTCCACCCTCGGCCGGATGGCGGTGCGCCAGTTCGATGACCGTGATGCCTTGCGGCAGCAGGAAGAAGACCAGCGCGGCCAGCCAGAGCCACACGGTGATGGGCCCGTTGGCGGCGATCACCGGAACGAGATTGAGATTCGCGATGGCGACGACGGAGAGGAAGGTCAGGTCCCACGGGCCGAGAGCGCGCTTGAGCTGCGGCTTGGCTTCGGTGGTCGAGGAGCCGTCGGCGGTCATGTGGGGGTCGAGGGGCGCTTAGATAAACGGTAAGGATAGCGGACGCGGAGGGGAACAGTCAACGCGCGGCCAGCCGTGCGCTATCCTCTTTTCATGAAAACCATCAAAACAACCATCAAGAAAATGCTGCCGACGCTGCTGCTCTTGCTGCTTCCGCTCACCTCGGTTTATGCACAGGCACCCGCAACTTATCCGCTTCAGGACGGTTTCGTGGATGCGCACGGCGTGCTGATCTACTACCAGACGCTGGGCCAAGGAGCGCCGCTGCTGATCGTGCATGGCGGTCCGGGCGCATCGCACGATTATTTCCTCCCGTACTTGCTGCCGCTTGCCCGGCATCACAAGCTGATCTTCCTCGACGAGCGGGGCTCGGGAAAATCGGAGAAGCTGGACGACCCGTCCGGCTACACCGTCGAAAACATGGTGGAGGATACCGAAGCGGTGCGGCAAGGGCTCAACCTGGGCCGCGTCAGCCTGCTGGGCCACTCCTACGGCGGCGTGCTGGCGCAGGCGTACGCGCTGAAGTATCAGGCCAATCTCACGCACTTGATTTTGTGCAGCACCTTTCACAGCACCAGCAAGATGAACGAAGTGTTCCGCCGCATGCTTGCCAATATGAGTCCGGAACTGCGCGACCGTATCCTTTCCCTGGAGAAGACAGGGCTATACGGCAAGGGCAAGGATTATGAGAAGAACCGCTACTCCAACCAGTACATGATCGCGGCGTGGGCGGAAGGCTATTTCCCTTACCTCTACCAGCGGCGGCCGGACCCGAACTACGATCCCATTGCCAACGGCAACATGTCCTGGGACCTATATCGCGAAATGTGGGGATCGAACGGCGAATACGTCATCGACGGCAATTTGAAATCAGTGGAATATGCCGGCCGATTGAATACGATCAAGGTGCCCACACTGATTACCGCCGGCGACCACGACGAGTGCGCGCCCTCGCTCTCGGAGGATATGCATCGGCTGATCGAAGGGTCGAAGCTGGTGATTTTCCCGCAGAGCGGCCACATGAACTTCGTGGATCAACCGAAATTGTTCATCAAGACCGTCACTGACTTTCTTGCTCCGTAGCCCGCTTTTCCGCCCGCACGATTTCCATAGGCACCCAAATCTGCACATTCTGCTTTTTCGTAACTTGAAACTCAGCCGTAGCCAGCGCCTGCCTAACCAGAATTGGGCGGCAATCGACAAAGTTAGGAAAGTGGCGATGGGTCCATTCATAAGCCTCGTAAACCACTCCGTGCGCTCCCTCTTTGGACATGCCTACCACCACAATGCGTCCGCCGGTCTTGAGAACTCGCCGGCATTGCGCGAGTACGACTGGAATTTCCGGTGTGTCGAACAATTCGAGGGTGAAGCTCATGAAGACGGCATCCATGCTATCCGCCGGATAGGGCAAACTTGTCGCGTCTCCCGTCCGCAGTTCGACGCGGTCCGCGACTCTTTCGCGCCGGAGCAGATCTCCCGCGACGGCCATCATTCCGTCGGAGAGATCGATGCCATGAACTTTGCCGGACGGCCCCACGGCGCGAGCCAGCCAGAGCAGCGCATGCCCGGTGCCGTATCCGATTTCGAGGACCGTTTCGCCCGGCTGCGCCGCGAGCATCCGCAGGCCGGTCTCGCGCACGGGTCCTTCGGTGTGCTCGGATAGAAGATCGTAGACCTTGCTGATTTTGTCGTAGAGGGCCTTGCTTTCGGCGCGAGACAGCATCATGATGCCACTATAGCCGTTCCGGCCGAGGCGGAGCCTATGCCAAATCGGCCTCACCGGCTTGAAGTCTATCGTTGAACGCTATACACTAAAGAGTGTGATTCGTTCCTTCCGGGACGCGGAAACCGGGAAGCTCTTCCACGACGAGCCCTGCAAACGGTTTCAGGCCATTGAGAGAACGGCTCGCCGTAAGCTTTATCAGCTTCATCAGGCGCGCAGCCTCTCGGATCTTTCGGCGCTCCCTGGAAACCGGCTGGAGGCTCTCAAGGGGGCTCGGGCCGGGCAATACAGTATTCGGATCAACGACCAGTTCCGCATCTGTTTCACTTGGTCGGAAGGCGATGCGCATGGAGTAGAGATCGTGGATTACCGTTAAGGACGCAAAAACCTATGCCAAACTCGCGGTCACCCATTCACCCCGGCGAAACTCTTCGAGAGGACGTGCTTGACCCACTGAACATGAGCGTCAACCAGCTTGCCAAAGCTCTCGGTGTCGATACTGCGCGCCTAAATGAGATCGTCCGGGGCCGGCGGGGAATCACCGCCGACACCGCATTGCGTCTCGCACGCTATTTGGGTACCAGCGCGGAATTCTGGCTGGGCCTGCAGCTCGACTACGAGCTTCGGCTGGCCCGGCAAGCCAAGCTCAAGCAGATCGAGCGCGAGGTACGGCCCAAGACAAATGCCGCCTGAACGCGGGCGCAAGCCAGGACCCAGAACCTAACGCCCACCACCCCCCCTCACCTCCGCCCGTCGCGCCCGTCATACTAAACTAAGGAAACCGTGGACACTCTCATCGAAACCGGCCTCCCGGCCAAGATCGCTGCCGCGCGCACCGCGCTGGACGCCTGGACGCGCGAGATCGTCGAGTGGCACTTCAGCCCGGAAACCGGCTGCCCGTTCTGGCTGGACTATGCCGCGAAGCTCGACTGGGATCCGCGCACCGAAATCCGCGGCTACGACGACCTGGACCGCTTCGGCTTCTTCCAGGACGAGTGGCTGCGCGGCGGTCCCGTCCGCCGCTGGGTGCCGAAAGCCTACACCGCGCGTCCAGTCTATGTCTTCGAGACCGGCGGCAGCACGGGCGTGCCCAAGTCGCGCATCAGCATCGACGATTTCCGCATCGACTACGAAGCCTTCAGCGCCACGCTGCCGGACGATGCGTTTCCCCCCGGCTCCGACTGGCTGATGCTCGGCCCCAGCGGCCCGCGCCGCCTGCGCCTGGCCGTCGAGCATCTGGCACAATTCCGCGGCGGCATCTGCTTCATGACGGATCTGGACCCGCGCTGGGTAATCAAGCTGATCAAGCGCGGGAAGATCGAAGAGGCCGAGGCTTACAAGCAACACGTGGTGGAGCAGGGCCTGACGCTGCTGCGCGCACACGACAATATCCGCTGCATGTTCACCACGCCAAAGTTGCTGGAAGCACTCTGCGAAAAGGTATCGCTGAAAAAAATGGGCATCCGCGGCGTGTTCTGCGGCGGCACCGAAATGACGCCGCAATTCCATCGCTTCGCGGTCGAGGAATTGTTGGATGGCGTCTATTTCGCGCCCACTTACGGTAACACTCTGATGGGGCTGGCGGTCCACAAACCGCGCCTGCCCGAAGACAATTACGCCATCATCTATTACCCTCCTGCGCCGCGCGCCATGATCGAAGTGGTGGATCCCGACAATCCCTCGCGCGTGGTTGGCTACGGCGAAACCGGCCGCGTGCGCTTGACCACCCTGACGCGCGAATTCTTCATGCCGCGCTTTTTGGAACGGGACGAGGCGGAGCGGGAGCCGTCATATACGGAGTACCCTTGGGACGGCGTGCGCAATGTGCGGCCGTTCTCCAGGTTCCAGAAGACGGTGGTCGAGGGCGTTTACTAATGGAACAGCCAGTACATATCCCGCTGTTGCGGCACGGCCGGCCGTACCGCAGTCTCGATACCGTCCACACGCCGCACTATCGCACCGGCGAGCCGTTCGTCGAAATCAGCCAGGCGAATGTGGGGCTGATCCGGCGCGACCTGCTGGACCAGGAGATGGCGCGCGCGATCCTGGCAGGCTTCACCACGCGCGAACTGTTCCGCATGTGCGCCCGCGCCGCGGATCTATTCGCCGCGTCCGAGCTCCCGCTCGGGGACACCACCCAATCGCCCGAAGATTATGTCCGTCAGGTTTCCGCCACCACGGGCCTGCCGCACGTGATGGTGCGCCGGAACATGCACAAAATCCGCACGGTGTTGGCGGAGATGGAAGCGGTAGTCAACGGTCTGACGCGCAACCTGGATTTGCAGGTGCTCGACACGGGCCACGCAGAAGGCTTGAGCTACTTCCCGCGCAGCGAGTCGCTGGGTGTGGTGCTGCCTAGCAATTCGCCCGGCGTACACTCGCTATGGGCGCCGGCATTCGCGTTGAAGACGCCGCTGGTGCTGAAGCCCGGTGCGGCCGAGCCCTGGACGCCATATCGCATCGTCCAATCGCTGATCCACGCCGGCGCGCCGCCGGAAGTGTTCGGATACTACCCTGCCGACCACGCGGGCGCGGCCGAGATCCTGCGCCGCTGCGGCCGCGGCTTGGTGTTCGGGGATGTTTCATCCACGCGGCATTGGCAGGGCGACGCGCGCATTGAGGTGCACGGCCCGGGCTACAGCAAAATCATCATCGGCGAAGATTGCATCGGCCAGTGGGAGCAGTATCTGGACGTGATGGTTTCCTCAATCCTGGAAAACTCCGGCCGTTCCTGCATTAACGCCTCGGGCGTATGGGTTCCGTCGCATGCGGGCGAAATCGCCGAAGCGCTGGCTGCGCGGCTGGCAACCGTAGCTCCGCGCGACGAAGGGGACGAGCGGGCGCAGATCGCGCCCTTCGCCAATGCCGCGCTGGCCGAGCGGATTTCGCAAACGATCGATGGCGAACTGGACGGCGAAGGCGCCCGCGACGTCACCGCGTCCTATCGGGAAGGCCCGCGCCTGGCGAGCTTTCAAGGCTGTGCGTATCTGCTGCCGACGATTGTTTTGTGCGACTCGCCCGCGCATCCCCTGGCCAACCGCGAGTTCCTATTCCCGTTTGCCGGCGTAGTGCCGGTGAACCAGGAAGCCATCCCGCGCGCGCTGGGCCCCAGCCTGGTGGTCACCGCCATCACACACGACCGCAAACTGATCGCGCGGCTGCTGGCATCCCCCAATGTGGGCCGCTTGAACCTCGGCGCGATTCCCACTCAACGCATCAGTTGGGATCAGCCGCACGAAGGCAACCTGTTCGATCATCTGTACGCCCGCCGGGCGTTTCAGAAATTGGAGGGTGGGCAATCTTGCCCGCAGCCGGCTTTCAGCCGGCTCTTCCCCCACTCATGAAAATATTGGCCTTCACCGCCGGCGCCGCGCAAATGTATTGCGGAAGCTGCATCCGCGACAACGCCTTGGCCGCTGAACTGAAGAGCCAGGGGCACGACGTCATCCTGCTTCCCATTTATACGCCCACGCTCACGGACGAGACCAACGTATCCGCGCACAAGGTCGTCTTCGGAGGCATCAGCGTGTATCTTGAACAGCATTCCAGCCTGTTCCGCAACACGCCCGCCCTTTTCGACAAACTCTGGGATTCCGAATGGGCCTTGAAACTCGCCGCCCGCCGCTCGATTCCGGTGAACGCGCGCATGCTGGGCGAGATGACGGTTTCCATGCTGCGCGGTGGGGACGGGCGCCAGCGCAAGGAGGTCCACAAGCTGTCGGCTTGGCTGCGCACCGAGCCTGCGCCCGATATCGTGACGCTGCCGAATTCGCTGCTGATCGGCTTGGCGCGATCCATCCGCGAAGCCGTGCATCGTCCGATCCTCTGCACGCTGCAAGGCGAGGACCTGTTCCTCAGCCAGCTTCCGGAGCCGTACCTAACTCAGGCGCTGGACCTGATTCGGGCTAATATCGCCTACGTAGATGGCTTCGCCGCTGTCAGCGAATATTACGCGGGTTATATGTGCGGCTACTTGGGTATCCCAGCGCGCAAGATGCACGTGGTGCCGCTGGGCGTGAACTTGAAGGGATACGACGCATCCCTGCGGCTGCATAGCAATTGCTTCACCGTGGGATACTTCGCGCGCGTGGCGCCGGAAAAGGGGCTGCACGTGCTCGCCGACGCTTACGTGAAGTTACGGCGCGAGACGGACTTCGGCGGCAGCACCCTGGAAGTCGCCGGCTATCTGGCGCCGGAGCACCGCCTCTATCTGAAGGGCATTGAGCGGCGCATCAAGGCGGCGGGACTGGACCACGAATTCCGCTATCGCGGCGTGCTGGACCGTCCGCACAAAATCGATTTCCTGCGCAATTTGGACGTACTGTCGGTCCCCGCCACATACGACGAGCCGAAGGGCTTGTTCTTGCTGGAGGCCATGGCCAATGGCGTGCCCGTCGTCGAGCCGCGGCGAGGCGGACTGACGGAGATCGTGGAGAAGACCGGCGGCGGCATTCTGGTGGAGCCGGACGATACGGCCGCGCTGGCGCAGGGCATCTACTCGCTGTGGAAGGACCCGGCTCTCCTAGAACAGCTAGGGAAGCGCGGGGTGGCGGGTGTGCGCGAGCATTACAGCGTTGCGTGCATGGCCGCGCGCGCGCTGGAGGTGTACGCCGCTGTGGGGCAGGTTGCCACCTGAGAGCATGCGAGTCGTGTGCGCGGACGCAACAGGAACGCCGCCGCGAACTACCCATCAGCAGAGGCAGAACTTGACGAACTACAGTGACAATCTGGTCGGCTTTATCTGGGACGTGGCCGATCTCCTCCGCGGCCCATACCGGCCGCCCGAATCCGCCAGGTCATGCTCCCCATGACCGTCCTCCGCCGCCTCGATTGCGTCCTTGCCGATACCAAAGCCAAGGTCCTCTAACAAAGCAAGAAGCTGAAGGGCGAAAGCCCCGGCTACGTCCACAAGATGCTTCAGAAAGCCGCCGGCCAGCAGTTCTACAACACTAGCAAATACGACTTTGAAAAGCTGAAGGCGGATCCCGACGCCTCGCCCAGAACCTGCTGCACTACATCCACGGCTTCTCCCCGGAAGTCCGCACGCTCTTCGAACACTTCGCCTTCGATCAGCAAATCCAGAAACTCGACAAGACTAACCGCCTCTTCAAGCTGCTTCAAAAATTCGCCGAAGTCGACCTCCATCCCGATCGGGTCTGTCACCTCGATATGGGCCGCACCCTCGAAGAGTTAAGTCCGGAAATTCAACGAAGCCGCCAACGAAGAGGCCGGCGACCACTTCACCCCGCGCGAAGTCATCCGCCTCATGGTCGATCTGCTCTTCCTGCCCGACAACCAATCCCTGCTCGAAGTGGAATTCCGCGACGGCGCCAGATATCGCTTCTTCGCCGCGCCAGCGAGCTGTTTTCAACAACTGCTAGCGTCGGATTCCAAGGGCCGCCACTTCAACAACAACATCCGCAACAGGTTCGGTTTTCAATGCGTTGCCGACCGAAGACCGACCGAAACCGAAGAAAACTAAGTGGCATTGGGCAATCCTGCCCGCAGCCGGCTTTCAGCCGCCTAAAGAGGCGGCTGCGGCCAAGATTGGCCGCCCTCCAACCACGCTAGAAGTGCAACCCCACTGTGGCCGTGATGGCGCGCGGCGAGACGTAGTGCGTACCGCTGAAAGTCGACAGGAAGTTGTACAGCGCGTATTCGTTCGTCACATTGACGGCCGTCAGCCTGGCGCTCCATTTGTACTTCTCGCCGTGAAAGAGGTTATCCTCTCCCACCGACACATCAAACAGGCTGCGTGGCGCGATACGCGGCGGGTTATGGTCGTCGCTCTCCGTGCCGGGCGCCGGTATCTTCACCAGGTTGGAGCCGTATTCCGATGCCGGACACAAGCCATTGGGACTGATAGGCGTGGTCGGAGTGGCATGCACACTCCCGCAATAAAGTCCCGCTTGGAACTGCTGATCCGGCGACAGTCCGGAGACATCCACCTCGGTATCCGAGCCGTTCGGACCATTCGCGCAGTTGCCTCCCGCGCAGGGTACCGGACCGGCAACCAAGCCGCTGTCGTACCGCCAGTTGAAGCCGAACCAGGGACCGTTCTTCCAAGGCTGGTATTGCAAGTGGGTGGTCTCGTTGAAGTGCTCGTCGTGGTCGATGCGGAATACCTCCGACCCAACCGGGGTGGACCCGATGCCGCTGACCTGCGGCTCGAAGAAGCGCGCAGACACACTCGACATCACCACAAAGGCCGTCAGTCCGCGCCAGTTCGGAACGCTCGCGCGGATAGCGTATCCAGGGATCTTCGAGCGGTCCCACTCGATCGGAAAGGTGATCGGCGTATCGCCCAGCACGCTGAAGTCGTACGCCTTATGCGTATACTTCCAGATGTATTCGGCATCGATCACCAGGTGTTTTCCGAAGGCTTGCTCCAGCCCCGCGTGGAACTCATTGCGCCAGCCGGGACTTAGGGGCACGTTGCTCACGCAGGGCGTGACCGTCGACGCTTCGAGCGCGGCTATCACCGGATTGTTGCATCCTTCGCTCGCCAGCACCAGGTTTTCGTTGAACGGGGTTTCGAGCGTCCGGGCGTAGGAAACGCGCAGCACCGTGCTGCTTGGCTTGATGTTGTACGCAATGCCCAGGCGCGGCTCCGGCTGCGTAGCGGTAACCAAGCCATCGTAGTCGTCGAAGCGCAGACCCAGGTTGAAGGTCCAATTGTTCTTCGTAATGGTGTCCTGGATATACGAGGACAGTTCCCGGATGTCGGCGTGCCCGTAAAAATGGTACAAGCCGCTGTTGGAGTTCGGGCAGTTGTCCGACGCCGGCAAAGCCGCCGTTCTGGTCAGATCGTAGCAGGCCAGCAGCGGACTAAAACTGGGATTCGGCGTCAGCGGCCCGGTGCATTGCGCGGGATCCGTCAACCCCGCTCCCGTATAGGCGCTGCCGTCCGCATTCAGGCATACCACATTGGCCGTCGGATCCACAACTCCGAAGGCATCCTTTTCCGTCAAGATCGTGTCCGAGTAAGTGATCCCAGCCTTCACGTTGTGGACACCCTTCACGTACGACAGGCTGGCGCGCAAGCCGGCGTCGGTAAGCGTGCGGCTCTGTCCGATGGTCTGCAGTTGCAGATCGGGTTGCAGGTCGGCGAAAGGATTATCGCTCGGATAGTAGTTGTATTGATCCTGCCGCACAGAGGCTCCGAAAGTGAATACGGCGTTCGCTGTCATCACCCGCGTCCAGGCGGGCGCCATGTTGAACGTCCGGATCTGCGAGCGCTGGTCGGTGGAGCCTACCGGCAAGCCGTTAGGGCCTAGTCCGTTGTTGTTCACCACCAGTCCCGACCACGCGGTGGCGTCTTGCGCGTCGTACGAGTTGGGCGTCTGGAACCAGGAACGCGTGAAGCCCAGATTCACGTTGACCGAGTCCGGCTGGGAAGGCTTGAAATCCACGCGGTCGAAGAAGTTCTCCTGGTTGCCATGATCGTGCATGACTTGAAATTCCGGCCCGTCCAGGAACCGTCCTGTATCCATGCCGTTGGCGGAAATGAAGTTGCCCCAATTCTGCCCCCCGTAAGCCAGGTCGAATCCGGCGTTGCTCGAGCCGAAGCTCCCGTAGGAGGCCGTGACGTCGCCGTGCGGCTGGGTTTGCCCGAGTCCCGAGCGCGTCGTCACCACGATCACCAGACTGGTCTTGTCGCCGTATTCGGCCGGCGGGGCGCCTTCAATCACTTCCATCGACTGCACGGCGTCCACCGGAAGCTGGTTCGAGAATACCTTGCTTTGCTGATCGCTGATCGCCTGCCCATCGATGGAAAAGGAGTTTGAAGCGTGATCGCCCAGCCCGTGAAACAGGCCGTTCGAATCGGCCGCGACTCCCGGAGTGGCCAGGGTGACGAGGGAACTGAGCGAGGAGGACGAACTCTCCAACGGAAGCTTGTCGAACAGGTCGCGATCGATGTCCGTATGGGTGGTGGAAGTGGTCTCGACCAAATCCGCGCCGGCCTCCACCGTAACGGACTGTACCTCCTGGCCTAGCGCCATGTTGACGGCCAACTCCAACGGCACGGCGGACCTTACGTTTACATCTTGTGTGGCGGCCTGAAACCCGGCGGCAACGGCAGTCAGGTGGTAGTTATTGTATGGAACGTTGGCGAACTCGAACTTGCCTTGGCTATCGCTGGTGGCGCTGCGAATGTAGTGCGAAACCGGGTTCTGAATCGTGACGACGGTGCCGGCGATGGACGCTCCCGAAGGATCGAGAACCGATCCGTGAATCGTTCCGCTGTTGGATTGGGCTAAGCCAGACAGTGCGCAACCCAGCATTAATGTAAAACAGACAAGGATACAAGTTGCGAACCTATTCATACTACTCGATTGTCGGCACGCCGGCTGCAAAATCCTAGCGCGATCTGATCGGCGGCCTGGTAGGGAGCGTGAATGAACTGCTTTTGGCGACAAGCGGGCAGGCTGAAATTGTGGCGCCTTTGGCCCCGGCTGTGCGCTACAGCGAGAGCCGCGCGACCGCTTCCAAATGATACGTCTGCGGAAACAAATCCACCAGGGTCAAGCAGTCGATTCGGTATCCCGCGCCTGCCAGCCCCGCTAAGTCGCGCGCCAGCGTAGCCGGGTCGCAAGAAACGATCGCCAGCCGTGGAGGGCGCAGGTGGGCCAGACGTTCGACCATGCGCTTGCCGATCCCGGCTCGCGGCGGATCCAGCAGCACGAAGTCCGGTGCGGTCTCCATTTGTTCCATCCAAACTTCCGCGTCCGTCTGTTCCACGCGCAACGCAAGCCCTGCCCGCTCCGCATTGCATCGCAGATCGCCTGCCGCCCGCGCTCCGGATTCAACAGCCGTCACCGAGCCGAATCGCCGCGCCAGCGCCAGCGAGAACAAGCCCACTCCCGCATAGAGATCCAGCGCGTTCTGCCCTTCCGCGCCGTCCAGGGCCGTCTCCACCAAGCGGTCGATCAGGAACCGGTTCACCTGGAAAAACGAGCCGTAACTCACGCGCCAACTCTGACCCGCCGCCCGATAGTCGAGCGCGCCGGAAACCAAGCCGGGGATGCGTTCCGCGCACCAATCGAAGAATCGGCGGGCTACGGGGTGCTCGGTTTCCAGAATGTTAAGCTGAATTTCCGTTTCATTGGAGAACAGCTCGATCAGGCGCACGAACCGCGGCCAGCGCGGATCGCGCAGCATCTCGCGCAGAATCGCGATGGCCCGGTTGATGGCCGGCGAAGCGATGGGGCACTTCTCTATCGGGCAAAGCTTGCGCGATTGCGCCTCCCGGTATCCCAGCGCGCCGTTGGCGAAATGCAGTTGCACGCGATTGCGATAACCCCAAGGCTCACCCGCCACCACGCCGATCTCCGCCGGCGGTGAGATCTTCCCGATACGCCTCAGTTGGTCTTCCAGGATGCCGCGCTTGAGCGCGAGCTGCATCTGGTAGGGCGCATGTTGATAGTGGCAGCCGCCGCAGCGGGCGAAATACGGGCAGGGAGGCGCCACCCGCTCCGGCGCGGCAGAGACAACGTGCAGCAATGCGCCGCGCAGCAGCCCGGGCTTCTCCGCAACACCTCGCAGGCGCACGCGCTCACCGGGCAGCACGAACGGCGCCAGGACTGCGCGGCCTTCCAGCCGGCCCAGCCCCTCGCCGCCGTACACCAGCTTCTCCACGTCGATCTCGAAATCGCTTAGGATAAAATTTACCTTTTTGAACCCACCTCCATGAGAGCACGAGTCTTCTCCGGCATGCAGCCGTCCGGAAATCTACACATCGGGAATTACCTGGGCGCGTTGAAAAACTGGGTGCGCGTGCAAGCGGAATACGAGTGCATCTTCTGTATCGTGGACCTGCACGCCGTCACCGTCTACCAGGACCCCGCCGAGCTGCGCGCCAAAATCCTGGAGACCGCGGGATTGTATCTGGCGGCGGGCATCGACCCCCGTGAGTCCAGCATCATGGTGCAATCCGCGGTTCCGGCGCATGCCGAGCTGGCCTGGATGCTCACCTGTGTAACGCCCGTCGGCTGGCTGGAGCGCATGACGCAGTACAAGGCCAAGGCCGCCAAACAGGAGTCGGTGGGCGACGGGCTGTTGCAATACCCATGCCTGATGGCCGCCGATATTCTGCTCTACCAGGCCGCCGCCGTGCCGGTGGGCGAGGACCAGGCGCAGCACTTGGAACTGACGCGCGACATCGCCCAGCGCTTCAATTCGCTTTACGGGGACACGTTCGTGATGCCCGCCACCAGCCTGCCTGGCGTCGGCGCGCGCATCATGGGCCTCGACGATCCCACCGCCAAGATGAGCAAATCGGCGGCCGGCGCGAACCACGCGGTGGCCCTGCTCGATCCGCCGGACCGCATCCGCAAGATCGTCATGCGCGCCACCACGGATTCCAACCCCGCCGTGGACTTTGAAAAGATGGGCGATGGCGTGGCCAACCTGTTGAGCATTTATCAGGCTTTCGCCGGCTGGAGCGACGACCAGATGCGCGCGCACTTCAGCGGTATGCGCTACGGCGACTTGAAGAAGGAGGTGGCCGAGATCACCATCTCGCAACTGGAGCCATTCCAGCGGCGGTATCGCGAGATGATGGCCGATCCCGGTTACATTCCCGGCATCCTGCGCGAAGGCGCGGCGCGCGTCAGCCCGATCGCCAACTCAACTGTAGACCTGGTGAAACGGCGCATGGGCCTGTACGCGGAGTAGCGAGCCGTCACTTCCCGCGATGGTGGATCGGATCGACCCACATCACGGGGCTGGGAACCTCCACTGGTTCGATGTCCAGGTTCACTACCACGGCTTCGTTGTCGCTGCGCACCAGCACACACTCCAGCGTTTCGTCGTTCGATGCGTTGATCTCCTGGTGCGGCACGTAAGGCGGCACATAGATAAAATCGCCCGCGGAGGCCTCGGCCACGTATTCGAGACGGTCGCCCCAGCGCATGCGGGCGCGGCCGCGCAAGACGTAGATGACGCTTTCGAGCGCGCCGTGGTGATGCGCGCCGGTCTTGGCATTGGCGTCGATGCTGACGGTTCCCGCCCAGATCTTCTGCGATCCCGCGCGCGCGTAGTCGATCGCGGCGGCGCGATTCATCCCGGGCGTCTGCGGGGTGTTCGTATCGAGAGAGTCCCGCGGGATCACTTTCACGCCCTGGATCTTCCAGTCAACTGTATCGCTGTCGCTCATATCGGTGCTCATATCGGTGTTAGCCTAGCAGGATGATACGTGGCCCCGCTGCGGCGCTCCTTCTTGTTCTTCCAGCTCTTGGCGCAGCTCCGGACTTCCGCCTGCAGAGGATCGGCAACGGAGTTTGGGCCGCGATTGCGAATGACCAGGGACTGGCCGGCGGCAACGCCGGGTTTGTAATCGGCGACGACGGGGTCGCGGTGATCGATACGTTCCAAGACCCTCTGCCCGCGAAGGCCATGCTCGATGAAATCCGAAAGCTCACGCCGCTGCCGATTCGTTTTGTGGTCAACACGCATTATCACCTGGACCACGTAAACGGCAACGACGTCTTCGCGGCGGCGGGCGCAACCATCGTGGCTCATCCTGGGGTGCGCGCCTGGATGCGAACGGAGAACATCAAGATGCTGGACCCTCCGGTGACGCCGGAGAAAAAGGCGCGTGTGCAATCGCTGACGCTGCCGACAGTGGTCTACGACAGTCGCATCGATCTCTACCTGGGTTCGCGCCGCATCAGCGTGCGGTACTATCCCGGCCACACCGGGGGCGACTCCGTAGTTTGGATCTCGGATGCCCGCGTGGTGTTTTGCGGCGATATGTTGTGGAAAGATCACGTCCCCAATCTGATCGACGCGACTACGAAGGCCTGGGTTGAATCGCTCGGTACGATGCAAAGGGATTACGCGCCAGCCACGTGGGTTCCGGGGCATGGCGATGTCGCCGGTGCCTCGGACATGGTGACTTTCCGTAAATATCTGACGGACCTGCGTGCCGCGGTGCAGCGTGAACAAGCCGCGGGAAAGTCCGGGGATGGGCTGGCCGCAGCGCTGTTGCCGGGTCTTAAGGCCAAGTACGGCAAGTGGGGCTTCTTCAACGACTACGCCGCCGCGGACATCGAACAGACCGAGCAGGAATTGTTAGGAACGAAGAGAATGCCGCCAAGTTGGTGAGTCGGTGCTGCGATTCGGTGTTGAGGAGGTTTCGGTGACGCCGGAAAATGCGATTTACGCGCTCTGGTGCGCGTGGTTGGCGTCGTGGATCGTCGCGATGCTTTGGTCCAACCGCACCGAAAAGAGGGACGCCATAGAGGCCGAGATCCTCTTTCGCGTGCTCTTTTACGCCAGCGCGATCCTGCTGTTTGCATTTCCAGCGAGACCCCGCTACCGCGTGCAAATGCAGCTTTGGCACTTTGGCGATGCGATGAACTGGATGTTGGCCGCGTCGACGGCTGCCGGACTTTTGTTCACATGGTGGGCACGCATGCACCTAGGCCGTCTTTGGTCGGACTATGTGGTCAAGAAAGCCGGTCATCATGTCGTCGACACAGGGCCTTATCGGCTCGTGCGCCATCCGATCTATTCGGGCCTCATCGTCGCCGCGTTTGCAACCGCCATCGAGAAAGGGACCTCATTCGCGATGTTTGGCGGCGCCGTTGTAACTCTGGCCTTTTACATGAAAGCGCGACGAGAGGAACACTTCCTACGCGCAGAACTGGGCGATAACGCCTATTACGACTATGCACGCAAGACCGCAATGCTGGTGCCATTCGTGCGAATCGAGAGCTAACGTGGCAAGTCACTCAATTCGCCCCACTTCTTGAGCGGTCCCGAGCAGAACGGTCTGGTGCGCGATACGCGCCAACGATGCGCGGTGCGTGATCAGAATCGCCGTGCGCCCCGCCGCCGCGCGGACCAAAGTTTCCGCAATGGCCTGTTCGTTGGCTTCGTCCAGCGCCGAGGTCGGTTCATCGAGAATTAATACTTTCGGATCGGCAAGCAGCGCGCGGGCTAGCGCCACGCGTTGCCGTTCGCCGGCTGAAAGCGTCTGGCCGCGCTCGGCGACGATTGTGGCGTAGCCATCGGGCAAAGCCAGGATGCGTTCGTGTATGGACGCGGCGCTCGCGGCGCGGACGATCTCATCGTCACTGGCTTCGGGGCGGGCGTAGGCAATATTCTCGCGAACGCTGGCGTGAAACAGGTAAGGGGCCTGGTCCACCAGCATGACTGCGTGGCGCACGCTCGTCAGTGGAAGATCGCGCAGATCCCTGCCGTCTATGCGAATCGCGCCGGCGTCCGGATCGTAAAACCGGACCAGCAGATCGGCCAGTGTGGACTTGCCCGCGCCGCTGGGGCCTAGGATCGCGCAGATGGCGCCGGGCGCCACGCGAAACGAGAGGTCTTTCAGAACCGCATCGCCGCCGTAACCGAACGAAACGCGATCGAACTGGATTTCGCCGCGCAGGTCGGCGAAGGGCTTGGCCCCAGGCCGTTCGACGATCTCGGCGCGCGTATCGAACAGTTCCCAGACTCGCGAAAGCGATACGCCGCCGGTCACCAGATTGCTATACAAGCTCATCAGGTTCTGCACGGGCGATAGCAGCCGGAGGTGGTATGACATCACCGCGACGAGGGAACCGATGGTCAGGGCGCCGTCGATCACCAGTTTGCCGCCATAGAGGAAGATCGCGGCCGTGGAGAGCGTCAGGATGGTCCCGGGAACGGCGCCGGACAAGAACGACATCAGTTGCATGCGCATGAGCGCGTCCAGGAAGCTCTGGTTTCGCGCGCGAAAGCGCTCCACTTCCCGCGATTCGGCCCGCGCCGAGACGACCAGCCGGATGCCCAGCAGGGTTTCCAGCAAAAAGCTTCCGATATCGGAGCTGCGCTCGCGAACCGCGCGCACACGCGCCGCCAGACGATGCTGGTAATGCTGCAAGGCCCAGACGCTGGCAGGAACCGCCGCCACGCTCACCAGGAATAGCCGCGGACTGAGTGCGATCATGATAGCGGCGCTGCCGATCAGAAACACGACGTTTGAAAGCACGCTCAACAAGCTGTCCGCCGAGACGCGCTGCACTTCGGCGATATCGTTGTTAATGCGAGAAACCACATCGCCCAGTTTGTTGCGCGCCCAGAAGCGCGGCGAAAGCGTCTGCAAGTGCCGGTACAGCGCCAGGCGCATGTCGAAAAGCACGGACGCAGAAACGCGCACGTACTGATAGCTGGACAAAATGTTCAGCACGAATCCCAGCACGGTGACGCTGAACATCAGCCCACTCACGATGAGCAGCATGCGGATGTTGCGCTTGGCCAGCGCGTCGTCGATGAGAAGCTTCGAGATGTAAGGTTGCAGCAGGCCGAATCCAGTAGCGGCGATGCCTGCCATGAGCACCAGAACCAAGCGCGCCCGGTAAGGAAGGATGAAACGAAACGCCCGGCGATAGCCATCCAGGGGAATCCCATGGTCCGGCATGATTCCCTTTGTTCATAGCACACGGCGGCTGGCTGCAAAGAGCGGGTCCTGGAGTACCCGCGCAGACCTGGAGGTCCGCCCCACCAAATCGTTTGTATAAAAATAATTTATCCGCCCAACTGCCGGGTGGCAAGTTATGATATGCGGATAAGCTTATGAAGATCCCGCTTGCCGCGCTTCTGGTGGTACCGATGCTCGCGCAGAGCCAGACGCCGCAAGCTCCCGCGTCCGAGGAGCCGGCCAAACCGGCGTCCGAGGAAGGCATTCCGGTTACCAGTCAATTGGTGATCTCCAAATGCGGAGGTTGCCACACCAAAGACCAGAAGGGCAACATGCTGCGCATATCGTGGGAACGCGCCACGCCCGAGGGCTGGGAGGAAGCCATCAAGCGCATGGTGCGTTTGAACGGCGTCCGGTTGACGCCCGACGAAGCCCGCGCGATCGTGAAATACCTGGCAACCTATCACGGTCTGGCGCCTGAAGAGTCCAAGCCGGTGATGTACTACGCCGAGCACCGCATTCAAGACGAGACCAACATCCCCACGGATAACGTGCATGGCGCGTGCGCGAATTGCCATCCGATGGCGCGCCCGCTATCGTGGCGGCGCTCGGCGCAGGATTGGAAACTGCTCGCCAACCTGCACATCGCTTTATATCCGACAGCCGACGAAGCATTCCGGTTGGGAATCACTGCCGGCGGCTTCGACGAATCGCGCCACCATCAGGAACCCGGCGCGCCTCTGCCGGTTGACGAAGCGCTTGCCTATCTCTCTAAGACCGCTCCGCTCGAAACGCCTGAGTGGGCGGCGTGGCGCGCCCGCATGCGTGCGCCGAAGTTCGCGGGGCGGTGGATCGTCTCCGCCCACCTGCCGGGTCACGGCAGATTTTATGGGTACATGGACGTGGAGCCAAGCGCCGGAACGGACGATCAGTTCACGACGCGCGTGACGCTGACATCCGTAAAGGACGGCTCGACCGTCTCCCGCACGGGGCGCAGCCTGGTCTACGCGGGATATGCCTGGCGCGGCCGCTCCAAGGGGACGCCGCCCGCGAATGCGGCTCCCGACGATCTGTCGAGCGAGATGCGCGAGGTGCTTTGGTTTTCGCCCGATCAGAACACGGGGGAAGGCCGCTGGTTTTGGGGCCAGTATCAGGAGTTCGGTTTCGATGTCAAATTGCAGCGCGCCTCCACGGAGCCGACTTTGATCGGCGCCGACCGCTCATCGTTGAAGACCGGTTCGCAAGCGGCGCGCGTCCGCCTGATCGCGGAAAGCCTGCCCGCGCAGATTACGCCAGCGGATCTGGATTTCGGAACCGGCGTCACAGTGCGGCGCATTGTTTCGCACACGCCTGCTGAAATCGTAGCGGAAGTGGATGTAGCCGCGGACGCGGTGCCGGGCAAACGCGACATTGTCTTTCGCCGATCGGTGTTGCAGAGCGCCATCGCCGTGTACGATCGGATCGACTATGTAAAAGTGGCGCCGGACTCGGCGTTAGCCAGGCTGGGCAGCGAAACCCATCCCAAGGGCTACCAGCAGTTCGACGCGGTGGCCTACCAGCGCGGCGCGGACGGCAAATCGCATACCGCGGACGATGTCGAACTGGGGCCTATCGACGTGACTTGGTCGGTGGAAGAATTTTACGCGGTTTATGGCGATGACGACAAGGAGTTCGTCGGCTCGCTAAGCCCGACCGGA
>Ga0209333_1000529_pt1 | contig 21182 bp, 18 predicted proteins | sample BlaSpr_A8_OM2_O3_FD_187982 | JGI IMG/M metagenome (GOLD analysis project Ga0209333, IMG submission 187982) | Forest soil microbial communities from Thunder Bay, Ontario, Canada - Black Spruce, Ontario site 2_A8_OM2_O3 (SPAdes) (version 2) | ecosystem: Environmental > Terrestrial > Soil > Boreal... | reverse complement strand
CCAGCTCCGCCAGGCCGCCGTTCGCTTTAGGCAACAGGATGTCGAACGCCAGGGGGGTGCCTTGGTATTTCATCTCCAGAATCTGGGCGGAGGGCGTTTCGCCATATAGGAAATCGGCCTTCAGGTGCATGAACTTGGCGTCCACCGTGCGGCCTCCGCTAAGTTGGAAGGGCTCCGCGCGTGTATTTTTGGGATCGAACGGCAGGCGCCACTTTCCGAGGAAATAGATCGCGCTGGTCAGGACCAGGCGAGTGGCGGCATCGATGGAACCGCGCGCGAACAACTCCGCGATCCGCCCGTTGGTATGCTCGGCGGTCCAGGAATTGATTTCCTGGCGGGCTTGCTCCGCATTGGCATGGAAATCCAGCAGGGTCAGCGGGGCCTGGTAAAGCGTCCGGACGGTCCGCTCAAAGTCGGATTCGAGGGGGAAGCCTGGTTGCACCCACAGCCCATTCGCGATGGCCAATTGGTTGCCGTTCAGGTTGGCCTGTTTGGCGAGTTCCGCCGCCAGCGCCGCGACGGCGGCGTGGTAAGCGGGGCCGGATTGGGGTTGGTCGAGCGTAGCGGCGATGCCGGCAGCGGTATGTCCGCGCGCGCCGTCCAGCAGCATGGAGAGCGCCGTCGAAATGCTGAAGGGCGACAGGATCAGGTTGTGGTCGTCTTGGGTGAGCTGCCGGTAAGCGGAAGCGGCAAACCGATTCATGCCCGGCGCTACGTCGCCGGAGGCGAGCAGCACGCCCGCCAGGAAAAAAGGCACGATCAGGGTAAGGTGGTGTGTCATGGATGTTCCTTATTCCCATGATGCCGCAAAGCGAGTACCCAATTACCGTGCGCTAGGATTCCAGCCCCATCTGCGTCAGCCGGTAGCGCAGCGCATTGCGCGTCAGCCCCAACAGCCGCGCCGCCTGGCTTTTGTTGCCGTCGGCCCGCCGCAACGACTCGCGGATAATCTCCTGCTCGTATTGATCCAGCGTCAGCCCATCCGGCAGAAAGTGGTCCGCTTGCGCGCGGCTGCGCGGCGCCATTTCCAGCTTGATATCGGCGGCGTCCAGCCGCTCGCCGGAGCACATGACCAGACTGCGCTCGATCACGTTCTCCAACTCCCGCACATTGCCCGGCCAGTGATACGACATCAGCTTGGCGATCCCGGCATCCGTCACGTCGCGCACGCGGTTGCCCGTATCCGGCCCCAACTTGGTGACGAAGTGCAGCGCCAGGAACGGAATATCCTCCTTGCGCTCGCGCAGCGGCGGAATATTCATGGGCACCACGTTCAGGCGGTAATAAAGATCCTCGCGAAAGGTGCCCTGCTCCAGCGCGGCGCGCAAATCCTGATTGGTGGCGGCCACTATGCGTACGTCGATATGCCGGGTGACGTTGCTGCCCAGCCGCTCGAACTCGCGCTCCTGCAGCACGCGTAGCAGTTTCACCTGAATCGAAGCGGGCACGTCGCCGATTTCATCCAGAAAGACGGTGCCCGTATCGGCCTGCTCGAACTTGCCCGGCTTGGAGGTCATGGCGCCGGTGAAAGCGCCCTTCTCGTAGCCGAACAGCTCGCTCTCCATCAGGTTTTCGGGGAGCGCGGTGCAGTTGATCTTCACCAGCGGCCGGTCGCGGCGGGGCGAGTGGAAGTGGATGGCGCGCGCGATCAGGTCCTTGCCCACGCCGCTTTCGCCCGCCAGCAATACGGTCGCGCGCGTGGGCGCCACCCGCGTGACGATGGCGAAGACTTCCTGCATGGCGGCGCTGCGCCCGACGATGTTGTCGAAGGCATAACGCCGACCCAACTCTTCGCGGAGCTGCAGGTTCTCGTCGCGCAGCGCTCGCATCTCGAGCGCCTTCCGCACCACCGTCATCAGGTGATCGAGCGAGAAGGGCTTCAGCAGGAAATCGGTGGCCCCGGACTTCATGGCCGCGACGGCGGTCTCGATGCTGCCGAAAGCCGTCATCACGATAACCGGCGTCTGGGAGTTCTGGCGGCGGATGGCCGACAGCAACTCGAGGCCGTCCATTTGCGGCAGGCGCAAGTCGGTCAGCACCAGGTCGGCGCGGTCGGCCACTTTCAAGGCTTCTTCGGCCGTGCGCGCCTTCTCCACTTCAAAGCCGGCGGAGGTGAGTTGGAGTTCCAGGACGCGGCGCAGCTTCTCTTCGTCCTCGACCACCAGGATGCGTCTCTTCATGGGAGCGGATCTTTTGTTTTAAACCATCTTAGCGCGGTAGAATAAAACTTTGGCCCGCCGACCCCGCCAGGAACCCTCATGACTAACGAGCAACTCGACCAGCTTACTATCAACACCATTCGCACTCTCGCCATGGATGCGGTGCAGCAAGCCAATTCCGGACATCCAGGCGCACCCATGGCGCTGGCGCCGGTTGCCTACACGGTGTGGCAGCATTTCCTGCGATTCGATCCCGAAGATCCCATTTGGCCCAACCGCGATCGCTTCGTGCTTTCCAACGGCCACGCTTCCATGCTGCTTTATTCGCTGCTGCACCTGTGCGGCGTGAAAGCCGTGAACCCGCAATACGAAACATTGGGCGAGCTGTCCGTCAAGCTGGAGGACATCAAGCGGTTCCGGCAGCTCGATAGCCGCTGTCCCGGGCACCCCGAATACCGCTGGACCTCGGGGGTCGAAACCACCACCGGGCCGCTGGGCCAAGGCGTCGGCAATAGCGTGGGCATGGCCATGGCGCGCTGGTGGATGGCGAACCATTTCAATCGCCCCGGATTCGATATGTTCGATTACGACGTCTACGTGATCTGCGGCGATGGCGACATGATGGAGGGCATCACCGGGGAAGCCGCGTCACTGGCCGGCCACCACCGCCTTTCCAATCTCTGCTGGATTTACGACAACAACAAGATCACCATCGAGGGCCATACCGCGCTGGCGTTTAGCGAGGACGTAGCCACCCGCTTCATCGGGTATGGATGGAATGTCACGCGGGTCGGCAATGCCAACGATCTGGAGATGCTGGAACGCGCGCTGCAGGTGTTCAAAAGCGAAAACGACCGGCCCACGCTGATCGTCGTGGACAGCCATATCGCCTACGGGGCGCCCCACAAACAGGACACCAGCGGAGCGCACGGTGAGCCGTTGGGCGAGGAAGAGGTGCGCCTTACCAAGCGCGCATACGGGTGGCCCGAGGAAGCCAAGTTTCTGATCCCCGAAGGAGTGCGCGAGCACTTCCGCGCGGGGATGGGCGAGCGTGGCCACCAGTTGCGCGACGCCTGGATGGCGCGCTTCGAGGAATTCAAAGCCGAACACGCGGACCTGGCCGATCAACTCGACCGCATGCTGCACCGGCAACTCCCGGAAGGCTGGGATAAGGACCTGCCCACGTTTCCGGCCGACGCCAAGGGCCTGGCCACGCGGGACTCGTCCGGCCGGGTGCTGAACAAGCTGGCCTGGAACATTCCGTGGCTGATGGGCGGCGCGGCGGATCTGTTCCCTTCCACCAAGACCAGGCTGACTTTCGATGGCGCAGGCGATTTCGAATTCGACGATCGTGGCGGGCGCAACATGCACTTCGGCATCCGCGAGCACGCCATGGGAGCTATCGTGAACGGGTTGTCGCTTTCGAAGATCCGGCCCTACGGCTCCACCTTCCTGATTTTCAGCGATTACATGAAGCCGCCCATCCGGCTGGCCGCCATCATGGATCTGCCGGTGATTCACATCTTCACGCACGATTCGATCGGTGTGGGCGAAGACGGCCCCACGCATCAGCCCATCGAGCAGCTTGCCTCGCTGCGCGCGGTGCCGGGCCTTGTTACGCTGCGGCCGGCGGACGCCAACGAAGTGGTGGAGTGCTGGAAATTCACCATGATGCAGCGCCATCAGCCGGTGGCTCTGATCCTCACGCGGCAGGCGCTGCCTACGCTGGACCGCACGAAATACGCGGCGGCATCGGGGGTGGAGAAAGGCGCATATATTCTGGCCGATGCGCCGGACGGCAAGCCGGACGTCCTGCTGCTGGCGACCGGCAGCGAAGTGTCTTTGTGCGTGCTGGCCTATGAACAGCTCGCGACGGAGGGCGTGAAGGTGCGGGTGGTGAGCATGCCGAGTTGGGAACTGTTCGAGCGGCAGCCGGCTGAGTATCGCGACACTGTTCTGCCGCCGGCCGTGACGGCGCGCGTTGCCGTGGAGCAGGCATCGGTTCTGGGATGGGACCGATACGTGGGTCCGCGCGGGCGCACCATCGGCATGCACACTTTCGGCGCGTCCGCGCCGTTGAAAGAGGTGCAGAAGAAATTCGGGTTCCTGCCCGCCACCGTGGTGGCCGCCGCGCGTGACGTGCTGGCCAAGACTTAGCCCAAAACGCTGGTGCCGCCGGAATTCGTACTGCCCGGCGCGCTTTGCGTCTGATATGCTCCCAATACTTGCTCCAGCATATTGTTGATCAGCGTGGTGGCAGGCGTGCCGCTGTTTACGCCATCGGCTGGCTGCAACAGCGTACTGACCATCGACTCATTGAAAAAAGCTTGAAAATCGCCCTGTTTCTGCATCGCCTGCAATTCTGCCGTCGCGCCGACCCCGGCGCTCGCGCCAGCCGCGCTGGCGGAAGACGACACCGGGGGCAGACTCTGATAAGCGCTCGCATCCAAATAACTCAGCGGACTTATGGAACTGGCCATAATGCGCCTCCTGCCATCCATATCGGCCAGTCAGGCCGCAATCTGCGTCAGTGCGCCGAGTACTGCTCCTGCGGTGAGTTCAGCTTAATATCGACGGTCTTCTCGAGTTGATTCACCTCGTACGTCTGGCCAAACGTCTGATAACCCGTGGCGATCACCTGGATTAGTATGGTGCCCTGCGGGACCTCCGGCACTTTAGCGACGCCCTCTTGATTTGTGCGCATCTCCCAGCTCGCGTGGATGGCTTTGCCGAGCAGAATCGCGGAGTGGCCACTCACGAACTTGACCACCACATCGGCGTGCTCGATGGGCCTGCCGCCCTGCGTGGTGACGTGCACATTGAGCTTGGTCATCCCCGAGGTCATCTTCACCTCGATGGTCTTCCTGTCCTCGTGCACCTCGAACGTTTGGCTGAAGGGCGCATACTCCGCGGCGGTCACCTCAACGAGAATGGCGCCCTGCGGGATCTGCATCTCGGCCGGCGTTTTGGCGATGCCGTCGTCATGCGTGTGCAGCCTCCAAAGCGTGCGGGGCTTATCGCCCTTCACCAGCCTGACCGCCACCTCGGCATGTTCGATGGGCACACCCTGCATGGAAGTAACCAACACATCGATCTTGGTCGTCGGTGTGCGAGCTCCGGCCGTGAACGCGCACAGCAGCACTGCCGTCGGAAGCGCAAAACGGGAACGCATTACCCGATTATGACATGGCGCATCAAGCGATATCCGGCAGCAGGAAGCGCGCTGGCCGGCCACTCGAGCGCGCTACCGCTTCGGCGGCCAGGTATCCGCTGCGGACCGCGCCTTCCATAGTGGCGGGCCAGCCGGAGTTCGTCCAATCGCCGGCCAGAAACAGATCCGGACGGTTGGTTTCCGCCGGCGGACGCAGCTCTTCGGCGCCGGGCGCGGGAGAAAAAGTCGCGCGCAATTCCTTGATCACGTGCGCCTTCTCCAGGCGCGCTTCGCGCACGCGGGGGAAGAATTCGCCTAGTTCGGCGAGTGCCAGCGCCACGATGTCCGCGCGGCTGGTGGCCGCCAATCCGCGCGCCGCGCTCACCACAAGCTGCAGATAACGGCCTTCGGACTTGTTGAACATCCATTGCACGGTGCGGTCGAGCAGCGTGGCGTGCGGCAGATCGGTGACCGAGCGATTGAACCACAGATGAATGCCGGTGATCGGCGAATGCTCGAAAGCGGGCGCGGGCAGTCCCAGCGCCGGTAGACGCTCAAAGGGCAGCGCGCAAACATAATAATCGGCCGTGTGGCGCTCACCGCCGGCCACGATGCCACCCGGATCGATGCGCTCCACGGGCGCGCGCAACCGCAGCGAGACATCGCCGGCGGCGTGCCAAAGCTCCGCGCGGTAGAGTTCCCCCAGCTTGATACGGGGCACTCCCATTTCGTACGCATCGGCGCGCGCCAGGAAGCCCAGCCAAAAGACCTGAAATCCGTGGCGCGCGGCCATGCGCTCGATATCCTCGTTGATGGCGCTCACCAGCACCTGGCGCCAGAAACGCTCGATGGCGCGCTGCGTCTGACGTTTCTCGCGCAGCCAGTCGAGCATGGTGATGCGATCAAGATCGTCGCGCCGGTTGCGCTCGCGCCGCAGCGCCATCAGCCCGCGCGCAATGGCCAGCTTGTCGCCGGCATCTAGAAAGCGAAGGCGTAGGAACGATTCGGTGAAATGCAGCGGGGCGGGCAGTACGCCGCGTCGCAGCGTAGAGACGCGGCCGCCGGGCTCGATGAAGTAAAATTCGCGATAGAAGCGGATGCTCTCGCGCACACCCAGCCGGCCGTAGAAATCCAGCAGATTGACGCAACAGCGCAACAGCACATGCTGGCAATTGTCGATGAGTTCGGAAGCCTCGTCCGACGGCGCCAGCGGAAACGACGTTGCGCGGCCGCCCAGAAACGGGCGCGCTTCGAATACCTCTATCCGGAACCCCGCGCTGCCCAGGGCGGCCGCCGCCGAGAGACCGGCCAATCCTCCGCCTATGACGATCACGCTAGGCATCTGATACATAATCGGTTGGCTGAGCCGCTAGCCTGGAATGACGGCCTTCGCCGTATGCCTGTTGAAAATCCCGGAGATTCTATTGAATATCCGCGCCAAGGCCAAGTTGGAAAATGTGTTTTAGAGGTTAACCAAATCGCACGGATGCGAGCCGGATCGGCGTTTAGGGGATGTCGCCGTTCGAGGTTTCCGAAACCTGTCGGAACCAGATTAAGTCCACCTTCCGGTCGCTTTCCTAGTGACTCCGATTTCGTCATATAGCCCTCACTATCGAAACTCTTAATACATCAAGCACGATTGAGGTACTGCTCCATTGGGTGGTCGCCCACCGCATCAGTTGCGTCACTGAACGGTGCTGCCCGCTGGAGGCCTCGGCCAGTGGACTGTTTTGACGTTGGACATCCGCCGGGTAGCTCGTGGTATGATAGCAGCAGATTAAGCGAACTCGGAGGTAAGTCTTCCGAGCTGGCGGAGGGCCGCGAAAAGCGGCCCTTTTCTTTTTGCATCTCGTGTTCATCGGTCGAGAATTCGCGCATAAAACAGTTCGTATCGCCTGACCATGGCCGCGGCGCTGTGTCGTCCTGAACCGATCGCCTCTGCGCCGCCTTTTCGCAGATGCGTTCTCAGGGCGCGGTCCACCACAACTCGACGAACTTGCGCGGCGAGGTCGCGGGCATCGCCATCGGTAAACAACAGGCCGTTCATTCCGTTGGTGACCGTTTCCCGTAGGGCGCTGGTGTTCGCGGCAACCACGGGTACGCCCCAGAGAAAGGCCTCCAGAACTGTAAGGCCAAACGACTCGTGGCGCGAGCGTATAACACAAACCGTCGCACGCCGGTACACCGTAGGCATGTGTTTGTAAGGGAAAGTCTTAAAAAGGATGTCGTGTCCCTCGCTCAGACCCGAATCCTTCGCGATCTGCCTGACCTTGCGGTAGTTTACGTCAGTCTCTTGGGCACCCAGAAGAAAGTGTAGGTTCTGGGATGGAAGGTCTCTCTTGAGCAATCCAGCAGCCTCTACGAAAGTTTCGACATCCTTGTGCTCGTCAGCACGGGACGGGCAAATGATGAGGTATCCGGGAGCGAACTTCTTGATCTCTTGGACGACGTCTTGGTCGTCGGCGATGCTGCTCGGGTACGATCTCACTCCGTGCGGAATCACCTCAACCTGAGTTTGGTCTGTCCCGGTGCCAAAGCCCTGTTCGCGCAGAACCTGTGCGCTAGACTGGCTCGGCACGGCGATTCCGCCCATGAGACCGGCAGTTCGAGCAGTCTCCATGAAGCAGTCCTTGGCACTCTCGCGAAAGCGGCCTTCTCTCCACGGGCTTGGCGCGCGATGAACGGTCATCATCACCGGCCGGCCGAAGGCGGTTTTCAGCATCCACGCCAGGAAAAGCGAATCGGGATCATGAGCGTGGACGATGTCCGGCTTGATCTGGTGCCAATTCTCAAATACGAAGGACAAAATGTCCTCACAGAAGACGCGCCGGCCATCGAATTCGGGAACCGATTTCCGCGGGCGTTTCCAGATAAGGAGCCTCCCATAGCCGGCTTTTCGCGGGGTCTCGTCCTTGTGGCGAGTAACAACAAATACCGTATGGCCCGCCCGAAGGAGGCCCTGTGCCAAGTCATTCACGTGAGTGGCCACACCTCCGGGGTCCGGAGTGAAAGCGGCGCTGAGGAGGAGAATCCGCATCTGAAACAGTAACCCCGGTTTCAGGCTGACCTTGATAACGCCAGCCCTGATCGGCCTAAGACGAAACCGCCGACGCGCGCCAGGCGGACTGCCTAGGGCGAGAAGTTCCGGCATGCACTTCTTCTCCGATTGTTGCATTTCTTGGGAGCGTCGGTCGCAAGTGTCTGCTTTTGGGACGGCCTGTTGCGTGGCCGGGACAGGGGCCGCATCGCCAGAGGTTATTTTCGATTGAGGGCATTGGAGTTAGGCCCCCCTCGGCGATTGGCCCGCTAACTGTTCTATCGGGATACCGTCATACCCATAGAGGCACGCAATGCTCCGGTCCGAATTGAGCGCACCCCGAACGTTAATCGCAGACGACCAGCCCGATGTGCTGGAAGCTCTGCGCCTCCTTCTGAAACGGGAAGGCTACCAGATCGAAGCCGTGAATTCGCCCAAGGCTGTTCTGGAGCGGCTGCACAACCGCGAGTACGACGTGCTGCTGATGGATCTGAACTACGCTCTCGACACTACTTCCGGCCAAGAGGGGCTGGACCTGCTGGCCAGCGTCCAAAAACTCGACCGCACCCTGCCCGTAATCGTGATGACGGCTTGGGGCAGCATCAAGCTGGCGGTGGAAGCCATGCAGCGCGGCGCGGCCGATTTCGTGGAGAAGCCTTGGGACAATTCGAAGCTGCTATCGACCTTGCGCACGCAGATCGAATCGCGCAACGAGCGGCGCAACGGCGCGGCCCGCGAATCGGGCGAGATCGAGGAAGCCAGCGCCACGCAGCGGGGGTTATTGCCGCGCTCGATTCCGCACTTTCCGGGATACGGCATTTCGGCCGCCTGGCGTCCGGCGGGAGCGGTAAGCGGCGATTATCTGGACGTGCTGCGGCTGGACGCGAACCATTTAGCGCTGTGCGTGGCCGACGTGATCGGCAAAGGCGTCCCCGCGGCGCTGTTGATGTCCAACGTGCAGGCGGCGGTGCACGCGCTGGCTGGCGAGATGCTCCCCACCGGCGAACTTTGCGGGCGGATCAACCGGATTGTCGCGGCGAACGTGGGCAGCGGCAAGTTCATCACTTTCTTCTATGGCGTGCTGGATAGCTCGCGCCGGCGCTTCAGCTACACCAATGCCGGCCACTGCGAGCCCATCCTGGTGCGCCGGTCGGGCGAGTGCGCGCGCGTGAACCATGGCGGAGTGGTCCTGGGCGTGTTCCCGGATTGGGACTACTGTGAAGAACACGTGGACTTGGAATCTGGCGACCGGCTGGTGCTGTTCAGCGACGGCATCACTGAGATCGCCAATGCGGATAACGAAGAGTTCGGCGAGGAGCGGCTGATGGACGTGCTGCAAACCAATCGCGCGCTGGATGCGGAAGCCATGCAAAAGCGCGTGATGGCGGCCATTGCCGACTTCAGCGGCGGCAACTTCCAGGACGATGCCACGCTGATCGTCACGGCCGTGGAGTAATGCCCCGACGTTGGGCGGACGCCCGCGCGCGCCCCTCCGTTCGCGCGCTTGACTTGGCAATTTGCCAACCGCCACGCCTGTGATACGCTGAAAATCGCCAGAGGGGTGGAGCACGGGCCCAAGTACCAGGGATTGGCGGATGAAAAAACCTGGGGCGTCAGGGCTTTGCCCTTTTGAGGGTCTTTGCAATCCGGCAAACCGGAGCGCCTTCCCCTTTGTGACATATCCACTCTGGCCTTGCCAACCAGCCGGGAGCCTATATGCAGACGCACGAGAAGGCCGCCATCCTGCACGAACTTGCTACAGGCAGGGATGCCTTACTGGAAGCTGTGCGCGGACTTCCCGAAGACCTGGCGGGCGTCGGCCCCGGGCCGGGCCGCTGGTCGGTCGTCGAATGCGTGGAGCATCTGGCTGTCTCCGAGGACTTTCTGCTTGCGCAAATTACGCAAGCAAAGCATTCCGGCACTCCCATCGTGAACCCAAAGCCTGAGGCCGCGATCCTGGCGCGGGGCGCGAATCGGACGACTCCCCTTATTTCGCCGAAAGAGGGCAGACCCTCAGGCCGTATCGCCTCGCTGGCAAAAGCGGTGGAGAGCTTTCTGGCCACGCGCGAGCGGACCGTCGGGCTGGTCGAAACCTACGGCGACGATCTGCGCTGCATGCCGATGAGACATCCGCTGCTGGGAACCATCAACTGCTATGAGGCTCTGCTGTTGATCGCAGTCCATCCGCTGCGCCATGCCGGCCAGATTCGGGAGATCGGAGGAGAGTTATGAAGATAGCGATCATCGGTTCCGGCAACGTCGGAGGCACGCTCGGCGCCCGCTGGGCGCAAGCGGGTCATGACGTTATATTCGGATCGCGCAATCCCGCTTCGGACGCGATGCGGCAACTGACTGCCAAGGCAGGTGCGACCACGCGCGCGGCGTCGTTCGCAGAAGCGCCGGCGGCCGCGGAACTGCTGCTGTTGGCCACGCCATGGCCGGCAACCAAGGCCGTGCTGGAAGGGTTGGGAGATCTGGCGGGCAAGGTGCTAATCGATGCCACTAATCCGCTCTTACCCGACCTAAGCGCTGTGGAGTATGGCACGATCACATCGGGCGCCGAACACGTTGCGGAGTGGGCGCGCGGCGCAAAGGTGGTGAAGGCCTTTAATACAGTGGGTTACAACATCATGGCGAATCCGGTATTTGGCGGCGACCGGCCCGTAATGTTCTACTGCGGCGACAACGGCGCCGCGAAGCAAACGGTGCGGCCGCTCATCGAGCAACTCGGTTTTGAAGCGGTAGATGCCGGACCGCTCTCCAGAGCGCGCCTGCTGGAGCCGTTCGCTCTGCTATGGATCTCGCTGGCGTACGCCCAGGGACAAGGGCGCGAGATCGGGTTCAAGCTGCTGCGGCGCTAACCCGCGCATCGAATGCCGGTTACCGCGGATCGAAGCTCTGATCCACATACATCCAAACTACCCGTGCGAAACGCGCCACCACCGGCGCGAAAGGTAGATACACTACAAACGCCGCACCGATCGACCAATCGAGCGGCCAACCGCTCAACGTCCGGATCAGCAGTATCAGCAGCAGCACGGGCGGGATCGACAACCCGTAGCTCACATACATCGCGCCCAGAAAGTAGCCTTGCTCCCGCTCGAATTTCAGCCTGCAAACCGGGCAATCGTCCCACATCGCCAGCGGCCCCCGATACACCGGACCGCGGAAAATCGCTCCAGCCCGGCATCTTGGGCAAACCTGCCGCCGGATGCCTTCCGCCGCCGAAATCGTCTGCGTTCGCGTGGCCACCTTCTGATACTATCCGGTTTATGCGGAAAACGTCGTTCCTGCCGCTGGCGCTCCTGGCGCTGGCCGGCGCGCTCCCCGCCCAGTGGATTCCGCCGAACCCAGTCACCGGCGTCCAACAGTTGTCCAATGGCGTGGAACTCACTATGCAATCCGGCGTCGTGCGAATCGAGGTTGCAACCGATTCCATCATCCACGTCCTGTATTCGCCGACGTCTTCGTTTCCAAACCAGACCGAATATGTTGTGACGAAAACCGGCTGGCCCGCGGCCCAGTGGAAGCTGGAATCTACCGGCGGTGAAATCGTCCTTGTCACTCCGAGGTTGAAGGCGACTGTCACGCGCCGCGACGGCCTCATCGCATACAGCGACCTGTCGGGCAAGAAACTGGTGACGGAAGGTCCCAAAACCATGACTCCCGCGAAGGTCAACGGCGAGAATACGTATCATGCGGAAGACAATATTTCCATATACGGCTCCGAGGAGGCTTTCTACGGTCTCGGCCAACACCAGGCGGGCGTGTGGAATTATCGCGGCGACTCGGTGGATGTATCCCAGGACAACACCAGCATCGCGGTGCCTCTGCTGGTATCCAGCAACGGCTATGCCCTGTTCTGGAACAACGCGTCCAGATGCCGCTTCAACAACCGTTTCGTGCATTCGCTGTACATCGGTTCGGAAGTGGCCGATACCATCGACTACTATTTCCTTTACGGCCCGGACTTCGATAAAATCGTCGCCGGATACCGGGAACTTACCGGCGCGGTTCCAATGTTTGGCAAGTGGGCTTACGGTTTCTGGCAATGCAAGAACAAGTATCAGTCGCAGCAGGAAATCCTCGACGTGGCGCACAAGTACCGTGAGCTGCACATTCCGGTCGATAACATCGTGCAGGATTGGTTCTGGTGGACCACCAAAGGTGAGTTCGTCTTCAACAAGAACTATCCCGATGCCAAGGGCATGATCGACGACCTGCATCGCAACAATTTCCATCTCATGATCTCCGTGTGGCCATACTTCGATCCAGGCACAGCCACCTATACCGACATGGACAAGCGCGGGTACTTCATCGACCGCACCAAGGCGCGCGCGTACCATCCCGCGGGCATGGCCGTCTACGACGCCACCAACCCGGACGCCCGCGCCTATTATTGGAACCTGATGGATAAGGCGCTGTTCCAAATCGGAGCGGACGCCTGGTGGCTCGACACCACCGAACCGGAGACCGAGGGCCGCGAGGAAAACCTGATGCTGAATAATAAGCTCTCGATCGGCAGCGGCGCGCGGTATGCGAACATCTTCCCGCTAATGACTACCGCCGCGGTCTACGACGGGCAGCGCAAGGCCGGCGACCGCAAACGGGTATTCATTCTCTCCCGTTCCGCCTTCGCGGGTGCGCAACGCAACGCGGTAACCGCGTGGTCCGGCGATATACTCTCGGATTTCGAGACGTACAAACGTCAGATACCCGCCGGGCTCAATTTCTCTTTGTCCGGCATTCCCTACTGGACCACCGATATCGGCGGCTTCTTCATCGGCAACCCGAACGACCCGGCTTACCGCGAGCTATTCGTGCGCTGGTTTCAGTACGGCACGTTTTGTCCCATCTTTCGCGTCCATGGAACCCGCACCACGAATGAGAACGAGCTATGGTCCTACGGACCGGAAGCTCAGTCGATCCTGGCTAAGTTCGACCGCCTGCGCTATGAGTTAATGCCATACATCTATTCCGTTGCTTGGATGACCACCAGCCAGAGTTACACACCGATGCGCCCGCTGGTCATGGATTTCCGGCCGGATGTCCGCGCCCAAAACATCGGCGATCAGTTCCTCTATGGGCCGGCGATCCTGGTAAATCCTGTCACCGAACCGAGTGCCACCACCCGCCACCTGTATCTGCCAAAGACCAAATGGTGCGACTTTTGGAGCGGACACGCCGTGGATGGCGGGCAATCCATCGACGCGCCCGCTACGCTCGACCGCTTGCCGCTGTACGTTCGCGCCGGCTCCATCCTGCCCATGGGACCTGACCTCGAGTATGCCGCGGAGAAGCCCGCGGACCCCATCGAGCTGCGCATCTATCGCGGCGCCGACGGCAGCTTTACGCTCTACGAAGACGAGAACGATAATTACGATTACGAGAGAGGCGCATACGCCACCATCCCTATCCATTGGGACGATGCCGCCCGTAGCCTGACCATTGGCGAGCGTAAGGGTCAGTTCCCAGGAATGCTGGAAACCCGCACCTTCCGGGTGGTTTTCGTGGGTGAAGGACACGGCGTGGGAATCGGTCAGGCCACCCAGCCGGACAAAGTTGTGCAGTACTCCGGAAAACCAGTCGCAATCACTCAATAGCTGGCACAAATAGAGCGACGTTGACGGCACAGATTTCCTCGGTTGATCCGCTGTACAGTTGGGGGGCACCGAACGGAAGATTTGGCCGATTCATGCGGCGGATGAAGTTCTGGAAATAGCTTCCGAAATGGCGGCCTACGCCTTAGCAAAGCTGAGCCGATTTTCAGTTCGCTTTCGAATCCCGATGGGGCTCCCGGCATTCTGTCGGCAGACGATCAACGCTCGCGGTCCTATTCCGGGCCAGACGAAGCGCGCGCAAGGAAAGCAACAGCCCTAGCGTTTCTGTCGCACGGAGAAGCTGCCGCGAGGCAACGAGCGAACGCGAAATTGGCGCGCCTCAAGGGGGAGGGCAGATCAGAAGTCGCGAAGTGGATGGATAGATCCCTCCGGCCGGAGCGAAGAATGGAGCGACAAAGACCGGACCGGCCTGACGCGCAGAGCCCATCGAATGCGTGACACTTACTAAATAACAGTTGGTTTCTTATCCGCGTTTGTTTGCGTTTATCGGCGGCTACTGCTGTTCCCGAGCCTTCGGCAATTCCTTGCGCGGCAGCATCTCCGCACGATTGGCCGCCTGATAAACCACCGCCGCGATCACCGCCGAAGCCTCCATTAAATCGGACGGCGCCGCGTGATCGTAAGTGTCCATGCTGGAATGATGCGTCACCGTGCCGTAATCGAGCGGGTCTTGAATGAACTGGAATCCCGGCAGACCCACGGCATCGAACGACAGATGGTCCGTGCCGCCAGTGTCCTTGATGGTGACGGTCGTCGCGTTCTCATCCCGGAACGGCTCCAGCCAGGCTTCAAACAGCGGACGCATCGCATCGTTCCCCTGCAAATACACGCCGCGAATCTTGCCGCTGCCGTTGTCCAGGTTGAAATAGCCGGAGAGCTTGGCGTGGTCCGGCAGAAGCTTCAGGGTTTTGGCGTCGCCGAAATGCTGCTTCACATAAGCCTCCGATCCGTATAGCCCTTCCTCCTCGCCGCTCCACAGCCCGATCCGCACCGTACGGTCCATACTCACGTTCAGAGTTTTCAAAATGCGCATGACTTCGATCATCACTGCGCTGCCCGCGCCGTTGTCGGTGGCGCCAGTTCCCGCGTGCCAGGAATCGAAGTGCGCGCCGATCATGACCACCTGGTCGGCCTTCTTGCCGCCTGGGATTTCGCCTATGATGTTGGCGGAGTTCACATCCGCGTCCGAGGCTTTCACCTTCAGCGATACGCGCACCCGCACCGTCGTCTTCTTCTCCATCACGCGCGCCATGCGGTTGTATTGCTCCGCTGTGATCACAAACGTGGGAGGCGCCAACGGATCGGCGCTCTTGTGAGATCCCGCCGCTTCGGCGTTGGTTGTGCCGTCGTGTGAACGGTCGTCCCGCATCAGCAAACCCAACACGCCCTCGTCCAAAAAAAATCGGTTCCGCTCGGTCGCCAACTGTACTATTGCATCGAACAATTCATCGAATACGGTTTCTGGCAGGCGCTGGAAGAATTTGCCGAGTTCCGCCGGGTCGTCCGGCCACGTCAAGTCCGCCAATTTCGCGTAGTTCTTCGCGGCATGCTCCGGCGCGGCCGCAATCTCCGCGAGTTCGGCATCCGTATAACGGTGGAACTGCGCCTTGGTCTGTTCGTCCGGAATCTTGGCATCCCGCAGCATTACGAACTTGCCGCGCAGTTTGCCGGTCCATTCTTTCCGGTAGACCGCGAACTCTTCGCGCGCCTTCTTCGGATCGAAGGTTCGTTTCAGCGGCGCCAGGATCGTTTCACCAGTAATCGGGCCGTTGGTGCTCGCGCTCCAGGCAAGCGGAGCAGAGTTCAACGGAGCGTAACGCGGCTCCAACATCTCGACCGACCACTGCTCGGCCGACCAACTGCGGCCGAACGGTCCCCAGGATTCCAGGTGCACGTTGCTGAGACCGATCTCGCGCAGCCTTCCGGCGGCCCATTCCGCAGCCTGGAAGAACTCCGGCGAGGCGGTCAGCCGCGGGCCATAGACGTCGCTCAGCCAGGAGAGATGATCCATGACTTTGGAATGATCGAAGGCTTCGGTCTTGATGCGAGAGACCAAGCCGAGGTCCAGCTTCGGCTGGCCCCAGGCGGCCGGCAACAAGAACATCGGCAACAGCAATTGTTTACGAAATCCGGATGTAAGCATGTTTGTGTCAGTCTAATGTAGCAGTTAATGTGGCAGGCGGCCGTGCGCATCGCGTATTAGGACGCCCAGCAGCACTTTACGCACGGAGCTGCGGATAACGGCGTCCGGGGCTTGGCCGAAGGCCGTTCCGCAGATCGGCATTGCCCCTGTCAGCAAGGGCATAGCGACGCATAAGCAGGACTAAGGTACAAAGAATGGCGCTTCCGGCTATTTAGTGGCTGCCGGAGCAAGATCCAGGCCGCCGCAATGGAAGTAGATCGTGTTGATGAAGTTCTCTTTGTTGCGGAAGCCGCGTGCCTATACGTCACTCCATTGGATCTTGGCGCTGATGGACTCACTGGTGACGTTGGTGCTGCGGTGCTTGAGATAGGCGATGATGTTTTCGAAGCGGCGTTGAGCCATGCCGGCCACTTCCTTGATCGGAGGCGGACGGCTGCGCACCGCCCAGCCGCGGTCTCCTTCAAGGCCCAACCGTCTTCAGTTCGCCGTGGCGTAAGGCGGTAAAGGCCCGGCGGTCTTCGGGGTCGATCGTCGCCGGTTGCGCCGCCAGTCGTAGCGCGTTCCTTGAGCCGGTAATCGCCTTCGGCCCGCAGGGCTTTGTTCTCCTTGCGGCGCACATCCGCTTTGCCCAGATGCTGCGCGACATGGAACTTGTCGAAAACGATCTTGTTGTCGGCGCGCCCAGGATGCCGGACGTGCGTCGGGCGTGACCCAGCAGCAGGTCCAAGCGCTGCTCGACCGGCTGGCTGCCCAGGAAATCCGCATTCAACAACTGGAATCGAAGGTGTAACAGCTTAGCGGGGCCAGTCCGGCAGCGGTCGGCGCTCCCGCAGCGTCGCCGGCCGCACCGCAGGATGCCGTGGCTGCCGCCCCTCCGGAGCCGGTTCCCGCCGCGGAAGAATCGCACGACCACTCGATGTCGATACCGCATGGCCCCGTCCTCCATATGCGCGGCTTTTTCGATTTCAACTATGGCGTGGGATCGATCGCCAACCCGCTGGCTTTTTCCAATCTCCGCCAACGGCTGCGGAACCTGCGGGAACCCCGCCACGCCGCCGCATAACGCATTTCAGGCGGGCGAGTTCGATCTGTTCATCACCTCCAAGCTGTCCGATCAACTGAGCTTTCTCGCGGAGGTGGTACTCGGTCCCGACGACACCAACGTATTTGGCCCGGACATTGAGTGGTATGAGCTCACCTACAGGGCGAACCGCTATTTCTCCGCGAAGGCCGGCCGCTTCCACACATCCCTCGGATACTACAACACGGCCTACCATCATGGGAACTGGTTTTCAACAGCCGAGGGACGGCCCATCATGTACCTGTTCGAGGATAGCGGTGGAATCCTGCCGATGCATATGGTCGGCGTCAGCCTTACCGGGGAAGTTCCGCATGCCCCCGAATCCTTGGGGTTGCACTGGGTCGCCGAACTCGGCAACGGCAACAGCTCCAACCCCGGCCCAGAGGCTAACTCGGTACAGAATTTCTACTCCGACCGCAACTACAAGGCGACCAACTTCGCCGCATATATCAGGCCGCAATTCCATTCCGGACTGCAGATCGGCGGGTCGTGGTATCACGACGGTCTGAATCCGTCCCAGGCCCAGACGCCCCTGCCCCTCCCCGAACTGAGGCAGAACATCGAGAGTGCGTATGTCGTATTCTCCTCCGACTGGGAGTTCATGACCGAAGCGGTTATGCTGAGCAACCATCCCTTCGGAACGCCTGAGCCGTTCCGGAGCCCCATGGCTTACACCCAGATCGCCCGGAAGTTCGGAATCTACAAGCCTTACATCCGCTATCAATACGTGAGAGACAACGTCAACGACCCCATCAATCTCCTGCGGGGAACTATTACGGTCCATCGATCGGCATGCGCGTCGATATGTTCGATTACGCCGCCCTTAAGGCCCAGTTTAATCATCTGTATCAAAGCGGCCAGTCGGCCGGAAATGCTTCGATACGCAACTTGCTTTTACCTTCTGATTCCTGGAGAGCGGACATGCTCAGCTTACGCACAATTTCCCTCGCCCTGATTGCCTGTGCAGGTCTTCATGCGCAGTGTGTACCGGGTGGACTGGCGGTGGTCGTCCCCAAGACCAACCCGGCCAATAGTCTCTCCATGGCCCAGCTTCGCAAGCTGGTGATGGGCGACGTTCACACTTGGCCCGACAAGAACAAGGTTATGCTGGTCAGCACGGATTCCGAGGGAGCGGTGTTTAAGTGCGTGCTTACCTCGGTGGTCCGCATGACACCTCCGGAATACAAGAAGTACGTGATGAGCGCCGAATTTCGCGGGGATGAACCCGCGCACGTTAGGGTAGTGGATTCGTCCGCGGCCGCGGTGCGTACGGTAGCCGTCTCCGCCGGATCCTTTTCCGTAGTGGAAGCAAGGTCTCTGGGCGCCCTCGCGGGATTCGTAAAGGTGCTCAGCATCAACGGGAAGCAGACTGGCGAACCGGGATATCCCTTGTAGGAACAATTCGGGAAGAAAATCCGGAGATACGGATGAAACCAACCATACGAAACAAACTGCTGGCCGGTTTTAGCGGTGTACTTATGCTCATGGCGGCGGTCGCCGGGATAGGCATTTACTCCGTATTCAGGCTGCGGAAATCCAGGTGCACAATCTTGAGGCGCAGAAGCGCATAAAAGGATACCTGACGGATGTGAAAAGAGTCGGCGCCCAAACCGCGCGGGAGACTTACCTGGATGAAGCCACCTTCGAGATCCACGAAATCGAGAGTCTGGCGGACCGCGCCGTGCGCATTGCGCCGGATGCGGAGAAGCGCGCGAAGTCCCGGAAAATTGTGTCCAGCGTCGGCGCATACGAGACAGCGCTACGCCAAGCCGTGGAGGCCGCGGAAAAGGGCAAGCCGGATGCGGAGGTGTCCGCCGCCAATGCCGCTTACGACGCGTCCGCCGAGCAATTGAGCGAAAACGCCGAGGATGGCGAGGCTGCGGGACGGGATGCGGCGCAGACTTCACAGGACGATATCGTGAGCACCAGCCGGCGGGCCGTTTGGCTTTCCGTGGGTTTCTCGCTGTTAGGTCTGCTGCTGGGAATCACCATGAGCTACGCCCTGGCGAAGGCCATCCTGACGCCAGTCGATCATCTGAGGGAAGTGGCCGAGAACGTCAGCATGGGCAACTTGGATATCAGCGTGCGCCGGTATTCGGAGGACGAGATTGGGGATCTGGCGGATTCCTTCTCCCGCATGGTGGCAGCGGTGAAGTACTTCCGCCTGGAGACGATCGAAGCTGTCGAGGCGAACGCGCCGAAGAACCCGCTATGAAACCTTACGAGTCTCTATTGGCCGTGGCGAAATTCTATCTGGGGCCGGCTGCCGAGTCCTTTCTGGCGCGGCAGTGCCAGTTGGTGCTGAAAATAGAGGCGCCACTGATCGCCAAAGCTCAATTCAAAGATCTGGCCCACGCCGTGGAGGTTTCCGCGGTTCGTTTCCTGGACCGGGCCAAGGCCGATGAGATGGCCAAACGCATCGCGGCGCTATCAATCCGTTCCCGGATGATAGAATTGCGGCAGGCACAACCATGCGCTTGGACCGCCGCTTGAGCGTACTCTTTCATCACTTCGTTCCCGCTTCCCTTTATGGCGGCGAGACTGCCATTCCTACTTTGGGAAGGATCGATGAGGAACTCCGGGAGTGCCAGGGCAACGCTGCCGCGGCCACTGTTGCCGAGAAGTTCAAGGTGGTCCTGTACGCTCGTCTGCGCTCACGTTTCGAGCCACCCCAGGCACAGGCTCTGACGCTCAAGATTCTCAACATCTGCCTCGCCCGGTATCACTTTCACGCGCGCAGCGCATCGGTGTTGTCGCGGCCGTACGGCCTGGTGGTGGATCCCTCGGATATGTGCCAGTTGGCGTGCCCGGGTTGCGTCCATTCGGAACGCTCCGAATTGCTCAAGATATTCGATTGGCACAAGGGCACGCTGCCGGAAGACCGGTTTGCCGCGTTGCTGAAACGATACGGGCCTTATGCGATCGGAGTCTATTTCTGCAATTATGGCGAGCCGCTGCTCAATCTCAACACGCCGAAGCTGATCCGGTTGGCGAAGAATTATTTGATGGGGACGGCGTTATCGACGAGCCTCTCAGTGAAGCGGCTGGACGCGGATGCGTACGTGGAATCCGGGCTCGATTTCATGGTGTTGTCGATCGATGGCGCCACGCAGCCGGTCTACGAGCGCTTCCGCCGCAACGGCAGACTCGAACTGGTTTTCGACAACGTCCGCAAACTGGTGGAGGCCAGGCGCAGACTTGGAAAGCGTACACCGGTGCTGTCCTGGAACTTCCTCGCGTTTGAGCACAATGCGCATGAAATTCCGCTGGCTTCGCGCATGGCGCGCAAGCTCGGCGTCGATCAGTTCCGGGTGGTGAATCCGTTTGATGTCACGTGGGACGATCCCGAGATTCGCCCCGCGGCGGTGGATGGCGGCGTGCGGCGTTTGGACTGGCTGGCCCTCAGCAATCAGCCCGAAAACTGGAACCCGTTCCCGGAGGGCGTGGACGCCGATGCCATCGCGCGGGCCTTCGAGAGACCGTGGAACCCGCACGCCGCCAGCGACACACCGCCGAGCGAAGGCCACACTTGCCACTGGTTATACAAGAATATGGTGATGGACGCCACGGGCAGGATCATGCCCTGCTGTGGGGCGCCGCGGCCGGATGCAAACCTGGTATTCGCCACATTCGACGGTAATGGCGGCGATCCGTTCAACTCGGAGAAGTATCGCCAGGCAAGGTCGTTCTTTTCGGGTGCGGCCCCAGCAGGCGAGGGCGATCCGTACTGCGCGCGGTGCGAGTGGGACCAGACCACCGTGAGCATCGGCGGCCCGGAGATCCGCCGCTATTTCCGCGCGGCGGACGCGGCATTCTTCGATCGGCGGAGCTTGCGGCTGCTGTCGGGGTGGTGAGGGCGGCCCCGCCACCGATTTCGACAAGGCCTTTGCCAGGCGCCCAGTGAATTGGGATCTAGATAGCGGTCTGTGGCAGACGTCACTCCCTGACGGTCGTGGCTCCGTAACGCACTGAATCTACTGAGCCGCGCAC
>Ga0209333_1000528_pt1 | contig 21224 bp, 15 predicted proteins | sample BlaSpr_A8_OM2_O3_FD_187982 | JGI IMG/M metagenome (GOLD analysis project Ga0209333, IMG submission 187982) | Forest soil microbial communities from Thunder Bay, Ontario, Canada - Black Spruce, Ontario site 2_A8_OM2_O3 (SPAdes) (version 2) | ecosystem: Environmental > Terrestrial > Soil > Boreal... | reverse complement strand
CTTCGTCCTCGCGCGAGGCGCGCAAGACGTGAAACGCCAGCCGCTGCGCCGACTTCTGGCCGATGCCCGGCAGGCGTTTGAATTCGGTAATCAGCCGCGCCAGCGGCTCCGCGAAATCCGGCATGGCTTTAGAAATGGATTAGAATAGGCCGGGCGGCAGTCCCATGCCTCCCAGCATCCCGCTCATCTTCTGCTGGCTCTCCTGATCGACTTTCTTGGCGGCTTCGTTGCAGGCGGCCAGCACCATATCCTGCAGCATTTCGACATCGCCCGCAACCTCCGGGTCGATCTTCACGCTCAGGACGTTCTTGTGGCCATCCATACCGATGGTGACCATGCCGCCGCCGGCCGAGGCCTCCACGCGGATCAAGGCGATCTCCTGCTGCATGCGCTCCTGCATCTGCTGCGCCTGCTTCATCATGTTTTGCATGTTGCCCGGCATTTTCATGTGGCTACTCCTTTAGGTTGCGGACCGTGCGGACCTCTCCGCCGAACAAATCCCGAAAGCTCTGCACTTCCGGATTCGCCAGCGCGCGGCGCGACACATCGTCTTCCTGCTGCGTGGCGGGCGCGGCCGCGACCTTATCTTGATTCTGCGCGGCGACCTCGCCAATCGTAACTTTGATCTTAAGCGGTTTTCCGATAATCTGCCGAACCGCCTGGTTGATATCCGCCTCTTTCATGGCGATAGAGAACTCTCGAGGAGTAGTGAAACGCAACTCCCCGTTTGCCTCCACAACCTCGGAATGCTCGATGGCATCGGCCGTGAACTCCATGCCGAGTTCCATCAGGCTGGCGTGGAGCCTTTGACGCCAGGAAGAGGGGGAGGGTGCTGGGTTCTGGACGCTTGGTGCTGGTCTAGCGGCGACGGTTGCAGGTTTCGCCGCGTCTCCGTGTCTCCGCGTCCCTGCGCTTCCGGGTCCCAGCTCCGCCAACGCCTCCTCAATCGAAACCAGCCGCCCCGCCTGCACCATGCGCAACAAGCCAAGTTCCAGGTGGAAGCGCGGCTGCAACGAGAACTGCAGGTCGCGGAATAGATCCAGCGAGAGCTGCAAATAGCGCGTCAGGTCCTCCTCCGAAAACTGTCCGGCCATCGCAGCCAGCCTCTGCCGCTCACCCGCCGACGCCGCGATCAGGCGGGTCTCGCCCCCGGCGATCTTGGCCACCAGGAGATTCCGGAAATAGCGGGCCAACTCGCGGCTGAAGTGCTGCAGGTTCTGGCCGTTGCGTTCCAGTTCGTTGACGACTTCGAGCATGCGCGCTGCGGAAGCGTCAACTAACGCCTGGCTCACCTGCCCCAGCGCATCCAGCGAAAACGCACCCAGCAGCGCGCGCACTTCCGCGGCCTGCAACGTGTCGCCGCAGCAAGCGATGGCCTGATCCAGCGCCGAGAGCGAGTCGCGGACGCTGCCCTCGCCCGCCTGCGCCAGTACCGATAGCGCTTCCGCATCCGCCGTGATTCCTTCCTGCTCACAGATCCACGCCATGCGCGCGACTAGCGCCTCAAATTCCACGGAGCGAAAGCTGAAGTGTTGGCAGCGCGACGCAATGGTGGCCGGGATCTTATGCGCCTCGGTGGTGCAGAGCATGAACACGGCCCAGGCGGGCGGCTCCTCGATGGTCTTCAGCAGCGCGTTGAAGGCTTCGTTGGTGATCTGGTGCGCCTCATCGATGATGAAGACCTTATAACGGTCGCGCGCGGGCTGATAGCGCACGTTTTCGCGCAGCTCGCGCATTTCGTTGATGCCGCGATTGGAGGCGGCGTCGATCTCGATCACGTCCGGCGATCCGCCCGCCGCGATTTCCTTGCAGCTCGCACACACGCCGCAGGGCTGATTGGTAGGTCCGTTTACGCAATTCAGGCAGCGCGCCAGAATGCGCGCCACGGTGGTCTTGCCGGTACCCCGCTGCCCCGAAAAAATGTAGCCATGCGCGATGCGGTTCTGCGCGATGGCGTTTTCGAGCGTGGTTTTGACGTGCTCCTGATTCACCACGTCCGCGAACGATTGGGGCCGGTATTTCCGGGCGATGACCTGATACATGGGTGGGCGAATGCCAGGCCCCGGGTGATCCGCGGCACACAGGTTAAACCACTACCGTTGCTTCCTTCCGGACCTGGCGGGGTTTGCGGCCGCCTGTCGCACGGAGCCCGAGACCTGACAATCGACTATCGTATCATGCAGCCCCTTGTTATCCTGCGTACGATGCTCGATCTTACCCAAAACCCGCACCGGCGCTTCAATCCGCTGAATGGATCGTGGGTCCTGGTGTCGCCCCATCGCACACAGCGGCCCTGGCAGGGACAGGTGGAGAAGACCACGGCGGCCGCGATGCCGGAGTACGATCCCACCTGCTATCTTTGCCCTGGCAATTCGCGCGTGGGAGGCGTCCGCAATCCTGCCTACACCAGCACTTTCGTTTTCGAAAACGATTTTGCAGTGCTGCTTCCCGGCACTCCCACCGACGCCGAGGAACGCGACGGTCTGTTCATCGCCGCCGGAGAGCCGGGCATCAGCCGCGTGGGGTGTTTTTCACCGCGGCACGATCTGACCGTGGCCCGCATGAGCGTGCCCGATCTGACGCTGGTAGTCGACGTCTGGGCCGGCCAATACGCCGAATTGGGCCGCCATCCCCAGATCGGCCACGTGCAGATTTTCGAGAACCGGGGCGAGATGATGGGCGCCAGCAATCCGCATCCGCATTGCCAAATCTGGGCCAGCCGCAGCGTTCCCACCGAGGTGGCCGCCGAGCAGCGCCAACAGGCGGCCTGGCGCGCCGATCGCGGATCGTGCCTGTTGTGCGATTACGTGGCGCTTGAGCGCAAGTCCGGCGAGCGCCTGGTCTGCGAGAACGAGTCCTTCGCGGCTCTGGTGCCATTTTGGGCGGTGTGGCCATTCGAAACGATGATAGTCGCCAAGCGCCACTTGAGCGCGATGGATGAGTTCGACGCGGCCGAGCGCCGCGGCCTGGCCGACATTCTAAAGCGTGTGACCACGCGTTACGACAACGTGTTTGAGGCGCCGTTCCCCTACACCATGGGCTTTCATCAGCGGCCCACGGATGGGGCGGCGCATCCGGAGTGGCACTTCCACGCGCACTACTATCCGCCGCTGCTGCGCTCCGCGACCATTCGGAAGTTCATGGTGGGTTTCGAGATGCTGGGCATGCCGCAAAGGGACATCGCCGCCGAGAGCGCCGCCGCCCGCCTGCGCGGCCTGCCGGAGATCCATTACCTGGATTTATGACGAGATGCAACATCCCGGCGGTTCTGGCCGATTCGGAACCCTTAAGGCCAGTCACCAGGAGCTAGACGAGTTTTGCGGGAGAAACCCGATCGGGCGGCTGGCACTTTTTCGGTCGGTGTGGCGGACGCAAGGTCGATTTGCGGACGCCGGGCGAATTGAGCCCATATTTCCGGGACGAGGTTTTGCGTAGGGCCGCCGTGCAGTATGCCGCCGAGTGACGAGATTCGTTTGCGCCATATGTTGGAGGCCAGCCGCGAGGCCGCGGCATTGCTCTTTGATGCTTGCCGCAGTGAGGTGCATCGAAATCATCGAGAACCCGGGAAGCCGACCCAAGCCGATGGAAACGTCATAATCCGGGACCTCCTAAGCGGAAGCGATCTTTTCCTCCGATTGTAAGCTCTGGCCCGCCAGAGCCGACGCTTGACACGGAGGATAATTGTTCAGCATGGATTTCCGGTTTGTTTTCCTGGCCGGATTCGATTATACATCCAATTGCCTCCTTGGCCGCCGCGTCCGATCCGGTCGGTTGGGCTTGCAAACAGTCGACGCGCGAGCGGCTCCTGAGCATTTTTGGAAACCGCTTCCTGACGGTCGCGGCTCGGCAGGCGAAACCGCTTGCCCCGCCACGTTGGCCGGAAATGCCGCGGGTGTAGAGAGCCGAGGGCGGGACAACGTTGACAACCTGCCCCACGGGGGCTATTGTAAATGGTTTTGGCGTCGATTGTAGATTAATTAGGCGAGCATGAGCAAACCATCCAACTTGATCCAAGGCACCCTGGACCTGCTAATCCTCCGCACCATCCAACTCGAACCGAAGCATGGCTGGGCCATCGCCAAGCGCATCGAGCAGGTGAGCGAGGATGTGCTTCAAGTCACCCAGGGCGCGCTGTATCCGGCGCTGCATCGTCTGGAGCAGCAGGGTTGGGTCCGGGCCTCATGGCACAAGACCGAAACCGGCCGCGAAGCCAAGTTCTACGCCCTGACCAGAGCCGGTCGCGCGCAGCTCGAGAAAGAACTGGCGCAGTGGGAGCGCCTGTCGCGGGCCGTGGGGTTGGTGATCGTGCAATGAAGTTGCGGCGCGGGTGGGATATCGCGCGTCTGCGGCTGCGCTCACTGGCCCGCCGGCAGCGTGTCGAAGAAGATCTTAACAAGGAATTGCGCTTTCATCTGGACCAGCAACTGGCGGAGAATCTGGCCGCGGGCATGCCGCCCGACGAAGCCCGCCGCGCGGCGTTGCGCAGACTGGGCGGCGTAACACAAATTCAGGAGGAATGCCGCGATATGCGACGCGCCGATCACATCGAAACCTCGTGGCGCGACTTGCGATACGCGCTACGCTCACTGCACAAGAGCCCCGGCTTCACGGCCGTTATCTTATTGACGCTGGCGCTCAGCATCGGCGCGAATAGCGCCATCTTCAGCGTGATAGATGGCGTACTGCTGCGGCCCCTGCCGTACCCCAATGCCGATCGCATCGTGCGCGTCTTCTTCCACAGCGCGACCTACCCCAGGTTCCCGCTGAACCCCTTCGACTTTCGCGATTTTCGCGCGCGCAACCGATCGTTTGAATCGCTGGCCGGTTTCACGCGCGGCGATCTGCAGTTGTCCGGCAGCGGCCAGCCGGAGCGGTTTACAGGCTTCCAGGTGACGGCCGGATTTTTCCAAGTACTGGGCCTGCACCCCGCGCGCGGGCGTGAATTCACGGCCAACAATGAAATCCCCGGCAACCAGCAGCAGGTCGTCCTAAGCGACCGGTTGTGGCGTTACCGGTTTGCATCCGATCCGAACATCGTCGGGCGCAAGATCACGCTGGATTCCCAACCTTTCACCGTCGTCGGCGTCATGCCGCCGGGCACGGAGCATCCCGGCAATGAATATAACGGCGTAGCACACGGCAAGACGGTGGATATCTGGTGGCCCTTTGCGTTCCGAGGCGATCCCGCCCATCGCGGCTCGCATTATCTGGAAGCCATCGGGCGATTGAAGAAAGGCGTTACGTCCAGGCAGGCGCAAGCGGAAATGAACACCTTGATCGCGCAGCTTGCGCGTGAGCATCCCGGCGCACTGGATGGCTGGCAGCCGCTGGTGATTCCCCTTTACCAGGAGATCGTAGGCCCCAGCCGGCGCCTGCTTTTGGTCTTGCTGGGCGCCGTGGGACTGGTGCTGTTGATCGCCTGCGCCAACGCGGCGAACCTGCTGCTGGCGCGCGCCTCGGCCCGCCAGCGCGAGATGGCCGTACGCACCGCATTGGGCGCGGGCAGAGCGCGCCTGGTGCGGCAGATGCTGACCGAAAGCCTGCTGATCGCGCTCCTCGGCGGCGTCTGCGCGGTGGCCATTGCCGTGGCGGGCGTGCGCGCCCTGGTGGCGCTGCTGCCCGCCGGTTTCCCCCGCGCCGATACCATTCACGTGAATGCCGCGGTGTTCGGCTTTACGCTGCTCGTCGCGCTGGCGACCGGAGTCCTCTTCGGCCTGGCGCCGGCGCTGCAGGCCGCCCGCAGCGACGTGCAGAACACGTTGCGGGCCGGCGGACGCGGCGCAGGGAGCAACCGTGGGCATTTGCGGCTGCGCAGCGCCCTCGTGGTTGGCGAAGTGAGTCTCGCCTGCCTGCTCCTGATTGGCGCCGGTCTGATGCTGCGCAGCTTCGTGAACCTGCTGCGCGCCGATCCGGGATTTCGTGCCGAACACCTGCTCACCGCCAGCCTGACGCTGCCGGACGCCGCCTACAAGCCGCTCGATGCGGTGCGCTTTTATGGGCGGCTGACGGCGAACCTGGATTCCGTGGCGGGCATTCGCGCCGCAGGAGTAGGTTCGGACCTGCCCTGGACCGGCTCCGACGACAACATCAGCGGCTGGAACATCGAAGGGCGGAAGCCGGCCGCGAACGAGGAGTTTCACGCACGCTACCATTTGGCCAGTCCGGGCTACTTCCGCGCCATGGGCATTCCGCTGATCGAGGGACGCTTCTTTACGGAGGGCGACGATATGAAGGTGCCCCTGAAGTTGATCGTCAATCGGAGCATGGCGCGGTGTTACTGGCCCCAGGGAGATGCATTGGGCAAGCGCATCACGTTTGAAGACCACCCCAAAGAAACCGACTGGATGACCATCGTGGGCATTGTAGGCGACGTGAAAGACAAGCCGGACAGCCCGGCGGCGGAGATGGCGCTGTGGTGGCCCGTCGCACAATCGCCGGTGGGACTCGGCGCCATGGCGGTCGTGGTGCGAGGCAGATCAGACCCCGCGCTGCTGGCCAACGATCTGCGGCAGGCCGTACGCCAGCTCGACCCCACTTTGGCTGTCGCGAACATACGTCCGATGGACGATATTGCGGATGCCAACGTCTCCACGCCGCGATTCGCGCTATTCCTGGTGGCGCTGTTCGCGGGGCTGGCGCTGGCGCTGGCGGCCATCGGCATCTACGGCGTGATCTCGTATGCGGTGAGCCAGCGCACGCGCGAATTCGGATTGCGCATGGCGCTGGGCGCGCAGGCCGGAGATGTGCGGCGGCTGGTGCTGCGCCAGGGCGTGAAGCTGGCGCTGCTGGGCGTGGCGCTGGGACTGGTGGGCGCACTCGCGCTGGGCCGCGTGTTGTGGAGCCTGCTCTATCAAGTGCGCCCCGCCGATCCGGTGACGTTCACCGCGGTCGCGGCGCTGGCCATCGCGGTGGCTGCCCTCGCTTGCTATCTGCCCGCGCGGCGGGCGACGGCGGTCGATCCAGCCAATGCCTTGCGTGCGGAATGATCGCGAAAGGTACGTTACCGGAAGCGATTACCCAAAAGTCGAGATTGCGAATGTCCGAGCCTGGTGTCGGGGAATTTGAAACTCGAAGGGCGTATTGTGAACCGCCCGACGAAAAGGATTACCCGGCATGGACCCGGAGCCGTTGCGAAAGGTTGGGGCACTGGGGCTAGAGGAATCGCGTGGTGCATCACGAGGCTACCCAAAGCACGTTCTACAACTAGTTGATAATAAACCAATTACTTGCAACGAAAATTAGATCGGCCGCGTTCGATATAATAGAAGTGTGCCGATTGGAACCTTTCTGGCCGGCACATTGGACGTACAGCTATGACTCCCCCGAACAGATTTTGGCCACTTTATGACGACCAGGAGGTTGAGATTTACGACAACCCCTTCTGGGATCTGCCAGGCAGAACCCGGCAGCCTTGCAAGAGTGGGATAGGCCTCCCGGCCTGTCCTTCCGCGGCATTCATTCCTTCGGGAAATTCGGGTTTGCTTTGACCTCGTTCAATTGCGCCGTGTGACGCCGGCTGTGGGCGGAGAGCAGCAGAATCCACTGATAGCCGTCCATGGTTTTCAGCACCGGATGATCGAAGAAGTGCCCGCGTAGATCGTCCTGCGTATCGCGAACGTAGGCGATAGTGGCCTCGCGGCTCTGCTTGAAGTGATCGACAATCTCCTGCGGCGTCGCGAAACGATGCGTGGGCCGCAGCACCTCGGGCGCTTGAAATTTGTGCGAGCGATCCACCACCGCCGTCAGGATGAAATCGTCCGTCACCGCGGATTTCTTGTCCGGCGCGGCTGGACCTTGCGCGATCTTGGTGACACTGCCGAAGATCACGTCTTCACTAACGGCGATGTGCTCGGCGCACTCGGCCACAGACCAGGTGTTCGCATCGGGCTTGAAATTCCATTGCGCCACGGAGAGGCCCGCCACCGAATCCAGGAATTGCTGGCGGCTGGAGGTCAACTCGGCGATGGCGCGGTCGCGTTCGGCTTGCGTCAGAGTCGCCGCGAACAGGGGCGCTCCAACTGCCGAAACTGTGAGAAGAAAGACAAGGCTTTTCATTTTGGCTACCCCTTTACCGGCTTGTTGACCACTTTCTGGTTCTTGTCGTCCCAATACAGTACCCGCCCCTCGCGGTAAGATTGCACCGCCATGGAGATGGTGACCTGCGCGTGGAAACCCGTGTCGACATCCAGCGTGGGTTTCTCGCGCGTGCGCATGCAATCCAGGAAGTTGGTGATGTGGGCCACGATATCGCTCTTCTGCTCGACCGGAATCCTGGTTTCCACTTCGTCGCCGAACTTGGCTTTGTAGGCGTCGTCGGTCACCTTGCGCTCGGGGAGCAGGGTGATGTGGTCCGTCCTGCCTTCAAACATCCCGTGGTCCACCATGACAATGGTGCCCTCGTGGCCGCGGATCAGGCCGGGAATATGGTGGGAGTTGGCCATGCTGGAACTCAATACGAGGGAATGGCCCTGCGGGAATTCCGCCATCAGATGGAAGGTGTCGGGCACCTCGCGCTCATCTTTGAATACGTAAATGCCGCCGCTGGCCGATACCCTGCTGGGGAACTGCGGCTCGGACCAGCAGATGTTCAAGGGCGCCACCACGTGGAAGAAAAGGTCCGTAGCGATGCCTCCCGAATAATCCCAATACTTGCGGAAACGGAAGAAGCGGTCGGCGTCGAAGGGGCGTTTGGGCGCTTTGCCCAGCCACGTCTTCCAGTCGATGTAGTTCTCGTCCTTCCCATCCGGGCCGGCGCCCTGGTCGATGGGCCAGTTCCATTCGCCCTCCTTGGAGTTGCGGTGATAGGAACCCTGGCTCATGATCATCTTGCCGATGGCGCCGTCTGCGATGTACTTCTTGGCCACGTGCCACTGCAAGGCCGAGGTGGTTTGCGACCCGACCTGCAGTACCCGCTTGGTCTCCTTCACGGTCTGGGAAAGGTGACGGGCCTCCTCGACGGTGTGGCACATGGGCTTTTCCAGGTACACGTCCTTGCCATGGTCCAGGGCCTCCAGCGCGATGGGCGCGTGCCAGTGGTCGGGCGTGGCCACCACCACGGCGTCGATATCCGCGCGATTGATGATCTCGCGGTAGTCCAGGTAGCCGTCGCACTTGTGCTTGTCCGCGGCCAATCGCTTGCGCTTTTCGTAGACATCGGCCACGGCCACGATCTTGCAGGCGTTGGTGCGCTCGCCGATGGCGGCAGACTGGCCGGCCAAATATGAGCCGCGTCCGCCGACGCCGATTACGCCCACGTTGATGCGGTCGTTGGCGCCAATAACCTTTCCCGTGGCTGCCGCCGCTTTGGCCGGTTTGGCGAATAGTTCCTTGGCGGCCCCGAGCGCGCCGGCTGCGGCCGCGGTCCGGACCATGAAATCTCTGCGATTGACGGAGTCTTGATTCTCGGGCATGGACACACCTTTCTGGCTTAAGGAACAGTGTAGCGCAGAAGACAGGAGTACACGCACCCCGTGCGTGCGCCGCCTAATCTATTGTCCAGTGCCGCTCAGTGAGACGGTTTGCGTGCCGACGGCGTCGGCGATCGATAGCGAGGCCGTACGGCTTCCGGTTGCCGCCGGTTTGAAAGCCACGGCGATGGTGCAGTTGGCGCCCGCCGGCAGCGTGGCATTGCAGGCAGATTTGTAGGGGAAGTCGCCAGGATCGGCGCCGCCCACCGTAACGCTGCTAATGGCGAGCGGAGTGCTTTGGTTGTTGGTGAGAATCACGGTTTGGGACTTGCTGCTGGCGCCCACCGTCTGCGCCGCATACCTGAGGCTGAGCGGCGAAGCGCCGACCGGCTGCGTGTTGTTGATCAGCATGGTCACGAAAGGCGCGGAGCTGCCGCCAGACCGCTGCAGCACGGCGGCATCCGTCGCGCCATCGTTGTTGAAGTCTCCAGCCACGACTTGCAAAGAGTTCGGCCCCGCCAGGAACGGTCCGGCGGAGTCGTCTACAAAAGTGCCGTCGCCGTTGCCCAGCAGCACAACCATGCCCAGGTTCCCGATTTCGATGCCGCAGTTGCAGGTTGCCCAGTCGTGGGTGTTAGCCAAGGGGATGAGCAGATCGAGATTGCCGTCTGCATTCACATCGACAGCGACTGGGGCAGACGGGTTGGTGGCTGGAGCCCCCAGGCCTACGGAACCCGGGTCCCAACCGTAATTTGCTAAAAAGTTGAAAGTGCCATCTCCGTTGCCTAAAAAAATGGCGACGCCTCCTCCGTTGGCGGCGCCATTCGAAGTGACGGCGAGGTCGAGGTTGCCATCCTTATTGAAGTCACCGACCGTAAGCCCGCCGGGACCCTGAGGAACGTCCGGCACGGAGGCAGGCGGCCTGAAGGCGCCGTTGCCTTTGCCCAGCAATATTTTCACGGTGTTGTTGTCATAGTCGGGTAATGCCAGGTCGAGTTTGCCATCCCCGTTGAAGTCTCCCGAGAGGATGTATTCGCTGGTTCCTGTCACGCCCGAAATCACGGTGGCGGCGCCGAAGACGCCACTGCCTGTGTTCAGCAGCACGCTGAGGCTGCCATCGTTGTTGCTGACCACGATGTCGAGCCTTCGATTGGCCGTCAGGGCGGCTAGCGCGACCACCGCCCCACTGGAGTTGTTGGTGGTATCGTTTCCAATCGAATAATAGACCGGCGTTTGGAACGTTCCATTTCCATTGCCTAGCAAGACGGCGACGGAGTTGTCGCCGACGCCGCAGCCGCTGTTGGCGCCGCCAATGGCGACGATGTCCAGTTTGCCATCGCCGTTCACGTCGCCGGCGGCCACCCACCAGGGCACGCCGCATATGGAGATTGTGCTCGGCGCGCCCAATACCCCGTGCGAGCTGCCTAACATGACGTGCAACTCCCGGTTGTTGGGGTCGGCTTCGACGATATCGAGATTCCCGTCATTTCCAAGGCGGGCGGCGACCATCTGATCGACACCGTAACCCTCGACGAAGCCGTAATTCGTGCCCGCGCGGAAAGTCCCATCGCCGTTGCCCAAGGCCACCGTCACGAAGGGGCCAATATTGCTGCCAACGGCGAAATCCAGCTTGCCGTCCTGGTTGAAGTCGGCCACCGCGATGCCTTGGCCGCCGTTGTCCGTGGCATAGGCCACGCCAGGCTGGAATGTGCCGTCGCCGTTGCCGGGAAGAACCCATGCAGTTGATTCGCCAGCGTCCGTCACAATCAGGTCCGGCTTGCCGCTGAGGTCGGCGATGGCGATGCTGCTGGCGTACGGTACGGAATAGGCGACGGCCGGTTGAAATGTGCCATCGCCGTTGCCCATAAACACGTTTACGGCGCCGACCTGCGCGGCCGCGACCACGTCGAGGTTGCCGTCGCCGTTCAGATCCGCGATGGCCACACCGTTTGCGCCCAGCCCCACGCCCGAGTTGTTGAGCACGTCCGAGTAGAATACCGGCGCCTTGAACTTGCCGTTTCCCTTACCCAGCAGGACGCTGATTCCCTGGCCGGAGTCGGCGGTAACCAAGTCGAGGTAACCGTCCTTGTTGACGTCCGCAATCGCTACCCATTGCGGATAGTTGCCGGCGGGGTAGGCGCCGGTGGTGGAATATGCCACTTGCGGCTGAAATGTCCCGTCGCCATTGCCGAGCAGCACGGAAACTGTGCTGTCGTTGCCATTGGTGACGACCAAATCGAGCTTGCCCCCGCCATGCAGCCTGCCGACAGCGATGTTGTTATACACACCCGGACCTTGTATGCCGACCGTGTAGGAAGCCGTCTCGGTTAGATTGCCGGCGCCGTCGCCTATGAAGATGGCAACCGATCCCGGATTGCCGGCGGCAAGCACGGCAGCATCCAGGTTACCGTCCTGGTTGAAGTCCCCCACCGCGACTGCAATAGCGCCCGGCAAATCATAAACTTGACTCAAGGACTGGAAGGTTCCATCGCCGTTGCCCAGGTTAACGGTAACCGCCGCCCCCCAGCAGGCGGCGATGATGTCCAGCTTCCCGTCGCGATTGAAGTCGCCCACCGCAATGCCATACGGCTCCGTGCCATAATACGAAATTGGGTCCGCGTAGCCGGTGGCAGCTTGGAACATCCTCGCAGTCACAAATGAGGCTGGCGGCGGTGTCTGCGCGAGCAAGCCGATCGCAGCCTGCGCCGCCACTATTGCCCATAAAACCTTCATAGCTATCCTCCTAATTGCGCTCCGGTTGTACTGGTACTGGCACACCACCACCCCGCGTTGTAGAATCGATAAGGCTAGGCCATTCCGCCGCTCCTCTCTCGCTACTCGATCCAGTGTGGGCGATTTGCGGCCGCAAGACCATGCAGCGTGCCGGACAAACTCGGACAAACTCGGACATTGGCCCACACAGGCTGCTGTACGAGTTCGGCGCCTTCCAAGCCGACCCCCACGCGCGGCTTCTTCTGCGGGATGGCCGGCCGGTGGCGCTCACGGGAAAGGCCTTCGACGTTCTTCTGGTACTCCTCCGCAGCCGCGGGGAAGTAGTCACCAAAGACGATCTGATTGCCCAGGTCTGGCCGGACACGGTAGTCGAGGACGGTAATCTCGGCCGTAACATCTCCCGCCTGCGCAAAGCCCTGGACGAAAGTCCTGACGAGCACCGCTATATCGTGACCTTGGCGCGCAGCGGATACCGGTTTGTGGCCGACGTGCGCGAGCGCCGCGAGGAGAACGGAAATGGCGGCCTGACGCGCGCCGCAGACCCGCCGCGTCCGTCCCGTGCTACCCGTTGGCCTTGGGTAGCTGGGTGGGCGACGGCTGGGACCATGCTGCTAGCCGGCCTAGCCGTCCTGAACACACCGAACTGGCGCGCGCTTCTGCCGCGGGGGCATGCCCGGCCCATCCATTCTCTGGCGGTCTTGCCGCTGGCCAACCTGACCGGCGACTCCGGGCAAGATTACCTCGCCGACGGCATTACCGAGGACCTGATCACCGAACTCGCCGAAATCAAGCCGTTGCAGGTTACTTCCCGGACCTCCGTGATGCAATACAAGGGCGCGCGCAAGCCGCTCAAACAAATTGCCCGCGAGCTGAACGTGGAGGCCGTGCTGGAGGGCGCCGCCATGCGCTCCGGTAACCGCATGCACATCACGGCCCAGTTGATCCGGACTGACAGCGACACCCACGTCTGGGCGCGCAGCTACGATGGCGACTTGCGCGATGTGCTCGATTTCGAGAGCCAGGTGTCGCGCGCCATCGCGCGCGAAGTAGCCGTCCAGCTCGATCCAAGAGTGGACGCGCATGCGCGCCCGGTCAGCGCCGAGGCCTACGAGCTCTACCTCAAGGGCCGGTACTTCTGGAACCAGCGAAGCCCGGAAAGCGTGGCCAAGGCGGCGGATTATTTTCGCAAAGCGATCGAAAAAGACCCGGCCTATGCGCCCGCCTATGCGGGCCTGGCGGATTCCTGCGACCTCCGCGCCCTCGATATACCGCACCCGCTGGTTCTGCTAGCCGAGGCGAAAGCGGCTGCCACTCACGCCACCCAGCTTGACGATCGTCTCCCGGAAGCGCACACCTCGCTGGCTGGCGAAAAGGTCCTCGGGGAGTGGGATTGGGCCGGCGCCGACCGGGAATTCCAACGCGCCCTGGCCATCGACCCGCGTTATGCGCCCGCGCATCACTGGTACGCCACTCTCTATCTGGCGCCCCTCGGGCGCGTCGATGAGGCCATCGCGGAAGCCAAAAAGGCGGTGGACCTGGACCCGCTTTCCCTGATTTACAACACCGACCTGGGCTGGATGTATGCGCTGGCGCGCCGGTACGATCCGGCCGAGGAGCGCTTGAAGCAGGTGCTGGAAATGGACCCGCACTTCATACCCGCGCAATACCGTCTGGCCGGGATTTATGAGGCGCGCAGGATTTACGGCGCGAGCGTCGACATGTTGGCGAAGATCGCTATCTCCATGGGCGACCCTGGGGCGGCCGCATCCGTGGAGCGCGATTATGCGGCATCCGGCTACCGCGGGTATGTGCTGCAGAGGCTCCGGCATCATCGCAAGCTCCACGGCGGCGACACGGGATACGGTGTGGCGGTGATGCATCTGGAGTTGGGCGAGAAACGCCCGGCACTGGATGCCCTGCGTATCGCATTCGCGCAGCACGACTCCCCCATGATATTCCTGAAGGTGGATCCGGTCTTCGACCCGCTGCGTGCGGATCCCGGCTTCCAGGCCTTAGAACGCGGCGTCGGGCTTCGGCCGTAGGCGAGCCCGCCGGTTTTGTGTGTTTCCGTCCCGCTTCCCGCCCGAATCTGGGCACATGCGCGGATACCGGAGGTATGATCGTGGTCTGGAAGATTACGAAGGAGTCTTAAGATGCCAACTACTACTCAAGAAAAACTTGGAACCCGCCGCCGGGAAGCCCTGGCGACGCCCAGCACCCTCGGCGCGGAAGCCGTCAAAAACATTACCGGCGCTCTGAATGCGCTGCTGGCCGATGTATTCGCTCTCTACATAAAGACCAAGAACTTTCATTGGCACGTCAGCGGGCCGCACTTTCGCGACTACCATCTCCTGCTGGACGAGCATGCCGATCAGATTTTTGCGATGACGGACGAGATCGCCGAGCGCGTGCGCAAGATCGGCGGGACCACTGTTCGATCCATCGGGCATGTTGCCCGCCTGCAACGCCTGAGCGATAACGACGCCGACTTTGTGGATCCCTTGGACATGCTCGCCGAGTTGCGCGAGGACAATCGGGCGATACTGGCCAGCATGCGCGAAGCGCACGACCTGTGCGACGAGGAGAACGACGTAGCGACTACAAGCCTGTTGGAGGTATGGATCGACCAAACGGAGCGGCGCATCTGGTTTCTGTTTGAAACTGGGCGGAAGGGATAGAGGCGCCGGTTAACATCCGGCGCACGGCGGCGAAGATCCGCTCGACGGCGGGGCGGCGGTACGCCCATCGTTCGTCCGGCTCGGGCGGATTGATCGCCATCGTGGCATTGGCCTCGAAGACCAATAGATCCCCGGTGGCGCTCAAGCCGAAATCGATGCCGGCATAATCCAGGCCAAGTGTGGCTTGCATGCCGGCGAGCGCCTGCATGGCGCGCGGGCCGAGCACTGCCGGCATATGCTCCAGAAACTCGGCGTCCTCTGCGCGATTGCTCGCCTGTTCCGCCATATCGGCGGTGAAATAGTGGATCTTCCAATGGCTGGAAATCGCCAGGTGCAGCGGATAAAGCCGACCGCCGATCGTCATCACGCGATACTTACGCACCTTTCCGTCTGCGCCCCGGGCGTTGAGGAACTCTATGACGGTTAAGTCCTTCCCGGGCAATTCCGCTACCGCGCCAGCCAACCCGTCCGGACTCTCCACCCGCAGAAAATGGCGTCCGGTGTGAAAGCCGGGTGTGCGCACCAGCAGCGGGAAATGGAAGCCGTGGCGCGCCACGGTAACCGCGGCGTCCGGCGAGGAGAGCAGTTCCCGCGGTAGCGTGACTGTGGCTGGCATCACCACGCCCGGAAGGCGTCCCAACCGTGAGTGATCGGCCCGCCCCGTGGCCAATACCGCGGCGGGCGGATTGATCACCCGCGCTGTCGTGAGGGCCACCACGGACTGCGCCGCGACCAGCGACGGCGCGGCTAGATCGGCGTCCCCAATGGCGTTGAACACCACCTGATGCGGCGGCAGCGGCACTTTGGGATCGTAAAACTCGGGCACCACGACGAATGTTTGGAACACGCGGTCGTCCAGCAGATTGCGGGTCGGAATGTTACCACCCACCGGCGAAACCAGCAGCAGCAATGACACCGGGGTGCCTCCGCCGCGATACTGCAGCGCGATCGCCGGACGATCCTCAAAACCTTTCCGCCGATGCCATCGGGCGCCCTCCTCGTCGCCGAATTCGGCCAGCACGTAGGCCAAGCCTTGATGCGCCTCCGCGTGGCCGGGGTCCAGCCGCAGGGCGGTTTCAAAGTGATCCCGGGCAGCCTGGAATTCGCCGCTTTCGTGGAGCACATTGCCCAGATTCACGCGGCTCATGGGATCGCCGGGATGGCGCGCCACGGCTTCGGTGTAGGCTGTACGCGCGGCTGTCCGATATCCGGTCGCATGCAGCAGCGTGCCCAGATTATTCAACGCCAGCCGGTGCGCGGGATCGCGCGCCAGCAGATCCAGATATGCGTTTCGGGCCTCTTGAGTCCGGCCCATTTTGTCCAGCGAACAGGCTCGCTCAAATTGCAAATCTATCGCGGCGGCGCGTCCCAGGGCCAGGGTCTTATGAACCAGCAAGTCGATTTCCCCGCGCCCGGTCCTGTGATTTACAATGGCCGCGCGAATTGCCAGGCGCCCATCGATGACGGTGGTCGACGGCGCCACCAGCCCGGACTCCTGCAGTTCGATGACGATCCTGGCATTAAGGCTCTGGGCATCCGGGGCGCGATAACCGAAGCAGACCACATTCAGTTCCACCGGCGCCAGCAGTTCCAATTCCGGCGTTTCGGCGATGCGGCTTTCCAGATAACGTGCCAGCGCGCAGGTGCGCGAAATGACCGCGCCCAAGGCCGCTGTGCCGTAGACCTTGAGCGTGAACCAGGTCTTCAGTGCGCGAAAGCCGCGCGAAAGGTCCGGCCCGTAATCGCAGGGCCAGGGCGCGCCCGCAGCCAGGCCGCGCAGTTCTTTTCTCAAGTAAGCGGCCTCCGAGGCAAAGGTGCTGCGATGCAGCACGCCGTCGCGCACCAGAATGAACCCGGCGTCATACGGCACCTGGCCCCACTTATGAAAATCGAAAGCCAGCGAATCCGCCCGTGCGATGCCCTTCAGCCGCGGCGCAAGATCCGGCGCCAGAATCGCCAGCGCGCCAAAGGCGCCGTCGACGTGAAACCAGAGCCGCTCGTTCTGGCAGATCCCTGCCAGTTCGTCGAGATTGTCGATGGCGCCTGTGTCGGCGGCGCCCGCCGTGCCCACCACCAGGAACGGCGTAAGACCCGCGCGGCGATCCTCGCCGATGGCCTTCTTCAGAGCATCCGGATCGATGCGATGGCGCGTGTCCACCGGAATCAATCGGAGCGCATCGCTGCCGATGCCAGCCATGTCCATTGCCTTCCCAATGCAGTTGTGGGCCGCCAAAGAAGTGTAGGCCGCCAGCCTCTTCGGGCTCGAGGCGACGCCCGCGCCGCGCACCTCGAAACCCAGCTCGCGATCGCGCGCGATCAGGACTCCGATCAGGTTGGCCATCGAAGTTCCGGTGACAAACAGCCCGGTGGCGCTCTCCGGGAATCCGAAGATCCGTTGCATCCACCGGACAATCTGACGTTCCACCTCGATGGGGACGTGATCGCGTCCGCCGAGGTTGGCGTTCAGCCCGGCCGCGAGCATCTCCGCCAACATGCCTACGGGTGTGCCGCCTCCATGCACCCAGCCCATGAAACCGGGATGCACATTGCCGGCGGCAAAGGGCAGGATATCGCGCATGAACTCACAGTGAACGGCGTCCAGAGCGGACGGCGAGTCGGGAAGATCGCCACGGAATCGGGCGCGCACTTCGTCCGGAATCGGCTGCCAGACGGGACGTTCGCGGATGTGTTCGGTGTAGTCGAGAATGTCGTCGAGCATCCGGTGCGCCTGGGCGCGAAACTCCGGCCAATCGGCCGGGTCTAGGGTGAGGCCGTCGACAGGGGGATCCGCGCTCATATCGGGATAGTGACGGGGGAGCGGGAAGATCTCGTTTAATCGCAGCGGAGGGCGGTCGTTGGGTCCAGCTTCAGTGCGCGGCGGGCCGGTAGATAGCCGGCGAGCAACAAAGCGGCCCCCGCGAAGGCTGCGGAAAGGATTGCGACGGCGCGCTCAGCGACCAGCGCTCGATCACTCGTCTGTTCGATGGTTTTCGTTTCGAGGACATATTCGCGGTCCAGGGAGCGGATCTCGTTGTGCAACGTGCCCGCGAGCGCCGCGGCATGCTTTGCGCGCACCAAGAGATTGCCTTCTTCGCCATATTGCGGGTGCTGCTGCGAGGGCACGTAGACGACGTGCCCGTTGGGGTGGCGCAGATCGACCGGCCGCGCATCACGCACTCCCACGATCCGGAGATCCTGAAACTCCGATTGCACGCCGAAGCGGACGCGCTTGCCGACTGCGCCGCCACAAGGGAAGAACCGGCGGGCCGGCCAGAGCCGGCTAAAGACCGGCTGCGGCCAAGATTGGCAGCCCTCCACCCGGGATTCATCACAGACCCGGAGGTTTATACGGTGACTGGTGTGCCCAGCTTGGCGTACCAGGGCGCGGCGGATTTGATGGCGTCGTTCACAGCGTTGATATTCTTCACGCCTTCCTTCGACAGCCAGTCTTCCAGCGCCTTCACGCCGCTCTTGGCGTATACCGGGATGCCTTCTTTCCAAGTCGCGCGGCCGCAAAGCACGCCGGAGAAATCCGTACCGGCTTCGGTGGCCATGTGCAGCGATTCCACGAATTGCGCGTTGCTCACGCCGGCGCTGAGATAGATAAAGGGCTTCTTGGCGATCTCTGCGGCTTGCCGGAAAAGCGCCAGCGCTTCCTTGCGCGTGTAGGCCGCTTGGCCCTTGTACACGGCGCTGCCCTCGACGAACTCGGCGTTGATGGGTACTTCCACCTTCAGCACGTCCACGAAGTATTGCGGCTTGGAGAATTCCTCCATGCTCTTGTTCACGATCTCGGGCTTGGCCTTGGCGTACTCGAAACCCTTCTCATCGCCGCCCTTGGGGTCGTATCCCACGAATTCCAGGAAAAACGGGATTTCGTAAGTCTCGCACTCCGCGCCGATGCGCTCGATGAAGGCATGCTTGATGTCGTTGACTTTGGAGTCCTCGAACGGCGTGTAATAGATCAGGATCTTGACCGCATCCGCGCCCCAATCCACGATGCGCTTCACCGAGACGTGCGGCAGCAGGTCGGGCAGGCGCCCGGGCTGGGTGTTGTCATAGCCGCTCAGCTCATAGGCCAGCAACAAGCCGGCGTTGCGGCTGCGCGCCAGGCGCGCCTCGATGCCGAACTCGGGGTCGAGCAGGATGGCGCTGGCATGCGGTGTCAGCACTTTGGTGACGGCAGTCTTGAACTCGCCCATCATTTCGTACGTGATCTCTTTCTTATCCACGCCGCGCGCCGACGCCAGGGACTTCTGCAAGCTGCCGCGCTGATCCATGGCCGCCGCCGCGATGATGCCGGCATGATTCGAGAGCGCCTTCAGGTGCTTCAATTTACCTTCGGACATTTTCATTACGCAATCTCCTTCAATCTGGGAATAAAGTGGTAACGCGATGGTTGCCGTACAAGGGCAATAATGAATCGTTACACCATATTATGACATATTGCGGCGGCGAATCAAAATAGATGATCGGATCTTATTGTCCATTTACGCAGGCGCTGGAAGTAGGCCAGGGCTACCCCTGCATCGCGCATGATCTGCCGCTTCAGGGCTGGGGCGTCCGGGAACTGGCGCTCACCGCGGACTCGCCACAGAAATTCCACCCGGATGCGGCGTGGCGTTTCTCCTGCAAGCGGCTCCAACAGAAAGGTCTCGATGGAAAGCTCCTGGCCCTCGCCGAAGGTCGGCCGGTAACCGATGTTCGTCACTGACGGCCACACCCGCACGCCCGCCAAATCGTGCGTATGTGTAACATAAACGCCGGTGGCCGGCAGCACCTCCGTCTGGGTCGCCAGATTGAGCGTGGGTACGGTCTGTTTCGATCCTACGCCGCGGCCGGGCACCACTTCTCCCTCCAGCGCATAAGGCCGCTCCAGCAGACGCGCCGCCTGCGCCACCTTGCCGGCTTCGATCAACTGCCGCAGCGCCGTACTGCTGACCAGGCGGCCGCGCACTGTCACTGGTTTGACTTCTTCGGTCGAAAAGCCGTATTTGCGTCCCAGTTCCTCAAGCACGCGCACATTGCCGGACTTCTTGTAGCCGAAGCAAAAATCGTGGCCCAACACCGCCGCCCGGACGCCCAGCTTGCGCACCAGCACCTGCTCCGCGAACTGCTCGGGAGTGAGATGCGCCACGTGCCGGTCAAACGGCATGATCAGCACCTGTTCAATGCCCTCGTCCCGCATCAGCGCGCAACGCTGTTCGGGGGTGCTCATCAGGCGGGGCGCGCGCGCGGGGGCCACCACTTTGCTGGGATGCGGGTTGAAGGTGAGCGCGGAGGCTTTCAGGCCGCGCTCGAGGGCGACCTCCTTGACGCGCCGCAGGATTCTGCGATGCGCCGCATGTACGCCATCGAAGTTGCCGATGGTCAGCGCCGATGGACCGAAATCCGGAGGCACTTCATCGAGACTGCGGAAGACGCGCATCGAAGTTCTATGCCGGCCCTCCGACTTCGATTTCGAGCCCGTCATAAGCCAGGCGGACGTGCGGCGGCAGGCGCTCCTCGGTGCGTGCGTGCGCCAGATCGTGGCAGATGTGCGTGAAGAATACGCGCCGGGCCGCCACCTGTTCGGCGGTGGCAATGGAGCGGTCTACGGTGGAGTGCGTGGGGTGCGGCTTGTAACGTAGCGCATCCAGGAACAGAACATCGAGGCCGCGCAACCGCTCGAGAGACGCCGCGGGTACCTCGCTGTGGTCGGTGAGATAGGCGGCGTTGCCGAAGCGAAAGCCGTAGATCGTCGAGTCGCCATGCAGGATCGGAATGGGCGTGAACTCCAGGCCGAATAGGTCGAATGACGCGCCGTTCAGCGTGTGGGAGTCCAGTTGCGGAACCACAGTGACCTTCTCCGCGCCATCGAAGATGTAGCGGAACGCACCGTGGATGGCCGCCATGGTGCGCTCCGACGCGTAGATCGGAATGCGGCCGCGCTGCCGGAAATTGAAAGGGCGCACGTCGTCCAGGCCCATGATATGGTCGGCATGCTCGTGCGTGAACAGGATGGCGTCCAGCCGTTCGAACCCGGCGCGCAGCGCCTGTGCGCGAAAATCCGGCGTAGCGTCGATCAGCACGTTGTGCTCGCCGTAACTGACCAGGATGGACGGGCGCAGGCGTTGGTCGCGCGGATCGGCGGAGGTGCACACGGCGCAATGGCAACCGATCATGGGCACACCGGCGCTGGTGCCGGAGCCGAGGACGGTGATCTTTACGCCGCACTCCGCCATTCAGGCTGTCTTCTTCTTGGCTTCGTCGACCGCCTGCACGTAGCGGAACCGCAGCAAAGTGAGCGAGTTTTCCAGCAGCCGTTGTTCCTCCAGCGTGAGGTTGCCGCGCGTCTTCTCCTGGAGCATACCCATGAGATCGATCGTATGGCGGGCGAGGTCCAGATCGGCGGATGGTTCCTCTT
>Ga0209333_1000527_pt1 | contig 21235 bp, 27 predicted proteins | sample BlaSpr_A8_OM2_O3_FD_187982 | JGI IMG/M metagenome (GOLD analysis project Ga0209333, IMG submission 187982) | Forest soil microbial communities from Thunder Bay, Ontario, Canada - Black Spruce, Ontario site 2_A8_OM2_O3 (SPAdes) (version 2) | ecosystem: Environmental > Terrestrial > Soil > Boreal... | reverse complement strand
GGTGCAGGGGTCACCCCTGCCGAAGGAAGCGTGAAACCCACCGCGGGTTTCACATAAGATAAAGCAACTCCATCTCTGGAAACCTTCACGCGTTTCGATAAAGATTCCACCTTGATGAGCAAGGGCGCACAACTGTTCGCGGCGATTGCCGCACTCGCTATCTTCGTTGAGGCCTTCCCCGCGATTGCCGAACCGCCGCCGGACCTGGTCGAGATGGAGCGGCAGGTGTCGCTCGAGTTGGCGCACGTGCGCGACGCCGGCCCCACTGATCCAGTCCAGCGCAAGCAGCTCTTCGACGCGAGCCAGTTCGATCAGAAAGGCGAGGCGGCAATCAAGTCCGGCGATTACAAGTCTGCCGAGGACAATCTTTTGAAGGCCCGCGACATACTGCGTCACCTGCGCGAGCACGTGGAGCGGTGACGCCGGCGCGCATTCATAGCGCGCGCTCGTTCTGGTAAGTTCTTATTACGTGTTCCAATGGCTGGTTCCGATCAAATCTGGGCTGAGGCCTTGCGCACGCTGGAGCGCGGGCAACCGTTTGCGCTGGCGACGGTGGTGAACGTTCGCGGCTCAACGCCGCGTGAAGTCGGCGCCAAGATGATCGTCCGGACCGACGGCCAGTTCGGCACTATCGGCGGCGGATGCGGCGAGGCCGAGGTCTTTCGAAAAGCTCGTGTATTACTTGAAGAAACCGGCGACCGCCGCGCACGGCTGGCCGAAGTCGATCTCACCGGCGATTTCGACCAGCGCGAGATCGGCACCTGCGGCGGAATAATGGACGTGTTCCTCGACCTGTGGTCGCCCGCTCGCGACCTGGATATCGCGCGTAAACTGGCCGACGCCAGTGATCGCAGCGCTCCGGGCGCATTGCTCACGGTGGTCGATTCCGGCGGGCGCGCCGAAGTGCCTGCTGGGTCGCGGACGTTTATCGATCCCCGCGATACGGACGCGCGCGACGCGGGACCGATTGATTTGCCGACGGCGGCGGTCGCCCAGATCGTCGAGCGGACGGCCTACGCGATTCCCACCTTGCTCGAAGTCGACGCCGCCGGCGGCCTTCAACCCGTGACGCATCTCGAACCGAACGGCGGCGTGCGTTTGTTTGTCGATCCGATCGTCGGCGCGCAACGCCTGATAATCGTCGGCGCTGGGCATATCGCGGTGCCGTTGTGCACGCTTGGAGCGATGCTGGGATTTCACGTTACGGTGATCGACGATCGCGCGTCGTTCGCCAACCGCGAGCGCTTCCCGCATGCCGACGAGATAATCGTCAAACCGTTCACGGCGGCGATCGACTCGCTCGCGCTCGACGGCCACTGTTACCTGGTGAGTGTCACGCGCGGTCATTCGTTCGACGAGGAAGTGGTGCGCGCGGCGCTGATGCAGCCGTGTGGATTCGTCGGGATGATCGGTTCGCGCCGCCGCGTAAAGGCCACCCTGGAAAGAATCGGCGAGAGTGGAATTCCCAGGGAGCGTCTGGCCGACCTTCACGCGCCGCTGGGAGTCGCAATCGGCGGCGAGACTCCCGAGGAAATCGCAATCTCGATCATCGCCGAAATTATTCGCGAGCGCCGCACCGAAGAGCGCGACGAGTTCACCTTGGGTGTGCGCTTCGGAAGCCTCAAGCGCACAAAGTAGCGCGCGCGTCGATGCGGCAACATCTCGAGGGAATTATCCTGGCGGCGGGGGAGTCGCGGCGGATGGGCTATCCGAAACCGCTCCTGAAAATTGGCGGGCAGACCTTTATCGAACACATAGCAGAGACGATGCTCGCGGTGGTGCCGCGGCTGGTGATCGTGATCGGAGCGCATCGCGAGCGCGTGCGAGCCGCGATTCCACGCGACGCGCGTATCGCAATCGTCGAGAATCCGAACTATTCGCGCGGCCAACTGTCGTCGCTGAAGGCCGGCCTGAACGCGATTCAAGCGGACGCAACGGCCGCGCTGGTGAATCTGGGAGACCATCCGATGGTCTGCGCAGAAACGTTCAAGGCGATAGTCGATTTCTATAATCAAACGCGCAAGCCGATAGTGATCGCGCGCCACGATGGCCACCGCGGCCATCCGGTAATTTTCGACCGCGCCCTGTTCGGCGAACTCCAGTCCGCGCCGGAAGAAGAGGGCGCCCGGCACGTCGTAAACGCGGACCCATCGCGGGTAACCTACGTCGACCTGGCCGATCCGGGAATCAATCTCGACCTCGACACGCCGTCCGATCTCGCCCGCGCCGGACTGTCCCTACCGCCGACCGGATGAACCGCGAAGAACAATCCGGCCGTCGCGACGAGTCGCACTAAATTCCTTGCGCGCGTCGCCGCACTCTCCAGCTATTGATAGACTCGCACCGTGAAGGGGTGGCAGAGGAAAATCGTTGGGAATGTATATAGAATCTCACTGAGTGAAAGAACCGAGAAGACTTTCCGCAGTGCTCAGCACTTTCACCGGATTCGTTCCGGGCGTAAGTAGGGCGAAAACTGTAACCGCTAGCGAGTCGATGCGTATTAATAAACAGTCATGTTGGGTCGCTGGGCTGGCCGAAGGGCAGATAGCTTGAGCGCCAAACCCGACGAGGAACTGATAGCCGAAATCCTCGGCGGGCAAGTCGACGCTTTTACCGAACTGGCGGCGCGCCATCGGCCACGAGTGGAACGCTTATGCAGGCGATTTTTTTCGGACGAAGAGATGGCGCGGGATATCGCGCAGGAGAGTTTCATCCGGGCGTACACCGCGCTGGCGACCTACCGGGCCGAGATGCCGTTTGGCGGATGGCTGCGTGCGATCGTGGTGAACCTCTGCTACGACGAGCTGCGACGCAGGCGGCGCCGTCCCGAGGAACTGGTCGGGGATTTCAGCGCGCCGGAAGTGCAGTGGATGCAGACCGTGAACGTCGCGTCGCCCGAGGATCTCGTGGGCGAGGCGGAAGAGCGGCGTGAAGCTTATGATTTGGCGCATCGCTTGCTCGACACGCTCAAGCCAGAGGACCGAATGGTGATGGTACTGAAAGAGAGCGAAGATTTGAGCGTCAGCGAAATCGCACAGACGCTGGGATGGAGCGAGGCTAAGGTAAAAATTCGCGCGTTCCGCGCACGGCAGGCGCTGCGCAAGCAGGCGGAGCGGATGCTGGCGGCTGGACGCAACAGGTAACGACGATGAATTGTTTCGAAGCACGACAGGAATTTCCCGCGCTCTGGCGCAGCACTTTGACGGTCGAGCGGCGGGGCGATCTGCTGGCGCATCTGAAGGGATGCGAGAAGTGTGACCATGCATATCGCGTCTTTGCGCTGACGGCGCCGGTGCTGTATGGCGAGACGGAACGGCATGCGTCGCGCGTAGCGGCGCCGGCGCGTCGAGAGTTCTCCCTGGCAGACCGGCCGCGGCGATTCGCGTCGGCGTCGCGCGAGGTTGCGCGTCCGAATCGGTGGTTCCAGATGGCGGCGGCCGCGGCAATATTTGTATTCGCGACCAGCGCGGCGTATCTTTCGACGCGGGCGCCGAATGAATCCATGGGCGAGGCGTTTTCGATACCGGAATCAAGCATGACTTCTGACACCGAGACTTCCGAAACAACGGGCGATCCATTGGCGCCGGAGATGCCGCAGACAGAGAGCGATCTTGCCAGCTAGGTCGAATATCTGGTTCGGCCTATTGATCGGAGTCTCGTGCATCCTGATTGGTTTTGCGCTGAGCACCTTCGCGTACCGGTATCATTACTTGCGGGTGCCCGGTGGCGGACTGATCGAGCGCATGAACCATGAGCTCAATCTGACACCTGCGCAAAGCGATCGAATCGCCGACATCATGCGCGATACCCGGTTCAAGGTGATGCAGGCGCGGCAGGATTATGTGCATCACCGGCATCAGCTGTTCTGGCAGGGACTAAGCGACATGCGCAGCATCCTGACGCCCGATCAGCAGAAAATCTTCGATCGCGATTTCACCCGCCCATGGGAGCATAACGGGCACGGTGACCACGGCGAACACGGCGGGGATCAGATGCCGTCCGAACAAGGCGCGCCCTCATCAGCTCCTGCTCCCGCAGCTCCGGCCTCGCCCAATTAGCCTCAGGCCAGGATGCCACCTGATCGTCCGCCGCGCGTCCCGAGCTATCGCGTCTATGGGATGAGCCAATCTTATTTCACGCGCAAGCTCACCGGTTATCTGGACTACAAGGCTATCCCGTATCTTTTGCGTCGATTCGCGAGCGTAAATCCTACGGCGCGCGACGCCGGTTGGCCGGGCGCGATGCCGGTGGTGATGACGCCCGGCGGCGAATTCATGTGGGATACGACCGCGATGATTCATCACCTGGAGTCGCGCTTTCCGGAGCCGCGCGTGCTTCCCACGGATCCGGTGCTGCGGTTTGTCGATTACATCCTCGAAGATGCGCTCGACGAATGGTTCTACCGGGCTGCTGTCGGATCGCGATGGTTCTACGAGGAAAACCATCGCGTGGGTGGATGGGAACTTGCGCGCGATGCCACTCATGAGATGAAGATTCCGTGCGACCGAGCTTACGCTGGCGTTCAGGCGCATGTAACCGCGACCTGCGAGCCCTTTGGCGTTACGGCCGCGAACATCGATTCATGGATCGAGGAAATTCTACGGCCGTGGCTTCGGGTGACCGGATCGCATCTCGGGTCGCACCGATATTTTCTCGGCGCACGTCCATCGCTGGCGGACTTCGCATTCTTCGGCGCCAACGCCGCCCATTTCATTAACGATCCGTTGTGCCGCCGATGGGTCGATGCGGACGCGCCGGCAATAGTCGCCCATACTCATCGCCTCATGGAACCGGAGGATCAGGAGTTCGGTGAATGGATGGCGCCGGGCGAAGTGCCCGAATCGATAATCGCGATCCTGTGCGAACTCGGCCGCTTCTATCTGCCCTGGGTCAGCCGCGCGGCGTTGGATGGAAAAGCGGAGGTTGCATTCGCGAGCGGTCAGCGCGTCGAAATCGCGGTGACACCGTTTCTTGTGGAAGCTCGCGCGACTTTGCTCGCCCGCTATGTCGAGCTTCGCGGCAACGCGCTCGACGCGGTTCTCGAACGTGCGGGAATCCGTTCGTACTTCGCCGACTACGTCGATCACGCCGGCAAGATCCCGAGCTACGAAAAGCCACCGCGCCCCAGTTTGAACCGCCCATTCAGACCGCCGTGGGAAAGAGAACAGGCGGCGACGGACAAATCATAAGCCCACGCTTAGGTGAGATGCTTCTGCTTCAACCGCCTCGAATGGCGAATGAGCCTGTGATGACGGACTGCTCGCCGTGGCTTGACCTGGGCCGGAGGCTGCGGCGCGATCTGAGTTCCTGAATTCGTGTCAGCTAAAGCGATGGGCACCGCCGCGGGAGCCACCGCGGCCGGGCTGGGACTCGGTGCAGGCACCTGAAGGGCCAGCGCTCGCGCAGGTGTCGAACCAGCCGCAGTTGATCGACGCGCATGAGGCCACAGCGATCCTGCGCGCATCGCACCAACTCCCCACGCGATGCATGGTAGCAGGACTGCTCCGGCCACCGCTGCCGTCGCAATCTGCCGCCACTTCGAGCGAGCCTTGGAGTACGCGGCAGCCGCCGGCGTCTCGACCACTTCGTTCTCGGCCTTCTCGAAGTCCAGGATGAAACGCGACACCACTTTGTGCGCGTCCAGCCCCAGGAAATCCGCATAGCGGCGGAAAAACGGCAGCAGGTAAAGTTGATCGGGGATTGCGTCGTAGCTGTCGCTCTCGATCATCCTTACGTAGTACGCCGGAATGTGCGTTTGCTCGCTCACCTGATCCCGCGAGATTCCCATCTGCTTGCGCGTAGCGGTCATCAACTGGCCCAGCGTCTGATCGACGTCGAGCCCCGACCAGCCATCCTCGCGCGGCGACACCTCCTCGACCACCTCGCGCGTGCTTGGCGAGTTGCCCAACGAACCTCCAGGATTCGTTTCAAAAACAAACATTGTAGAAGTGTCGCGTGCCTCGCGCCGAAACGCGATCTTCTCAGGCTCGCTCACCCGATCAGCCTCACTCAACCTGACAAGGTTGGTTTCAGCTGCGAGATCATTTGCGTCGGCTGTGGAAACGCCGAAAAAGGGGTGCCTAACAACGGACATACCGACCACCTCCTCAACCCGCCCAACTTGAACTCCCCGAGTTCCCGCTGCGCTGAGGATTCTGTCACAAGTGTATGCGAATCTAAAGTAGCTAATCAGGAATTAGTTAGTTCATAGAGGACTGAGTATCGCGAAGAATGTTCATGGATTGAAGAACAAGGTATTGAATCTCCAAGAACCGAGCTCCGATGCCTCCAAAGACTCGATAAACTAACAAGACTTCATGAAATGATGGGCGTCCAGGGGTTCCTTGATCATTTGCGAATGAAATGACACTCATAGTGTCAATAGTTTGACCGCCAAAAGATACGAGGTGCGCCTTGAAGGTATTGAGAACTCCTGACGCGCGATTCGACAACCTGCCGGATTTTCCATTCGCGCCACACTACTGCGAGGTGAAGGATTCCGACGGCACGCTGCTGCGAATCCACTATCTCGATGAAGGTCCGCCTAACGCGAAGCCCGTGCTGCTTATGCATGGCGAGCCGTCGTGGTCGTACCTCTATCGCAAGATAGCCCCAAGCCTCGCGGCGCGCGGCCATCGTGTCGTCGCGCCAGACCTCGTTGGCTTCGGCCGTTCAGACAAGCCCGCCGATCAATCCGATTACACTTACGAGCGCCACGTGCGATGGATGAGCGATTGGATCGCGACGACCCGGCTGTCAGACATCACGCTCTTCTGCCAGGACTGGGGCGGCCTGATTGGACTTCGGCTGGTGGCAGCGTTTCCGGAAAAATTCGCGCGCGTGGTGGTTGCGAATACCGGCCTGCCGACCGGCGAGGGATTCAGCGCCGCGTTCCAGCAATGGCTGGAATTCAGCCAGAGCATTCCGGTCTTGCCGGTCGGACAGATTGTTGGAATGGGATGCAAGCGACCTTTGAGCGAGCCCGAGAAGGCGGCGTACGACGCGCCGTTCCCGGACGAATCGTTCAAGGCGGGTGCGCGGAGATTTCCTGCGCTGGTCCCGATTACGCCAGAACACGGCTCGGTCGCCGAGAACAAAGCCGCGTGGAAAGTTTTGGAAAAGTTCACCAAGCCGTTTCTCACAGCGTTCAGCGATTCGGATGCGGTGACGAAAGGCGGCGAACAAATTTTTCAACAGCGCGTTCCCGGAACCGAGGGACAGAAGCACATGACAATCACGGACGCGGGCCATTTTCTGCAGGAGGACAAGCCGAGCGAAATCGCCGACGTGCTCCACGGATTTATCGCATCGACAAAGAGAGGACGAGAAGAATGAAAGTCGAGAACGCAGTGTATCCAACCGCCGACGGAATTCGCGCGCTGGCGCAGGATTCGTCACCGGCGAAGATCGTGATGTTGAATCTGCTCAAGTTCCGCGACAAAGCGGTGTACCAGGACGGACGAACTGATGACATCTCGGGCCGCGAAGCGTATCAGCGCTACGCCAATGCGATGACGAAAATCGTCGAGCGCGAAGGCGGCCGGCTCTTGTTCTCGGGCAGAATCGCGGGCCTGGTGATCGGAGAGGTCGAGGGAGTGTGGGACGTCGCCGCGATAATGGAGTATCCGTCGCGCGCCGCCTTCCAGCGAATCGTGACCCTGCCGGAAGTGGCGGAGATCGGCGTGCATCGCGAGGCCGGACTCGAAGGCCAGCTTCTCATCATGACCGAGAGCATCTAATCGCGAGGGCTCGGTTGCGAACGCTGCAACAGGCTCGGGCGAAAGCCGAAAACGTGGACGGACGGATGGTCCGCAGGCACACCAATCGGCGTCGGATCGTCGCGGCGATGCTCGAGTTGGTGCGCGCCGGCGCGATCTCGCCGAACGCGGAAGAAGTCGCCGAGCGGGCCGGCGTGGGCCTGCGCACGGTGTTCCGGCATTTTGACGACATGGACAGTTTGTATCGCGAAATGGCGGAAGCGACGCGCAATGAATTGCAGCCGATCGTTGCCGCGCCATTTGCGTCGCGCGACTGGCAAGGCAGACTCGGCGAAATAGTTGGTCGGCGCGCGCGGCTTTCGAGCGGGCGATGCCGTTCAAGAACGCAGCCGACGTGCATCGCCATCGTTCGGTTTTTCTGCGCAAGGATTACGAGACGATGAGAAGCGCGGAACGGGCCGCGCTCGAGGCCGCGTTGCCTGCCGCGCTCAGAAACGACAAAGGATTCTTCGAGGCGCTCGATCATGCGCTGAGCTTCGCGGCTTGGCAGCATCTGCGGCGCGATCAGAAACTGAGTCAGGCGCAGGCGCGCGCGACGGTCGAGTACGCGGTGCGTGTTGTTGGTCGGAGCAGCTGGGAACTAAAAGCGGACGCCTTGGTCAGAGAGCGCCCATCTGCTTGAGAGTTTTTTCCGCTTCCGACGCGATGGTAGGATTCTTCGCGCTGTCGCCGAGCGCAATCTTTAGATACTTGAGCGCGTCGTCGCGCTGGCCGGTCTGGGCGAGCAGCTCCCCAATTCTGAGCGCGGCGAAAGAGTTGTTGGGATCGACCTGGTAGGCCTTGCGATAGTACACGAGCGCGTCGTCGGTCTTAGGCGGCGAAAACGACATGTACGCCTCTCCAATATTCAGATATGCGCTGACCTGGTTGGGCTGATACTTGACCAGCTTTTGATAAACCTTGACGACGTTGTCGAAGTCGGATCGCGAGTTGTAGTAGAGGCCGAGATAAACGTACGCATCTTCGTCAGCCGGAGCGATGTCGGTGGCCTGCCACAGCAGCTTTACAGCGGCGTCGCTGTCGCTCATTTTGATTGCGGCATCGACCAGCGCGCGGGCCTTTTGCGCATTGGCGTCCTGGGCACGCGCGCAAAGTGGAAGCGACGCGAGCGCGAGCATCAGGACGGCGGCGACAGTCAGTGATTTCGGCGCGGTTCGATCTCGCATGGCATCAGGTCGTGCACAGGACTCAGCCCCTAAATGGTGGCATGAAAGGGCCGCGATGCAAAGGTATCATGTGTGCGATCCGATCCTGTTCTGTTCCCCTCTCCAAAAGGGAGAGGGGTTAGAGGAGAGGTCGCTGGAAAAAAATGAAAGCACATCGCTTCACAGCCAACGGCCTCGCGCTGAATTGTCTTGATTACGGCGGCGAGGGCAAGCGCCCGATCCTGTTCCTGCATGGCGGCTCGGCGCACGCGCATTGGTGGGACTTTGTCGCGCCGGCGTTTGCCGGTGACTTTCATGCGCTCGCGCTCGATCAGCGCGGGCATGGCGAGAGCGACTGGGCCGACGAATGGGCGTACGGCTCGCGGCACTACGTATCGGATTTGGATCAAGTGATCGACCGATGGGGATTCGGCGCGCCGATTCTGGTTGGGCATTCGATGGGTGCGCATAACGTGCTCGCATATGCGGCGGACCATAGCGAAAAACTGCGGGCGCTCGTAGCACTCGATCCGCCACCCGACTACACCGAGCGCGCGGTCGAATTCCTGCAGTCGATCGCAGAAAAGCCGGCGCGCCGATACGAATCGCTCGACCAGGCGGCGCGGAATTTCAAGGTTTTGCCGCGCGAGACGCTGGCGAAGAAAGAAATCCTCGAGCACGTCGGCCGCCTGAGCTTCAAGCGGCAGCATGACGGAGCGTGGATTCACAAGATCGACCGGCGCACGATGATTCGCGAACCGTCACGTGTGTGGAAGTCGTTGCATCGGATCACATGCCCCGCGTTGATCGTGAAGATCACCAAGAGTCCGCTGCTGGATCGCGAGGTCGCGAAGAAAATGGTCGCGCAGTTCCCCAACGCGCGGCTGGCGGAAGTCGACGACTCGTATCATCACGTGATGCTGGACAATCCGACGGCGCTGATCGAAGTAATCCGAAATTTCGTCGGCGAATTTAAGTGAAAGCGCCGCACAGCCATCTGCTCGAAGGCTCGCCGCGCCTGCATTACCTGGAGTGGAACGCTCACGCGACGCGCACGATCGTTCTGCTGCATGGCAACTCGGCGAATGCGTGGTGGTGGGAACCGCTTGCCCGTGCAATTGCGCCGGAGTACCGGCTGCTGGCGCTCGACCAGCGCGGACATGGCGACAGCGAGTGGGCCCGTCCCGTCGCATACTCGCCGTCGGACTATGCCAGCGACATCGCGAGATTTGTCCAGCACATCGCGACCAGCGGAGAAAAGCCGGTGGTCGTGGGTCACAGCATGGGCGGGCTGAACGTGCTGGCGTTTGCGCGGCGGCATCCGGAAAACGCGCGCGGCGCGATGGCGGTCGACGTCGCGATCACATCGAGTCGCGGACGCGATCGATATCTGCGCCGGCTGAAGGGACTGCCGCTGGTGACGTATCCCGATCTGGCAACGGCGAAAGCGCGTTTTCGGCTGATGCCCAACGAAGGCGGGATCCCCGAGGAAATAGTTCACGAGATCGCGGAAAGAAGTCTGGCGCGGACCGATGAAGGTCGCTGGACGCTCAAATTCGATCGCGAGAGTTTTCTGGGCGGCGACGGGCTGGAGGTGCTGGAGACGATCAAGGAGATCAGGATTCCCACGATGCTCGTGCGCGCCGAGCACAGCCGTATCATGACGGCGGAAGCGGCGGAGCAAGCGCGCGCGTCGAATCCACGAGCGCGGCTGGTGACGATTGCCGGCGCGCATCATCACGTGATCCTCGAGAAGCCGGACGCAGTTGCGCGCGTGATCGAGGAATTCGCCGCCAGCTTGTGACGAGTTAGAGTTCGCGCTCCATTTTGCGGTGCGCGATTCCGGCCTCGTCGAAGACGCCGCCCACCGGACTGAATCCTTCATTGAGATAGAAGCCTTCGGCCGTGAGTTGCGCATGCAGGATTGCTTTGCGGAATCCGCGCGTACGCGCGCTCTCGATGAGGAAGCGCAGGATGTGCGCGCCGACGCCGGTTTTTCGAAATTCCGGCAGTACGGCCATTCGGCCAATTTTTACTTCGCTGCCACCATGCTCGAGCATCCTGCCGCATCCGATCGCGACGCCGTCGAGAATCGCCAGTGCATGGAATGCGTGCGCGTCGTCGGCGTCCAGTTCGATTTCTTCGGGCACGCGCTGCTCTTCGATAAAGACGCGGCGGCGAATCGCGTATGCTCGCTGCATATCGGCCGGCGATTCGATCGCGATCACTTTGACCCGTGCGGATTCGTCCACGATCGATTGACTAGCGCGCGATGGGCGCACCGTCAAATCCACTTCGAGCTGAAACCGGGGCTGTGCTACGCTCCCGGCCATCGAGGAGTTCGCGATGCCCCAATTGTCCGAGACGGTTTTGGCGCCTGAGCTCGATGGTGGGCAATGGATTCAACATGGCCCGGTGAGCCTCAAGGCGCTGCGCGACAAGGCTGTCGTGCTGATCGATTTCTGGGACTACACCTGCGTCAACTGCATCCGAACGCTGCCGTACGTGGTGGCGTGGAATAAAAGATATGCGCAGGCTGGGCTGGTGGTCGTCGGCGTGCACGCGCCGGAGTTTTCTTTTGCGCGCGAAGGATCGCACGTGGCGGAGGCGGCGGCGCGATTCGGAATCGAATATCCAATCGTGCTCGATAACGAATACGCGATCTGGCGCGGGTACTCGAATCGGTTCTGGCCGGCGAAGTACCTGATCGATGCGAAGGGACGCATTCGCTATTACCATTTCGGCGAAGGCGCATACCAGGAAACCGAACTAGCCATTCAGGGATTGATCCGCGAGCTGAATCCGGCGGCAAATCTGCCCTCGCCGATGGAGCCGGTGCGCGACAGCGATCGGCCGGGAGCGGTCTGCTATCGCGTAACGCCGGAGTTGTATCTCGGTCACGCGCGCGGACAGTTCGGAAATTTCGAGGGCGTGGTTCGCGATCGGCCGCACGACTATCGCGATGTAGGACCGCACGTCGAGGGCATGACCTATCTGGCGGGCCGATGGAGCGTGGAGCAGGAGAGCGCACGCAGCGAGGGCGCGGGCGCGGCAATTTCACTCAGGTACACGGCGAAGGATGTGAACCTGGTGATGGCGCCGCCGGCAGGCGCGAGCGTACACGCGCAGATTACCCTGGAAAGCGGGCAGCGCGCGGGCGACGACGTGACGTTCGAAGGCGATCGCGGATTTATCACGGTGGACCGGCCGCGGATGTACAGCGTCGTCGCGAACGACACGGTGGTTTCCGGCTCGTTGACCATTCGAGCGGAGGCGGCGGGACTGGCGCTGTACGCATTCACATTCATTTCGTGCGTAGCTGGTTGAGGACGACTGACTATGGCAAGCGACGAGGAAATCCGCGAAGCGGCACGAACGATCCTGGCGGCGCGTTATGCAATCGCGCTGACCGGTGCGGGAATGTCGGTCGAAAGTGGAATACCGCCGTTCCGTGGACCGGGCGGGCTATGGACCAAGTACGGCGAGCCGCCGATGAACGGCTTCCAGCGCTTCATGGCCGATCCGAAAAAGGCCTGGGAAGAGCGGCTCAGCAAACGCAACGACGAACTCTACAAACCGCTCGCGGTCGCCAAGCCGAATCCGGGCCACCTCGCGCTGGTCGATCTGGAGAAATTGGGAGTGCTGCGCTTCGTAATCACGCAGAACGTCGATGACCTGCATCGGCAGGCAGGGCAGAAGGCGCTCGCGGAAATTCATGGCAACTGGACCTTGATTCGATGCCTCGATTGCAGGACGCGGTTTCACGGCGACGCGATCAGCCTCGAGACGCTGCCGCCGGCGTGTCCGCGATGTCGAGGATTGCTGAAATCCGACACGGTTTCATTCGGCGAGCCGATTCCGATCGACATGCTGAACATGTGCGCGGAGCATTCGGCGAAAGCGGACCTGGTGATCGTAGCGGGAACTTCGGCGACGGTTTATCCAGCTGCGGGATTTGCGCTCGAAGTGAAGCAGCGCGGCGGAACCTTAATCGAAGTGAATCTCTACGAGTCGGAGATCACGCGGATATGCGATGTCAGCTTGCGCGGCACGTCGGCGGACGTGCTGCCACGGCTGGCGAGCGCAGTCGCGGAGATTAGAAGGGAAGGGCTGTCGTAGGCAGAAACCTAACCCCTAACCCCTTCCCTCGAGGGAAGGGGAACCGGATTTATGGCAGCTTGAATGTAATCGTCCGAAGGTTTTGGCGGCGGACTTGCGGAACCCGCGCGCTGGCGGAGGAGGAGCATTTCGCCGGTGCCGTCGAGCGAGGTTGGATTACTGGTCATCAGTATCTCGAGGCGATCGCGCTTGGTCGCGGGGAGCGCGTCGAAGAGCGTGCGCCACGCGATCAGGTACTGCGGTATTTGGGGATCTCTTTGCGAGACGATCGGAATGGTGCGGCGGCTGTAGAAGGCGACGTCGTAGTTGAGTGCGCCCAGGTAGCCGACCGGACTGTCGTTCACGACTTTCATCGCTTGCTCGGTAAAGTCCTTGAGCGAGAGGGTGTTGGCGATGGCCGGCACGACGACGACGTTGACCGCGACGGTGACGAAGACCATCGCGGCTGCGAGAGCCAACACGGTTCGTTCCAAAAGCGGGCGAGTGACGATCAGCCGTACGCCGAGTACGACCACCGCCAGCGGCATCGCGAGTGCGAATATCCAATGCGCGCCGACAGTTGAGATCAAGATGCGTGGAAAGTCGACGGCGCTGATGCCTGCCGCGTGTAGCAGGTCGGCGACCTGGCGTGGCGAGACGACCAGCATCGCAAGTGCAACCAGGGCGGCGCTGCCGAGCAGCAGCATCGCGAACCCGGACAATCGCGCAATCCAGTAAACGAGCATGCGCGCGGGTTCGGGACGCACGACTGACTGGCGGACATAGATCGCGACGAGCGTGGCGAAAGCGGGATACATGCAGAGCAGGTAAACGCCGCGCTTGCTCTGCGGAAGGTTGTAAAAGATCAGCACGGCGGCAAACCAGACGAAGATGTATTTGAGGCGCGGATCGACGACGAGTGGCGCGCGCGCCGCCTGGACGCCGACGATCGGCAGCAGAAACGTCCACGGCATGAACCCGGCGAACAGCGCAAGCTCCGTATAGTAGAAGGGGTGAATGTGGCCCTCATGAAAGTCGCCGCCGCCGGCGAAGCGGAGCACGTTCTCGGTGAGAATCTGCTTGCGAAAAAAATCGGGACCGCCTTCGATCAGCGCCGCCACGTACCATCCTCCCGCGAGCACGAGCACGACGAGCGCACCGCGGAAGAGACTCATTTGCTGCAGAAAGCTCCAGCGTTTTTCAAGAGCGATCCAAATCAACGCGACCAGGCCCGGGAGAATCAAACCGATGGGACCTTTGGTTAAAACGGCCAGCGCAATTGCGACGTAGAGCAGCATCCGGCGGCGCGTCAAACCTTCGGCCATCAAAATGAATTCGAAGAACGCGACTTGCATGAAAAATGTCAGCGTCATGTCGACACGGGCGCCGGTGGCGGCTTGCAGGTATTGAAACGTCGTGGCGAGGATGAGCGCTGCGATGAGCGCGGTCACATCGTCGAACAGTCGGCGAACGTAAAAGTAACAAACAATCACGCCGGCGATGGCGAGGCCGGCCGACGGGAGGCGCACGGAAAATTCGTTGACACTGCCGGCGACGATCGAGACTAGCGCGGCCATCCAGTGCATCAGCAGCGGCTTCGAGGGAATTTCGACGCCGGCGCGCTGGGGCAATATGATGCCGCCGCCGTGGACGATGTCGAAGATAGTGACGGCCTCGCGCGGCTCGCCCTTGGTGTAGAGCGGGTAGCCGCCGAGATTTACGAGGTAGAGCGCGACTCCGGCGATCAGCAGGATGGGCCACGCGTGGCGCGGCTCACTGATGTAGTTGAGCCAACCGGGAGGGGCGTCTGAGTCGCGGGACTCCTCTCTCGCGGGTGGCTCCGACTCAGAGCGCGCAGACTCTTCGGGGACGAGACGCAGAAAATCTAACCCCTAAACCCTTCCCTCGAGGGAAGGGGGACAATCGCGGAAGGAGGGTGGACTGGAATGGCTAGTATTCGTTTTTGACGCGGGCGCGGCCGATGTCGTCGTAGTGATAAACGTCGGTGGGATTTTCGTCGCGCGTCTTTTTGTGCGAGCCGTCGCAGAACGGTTTGTTCTTCGATAGTCCACACGCGCAGATATAAATCGGCAGCTCGGTGCCTTCGGGTACTTCGTAGGGTGAGTTCTTTTCGTGTCTGACCATTCGGGCCATGGATGATTCCTCGCGTTGAGTTTTATTGAGGGGGTACCTGTTGGTCACTTAAGACCAGCCGGGTCGCAGAGTCAAATGTTCGCGAGAAACAACTATTCGGTGCCGGCGTTGCGTTTCAGGTATTCGAGGATTGACTCACGTTCGTCGGGGGTCAGCGCGGGCATCCCGGCGGCCTGGATTTTAGCTTCCATCATCGTGACCTGCGTGTCCCACATCGCGGCCGTCAATTCGTGTGGATTGTACGGTGCGTGGCATTGGCCGCATCGATTCACGTAGAGCTGTGCACTGGGACTGGTCGCGTCGGGCAGCCCTGCCGGCTTGCATCCTGAAATTGTGATGGCGATGAGTGCGAGCGCGAGAGCAGTGCGCGAAATTCGGCTAGCTGATTGGGATGCGCGCATCGGGGAAACGGATCGCAAGCTGGCTGCGGATGGAAGCGATGAGCGCGCGGCGGTCATTTTCGTCAAGCGTTACCTTTCGTTCGGACTCGGGACGCAGCCAGACTGGTACGCGCCGCATTTCGTCAGGTTCGTTTTCATTGCGTGGCAGCAAATGCCAATGCACGTGCGGTTCCGAATTGCCCAGGCACTCGTAGTTCATCTTCCATGGCTTGACGACGGCGGCGATCGCTTCGGCGACCAGGCGCATTTCGTCGGACAGCAGCCGCGCGCCGTCGGCGGGCATCAGGTAGAGCTCGGTCGCGTGGAGCTTCGCGAGTAGCACGCAGTAGCCGCGGTAGAATTGCTGGTCGCCGAGGATCACGTAGCAGCTCTTCAGCTCCGCAACAAAATCGCGGAAGCTGTTCGCCTTGATCCGATCGATCATGGCGCAGATTCCGCAAGCAGGTTTCGCGGACGTCATTTGGGTTGCGCGGCGGGGACTTCGACCAGCTTGATGCTGGCGCCTTTGAGCATTTCGGCGACGGTGTGGAGCTTGTACGGCCGCGCGTAATACACGGTGCGGACGCCGGTGTTGATGAGCACCTTTAGGCAGTGGATGCACGGCGTGTGGGTGACGTAGATGTCGGCGTCGCGGATGGCGGCGCCGTTGCGAGCCGCTTGCGAGATTGCGTTGATCTCGGCGTGGATGGTGCGGTAGCAATTCTGCTCGACTTCGCCGTCGGGCGTGCGCGATTCGTAAATGAGGCATCCGACCTCGGTGCAATGCGGCAATCCGGCGGGCGAACCGTTGTAACCGGTCGCAAGAATACTGCGGTCGCGCACGATGACGGCGCCGACCTGGGCGCGCAGGCACGTCGAGCGCTCGGCGACCTCGCGCGTAATCGTCATGAAATATTGGTCCCAGCTCGGGCGTTCAGGCCTGGACTGCGGATTCAGTTTGTTAGTCGGACTTTCGGCCAATACCGTTCACCTCGATCGACGGTCAAAACGAGCTTAGATTTTTACACGGCCGAGTTGCCGGAGCATCTGATCGTAATGCGGCATGTGGTGGATTATTTCCTGGCTGTGGCTGTTCTCGTCCACCGGCGGCACGGGCGCTTCGGGCTGCACGAAGGCCAGCGGCACCGGGCTGAACGTGACGATGAACAACACGACGGTAGCCCACGCGGCGAGAGCGCGGCGCGGATTCAGGGGCGTGTCGCGATCGATCGTCGAGGGATGTCCCAATCCGAGCGCGAGCACCAGCACTGCCCACATCAACCAGCCCCACCAGAGGCTGTCACCGAGCGCGAGCGGCACCAGCACCATCAGCACGCATGAGATGACGAACAGCACCGAGATTGTGCGATGGCGGCGCGGGAACAAGGCGTAGATCACGTGGCCGCCGTCGAGCTGTCCGACGGGGAGCAGGTTCAGCGTCGTGACGAACAGCCCGAGCCATCCCGCGAATGCGATCGGGTGCAGATTCACATTGACGGTCGAAGGATCGACGCCGAGCACCAGGTGCGAAAGGCCTAGGAACAAAAGCGAGTTGCCGAGTTCGAGACCGCCGGCGGATTTGTCCAGCGGAGTCACGTCAGAGAGATACAGCCCGATGATGACCGCGGGTATCGCGAGTAGCACACCCGCCCAGGGACCGGCGGCGCCGATGTCGAACATCACGCGGCGAGTGCGCGCGGGCTGCCGCATCCGGATGAACGCGCCGAAAGTTCCGATGATAAACAGCGAGGGCGGCGCCGGGATGAAGTAGGGCAGGGAGGCGTCGACGTTGTGATAGCGCGAAGTCAGGTAATGACCCATTTCATGTGCGAACAGGATCATCATCAGAGGTATCGAGAATGTGAGTCCCGAGCGCAGCGCCGCGATCGCAAGAAACGGATGGAAGAAGGAGACGTCCTCGCCATTCATGTACGCGCCGGCGGTGGTGGTCGTCAGGAAAGTGAGCAGCAGCAGCACGATGTTCAGCGGCGGAATTCGCGGACGGTCGAGCGCGGGAGCGGCCGGTTCGGCCGGCGCGCTGTAACGTGGAATTTCGGTAAGGACGGTGGGGGTGTCCTTGTGTGTGATTATTTCATCCATGATTTATGTGCGGCCTTCGAGAGCGACCAGCGAGAGTGAGGAGCCGGGTCCGGCGGCGAAGTGGATGGCAGCGTTGCCGTCGCGAATCGCGACTTCGAGCAGGCCGAAGCTTCCGAATATTGCGAGAGGTACACCTTTGAGCGCGTCACCATAGGCGTCAAGTAATCGCATCGACGCGCCACCCCTGATCCTAACGGAAAGGTATTTGTGGCGAAAGCGAGAGCCGAAGTGTTCGGCCACCGGCCGATCGATATTGCTCACCAGATTGCCGAAGCCGTCCACGTAAATCACTTCACCGCGCACCTCGCGCGCCGACTCCACGGGATGCGGCAGATTGAGTTCTTCGATCGAAGTCGGGCGGAGCGCGGGCCCCAGCGCGGTAATCGGCACGCCACGCCATAGAAACGCCGCGGCAGGTGCGAAAATGTCGCGGCCATGGAAGGTGGCACTCACGTCGGTAAGACGATGGCGGGGCGACGTAAGTTTCACGATTCGCTTGATACCGGCCTGGTTCGCGGCTAGCCACAGCAGGCCGTTGTCGGGTCCGACGAAGCGGGCGCCGGCGCGGGTCTCGATGGCGATCGGCGCACGCGCGGTGCCGACGCCCGGATCGACCACCGCCAGGAATACAGTGCGCGCAGGGAAGTAGCGCCAGGATTCGCGCAGAACGATAGCGCCGGCCGCAATGGATTGCGCCGGGATGCCGTGGGCGATGTCGATAACGGGGGCTCCGGGAGCGATCGACGCGACCACGCCCTTCATCACACCTGCATAGTGGTCCCGGTAGCCGAAGTCCGTTATTATGGCAAGCGGAAAGGGGTTTCGGGCGCGCGTGGGCATCAGCGTAGTAGACGCGAAACATCGCCATCGCGCAATTTGCATGAGGCTATTCAGATCGCAGATCCAATGAGCGGGAATTGCCAGCCGGATGGCCGGCGAGAACGTACTTGCGCAGTGCTGCTGATTGCGCTTGCGGTGGGCGCGATACTGCGGTTTTTTCGGCTTGGCGCGCGCGAGTTGTCGATCGACGAATCGCTCTCATGGGCGGAGTCGTCGGGGCATAACGTCAAGGCGGTGTTGCGGGTACAGCATCAGCTGGATTCGGGCAAATTCCCGATCTACGAAATTGTGCAACACGGATGGATGCGGCTTTTCGGGGACAGCGAGGCGGCGATGCGAGCGTTGCCGGCGCTTATCGGATCGCTGTCGATCTTGCTTGTGTTCATCCTGGCGGCCGAGGTGCTGATGGCGGCGCGCGGAGTGACGGAATCTTCAGCCGCCTCGCCGAACGAGGGCGCCGCTCCAGCGAAAGAAGGTTCAGGGTTCGACGATCGGATCTACCTGGTTGCGGCCTGTTGCGCGCTGCTCTTTGCGGTTGGACTTCCGTCGGTCGAAATTGCCCGCCAGGCCAGAATGTATTCGATGATGGAGGCATGGATTCTCGCGCAGGTGATTTTCCTGCTTCGAGTGCGGCGGCGGGGAGGATTGGCGAACTACGCCGCGCTCAGTGCTTTTTCAGCGATCGCGGTAGCGACCAACTTTACCGCGGTGCTGGTGCTGGTGGCGGAGGCGCTATGGCTGATCTATCTGTACTTCGCGCACACAGGCGATCGAAGTGACGCAGAGGTGAGACGCGCGTCGCCCTGGCTGATGGGAGCCGCGCTGATAGCAGGAATGGTATTGCTCCTGCCTTTTTTCGCCGGGCTGCGATATGGCGTCGAGGGCGTCGCGCGGGGCGATTACGATTGGGTCCAACCGCCCGGACGATGGGAGCCATTCGCGACCTTCGAGAGCGCCCTTGGCAGCTTTCCGTTCCCGCTGTTTGCGGTGTTCGCGATCGTGGGCGGGCTTCGTTTGTGGCGTTCGCATCGAGACGAGGCGGCGTTTCTAATAGTCTGGATCGTTGCGCCGCCGATCATCCTGTTCGCCGGATCGTACCTGGTTACTCCGATGCTCGTAACGCGCTTCCTGATATCCTCTTTTGTTCCACTATTTATACTCACCGCGGCTGGGATCGAATCTATACCCTCGCGGCATTACCGCTCAGTTGCGTTGTTAGCGATAATAAGTCTTTCTATCCTGCGAGCGTCGTCGGATTTCAGACCCGGAGATAACCGTTGGCGCGACGCGTGTGAAGTAGCGCTGACTGAATCGTGTGGGGGACAACGTGTCGGTGCGGGCAGGGAGTACTACCTGATTAGCTACTATATGCCTACGGCGCAGCGGCGCACCGTGAAAATACTTCGACTTCCATTCGAGGGCGCCGAGAAGAAAGCGCCTCGAGTCGTAATTATTTCGCCGACAGTGCCGGGCAAGGAGAAGGCCGAGATACGCCGCGAGTATCCGGTAACGGTCGCAGATTTCAAAGATATCAGCGTGGTTGCGCGGCCGAAGGCGTGCCCGCCGAAGAGTCCGGCCAGCTAATCGCGCGGCGCGACCGAGACATAGCGATTGCCGCGTTCGTAGAAACGCCATCGTTTCGACGCCCAATGGCCGGCGTAGTCAACGTTGATTCTCGTCGAGCGGCCGATTCGTCCGACCGGAAGTTCGCAGTCCTGCTCCAGGTAGAGCCGTCCGCCGCATAAGTCTCGTCCGTAGTCGGCGCCCGTAATAGCCAGTGCATTAGTCAATTTGCCGGGACCATTAGTCAGTTCGCGGGAATCGGGCGGCTTGCGCCGCCGCCGCGCCATCAGAGCGATACCTCGGGTTGGCTCGATGGCTCGAATCAGCACGGCGTGTGGCTCGCCGTCGGCGGTAGTCACAAGGTTCAATGCCCAGTTGATTCCGTATAGCAAGTACACATAGGCGTGGCCCGGCGGCCCATACATCACGGCGGTTCGTTTGGTAAGTCCGCGCGCACTATGCGCGGCGAGATCGAGAGGCCCGCGATACGCTTCAACCTCTACGATTCGGCCGGCAGCGATGCCCTGGGCGGTGCGATGGACCAGGATTTTGCCGATGCATTCGCGCGCAACGAGCAGGACTGGACGGGCGTAAAATTCGCGCGTCAGCTTCCGCGACTCACTCATCCCGAGGCTTACTGTAACTGGGGAAAGCAGGGCAATTCGGGCGTCACGGTGTAGCTGTACCTTCGTCCGCGCCAGGTAAACTCGCCCTGCGCGCTGCCGAATACTTCTCTAATGCTGTCGGATTCCTTGCTTTCGGCGAGGTCTTCGGTTTGGACCGGAGCGTAGGCGAGGAAATGGCTGGAGCCACCGGTGAGAGCAGGCTCGACGGGCGGTTGAAAATCGAGCTTGTCGAGGCCGGGCTTGGGCGCCCATCCGTGGGCATCGGCATCTGGAGCCCTTACGAAAACCCACCGATGCGCGGAGCCATTTCCGAGCAGCGTCCATTGGCGGCTCTCGATCGCACCCTGGTTGACGCGAAGTTCCTCGACACCGGGCGTGGCCCTGGCGAGCTGATCGCAATATTCCGGCGGATATTCTTTTGGAAGGCTAGCGTCATTTCGAAGCGCAGTTTGCTGGTCCGCGTAAGCCTGCAACTGTTGTTGAGTCGGAGGATTCGCGGAAACTGGTTTGGCGCCAAAGTGGAAGCACCCAGCGGACGTCAAAGCGAGGCA
>Ga0209333_1000524_pt1 | contig 21323 bp, 17 predicted proteins | sample BlaSpr_A8_OM2_O3_FD_187982 | JGI IMG/M metagenome (GOLD analysis project Ga0209333, IMG submission 187982) | Forest soil microbial communities from Thunder Bay, Ontario, Canada - Black Spruce, Ontario site 2_A8_OM2_O3 (SPAdes) (version 2) | ecosystem: Environmental > Terrestrial > Soil > Boreal... | reverse complement strand
GGCCGCGACCGCCGCGGGCCGGATGTATCCCTTGCGATGTTCGGCTGGTGCGCGATTGTGCGCGATCGGCGCGGCGGGGTGGCTAGCCTGGCGATCGCGGTGTTGGCATCTTACTACTTGAATGTCATGGACAAGCTGGGCCGTTCCGCGAGACCGATCGGGAGCGGCCTTCTGTTTCTGGGCAGCGGCTGGGTGTTGGAACGGACGCGCCGGGCGAGGAGCTTTGGGTGGAGGTGAGCGTGCCTGTGAAGGGAAGCCCGCGGCCGATTCGGCTGGGGTGAACAAGGATGGGGCCTTGACGCCGCTAGAGCTGCGGTAGTTGGCGCGTGGAGGCCGGCCCGGGAGGCTGGCCGCAGCGCACGGCGCTGCCCCGCCTTCAGACGGGTGGAGGGGCGGTCTTCAAGCGATAGCGATTGCCGCGCCACTCGATGCGGTTGCCGCATGCCGAGGCGAGCAGCGCGATCAGCCAGATCCAAGTAGCCAGCGGTACCCACAGCGTATGCACCCAGGCGTGCCGGTCAAACCAGGCTTTGTATTGGGGCAACTCGGCCTTGGCCAGCGTGGCGCGATTGGCGCCTTTCAACATGCCCGGCGAAAGTTGCGCGAGAAGCACCCACTCGGCGGCGCGGCTGCCGTGAATTGAAGCCAGAATCGCGGCCGCCATGCCGCCGCAATAGAAGATGTGCGCCACGAGCGCGGTCCACCAGAGCTGCGGCCGATAGACCCGCGTGATGGTGAGTTGGCGGCGCGCCCAGGCCAGGAATTCACGGCCACTGGTGCGGCCGGCGGAGACGGCCATGGCGCCCGGGGCGAAGACGATCCGCAAACCGGCGCGGCGTACGGCGTCGCTCAGCGCATAGTCGTCGCTGACGGTGTCCCGCCAGAAGTCGGGAACGCGAATGGCATAAAATGTTTCGAGGCGGATGGCCATCGATCCGCCCCAGGCGAAGGCGTTCGAGCCAGGCCCGAAGGTTCCGGCGATCACGGCATCCCACACGCTACGCATCAGCGACCAGAAATCGGGCGGCTCGGGCGCGTACCAGCGATAGCCGGTGCTGGCGCCCACTTGCGCATCCGGCAGGGGCGAGGCCAGGGGGCCGGCCAGCGCGCGCAGCCAGGTTGGTGAAACGCGTCCATCGGAATCCGCGAATGCCAATAGCACCGAGTCCTTGCGGGCGAAACGTACGGCGGTGCGCAGATTCAGCACCTTCTCGCCAGTGCCGGGCTCCCACGCATGGGACAGCACCACCTGAACGCGGGCGGGAAGCACGCCGGCGGGTATATCGGCCGCGCGATGGGCGACCACGATCAATTCATAATCGGGGTAATCCTGCTTGGCCAGCACGGCCAGATTTTCGCGCAGGCCAGGGTCGTCGCCTTTGACGGGAACGATGACGGTGGCGGGCGGCAAACTGGCCGCCAAGACCTGGGGCGAAGCGTCCGCAAGTCTCCCGGCTATGTAAGCGGCCCGCTTCCGCTCACCGCGGAGCGACAGGAACGCGAGCAGCAGTGCGGGTCCGGCGAAAAACCAAAACCACACCACACGCTACTTGCGGCCCCTGGCGCCGACCGCGGCCTTGGTGTTGGACTTGGAGTCGGCCTTGGAGGCGATCTTGGCGCCGGCCTTGACGTTGGCTCTAACGGTGGTCTTTGGGCCTGCGTTCGTTTTGGAAACGGTTTTAAGAATGGGTTTGGGCTGCCTGACCTTGGCCTTTTCCACGGCCGCCGGCCTTGCTTCTCGAATGGGCGGGGCTTCTTCGGGCGCTTCTTCGGCGAGGGCTTCTTCGACGGCAATCTCCTCGACAGGTTCCTCTTCGGCGAGGAGATCGTCCGCGGTGTCCTCCAGGAAAGACTCAGGCACCTCGGCAACGGCTGGGGTACCGGGCGCGACTTTGGCCAGCACCTGGTTGAACAAGGCCTGTTTGCGCGTGTCCACTTTCGGCGGAGGCGGCTGCTCGTGCCGGTAGTCGTGATCGTTGTGGCACGTCCGGCAGCGCACCTTGGCGGGCTCGCCGTTGAGCAAGGAAACCACCGCGTGGTTCATAATGCGCTTGCACTTGACGCAATAGTCGTCGATGATATCGCCTAAGCGCGGTTCCCGCATGCGCCTCCTTCTTAGAACTGCACCGTCTGCGCCGGCAGCTCAAGCGGAGCTTGCGGCGCGGATTTGGCTTCCGGGATAACCCAGCTCGCCGATTCGAATCCCACGTACTTGCAAATGCGCAACGCGCCGCCGTCGCTTTCGAGCAAATCGCCGACGGCCAGCGGGCGCTCGGAAGCGCGCAAACGGATCCAGGCATCGTACTCGCTATCGGCCTGGACTTCGCCTTCGGGCTCATAATCCCTGGCCTTGACGCCGGCGGCGCCGGCTACGTGCGGCGCCCAGCGGAACTGCTGGCGCGGCGCATCCTTCATGCGGTAGACCCGATACATGCGCATAGAATAGCCTATTTTAAACGAAACGGCCGGCGTTGGCTGCGATTGGCGCAAATTGTGGACTGCGGATAAGGGCCTCGGCGTCGGCCTGTCCGCGATCGATCCAGCGCCGCATGTTCCCCGGGTCCCAGGACATGGCATCGTGGAGCGTGCCGAGCGTTCGCCGGGGGCCTAGGCGGAGCACCTCTATGCCAGTCACTTGCGGCGCGCGCGGGGCCAGCAGCCGCACCATCCGCACGGCCGCGCGCATGGCGTTCAATGGCATGTGGGGCAGGACGTTGACGGCGATCGCACAGTCCACGCCAAACCGCGCGGACGCCCACACCGGCATGACGTCGAGCAGGCCGCCATCGCAATAGAGTCGGCCATCGATACGCACCGGCGGATATCCGACGGGCACCGCGCAGGAGGCCAAGAGATGCCGCCAAGTGAGGTCAGGCGGCTGGACGATCTCGATCCGCATTTGCGGCAGCCGGGTCACAGCGACCGCAAGCGGCACGCGCGGAGTGTAAGTGGAAGCGAGTTCCCGGATCGTTTTCGAGAGCGGGCCGGGGTCGAATATGGCGCGCCATGGACGCCATGGCGCGCCCGGGGCCATAAGCGCCGCGCAACGCGGGTCGAGCCAGGTGCGGATCAGTTCATCGGCCGGGATACCCGCGGCAATGGCCCAGCCGTTGATGGAGCCTACAGAGCAGCCGATCACGACATCAGGCTGGAAGGCGGGCTGGAGGGCTTTCCAGACACCTGCCTGATAAGCGCCGAACATGCCTCCGGCGGAAAGGACCAGCGCGGTTTTCACAATTCCATAATAATCGCGTTATTGAGAGGACTGCGCGGCGCGTTGGAAACTTGCGGCGACGGCGGCCGCCAGGTCGCGCGACCGCTCCGTTGCGGCAGCGGCGAAAATCGGCCGCTAGTGGAGTTTCGTCCAATACGACCTCCGCCCGCAGTCCGAGCGCGCACAGGGTCGGCGTGCACCACGTTCGGGTTACTTTCATTACTCCATCCGAGGGTGTAAGGTTCTGTACACAAGATCATCGGGCGCCACAAAATATCCTTGCCCATGCCGCGCTTTTGGAGTATATTCCCAACAAAGGAGATTCCAGATGTTACTGTTCCCGAAACTGCAAGTTAGTTGGAATCGAGCGTCCGGACTGAGGGCCATACCGCTTTTATTCGTGGCCGCGACGCTGCCGGCGCAAGTGCAACCGGCCTCAGGTTGGTGCTCCATGGCGCATTGCGACGATCAGATGAGCGATTTCGTCAGCGTGTCGTCAACGTTTATCTATGACTTGACCCACTATACTCCAGCTTTCCAGGTTACGGAGTCCAGCGCTGGAGTTGGGGCGGGGCTGGGGTGTGTTTCCAACGGAACCTATGCAGCGTGTTCGTACAAGACGTCGACGGCGTATCCTAGTGCGCTAGTATATTACAACGCCGATGGAAGCGTCGCATGGAAATCCGCGCCCGCCGATCTCGATAGCAATACCTGGGGCAGCGCGCCACTGATCCAATCGGATGGGAGCGTAGTGATCGGCGACGACGTCAACATTATCAAGTACAACAGCGATGGCACAAAGGCATGGACCGTGAGTCCGCCTTTAGGGAGCGGTCCACCAGTCTCATTGGTCACAACGCCCGCGGGATCGCTCGTAAGCGCTACCAGGCTCGTCTCGGGCAGCACTACTATCACGTCTACGCCCATCGCAGTATACACCGCCACCGGCGGCGGCGGGGAGGAGTTGAAGGCCAGTCTGGTCTTGGCGGGACCGGGCAGCTCGTTCTATGAAACCGTCAATACGCCGTGTGTCAACAACGGAACCCACCCGCATCGGGTCTACGTATCGACCCAACTCAACACCGATTCGACGCAAGGAGCGCTGTGGGCGCTTGAGATCGACACCACGAACGCCAGCAACCCGATCATGCCTGTCTGGAGCACGCCATTCACTTTCATCGGGCCTTCCGGTGCATCGCCATTGTGCATCGGCGACAACATTTACTTCGACGGCGCCGGCTATGGAACAACGACTCAGACGACAGTCTTCGGGATCGAGGACACGGCGGCGGCCGTCGGAGATTCCCCCACACTTATGTTCTATCAATACCTTGGAACCACGGAACCGATTACGTGCAACTTCGCGCAGGATCCGCGCTCGGAAGGCGGATTCTGGCATCAGGTTAAAGACGACCCGAATATCTATCACCGAGATGGCACAAGCGGGGACTTGATCGAGTATCTCAACGTCAGTACATTGCTGACCGGCAATGGCGCAATGACGCCCCCCGAACACACGAATTACTGGATGAGAGGAGTGTTCACGATCTACGGCGTTACCACGGAGGGCAATACACCGACGCCCTATATGTTCATTTCCGAGTCCGATTACTTTAATACCACGTATAACAACTCCTCCAATACGGCAAGTTATCTGGTGCTGCTCAATCTTGCCAATATATCGGGTGGCGGAAGTCCGTTGGTCTGGTTTCTAAACCTTTACCCGGACCAAAGTCCGGATTTTACGGACACGCCGGAGGGCGCGGCTGCCCTGGTTACGTACGGCGCCAACCCCCCCTATATTGTGTCGGCCGCATCAAAGACCGGCGCATATTTTATCAGCATGAATTAGTTTGCGGTCTGTTAGGGATTAACCAGTCGCCAGGTTAGGGTTTTTGCGGCGCCGGCTTGGGCGGATTCTTGGACTTATCGTCCACCACATCGCCGAACTGAATCGTAGATTTGCCCGAGAACTTCTTGTAGTCTTTGTAAGTCACCAGCATGCGGATTTTTTGCGGATGATCCTTGAAGTGCAGCGTATCGTCGGCATGCGTATAAGTGGGAAACCAATACTTGCCATCGATCTGCTCGCGCAGCGTTTCGAACTTGGGGAACTGTTGGTCGTCGCTCTTCTTTTGGTAGCCGACGCCTTTGCCGTAGGTCTTGACAATCTGGAAGTCGCGATCGTCCACCCAAATCTGCCCCTCGAAGAAGCGCTTGCCGGGAGTGAGCTTTTTGGGCTTTACGGAGAAGACATAGCACGGAATTTCATCCGCGTTTTGTTTGCCCAGGTAGCGGATGTCGTACAGCGGAAGCTGGTCGGTGGTCAAGGTGAATGGCTGGGTGTTCTTGAGATCTTCCAGGTCTTCGCCGGTCAGGATGAGGTTCTGCAGTGTGGAAACAGGCGCGCGCACCACATGCTCCACGCGCTTGCCCTCGGGTGAAAAAGTCATGTCCGCGGTCATCTCATATTTCCCTACGGCCGCACCGGAGTCGTCCAGCTCCAGAATCTTAGAGGTTTGCCGGTAGACGTAGTTCTCGAGCGCTTCGGAGAACTCCTTCTCCTTGGCGGCGAATTTGCGGATAATCTCATCCGGGTTGACATCCGGCGCGGCCGTGGTGGCGGCCACCGGAGTTGCCGCGGCCTTATTTGCGTCGTCACTCGCCTGATGGGCCCAGACGGGCAGACATAGGGCCGGCAACATTGCCATTTGCGCGGCCATTTGCGCGAATCGATGCATTCTCCCCTCCCCGAAAAGACGTTTGCCAAGACTTGACGGTTTCCCGACTTGCCAAGCGCAAAAGGGCCGATTGACAATCGGCCCGCAGGTTGCCAACCTGCCCCACAAGCTCTCTATCGGCCGAGCAGCTTCTTGGCAATGGTCAGCAATTGTATGTTGCTGGTGCCCTCGTAAATCCTGCCGATCTTGGCGTCCCGGTAGAGCTTCTCCACCGGGTAATCCTTGGTGATGCCCACCCCGCCATGCACTTCGATGGCCTTCGAAGCCACTCTTTCGGCGATCTCCGAGCTGTAGTACTTGGCCATGGCGGCTTCGGTCTGGAAGGGCAGCCCGGCATCGCGCAATCGTGCGGCGTTGTACACCAGCAGGCGGGCCGCCTCCACTTCCGTGGCCATCACCGCCAGCTGAAATTGTACACCTTGAAACTCGCCTATGGTTTTGCCGAACTGCTTGCGTTCCCGCGCATAGGCCACGGCGTAATCCAGCGCGCCGCGCGCCAGGCCAATCATTTGCGAGCCGATGGCGATGCGGCCTTCATTCAGCGTCTCGATGGCGATCTTGTAGCCCTTGCCCACGGCGCCGATCACGTTCTCCTTCGGCACGCGGCAGTTGTCGAGGATCAACTCGCACGTGGACGATGCGCGGATTCCCAGCTTGTCTTCCTTCTTGCCGACCTGGAAACCGGGGAACTCGCGCTCGATCAGAAACGCGGTGATGCCTCGGTACCCCGCGTCCGGATCGGCGTTGGCGAAGAGAAGGAACAGTCCGGATTCAGCGGCGTTGGTGATCCAGAGCTTGCGGCCGGTCAGCAGAAAGCAGTCGCCCGCGTCCACTGCGCGGGTGGCAAGGGCGAAAGCGTCCGATCCCGATCCGGCTTCGGAAAGTGCATAGGAAGCGACCGTGTCGGTGGCCAGGCGCGGCAGGTACTTCTTCTTCTGCGCGGCGTTGGCCCAGCGCAGAATCGCATTGTTGACGATGGTATTCTGCACGTCGGCGATCACTCCCGCGGAAGGGTCCACTGCGGACAATTCCTCCACCGCCAGAATGCACTGGAAGAAGCTGCCGCCGCTGCCGCCGTATTCTTCGGGGATTTCGATGCCCATCAGGCCGAGCTCGAAGAACTGGCGGATAATGTCCTTGCGGAAGACGCCGGCTTCGTCCATTTCGCGGACGTAGGGCCCGATCTGCTCACGCGCGAACTGGCGCACGGTGGTTTGAAAGAGCTTCTCTTCTTCCGTCAACGCCGTGAGAGGCTGTGGTGGAATTTCGATTTGCTGCGCGCTGGCTGGCATGGCTCAATTCCTATACTACACCGGCCAGTTCCCGATACTGCCGGCCTTGCGATTCCGCTACCGCGGCATGCGTCACGTGGCCGTTGTAGGTGTTGACACCCTCGCGCAATCCGGGGTGTTCGGTGCAGGCGCGTTCCAGGCCCTTGTTCGCCAGTTCCAGCAGATAGGGGAAAGTAGCGTTGGTCAGCGCGAAAGTGGAGGTCTGCGCCACGGCGGCGGGCATGTTGGAGACGCAGTAGTGCAGCACGCCATCGACAAAATAGATAGGCTCCGTGTGGGTGGTGGCGTGCGAGGTTTCGAAGCAGCCGCCCTGGTCGATGGCCACGTCCACCACCACGGCGCCGCGCTTCATGCTGGCGATCATCTCGCGCCGCACCAGCTTGGGTGCGGATGCGCCGGGGATCAGCACCGCGCCCACCACCAGATCCGCGCTCTTCAGCGTCTCGCGGATGGTGTATAAGTTGGAAGCCAGGGTGACGATCTGGCCGCCGAAGATGTCGTCCAGTTGGCGCAGGCGGTTGAGATTGCGATCGATCATGGTGACATGCGCGCCCATGCCCAGCGCGATTTTTGCCGCATTCGTGCCGACTACGCCGCCGCCGATGATCACGCAGTTCGCCGGCGCTACTCCAGGTACGCCGCCCAGCAGCACGCCGCGCCCGCCATTGGGCGCTTCCAGATACTGCGCGCCAACTTGCACCGACATGCGCCCGGCCACCTCGCTCATGGGGGTGAGAAGCGGCAACGAGCCGTCGGCGTCGTGAATGGTTTCATACGCCACACCGTTGACCTTGGCCTCCAGCATGCGGTTGGTCAACTCCGGCAGCGGCGCCAGATGCAGATAGGTGAACAGGATCAGGCCGGGACGCAGATGTTCGTATTCCGCCGGCTGCGGCTCCTTGACTTTGACGATGAGATCGGCGCGGCGCCAGACATCCGCCGCAGTGGGCAGGACGACCGCTCCAGCCTCGATGTACTCGGCGTCGGTGAGCGCGCTGCCCGCGCCGGCGGTGGACTGGACCAGCACCTGGTGGCCCGCCTCGCGCAGCGCCGTCACGCCGCTGGGTACCAGTCCGACGCGGGTTTCATGATCTTTGACTTCTTTGGGAACGCCGACGATCATCGGGAGTGCTCCTCGATTGGGTGGTGCTGACTTAGCGTATCATAAGCCGGTCGCGAAACGCTTCACTCCGGCAGACGGGAGCGCTGCAGCCCAAGTGGGGCTTCACGCCTGCGACGGGTCTCCAGACCTGCGGACAGTAGGGGTTTACGCAAGGAAGAGCGGGTCCTGGAGGACCCGCGCAGCCCTGGAGGTCTGCCCCAACACGATTCTGCCCGGATGGGACGCCAGATGTCTTGAGATCAGGCGAACAACATCCGAGGTGCGGGGCGAGGAGAAGCTCCGCCGCATCTGGCGCGATCTCATCGATTTGTTCACAGCGGAAAACGAGATCTACCGGTTGACGCATCCGGCGCCCGCCGTGGATGATGGCTGGCCAGTCGACCTGATGGCCGAGGATGGCGGACTCGACCGAGTGCTGGAAGCGATCGGGCGAATGAGATGGGGCATCCCAGCCTGATGGCCGACTTACGGGCATATTTCCGTAATCCTCAAGCGAGTTTTCGGGAACCGTCTAGCATTTGTCCGGCCAGTACCCTGGCAACCTAGCTTTGATGCGGCGTTCGTTTCAGCATGGGGCCCGTTATAACATTGGCAGCTATTTCGGAACGCTGTACACCTCGCTTTCGCGAGAAACCGCGCGGCGCGAGATGGCGCGGTATTTCACGGCGGCGCCGAGGGGCGGGATTGCCATCCTGTTGCGGCTCAACCGGGTGGTGGACCTGACGGATAGATGGCTGTTGCGCAAGCCCGGAATGGAGTGGGGGCAGTTGATCGGAACCCGTGACGCGATCACCCTGGAGACCGAGCTGCGGGCCTGGGAAAGCGGCATTGAAGCACTGTTCGGCTCATCGCCGCGAATCCCGCGGAGCGCAATCTGTCGGTATTTCCGGACAACCAGCGCCCCTTGTGGGAGGCGGCGCTCATGGACGAAAGAAGCGACGAATGATTGAGCATGGCGCCCAATGTGAGAGGCATAGTGACAATCGACGCGGGTTGTGGGAAAATCAGGAAAGTCCCGACACGGTGAGGTGCGAGAGCGGTTGAATCGGGCGGTCTCGAAAACCGTTGAACCTTTGCGGGTTCCGTGGGTTCGAATCCCACCCTCACCGCCACTCCTACGTAATCATAAACAAATATGTAGGTCTTTTGCTCATCGGCACGGCCAAGACAACCTCCTGCGAGACCAGGTGAGTGATCCGGTGCAGCGGTCTGCCGATTCCACTGGTTACCGCCAAGACCGGCCGAGGTATCGGCAAGGCCTTACAAGCTGCCCGCGAACCCGCAGTTGGGGGGGGGGGCTAACCGCCCGCTCCAATTCATTGCACCGTGATCGCCGGCCCCACCACCGCCGTAACCCAACCGCCTCCGCCTAGCAGGTAGCGGAACTGGTATTCGCCGGCGGCGCGCGGCGCATTGATGGTGAAGGTCCCGCTGGAACCGCTGACGTTCTCGACTGCGGATGGACTTGTGTCGCTCACTCCGAACCGGAAAAACTGAATGGAGTCGCCGGCGGGGCGCCCTGGAGGAGCAGTCCATGCGACAGTCAGTGGAGCGCCTGGGGCTACGGTACCCGGCGAAGCGTTGACGCTGAAACCGGACACACCCACGGAGAGCGGCGCACCGGTAGCGGCGATCGCGTAGTTGCTCCCGCTATAGTAGCGGAACACCCAGATCCCCGGAGACGAAGGCAAATTCACCACTGTGCTGCCCGACGCGGCGCCGCCGGTGCTCTGGCTCCAGGTGTACCAGTCGGCCGGAGCGTCAATTGACGAAAGACCGATCCAGTCGCTAGAGGTCCGGCCGCCGGGTGCGGTCCAGGTCACCTTCACGGAGGTACTGCCTGCGCTCGCAAAGGAAACCGAGTATTGGCCGGTTGGCAGCGTGATTTCCGCGGCTGCACTCAGTGCCGAATCCGCCACGGAAGTGGCCGTGACGGTCACGGTCTGAGTAGCCGCAATACTGGCCGGCGCGGTGTAAAGGCCGGATAGCGAGAGCGTCCCGACGGCCGGAGACATCGACCAAACCACCGCGGCATTGCCGCCGCCAGTGAACCGCGCGGCGAACTGGATGGACTGACTGGCGGCGAGAATGGCGACGGCCGGACTGACAGCCAATGAACCCGAATTCGGATTGACGATGGCCGTCGCCGTAGCCGATGCAGCGGGGTCGGCCATCAAGGTAGCCGCGATGGCAATGGTCTGCTGGCTTGGCACACTGGCCGGAGGCGTGTACAGACCCGCGGAGGTAAGCGTTCCAAACACGGGATTCATGGACCAGGCGACAGCGGTGTTGGTGGCGCCGCTGACCGTGGCGTTGAACTGCTGAGCTTGCCCGGCTTGCAGGCTCGCTTGCGGCGGATTGATGCTAACCGACGGGTTTCCTCCGGAACCTCCGCCGAGCTCATAGGCTCCGATCGATGGCAGCAGTCCACGCTGGAGTCCATCGTGGTCGCGTCCCGTATTGTTGACGCCAAACACGCCGATCGCGCCGATGACGGCTCCCGCCAAGCTTGCCGGGCTGCCGGCCGTAAGGTGCAAATCGGGGATCGATGTGCTGACCACCAGCGGGTTCGCATTGAGCGAGTCGAGGATCTGGGTGAGGTCGGCTGCCGGGGCGCCCGCGCCATACATCAGATTGTTGGTTCCGTAGAGCCATGGACATACCTGTAGGTTGCCGCAAGGTTCGGCGGTGACCGGGTCCCAGATCACCACATAGGGCACGCCGCCCGGGAAAAGCGTGGTCGGCACCGAATCTATCAAATTGTTGCGTATGTGGACGTAGATGGCGGGCGCGCCCTGCGTCTCATCGCCATTTTCCGCAATCGCGTTGTTGTCGCTGCCGTAGGGAGGGCTTGCGAAGGTGCCGCATGCGAACAGCGTATTGTTGAAGATCTCCACGGCGCCGCTGCCGGCTGGACCGTTCTCCGTGCTGCCGGGGATGTTGATGCAGTTCCAGCCGCCGGTGGCTTCCGGATTGTTAGGCCCGATTCCGGCGTTATAAATAACGTTGTTGTAGATAGTGACAGGCCCTTGGGATGGATCGACCGTATCGACAATAAGCCCATCGCACTGGGTGTCGTGGATGGTATTGTCATGGATCGAGATGTCGTATTGATCGTGGCCCGTCGGATCCTGCGGGCCGCCGCTGCCCAGCGGCGAGGAATGCACTTGCACGCCGCGGCAGCCATGCACATTCTCTACCAGGTTCCACCCCATGTCGACGTCGTTGCTGTCGGTGGAAAAATAGACTCCCTGGAACATCGCCGAGGCGTTGGCCGTTCCGGCATTGTAGACATGGTTGCCGTAGAAATCGATGTAGCTGGCTTGGGAAGTCTCAAAGCACGATCCGCCCCCACCCGACCCGGTAGTATATGGGCATGTGATATCGCTGCCGACGAAGCGGTAGCCGTTCACGCTTCCGCCGTTGCTGTCGCCGATCAGTACCGGAGACTGGCCGCGGAAGCCGATCCCGGATAGCACCCAGTTCCCTTGACAATCGCTGGTTCGCAGACCGAAATCGGGATCTCCCGATCCCGATGAATTACCTATCGTGACGGTGGCCCCCGGGTAGGCCACCAGCGCTCGCGGATTCCCGGCCGCCGAACACCAGTCTCCCTGGCCGCCGCCGGACAGCAGAAACGCGGCGTCCCAGCCAGTGCCATCGTCGGTGGATTGCGCCACGCCGTTCATGGCATAGGTAATATCGCCAGGCTGCATCGTATTCCGCGCTTTCAGTAAGGTGCGCCATGGCGAGGCGAATGCGCCGGTATTCCGGTCGCTGCCGGAAGTGGCGACGAAATAGATGTTGCCGGACGCCACGGCAAACGGCAGCCCATTGGAGGGCTGGCCGTTTACGGTAACGACGAGACTGCCGCTGGTGGCGTTCGGGCCGAGTTGGCAAGTGATTTTCTGATACCAGAGCCATGCGGCGCCCCAGGCCTGGCAGTTCACCATAGGGCCGCCACCGGCCGCGGCGGTAGACGTGCCCTGAGACGCCCCAAAATAATTGCCGTAGATCGTCACGTAGGCGCCATTGCCATTCTCGCCTCCCGTATTGGGTCCGCTGGTAATGTCGCTGAAGAACAAAACAGGGGCCTGCGCGAGCAGACCTCCGCACGCCAGCAAGAAGGTACAGAGCAGTCTCAAAGATCCGTTTCGAGCACGCATGAGTGGCTTCCTTTCATTCGCGGCACACGTTGGGATGAGTGCGCTAAAAGGCGGGGCCCTTAGTCGGCGCTCCCCTAACTACAACTCCGTCAGTTGAAGGTGGCCAGTCAATTACTCGATGGGAAACTTATGGATAGCATCCAAAAGTTAATGCCCCTGTCGCCGGCGTGGCAGCCGGTTTCCATCTTGGGATTGAGGCGCTCCCCAGATGCAATCCAGGTGCCAGTTCTGGCTGGCATCGGATGCCGCTGAATTCAAATGTGTTGTGTGTCGGCATCATTTCCCGGGCAGCCGCGTTGCGTAATCTTTTCCGGCTATCTTTACCGTGCAGGCGAGAAGCGCCAGCCCTTCATCCTCTGCGGTTCCGTTTAGAATATCGGCCTGAACCACGGCCGGCAATAGTCCGATGCAGACGCAGCCTAGGCTTTCGGCGGTTGCCGGCGGAGCGAACCGCGTTATCATTTAATGAAAAAATGGACGCGCAGGCGGCAACGAGAAGATGAACACTTTCCCCATATTGATCGGCGCGCTTTGCGTCTACGCGATCGCTTACCGGTATTACAGCGCCTTCATCGCCGCCAAGGCGCTGGCGCTGGACGACCGGCGGGTGACGCCCGCACACCAGTTCCGGGACGGCCACAACTTTATCGCCTCGCCCAAGTGGGTGCTGTTCGGGCATCACTTCGCGGCCATCGCCGGGGCTGGCCCGCTGGTGGGCCCGACGCTGGCCGCGCAGTTCGGTTACGCCCCGGGTTTGCTTTGGCTGCTGGTGGGCGCGGTCCTGGCCGGGTGCGTGCAGGATTTCACGGTGCTGGTGGCATCGGTGCGCCACCGCGGCCGCTCGCTGGCGGATATCGCGCGTACCGAGGTCAGCCCGTTTGCCGGCCTGGTCACCATGATCGCGGTGCTTTTCATCCTGCTGGTGTCTTTAGCCGGACTGGGTATTGTGGTGATCAACGCGCTGGCCGATAGCCCTTGGGGCGTCTTCACCATCGGGGCGACTATCCCCATCGCCCTGGCGATGGGTATATGGATGTTCAAGCGGCACAGCGGCAGGATCAGCGTTACCGGCCCCAGCGTCTTTGGCGTAGTATTGCTGATCGCCGCGGTAATCGGTGGCCGCATGTTCGCGCAGTCGAGCTCCGCCGGCGCGCTGACTTTTTCGCCCCACCAGATCACGCTGCTTATGGCGGCCTACGGCTTCATCGCCTCCGTGCTGCCGGTGTGGCTACTGCTGGCGCCGCGCGATTATCTGTCCACTTATGTGAAATTGGGAACCGTCGCCGCGTTGGTGGCGGGGGTATTGTTGGTGCATCCCGACATCCGTTTTCCGGCGTTCAGCCAATTCGTGCATGGCGGCGGGCCCATTATCAAGGGCAAGCTCTTCCCCTTCTTGTTTGTGACCATCGCTTGCGGCGCGATTTCCGGTTTCCATTCGCTGGTCTCCTCCGGTACCACGCCCAAGATGCTCGACAAGGAGACCGACGCACGATTTATCGGCTACGGCGCCATGATGGCAGAATCCTTGGTGGGGGTGCTGGCGCTGATCGCGGCCACGTCAATGTATCCGGGCGATTATTTCGCCATCAACAGCACCGCGGCGGAATTCGGAAAGCTGGGCCTGCCAACCGTGAATCTGGACCTGTTCTCGCGTGAAGTGGGCGAAAAGCTGGCAGGGCGCACCGGCGGGGCCGTCTCCCTGGCGATCGGCATGGCGCAGATCTTCCGCGGCCTTCCGGGCATGGACAAACTACTGGCCTATTGGTATCACTATGCCATCATGTTCGAGGCGCTGTTCATACTGACCACGATCGACGCCGGTACGCGGGTTGCCCGCTATGTGATGCAGGAACTCCTGGGGCGCGTGCACAGGAGTTTCGCCAATACGGCGTGGGTTCCTGGCAACCTGATCGCCACTTTCTTTGTGGTGCTCGGCTGGGGCTACCTCATCTATACCGGCACAGTCTCGACCATCTGGCCCTTGTTCGGCATTGGCAACCAGTTGTTGGCCACCATTGCGCTGGCCGTGTCGACCACATTTCTGATCAATATGGGTAAGGCGAAGTACTCTCTATTGACCGGCATTCCGATGGTTTTCGTCGGCGCGACCACGGTGACCGCCGGGGTTCTCTCAGTAAAGAATATCTTCTGGCCGCTGACTTCCAAGACCGGCCAGCAATTCACCGGATACCTGGACTCCATTCTCACGACCATTTTCATCGCGGGAGTACTGCTGGTAGTCTTCGGCGCGGTCCGCCGTTGGATAGCCGTTCTCGGCGGCGCTCCAGCTCCGGCGGAGGCTTTCGGGCCGCCCGTGGCGCCGGATGGCGGTGTGCGCATGGGCTGCTGCTAGAGGATTACTGCCGCAGACTCCAGCAAAACTCTCAGTACCATGGGACAATCTGGCAAAATATTAACCGATCTTACTTAGAACTAGTCAGGCATGCCTTAAGCCATGCGGACCTTCGAATTTTGCCATCGGCGTGATCCGCACTTGTTACGCCTCGACACAAGGCTATCGTTGGCAAGGCATTGGCAAGCTATTTAGCGAGGCACCGCCGCATTGGGAAGCCTCCGCCGGACTCGGAAACTTCCCGTAACCGCGAGCCGCCGGCACGGCCGTACTGAGGCGGCCAATGAGAGTTTACGTTGAGTTCTACGGCTCCCATTAGTACTTCTGAAGCCCACAATTCAAATAAACCGCTTGTGTCAATTAATGAATTGAAGGTGACGAATCCCGAAAAAACCCACAGCCGCCATCGAGCTGGTTCGACAGACCGTATTTTCGGTTTAAGGGACATTCGTACTAGGACTCCAAACCATAGGAGGCAGGGTACTTGGGAATTAGCGGCGCGCATTGACAACTGTAATAAAGTCGGCGATGATACAGATTCAGCCGCCAACCTCGCGTCTGTAGGCACAAGCAGAAACAACAGCCGATGTAAGAGAAGGGGCCGAAGGCTGCCTTAACCCTCGCGATCATATCTTAGGGTGAAACCGGAATTTATTATAAGAAACAAAAATTCGCCTGAGCGGATCGTAAGAATCTCGTGTCTGCAAGGAGCGATTGAAATGATTTCATCGGGTGAATTTGCGGGGCTGCAATGAATTTGACTCCTAGCAGGACGAAAGTGGTCTATTTTCGCGTGAGCGAAGCGGAGTTTGAACGATACATGGAATTCTGCCGGTCGCAAGGCGTGCGCAGCATATCCGATTTGGCGCGCGCCGGCCTGGAGATCCTGGTGGCCGACGGACGCGGGTATACGCTGTCCGGTTTGACGGAGCGAGTGACGGCATTGAGTGGGCTGATTTCAGGACTATCCGGAACGATCCAGGGCCTCGCCGAAGTCGTCGGCAACAAGAAGCTCGGCGCGCCGCCGGACAAGGAGCTTTAAAGGAACTCATCATGCACAATGCGATGCATAATGCCGCGTGGTATGCAGTGGCTGTGCGCAGCAACTTCGAACGGATCGTGGCGCAGAGCCTGCGCCAAAAGGACTACGACGTCTTCTTGCCGGCGTACCTGGCGAAGCGCCGCTGGGCGGATCGCACGAAGGTTGTCGAGTGCGCGTTTTTTCCCGGCTATTTATTTTGCCGGATGGATTTGCGGGAGCGCGTACCGTTGTTGAACACGCCCGGTGTGGCCTCGATCGTGGGGGTGGGCAAGTGCGCGGTTCCGGTCCCGGACGATGAGATTGCGGCGATCCAAAGAATTGTCGAGTCGGGTCTGCCGGCGGCGCCATCGCCATACCTCAAGGCCGGGCAGTTCGTGTATATCAATCACGGACCGTTGGCCGGGGTGGAGGGTATCGTAATCGCCTCCAAGAATCGCAGCCGGCTGGTAGTATCGGTGGAGATGCTGCGGCGCTCCGTGACGGTGGAGATCGAGAGCGATTGGGCGGAGCCTAGCCACCCGGCCCGATCGAGAAGCAGAGAGCGTACGGCTGCGTGACAGCCGCCGCGCGCAAGATGCGCGATTGCGAGGGTGAATAGCCGTGAGCATTCTTCAAATGCAAGTCAGCAATTCCGCGATGTCGGTGCGATCGCTAATGCGCGCGTTCTGGAAGTGGAAGGCGCTCATTGCGGTGTTGTGGGCGGCCGGCATCCTGCTGAGCATGGCGGTGCTGTTCAGTCTGCCGCGGGTCTACACCTCCGACGCGCTGATCTTGGTGGAATCGCAGAAGATTCCGGAGAACTTCGTAGCGCAGACGGTCCAGACCGGGCTGGAGGAGCGGCTCGATCAACTCAAGCAGCAAGTGCTCAGCCGGGAGCGTCTGTGGAGTCTGATCCAGGAATTGAACCTGTATCCCACGCTGCGCAAGAAGCGCGCCAGGGAAGAAGTTCTACAAGCGATGCGCAAAGACATCACGATCGGCCTGGAGCGGGGATGGAGCGCCAACCGGCCGGGAGCCTTCCGGGTGACGTATCGCGCGTTGTCGCCCAGCGTCGCCGCGCAGGTAGCGAACCGGGTGGGCAACTTCTTCATCACCGAGAATCTGCAAGAGCGCGAGCAGGAGGCCAACGGTACGTCGCAGTTCCTGGAGAGCCAGCTCGAAGCCGCCAAGACCAATTTGCAGGAGCAGGAAGGCAAGCTCCGCGAATTCAAAATGACTTACAACGGCGAGCTGCCCGAGCAAGAGTTGGGAATGTTGGCCGCGAACGGGCAGAACAAAGCGGAGTTACTGGGCATACAGGACTCCATCGGGAGGGCGCAACAGAACAAACTGATCCTGGCGAGTTCGCTGGCGATGGTCGAGGACAGCATCGGCCGGCTGCAGGATCTGGCCCGGCGGCGGGCCATGCAGGACACGTTTTCCGGAGTGGCAAACGAGCCGGGGCAGCCTGCCTCACTTGGGCCGCGCGCGGACTTGGCGCGCGTGCGCGCCAAGATCGCCACGCTCCGGCTGCGCTATCGCGATAGCCACCCGGAGATCCAGACGCTACTCCAGGAACAGGCGGCGCTGGAGAAGGCAGTAAAGGAAGAAGCGGCCGCCAGTGCGGGCAATGCGCCAGCGGCCGGCGGCAAGAAACCGTCAACCGCGGCGGCGGCCGCGGCAAGCATGGCGAACAGCGACCCTACCCTGTTGACCGAGAAAGAAAAAGCCGCCAGTCTTAAGTCGCAGATCGCCCTCACCGACCAGGAAATCGGCGACCTGGAGAAGCGCCGTGTAGCGGTGCTGCGGGATGTGGGCGCGGTCCAAAGCCGGATGGACAAGCTGCCCATGCGTGAGCAGCAACTGGCCAGCCTGACCCGCGATTACGAAGCTAGCAAGGCGAACTACAAGTCTCTGCTCGACAAGAAGCTGGCAGCGGAGATGGCGGCCAACATGGAACGCTGGCAGAAGGCGGAGCGCTTCGTGATGCTGGATGTCGCGCGGGTACCGGAAAAGCCGGCTTCGCCGAATGGTCCGGTGTTTATGACCGGCGGATTTCTGCTGTCGCTGGCGATGGCCGCCGCCGTCGCGTTTCTGTTGGAAACCAGACGGAACGTATTTCTAGGCGAATGGGAACTGCCGCCCGGCACAGTGGTGGTGGGCAGGGTGCCGAAGATGCTTGTCGAGAATCCACAGGCCTGAGCCATTATGTATCTAGAGACATTTGGTCTAAAGAAGAATCCGTTTAGCCTAACGTCGGATCCGTCGATGCTGTATTTCACGGATTCGCACCGGGAAGCGTTGGCAGTGCTTTGTTACGGCCTGCTGGAGCGCAAAGGACTGATACTGCTGATCGGCCATGCGGGCACGGGAAAGACGACCCTGCTGGCGCGGGCGGTCCTGGGGCTGCCTCCCAGCCGGGTCCAGTTCGGCTCCATCGTCAACCCCACGTTCACTTCGGCGGAGTTCATGGAGACAGTACTGTTGGGCTTCGGCATCCGGGAGATTCCGGCCAGCAAACCGCAGCGGCTGGCGCGATTGGAGAAACATCTGCTGCAAACGCAGATGGAAGGCAAGATCGCAGCGCTGATCGTGGATGAAGCCCATAAGCTGAGCATCGAAGCGCTGGAAGAAATACGGCTGCTGGGCAATCTCGAAAGGCAGTCGGAAAAGCTGCTGCAGATCATCCTGGCCGGCCAGAGCGAACTGTCCGCAACGATGAACCGCGACGACTGCGTGCAACTCAAGCAGCGCGTGTCGCTCCGCGTGGCGCTGCGGCCGTTGGCCGCGGCGGATGTAGGCAGGTACATCGCTTGCAGGTGGGCGCGCGCCGGCGGCCGTGAGCGCGCGCCGTTTTCGCCGCAGGCCGTCGAACTGACCGCGCGCGTGTCGCAAGGCATTCCCCGCCTGATCAACGTGGTTTGCGATAACGCGCTGATGGTGGCGTTCGGCGAGCAAAGCCGGATGGTGGAGGTTAGCCACGTGAGCCAAAGCTGCGTAGAACTCGACCTGCTGGATGGCTCGGCGGAGCATGTTTCGGATGCGGAACTCGTCGCAGATCTCCAGAAACGAACGCCAAGGAGAAGGGTGAGTGCCGCCGGCCGCTAGCCGGCCGATCCTCAGCCGGTTGAGTAAAAAGGTGACACCATGGGCAAAATATTAAAGGCGCTGAAGACGGCTAGCGGAGATGTCCCGGAGTTGGTCTTGCAGTGCCTGAATGAACCCGGTCAGGAAGCGCCCGCCCGCGCCGCCGATGGGCGTAAATTGAACGGCCGGCGCCGCAGCGCAGCTTCCGTGGAATCCATCTTCGAAAAGTCGGCTGTGGTGCGTTTGCCGCAACGGCAGCAGAGCCACGATAGACCGGGCCGCACGGAGGAAGCCTGGCAGGAAGCGCCGGAGATACCCGGCCTCGCCGATTCGCGCACGCAGCCGCCCGTGCGGCCGGTGTCTTTTCAGATTTCAGACTCACGCCCCTTGCTGTCGCCGAGACGGGAAGACCGCCGCGCCGCCGAGCAATACAGAATCATCCGCACCAGGATCTTTCATCAGGTTGCAGGATCGTCCATCACCGTGATCGCCAGTCCTGGAATGGGCGACGGAAAGACCGTCACGGCCGTAAACCTGGCGGCGGCGCTGGCGCATAAGAGCGAAGATAAGGTCATCCTGATCGACGCGGACCTCCGTCTGTCCAAGGTTCATGAACGCCTGGGCATAGCCAAGACTCCCGGTCTGGCGGAGGTGCTTTCCGGTGCGTGCACGCTGGAAGAAGCCATGCTCCGCGTGGAGCAATTGCCCAATTTCTATGTCCTGCCCGCTGGCCAAGCCGAGGCCAATCCGACGGAATTGCTGGACTCGTCCAACTGGCGTGCGCTGCTGGTCCGGCTGCGGGAAGAATTCCGGCGCACGATTGTGGATTCTCCGCCAGTGGAAGCGGTGGCGGACTACGATCTGATTGCCTCCAACTGCGATGGAGTGGTTCTGGTGGTTCGTCCCGACCACACCAGCCGGCCTCTTCTGACGCGCGCTCTCACCAAGGTAAAAAGCAAGCTGATTGGCGTTTTGATCAACGACGTGGAGGATTGGTTCCTTTGGAAACACGGATCTCCAAGTTACTACTACTATCAGGGTGGTCCGCGGGGCAAAGAGGGACCCAAGGCGGCCAAGCGATGAACGTCGCCTGGAAGGCCCGCCCAAGTCTCCAGCAGGTCTGGGCGCACCTGTTGCAAGCCAGCGGATGCCTGTGGTGGGCGAAGCGCCAGTTGCGCCGGCGCGGCGCGGTCATGGTATTGACGTTCCACCGTGTCCTGAACGACAGGGAATTCCAACGAACGTGCAGCCTCCCTGGAATTGTGATCCGCCGCCGGACATTCGAAAAACTGGCCGGCTACGTGGCCGGACAGTACACGGCGGTGGATTTCGCCGAGGCAATCGCGGCGCCGGCAAGCAAGATGCGGGTGATGTTCACATTAGACGACGGCTGGAGGGACACTTACACGAATGCGCTGCCGGTCATGCGCGCCCGCGGGATACCGGCGACGGTGTTCGTATGCCCGGGGCTGGTCGGGCGCACGCTTCCATTCTGGCCCGAGTTGATTGCCTGGCTGTTAGGCCGGGCCTCTCCACGCGTCGGCCGCATGGAAGTCGAGTCGATCATCGAGACTTTGAAGACATACACTCCGGAGCGCCGCCAGAAGCATGTCGCAAGCCTCTACCGGCAACACGCGCCTGCAAGCGGCATGGCAAACGGAGAAGACGCATACGATGGCGACCGGACCGTGTCGTGGGACGAAATCCGGGAGATGGATGCGGCGGGCGCCAGCTTCGGTTGTCACACACACACCCACCAGATTCTAACGACGGTGCCGGAGCAGGCCGCCCGGCAGGAGATTTGCAAGTCCAAGGGCGCCATCGAAGCGGCATTGCGCAGGCGTTGCGACTTATTCGCTTATCCCAATGGGAACTCCTCCGCGGCCACGCGCCAAATCCTGGCTGACGAGGGTTTCGCTGCGGCATTCACGACTGAGCGAGGGGCCTGGACCGGCGAGAGCGACCGGATGGCGATCCCCAGAGTCAATGTTTGCGAGGCGAGTGTGGTAGGCCTTACGGGCCGATTCTCGCCCGCGATGTTCCAATATAGCGTGTTCTGGAAGGCGTGGCGCGCGATGCGCGCCGAGCGGCGGCCGACGGCGAAACCTCGCCGCGAGACGGTTCTCAGCGAAGTGCCAGTCCGGTCCGGCCTCCCCATCCGCTAATACAAATACTCCGTGAAAATTCTCCAGCTAATCAGCACCGAGGGATACTACGGCGCCGAGAGCATGCTGTTGGCGCTGGCCCGGACATTGCCTGGGCTCGGCTGTGTCAGTATCGTGGGCGTCTTCGCCGATGCGCGCGCGCGGCATGACGAATTGGCAAC
>Ga0209333_1000522_pt1 | contig 21362 bp, 23 predicted proteins | sample BlaSpr_A8_OM2_O3_FD_187982 | JGI IMG/M metagenome (GOLD analysis project Ga0209333, IMG submission 187982) | Forest soil microbial communities from Thunder Bay, Ontario, Canada - Black Spruce, Ontario site 2_A8_OM2_O3 (SPAdes) (version 2) | ecosystem: Environmental > Terrestrial > Soil > Boreal... | reverse complement strand
AAGTCACGCTGCGCCGGCCACCTCCGCTGGCCACCGCCATGACCATAGAGCACGCCGGCGAGGGCTCCGTTCAAGTCCTCGACGGCGTCGCCCTGGTAGCCGAGGGCATTCGTCGGCCCGATGACCTGGCACCGGAACTTCCCGGCCCGGTCTCGGACCCGGAAGCCCGCGCGGCCGGCTCCCGGTGCCGGTGGCTTATCTACCCCGAAGAACACCCCTTTCCGGCCTGCTTCGTGTGCGGGCCGGATCGCGGGCCCGGCGACGGACTACGGATCTTCCCCGGGCGGTTGGCAGGCAGGCCGTTGTGGGCGGCGCCGTGGACACCGGACCTGTCGGTCACGGACGCCGACGGGAGGGTGCGGCCGGAAGTGGTCTGGGCGGCACTTGACTGTCCGAGCGGAATCGCCGCGGCTGAGGCCGCCGGGCTGGCCCAGGACACCGCCATCCTGCTCGGCCGGATGACGGCCAGCCTGGCGGTACTGCCTGTGGCCGGCGACCAGTGCCAGGTGATCGCCTGGCCGGGCGAGCGTGACGGCCGCAAGCTCACCGCCGGGTCGGCGCTGCTCGGGCCCGGCGGCCAGGTGCTCGCCGCGGCCAGGACGACGTGGCTGACCGTGCCGCGCCCGGTTCCGGCGTTGGCCGCTGAGGGAGCGTCGTGACCTCGCGACGGCGCGGCGTCCAGCTCACGCCGATGGAGACCCGGCGGGATGTCATCGTCCGGACCGCGGTGCTCGCCGACGAGCTGGGGTATGAGATCTTCGCGGTGCCCGAGGGCTGGGGACTGGACTCGACCCCGGTGCTGACCGAGATCGCGCTGCGCACGGCCAGGATCCACCTCGCCTCTGGCGTCCTGTCGGTCTGGGGACGCACCCCGGCCACGCTGGCGATGACCGCCGCCACCTTGTACCAGGTCTGCGGCGGGCGTTACCTGCTGGGCCTGGGCACCAGCACCAAAGCGCTGGCGGAGGGGTTCCACGACACCGCATTCGAGCACCCCGCCGCCAAGCTGCGCGACGCCGTGACCAAGGTCCGTGCGCTGCTGGCCGGGCAGGCCGCCCAGCTCGGCCAGGTCCCGGCCGCGCGCCCGCTGCGCCTGGGCCAGCCGCCCGCCCCCGATCTGCCCATCTGGGTCGCCGCGCTGGGCCCTCACACCACCCGGGTTGCCGCCGAGCTCGGCGACGGCTGGATGCCCGCGCTGGTGGCCCGGGACCGCCTCCCCGGGTGGACGGCCCAGCTCAAGCAGCTGCGCGACGCCGCCGCCCCGCACGCGCGACCCCTCACGGTGGCGGCTGGGCCTATCACCGCCGCTGACGAGAACGCCGGCGCGGCCCGCGACATCGCCGCAGCCTGCACCGCCTGGTACCTGGGCGCCATGGGCGAGGTCTACGCCCGGTCCGTGTCCGGCCAGGGCTATGCCGCCGAGGTCCAGGCGATCATCGCCGCGAACCCGCGTCCCAGCCCGCGAGGAGGGACCATCCCGCCCAGCGCCCAGGTCATCCTCGACCAGCTCGCCGCCTACGGAACCTGCGATCAGGTCCGCGAGCAACTCCAGCCCTGGGACCGCGCCGCCGACATCGTCACCATCCTGCTGCCACCAGGCATGCCCTGGCCCAACATCGAAACGACCCTCCTGGCCGCAGCACCAAGCGCCCGGCTGGTGCGCCCCAAGAGCCCGTCCGCCTCCGCAGCCGCTCAGGCCACTCCCCAGGTGCCGGCCGACCATCTTTAGGTAGCGCGGCGCGCAGGACAATGCTCAGTAACCAAAGACCGGCGAGGACCCAACGGAGGCTCTCGCCGGCAGTCGTCGGCGACAGCGGTTGCTAGGCGTCGCGGACGGGCTGATAGGTGAGGAGGGTGATGCTGTCCCCGATGGCGCGAAGGCCGACGCGGCGCAGGTGCGTCTTGTCGCTGGTCTCGCGGAACAGGCGCTCGCCGGTGCCGAGCACGAACGGGTGCGTCATCAGCCGCAGCTCGTCGATCAGGTCGTGCTCCATCAGCGTCTGCACGAGCGGGCGGCTGGCGTAGACGAGGATGTCCCCGTCCACGTTCTGCCTCAACTTCGAGACCTCCTCGATGACGTCGCCCTTCAGGACTGTGGAGTTAGCCCATTCGGTGGGGTCTTCGAGCGTCGAGGACACGATGAATTTGGGGATGCTGCGCAGCCTGTCGGCCCACTCGCCAGGCCGGGCAGCCCACCGCTCTGCGAACCATGTATAGGTACGCCGGCCGATCAGCCAGGCCGCGGTATCCAGCGCTTCGGCGAACTCGACCTTGGCCCACTCTTCGCGGTCCTTGTCTGACATCTGGTTGAACCAGCCGCCAAGCTTGAACCCCTCATCACCGCTCGGGTCCTGGATGACTCCGTCGAGGGAGACGTTCTCGCTGATGACGATTCTTCCCATTTCGGTTCTCCATCTGTTGGTGTTGTCAGCAACTACTGAGGCAGACACCGTGTAATCGGGAAACTGGTCTCTGGCCGGCCGCCCACTTCGGGCCCCCGCCGGTGTCCAGCGCCAGATACTCGCCGGTGCGCTTGTCGTACCAGCGCGGCGACATTACCCAAGTGTACTTGCCCGCGAAGTCGCGCTTCTGCGGCCTGGGGGTGGTCGTCTGATTCCAGGGATGCCGTTGGTCGACCGGGTTGCCCAGCGGATCCTGCTTGACGAACGTCTCGCCGTGCTCCCAGTCGTCGTAGTAGGAACTGCCCAGCAGAATGCGGATGTTTAGATTGATGTCCACCAGATCGTGGGTCACCGCCTTCCCGTCCACTACCACGCCGGGAGTGACATACATGGCGCGGCCCCACTCGTTCATGTTCTTGTAGGTGTAGTCGCAGACGGCGGGATCGTTAAACGATCCCCAGCAGCCCAGCAGGATGCGCCGCCGCCCGACTTCTTCGTATCCCGGCAGCGCGTCATAAAAGAAGTCGAACAGGTCGTCGTGCAGCGGAACCACCTTCTTCATGAATTCCACATACTTCATCAGCCGCACGATATAGTCCGTGAAGAGCTGCACCGTGGGTACAGTGCCGACGCCGCCGGGATAAAGCGTCGACGGATGCACATGCCGCCCTTCCATGAGGCAGAACATTTCGCGCGTCATGCGGCTCATCACCAGCGCCTCGCGATAGAACGAGCCGGTGAACGGATTCAACGCCGTCATGATGTCCGAAATGTTGCGGTAGCCATGCAGGTTGGAGTGCGGAGACGCGGTCTTCTGCGCCTTGGCCCACACGCTGGGGTTGGTTTCCTTGACCATCTGCTCGCAGAAGTCCACACCCACCAGGTTGTCCTGGAAGATGTTGTGGTCGAACATGTACTCGGCGGCTTCGCCAAGATTGACGATCCACTCGCCTAACGCCGGCGGGCGCACGCCGAAGGCCATGTTTTGTGCGTAACAGGCGCAGGTGGCGTGGTTGTCGCCGCAGATGCCGCAGATCCGGCTGGTAATGAAGTGCGCATCGCGGGGGTCCTTGCCCTTCATGAAAATGCTGTAGCCGCGAAAGATCGACGAAGTGCTATGGCACTCGGCGACCTGCCGGTTTTCGAAGTCGATCTTGGTAAAAATGCCGAGACTGCCCACAATGCGGGTGATCGGGTCCCAATTCATCTCCACCAGCTTTCGGGATTTGGTGGGAGTTTCCGTAATCGTTCCAGTAAGTGTGCTCATTCGATCGCTCCTTTGCCTATTAGTAAGTCCTCGGGTGATAGCCGGTAGTCAGTTCGGCGCGCGGATGCCGCCACTTCGGCTCTTTGTTGAGGCTAGCTTTGGTGAACGAGCGTAGAGATGTAAGGGCACGGCCATACATGCCGACCGCGGTGGTGGACATTTTCGCGCCGGGAGGTTCGTCCATGAAAGGCATGAACTTGTCCGGGAAGCCCGGCATGGTGCAGCCAATGCAGATGCCGCCGACATTGGGGCAGCCGCCGATCCCCGCCATCCAGCCGCGCTTAGGCACGTTGCAATTGACTACCGGCCCCCAGCAGCCTAACTTCACGATGCACTTGGGCGAACCGTACTCCGTCGTGAAGTCTCCCTGCTCGTAGTAGCCGGCGCGGTCGCAACCTTCATGTACCGTTCGACCGAACAGCCAGGTGGGCCGCAGCTCGTCGTCCAGCGGGATCATGGGAGCCAGTCCAGCCAGTTGATACAACAGGTAAAGAACTGTCTCCATGAAGTTATCCGGCTGAACCGGACAGCCGGGAACATTAACAACCGGCAAGCCCGCCTTGGATCGCCAGTCCCAACCCAGGTAGTCCGCCAGCCCCATGCAACCTGTGGGATTGCCCTGCATGGCGTGGATGCCGCCGTAAGTGGCGCAGGTCCCGATGGCTACGACCGCGGTGGCTTTGGGAGCGAGCCGGTCGATCCATTCCGTGGTCTTGATCGGCTGGCCGGTATGCGAGTCGGTTCCCATTGCCGCCCAGTAACCGTCATCCTTGATTTTTTCGTTGGGAATGGAGCCTTCCATCACCAGCACGAAGGGATCCAGCTTGCCTTCCTCCGCCAGGTAGAAGGCCTTCAGGAAATCCTCGCCGTTTTCGTAGGCCAGTACTGGATTGTGCAGGTAGACTTTGGGAAGCCCTGGAATGGCTCCCAGAATCACGTCCTCAATGCTCGGCTGGGTCGCTGCGGTGATCGATACGGAATCGCCGTCGCAGCCCAGTCCGGCGGTGATCCAAACGATGTGAACTTCGGGTACCGGAGACGGTCTCTGAGTCTTTTGACCGTACGGCTTGGTTTCGGTTGGCATACTTGGCCCTCCTTCTCCTGCTCAGACGCGTTAGCCGCGTTTATGAGTTACATTTGCGGAAACTCGGCTTGGTACTTTGCCTACAGATCCGGAGGCCTGTCGGTTACGTTCCTCACAAATCTGCGTCCCTCTAAGTGCTTCTCTGCAAACGTCAAAACGCATTGTAGGAAAAACCGTTCCCCCGGCTCAATCCGCTTCAGCCTGTATTTATTTTCGTGGTTCCTACGAAGAAGAGTATCGGGGATTCCCCGATACCGTCGCGATGCGTCAGGCTAAACCTGCCCCTGGCTGGTCACCCATTGCACCGCATGCTGCACCAGTTCGCGCGCATTCTTGAGCGACAGCTTGTCTTTGATGTGGGCATGGTAGGATTCCACGGTTTTCACGCTCAAATGCAACTCTTCCGCGATCTGACGGGTGCCATGTCCTTGCCCGATGAGCCGGAAGACCTCCAGTTCCCGGTCTGTCAGTTCCTCCATCGTGGAACGCTTGGCGGCTCCGGAACGGCCGATGAACTGGTGCATCATCTTCTGCGCCATGCGGTCGCTGACATACACTTCGCCGCCCAGGATCTGGCGTATGGCGATCAATACCCTATCGGTGGCTTCCTGCTTCATGATGTAGCCGTTGGCGCCCGCGCGCAGGGCCCGTTCCGCATACAAAGATTCATCGTGCATGGACAGCATCAGCACCGGCATTTTGGAGTCCCTGGAGCGGATGGTCTTCAGCAATTCGATGCCGTCCGGCCCCTCCAGCGACACGTCCACGATCAGAATGTCGGGCTTCGCGGGAGCCATCGCATCCAGCGCCGTGCGCGCATCCTCCGCTTCCCCGCAGACCATCAAGTCCGGCTCCCGGTCGATCAGTTGCGAGAGGCCCTGGCGCACGATGGGGTGGTCGTCTACCACGAAGACCCGGGTCTTTCCCGACTGGTTCATATGCCGAGTGACTGTAGCTTGCATGTAACCACCGTCCCCGTGTGTTCAGTGTGAGGCCGTATCCGCAACGTCGCGCCAATCATTTTCGCGCGGTAATTCATGATATGCAAGCCCATGCCCGTGCTATTTCTAACATCTTCGGGCAATCCCACGCCGTCGTCGCGGATACTGAGCGCCACACCGTCGCCGTCCGCGCACAGCGTGATCAGAATACTCTTGCCGTGCCCGTGCTTGATCGCGTTATTCACCGCTTCCTGCGCGATCCGATACAGGTGATTCGCGATCGTTTCGTTGTATATCAACACTGGACGGTCGCACTCAAAACGGCATGCCAGGCCGAACAGGTCCTGCACTTCCAAAGCGTATTGCTCCAGTGCCGACATCAGTCCGCGCGCGTCCGATACCACGGGGAGCAGCCCCCGCGAAAGCTCGCGCGTTTTGTGAATCGCTTCATTCACCAGCCTGACAATCTTGCTCGCGTCCGCAGCCTCGGCCTCCGATTTGTCCGCCAGCTTTCGTTCCAGCACTTTGCTCATGAAAGCGATTCCGGTGAGGTGCTGCCCGAGACCGTCGTGGAGGTCTTGCCCGATGCGGTGTTCTTCGCGCGCGCTGATTTCAAGTATCGCTTTCTCCAGGCGCTTGGACTCGGTGATATCGACGCCCGTGGCGATGATGTGACGCACGTGGCCGTTGGCGTCGGGCAGAACCGTTCCGGACCACGAGATGAGGCGCGGCCCGCCCTCCCCGGTTACCCAACGCCAGTCGAAGTCCCTGGGGACGTGCCCCGTCCGCAATTGCTCGAATGCATTCCGGAACCGCTGGCGATCTTCCGCCGCGGAAAATAACTCCCAGGCATGCGTGCCTTTCACTTCATCGAACCGCTGGGAGGTAGTCTGCTCACAAGCCCGGTTGAACTCTACTACGCGCCCGTCCAGGTCCAATACCATGATCAGCGTTCCGACGGTATTCAAAATGGCGGAAACAAAATTGCGCTCCTGCTGCAATGCTTCTTCCGCCTGCTTCAGCTCCGTGATATCGAACGCCACCCCTTGTATGAACCAGGGGTGGCCGTCGTCGCTGCGCACCATCTTGGCTTCGCAATGAAACCAGACCACGTGACCGTCGCGCGCGATTACGCGGTAAACCGATCGCAGCGGCTTGCCGGTGAGGAACATGTCGGCGGCTTCCTCACTCCAACGCAGGTTGTCTTCGGGATGGATGTGCCGGTACCAGCGCACCGGATCCTCCAGCCACTCGGCTTGCGAGAACCCCAGCGCGGCTTCTATGTATGGACTGACATAAGCCTCGCCGATTCCGCGGTCCAGGTAAACCAGAAACACTACGGCCGGAAGCTGTTCCACCAGGCTGCGGTACCTGGCTTGCATGTTGGGCAACTCGCGCGCAACCTGGGAGTCGTGGGCCGCGCGGGAACTGTCTTGCGAATCGCGCAGGAAAACTCCGGCCAGGCCTTCCAGCATGGCTTGCGCTTCGGAGAGGGAGGGTTCCGCGCCGTTCATTCCGCCTTACCCGCGCCGGTTCCGCCAGACCGGCTCTTTGTTGAGCGAATCCTGCACGAAACGGCGCAGCGCGTGGATGGCCCTGCCATAAGTCATCACCGCGCTGGATGAAAGCAGCGAGCCGGGCGGCTGATTCATGAACGGCATAAATTTATCCGGAAACCCCGGCATGGTGCATCCGATGCAGATTCCGCCCACATTCGGGCAGCCGCCGATCCCGCCCATCCATCCGCGCTTCCCCACATTGCATTGCACCACCGGGCCCCAGCATCCCAGTTTCACGATGCAATGGCGCGACCCGTACTCGTCGGCGAACTCGCCCTGCTCATAGTAGCCGCCGCGATCGCAAACCTCGTGCAGCGTCTGCCCGAAGAGCCAGGTGGGACGCAGAGCTTCATCCAGGGGAATCATGGGTGCACGGTTGGCCGCCTGGTTGAGGAGATAAAGCAGCGTCTCCATGAAATTGTCGGGCTGCACCGGACATCCGGGAACGCAAACAATCGGGATGCCGGCCTTCGATTTCCACTCCCATCCCAGATAATCAGCCAAGCCCATGCAGCCGGTTGGATTTCCTTCCATGGCGTGGATTCCGCCGTAAGTGGCGCAAGTTCCCGCGGCGATCACCGCCCAGGCGTGCGGCGCCAGGCGGTCGATCCAATCGCAAGTCAAGATCGGCTGGCCCGTGCGTTGGTCGGTGCCCAAGGTAGCCCAGTAGCCCTCCGGCTTATTAGTCTCGTCGGGGATGGAGCCTTCCATCACCAATATGAAAGGCTGCCGCTTTCCGGCGGCGGCTTCGTGGAATGGCTTCAGGAACTCCTCGCCGTTTTCAAAGGCCAGCACCGGATTGTAGAGGTTTACCTTGGGAATCCAAGGCAAGCCGCCGCGCACGATGTCTTCGATGCTCGGCTGCGTGGCGGCGGTCATGGCGATGGATTCCCCGTCGCACCCCAGCCCCGCGGTGATCCACAAAACGTCGATTTCCTCGATAGCGTTCGCCATGGCGCCTCCGCTTGTGGGGCAGGTTGGCAACCTGCGGGCCGATCGTCAATCGGCCCTGGCGTATTGTAACCGATCGTGACCTGCCCTAGTGCGGCCTGCATTCTTGTTAGAATCGGCAACCATGGCAAGCTGGCAAGCGCACACCATGAGCTTCTTCCTGCGGCACACCTTCAAGCCGCGCCTGGCGCGCGCCCAGAACGCCGAACATGCGCGCGCCATCATGAACGGCGGCGTCTTCAAGACTCCCTCGGACGTGAAGATCGTGCCCGCCGCGCTGGGAGGCGTTCCCGGCGAATGGGTCGAGTCCGCGTCCAAACCGGGCGGGGCGGTGCTGCTGTATCTGCATGGCGGCGGCTACTTCGCCTGCTCGGCGCGCACGCATCGCCCCTTCACCACGGCTTTCGCGCAACGCGGATTGCGCGTCTACGCTCCCGATTACCGGCTGGCGCCGGAGAACCCGTTTCCCGCCGGATTGGACGATGCGGTGGCCGCCTGGCATGCGGTGCGCGCGGAGACAAGCGCAACCACGCCCATGGTCATAGGCGGAGATTCGGCTGGCGGCGGACTGGCCCTCGCCACCATGCTGAAGCTGCGCGACGGAGGCGCAACGCTGCCCGCCGCCGCCGTCCTGTTCTCACCGCTGACCGACCTCGTGGGCATCGGCGAATCACGCCGCACCAACGACCGGCGCTGCGCCATGTTCTTTGGCAGCGGCTTGGCGCGCGCCACCGAGTTTTACGTGGCGCAGACCGGTGGCGATCCGCGCGACCCGCTGATCTCTCCGCTGTATGCCGATCTGAGGGGCCTGCCGCCGCTGCTGATTCATGTGGGCGCGGACGAGACCCTGCGCGACGATTCCACGGAACTGGCCAATAGCGCCCGCGCCGCGGGCGTGCGCGTGGAGCTGACTATGTGGCCGGGGGTGCCGCACGTCTGGCAAATGTTCCATCCGTTCGTGCCGGAGGGGCGTCAATCGCTGGACGCGGCTTCCACATTTCTGAGACAGGTGGCCGGGCGATGAATCGATCGGAAGCATCTGTCAGCGCTGTTAACGAGTGCGGACAACGTCGGCCACAGGGAGGAAACCAACACCCGCCCAGCCGGCCTCCCGATTGAAAAGGATGATCCAGTAACTCCAATCCATTTGGCTTGTGGGAGGAAGATCGACGCAGACCTCGGCGGTGCCCTGACCTGTTTCCCGCACCAGTTGGGGCACCGATCTGGTGTGGAATTGCAGGTGTTGACTAAGCATTGCCCCCCTACTCTGCTGCGCCGAGAGTTTGGTGTCCGCCGGTCCTGAACTGACGCTGAGCACCTCTACGTAGGTCTGCAATCCGCGCACGACCGCGTCCGGCACGATCGCGGTCATCGCGAGCTTCTGTGTCACATTCCCTTTACCAGCGCCACAGCCAGGCTTGCCTAACAGCGCTACGCTGTCGAAGAGGGGCACGGCCGGCGCAACTTCGCGCCAGGTAGGGATGAGCCTGACCCCTGGCTGCCGCTTATCGAGTTTCAACCGCGGCCTCTCGAGTCTCACGAACGGCCGGGTCAGGTCCAGCACACCGCGGTCTGGCGAGTACCGGAGGTTCAAGACCTGCGCGGAGTCTTCCGTCCAGTCGATCGGCGGGCCGGCAATTCGGATAATCCATCCATGAATGGATCTGTCCAACACGCTTTTCAAGCAAGCCGCCAGATCCGTGCTGCAAACGCTGGCCTCCCCGCCCAGATATTGCGCGAGGTCCCAGGCCTGCTTCAGATTGCGCCGGGGGCCCTCTGCCTGTTCGCTTATTCCGTCCAGCCAGACAATAGGCCAGAAGTCGATTCCCGCTTGCGTGAACGCATCAAGGCGTCCGAACGCTGCATTGGGAGTTTGGAATGGCATCTTGCCCCCTACGACATATTGCCGGTCGGGGTGGACCCATCCGAAGTCCTGCCCGATCCAGAGAACCCGGATTGGTCCGCCCCAATTCTGGAGCATCCGTGCAAGACCTCGAAACGACTGAATTGAAGGTCCATATACAGCCTGGCCCTCCGTCCATTTAAGAAACTCAGGCCGGGGCGAGGGTGGAGAGGCGCCGTGCTCCCCGGCCGCCGATGCCGGTTCCGGCAAGAAATACTCGTACTGCTCGCCCCCTTTCCCAAACGCAAACGCGTTATGGTACTCCGTCCATTCATACGAGACCACAAACAGAGACACGTTCCGCATCCGCCGGAGTGCGGGTTCCATCGCCCTAGTCTGATCGACGAGCCGCAACTGGCCGTCCCGCGGGATGGATGCCAAGTCGAAGACGATCGCGGTCTTCAAGTCGCTTGAGTCGGCGGCGCGCGTCACGGACCGGACCCCAAATTCCTTATTGCCGACTGTGGCTCTAAAATCCGACGCTGGGGGAACTGGGCCGACACCCGTGACCGGCTTGTTCGGGAGGATTAAGAAGCTGGTCTCCAGGATGGCTTCCGCTTGCCGCTCGGCATGTATCGCCGACGTCGCTGTCAGCCCGGCGCACAGTAGAACAGACTGTAAGGCTTTCGGCATAGTCAACCGAAAGACGCAACCCTGTTGGATCCCGTTGCACTGCACCCGCGCTCATCTACCGCCGTGTATCTTGGTACGAGGGATGGCACATTGAACATACTCGAGCTCACCGCGCTAGTCGGCCTGATCTCCGTGGCGGCAGGCTTCCTGGGCGCGCTCACCGGACTGGGCGGCGGCGTGGTAATCACTCCCGCCATGGTGCTGCTGCTGGGCATCGATCTGCACTACGCCATGGGCGCCACCCTGATCTCCGTGATCGCAACTTCGTCCGGCGCGGCTGCTGCGTACGTGCGCGAAGGCTTCTCGAACATCCGCATCGGCATGTTCCTGGAGATCGCCACTACGGTGGGCGCGGTCTGCGGCGCGTTTGCCGCGGCGAAGATCTCGCCGTCGATCCTGGGAGTGCTGTTCGGCGCCGTGTTGCTGCATTCCGCGTGGATCTCGACCCGCGCCCGCCGCGCGCCGCGCCCCGGAGAAAAGGACGATCCGCTGGCCGCCCGCTTGCGGCTCAACGGCAGCTTTCCCACGCCGGAGGGACCCAGATCCTACAAAGTCAGCCACGTGAAAACCGGCTTCGGTCTGATGTTCGTGGCAGGGGCGGTTTCCGGCCTGCTGGGCATCGGGTCCGGGGCGTTGAAGGTGGTCGCCATGGACCGCGCCATGCGCATCCCGTTCAAGGTCTCCACCACCACCAGCAACTTCATGATCGGAGTCACTGCCGCCGCCAGCGCGGGCGTGTACCTGAACCGCGGATACATCGATCCGGGACTCACCATGCCGGTGGTGCTGGGTGTGCTCGCCGGATCGGTGCTGGGGGCGCGCCTGCTGCCCGGCGCTCCTACCATGACGTTGCGGCGGGTTTTCGGCGTGGTGGTCGGATTCCTGGCGGTCGAGATGATCTATAACGCCCTCGCGGGGAAACTGTAATGCCGGCTTCGCCCAGAAACAGGCCGCCGCTGACCGATCAGCGCATGGACGAGATTATCGGCGCGCTGCTGCGTTACGGCGTAATGCTGTCCGGCTCCGTGGTGGCCGCGGGCGGGATCTGGTATTTGATTCAGTACGGAACCAGCGCGCCCGGCTATCATGTCTTTCGCGGCGAACCCGAGTACCTGCGCCACCTGCGGGGCATCGTCAGCGGCATTCCGGGTTTCCATTGCCGCCGCATGATGCAGCTCGGGTTAGTGCTGTTGATCGCCACGCCGGTGGTGCGCGTGGCCTTCTCGGTGGTGGCGTTCATGTTGCAGCGGGACCGCACTTACGTGGCGATCACGCTGATCGTGCTCGCCGTGCTACTGTTCAGCCTGACAGGGAAGATGAGTGGCTAGTCTACTGGTCCGGGCAGACGCCCAGGTCGCGTTCATCGGTACTGGTACCGCTAAGTGATAAACATTTGGTTAGACACTTGATTTCAGGGGCCTGGCGATCTGAGCTCGATCAGGACTCCATTCGCGGGGACACGAAACCCAGGGAGGATTTCAATGCTTGTAAATATACGGTCTATCGCAGCAGCGGCAGCGATGACATCCGGGTTTGCCGCCGCGCAAAACGCATCGGCAGCGTCAACGTGCACCGGAACGGCGATCGCTTATCGAGTTTCGGGAGTGTTTGGGTCCACGCGGATCAGCGGGGACGACTCGATCGAGTTGGCAGGCGAGCCGTTCAGCCTCGCTTTCTACGCCTGCGAGACCCTGAAGCCGATACAGACGGCTTCGGGCTATGCTGAATATTATCCAGTCGAGTTGGTCAGGGCACTGGCCAAGGGCCCGGCTTTTCAAATAAACTCGCGCCCCCTCCTGGCCTGTCGCCATATTCGGCTGTCATCCTCCCGATGTGGGAATCTCACTCGCTCGGCTCGTCCAGCCTGGCAAAAAGCTCCCCGAAGTCCAAGCGGCCTGCCAGTTCGGTCTCTACGACGAGTTCGGGCCGGTCGTGCAGTCCATCGCGGTCGGCTACCTGAAGCCGCTGGCGGTACGGATCGGGGATCCATATATGCGGGACGCCGAACTTCAGATAATCCGCGACCTTCTCCAGCATGTCGGCTGGCTCGTCGTCCGAAGACAGAATCTCGACGATCAAATGCGGCGGGTGCGTGAACACCGGCTCACGTTGGTACGGCAGGGCCATCAGGCATAGATCCGGAACGCGATACTTGGGCTGCGGCGAGACACGCACGCGTTGCTCGGTATAGGTGTGGACCCTCCCCGGTTCGCGGGGGCCTAACTCAAGTCCGATCAGAAACTGCAAACGGCTGTGTCTACACTCGCCGCCGTTTCGTTCAACCAAGGCGCCGTCCACGTATTCCACATCCGGGTCGTAGCTAGTGCGCAGGTATTCTTCCAACGGTACGATGGTAGTTGCCGCCATGCAACTTCGAGTCTACCACCGCGGGGCGGTCCGTACACCAGTCTCCGCCTGGCTCTGGCCATTCGGACGGGCGCGCCGGCGCTTGCCATGCATTAGTTCGGTGACAATCGGCGCCGCTTGCGAATAAAGTATACTTTTCTTATTGGAATATGGCGTATTTTCTATCTCCGAACAATGCTCCGCGCCTTCGCAGCCCTGCAAATCCGGCCCCGCCACGCATCCTTCATCAAATAAAGTTACCTTTGGTTAATCTTACATATTGAACTTGAAATCCGTTCGGGATATCATTATCGAGTTCACGGTTAATTAACTGCTTGGCCATAGGAGGTTCATAGTCCCAATGGTTAACGAAACGATAGCGCTTCAGTCAACTGGTTTTGAGTTGGCTACCTTCGGCGAGGTGCTTTATGCGTTCAGCGCCTTGCGTTCGACCTCCGGACGCCGGCGGAGCGCGCGCGCCGCGCACGAGTTGCTGCCGTGGGAGACCATGCCCAACATCGCTCCGGAGTGCGACGTTCCCCCGGAACCGCGCAAGCCTCCGGCTGCGGTGCCTGCCCGGGTGGAACCACTCCAGCCGGCCCGTCTGGCCAAGTCCCGGCGCGCTTCCGGACGCTGCCATTGCGGCCAATGCCGCAACTGCCAGGAGAACGCCCGCTGGGAACGCATCTTCCAGGAGAAGTTCGCCAATTCGGACTATTACCACCATGACATCCGCGTCCGCTACGCATCCCCGCTGAGCAGCGTGTAGCATTCGCACGCAACCGCCAGTGGAGACTATACTGTGTAGATGACAACTGGGATCAAGCTCGTTGAACCGGCGGAGAACGAATTCTTAGCGAACCTTGAGAGACGTTCCAATCGCCCCATTCATTTCTTTCGTCTGATGGCCAAGAGGTCCGAGGTGCTGAAGAACTTCGTGCCGCTCTACGGCTCGATCATGGGTCCGGGGTCCGTGGACCAGCGCACCAAGGAGCTCGTTTACCTGACCGTGTCGTACGCCAACAAGTGCGCCTACTGCACCGCCGCGCACGTTGCGTCGGGCAGCAAGGCCGGCGTCACGCAAGACGAGATGCACGCGCTGCAGGCCCGTCAGGATGGCGGTTTCAGCGCATCGGAGAGGGCGGCTGTCGAATATGCCCGCGAACTGACCCTCACCGCCGACGGCGCACAAACGCGCGATGCGCTGAACCAGCATTACAACGATGAGCAGATCGTCGAGATCACGCTGATCGCAGCCCTGGCGAACTTCACCAACCGCTTCAACAACGGCCTGGATTTGCTGCCCGAACAGTAAGGCCGATGGCCATACTCAGCGGTATCAACCCCGTATTGGAAAGCCTCAAAGCAGGCCGTCCGCTCGATCGCATCCTGATCGCCAAGGGCGCGGCCGGCCCGCGCTTGCAGGAGATTATCGATCTGGCGCGCCGCGCGTCGGTGGCCGTGCGCTTCGAAGAACGGCACGGGCTCGACCGCCTGGCCGGGACGCCGGCGCATCAGGGCGTGGTCGCCTTGGGGGCGCCCCAGCGTTATGCCGAACTGGACGATGTCGCGCCCGGCGCACAGTTGTTGGTGGTGCTGGATGGCGTGGAGGATCCGCACAATCTGGGCGCCATCGTGCGTACCGCGCACGCTGCCGGCGCGGGCGGCGCGATCATTCCCGAACGGCGTGCGGTGGGGCTGACGGATGTCGTCGCCAAGGCCGCCGCCGGAGCGCTCGAACACTTGCCCGTGGTGCGCGCCACCAACATCAATCGCACCCTCGAAGAACTGAAGCGCCAAGGCTACTGGATCTACGGCCTCGACGAGCGTGGCGCCGAAGATTACGATTCAATCGACTACCACGCGCCCACCGCGCTGGTATTCGGCGGCGAAGGCAAGGGCCTGCATGAACAGGTGCGCAAGCATTGCGACGTGCTGGTGCGCATTCCAATGGAAGGGCACATCCCGTCCCTGAATGTGTCGGTGGCCGCCGGCATCGTGCTGTTCGAGTGCAAACGGCGGCGCGCCGGAAATGGAAAACCCGCCACATAGTAGAATCAAGTGTCTATGCGAAAACTGGCGTGGGTGTCGTGGCTGGTTGTCTGTGTGCCGCCGCGACCTGCATGGGCGGCGCAGCCGGTGCATGCGCGGCATGCCATGGTAGTCGCGGTGGAGCAACACGCCACCGATGCCGGAGTCGCCGTGCTGGAAGCCGGCGGCAACGCGGTGGATGCGGCCGTGGCGGTGGGCTTCGCGCTGGCCGTCACGCACCCCTCGGCCGGCAACATCGGCGGCGGCGGATTCATGCTGGTGCGGTTCGCCGATGGCCGCGCCACTTTCATCGACTTTCGCGAGCGCGCGCCGCTGAACGCCTCGCGCAACATGTATCTGGACGCTTCCGGCAAAGCCACCAAAGATAGTGTGGTGGGCTATCGTGCAGCCGGCGTTCCGGGATCGGTGCGAGGATTCGAATACGCATCGAAAAAGTACGGCCGTAAGCCTTGGGCGGATGTAGTCGCGCCAGCAGTCGCGCTGGCCGAAAAGGGTTTGCCGGTTTCCTACGGCTTCGCGAAGTCGTTGCGCGCCTCGGCTGATCGGCTGGGACAATTTCCGGAATCGAAGCGCATTTTTCTACGCGACGGCAAGTATTACGAAGCCGGCGAAACGTTCGTCCAACCCGAACTGGCGCGCACCCTGCGGCGCATCCGGGAGCAAGGCGCGCGCGATTTCTACGATGGCGAAACAGCGCATTTGCTGGCGGCGGACATGGAGCGGCACGGCGGGGCCATTACCCTCGCCGATCTGAGAGATTACGCCGTAGCGGAACGCGCGCCCCTCACCGGAACTTATCGCGGCTACGACATTATCACTTCGCCGCCGCCCAGCTCCGGCGGACCCGGCATCCTGCAAATGCTGGGTGTGCTGGAGGGCTCCGGATACGAGAAAGGGGGAGCCGGATCGGCCGCCGAACTGCACTATCTGGCCGAGACCATGCGCCGGTATTTCGCGGACCGCGCCGTTTGCATGGGCGACCCCGACTTTGTGAAAGTGCCGCTGGCCGGCCTGTTGGACCCTGCGTACATCGCGCAGTTGCGGAAGTCGATCAATCCGGAACACGCCACGCCCAGCGCCCAAATTCACGCGGGCAAAGGGCTGGCCCCTGAGAGCAGCGAAACTACGCACTACTCGATCGTGGATGCGGACGGCAACGCGGCGGCGGTTACCTACACGCTTAACTTCGGATACGGCGATGGCGTCACCGTTCCGGGCCTTGGTTTTCTGCTCAACGACGAGATGGACGATTTCGCCGCCAAGCCCGGCGAGCCCAATGGCTTCGGCCTGGTGCAGGGTGAAGCCAACGCCATCCAGCCGCGCAAGCGGCCGCTCTCGTCAATGACCCCAACGATTATTACAAGTGGCGGCAAGCTGGAGCTGGTGCTGGGCACGCCCGGCGGACCCACCATCATCAATAGCGTTCTGCAGGTGCTCCTCAACGTGGTGGACTTCGGAATGAACGTGCAGGACGCCGTCGACTTTCCGCGGATCCATCACCAATGGCTGCCGGATCAACTGGTGATGGAGCGCGGATTCTCACCCGATACCATCGCGTTGCTGAAGGCCCGCGGCCACCAGGTGAAGATAGTGGGCGGCATGGGCGAAGTGGCCGCCATTCAGGCGCGCGACGGCTGGCTGGAAGGCGCGGCCGATCCGCGCACCGAAGGCACCGCCAAAGGATACTGAGAATGCAACACGTACTTTCCACGCACCTGTTCATCAATCACCGGTTGACGGTTGCGCAGCTCGACAAGATTCAGCACGCGGGCATTCCGGCCGTGGAAATCTTCTGCGCGCGGCAGCACCTGGACTACCGCGATCGCGCCCAAATCGCCGAATTGGGCCACTGGTTTCGCGACTCGGATTTGAAGCTCCATTCCATGCATGCGCCGATGTACAACGACGAATTCTGGGGCCGCTCCGGGCCGCAGTCGGTGATCACCATCACCGAGCCGGTCAAAGGCAAGCGACTCGAAATGGTCGATGAGATCAAGCGCGCGCTGGAAATCGCGGAGACGGTTCCATTCCAGTACATGATCCAGCACATCGGCGTGGCCGGCGAGGAGTATTCCGAGCGGGCCGTGGACGCGGCTTTTTCGGCGCTGGAGCAAATCAGCCTTTTCGCGCGCCAGCGGGGCGTGGAAGTGCTGCTGGAGAACATTCCGAATGCGCTTTGCAGCGCCGAGCGCCTGATGCTTTTTCTGGAATTGACGCACCTGGATCTGAATTTCGTGTTCGATGTGGGGCATGCCAATCTCGGCGAAGGGGTGGAGGCGGCCTTCAACGTGATGCGCGACCGCATCCGCTCCACGCACATCCACGACAACGACGGCAAGGCGGATAAGCACCTGTTTCCGTTACTCGCCGAAGGCGGAACCATCGACTGGAAAAAGACGATGGACCTGCTGCGCACGCGCGCGGACCAGTATCCGCTGCTGTTGGAACTGAAGGAAGCGCCGGAATTCTCGTTGGCCACCGCAGTGGAGTTGTTCGATAGATTGGAGAACCTGTGAGCGCCCCGCGCATCACCATCGCCGACGCCGCAAGCCACGCCGGCGAAACCGTCCAAATCGCCGGATGGCTGTACAACCTGCGCAAGTCCGGCAAGATCGTCTTCCCGATCGTGCGCGACGGCACCGGCATGATACAGTGCGTGGCGGTGAAGAACGCCCTGCCCGAGGCGCTGTTCGAAACCATCAAGGACCTCACCCAGGAATCCTCCATCATGGTCACCGGCAAGGTCCGCGCGGAACAGCGCGCCATCGGCGGCTACGAGATGGACGTGGAAGATCTGGAAGTGGTGCAGCGCGTGCCGGAATCCGATCCGTATCCCATCACGCCGAAGGAGCATGGCGTCGAATTCCTGATGGACCATCGGCACCTCTGGCTGCGCAGCCAGCGGCAGCACGCCATCATCCGCGTGCGGCACGAAGTGATCCGCGCGGTGCGCGATTATTTCGATTCGCACAGCTTCACCCTGGTGGATACGCCCATCTTCACGCCCGCAGCCTGCGAGGGCACTACTACCCTTTTCGAAGTGAATTACTTTGAAGACAGCAAGGCGTACCTGACGCAATCCGGGCAACTTTATAACGAAGCTACAGCCATGGCGTTCGGCAAGGTCTACACGTTCGGGCCGACTTTCCGCGCGGAGAAATCCAAGACGCGCCGGCATCTGACCGAGTTCTGGATGGTGGAGCCGGAGATGGCCTACGCCACCCTGGAGGACGTTAAGCAGCTCGCCGAAGATATGCTGGTATTCGTGGCGGGCCGTGTGCTGGAGAATAAGCGTGCGGAACTGAAAGTGCTGGAGCGTGATGTTAATAAGTTGGAAGCGATCAAAGCCCCGTTTCCGCGCATGAGTTATGACGAGGCAGTCACGCGCCTGCAAGCCAAGGGCAGCGAGATCCAGTGGGGCGGCGATTTCGGCGGCACCGACGAGACGCTGCTGAGCTCGGATTTCGACCGTCCGCTGATGGTGGATGGCTATCCGTCCGCGGTCAAGGCGTTCTACATGGCGCCCGATCCGGCGCGGCCCGAAGTCGCGCTGGGTGTGGACGTGCTGGCGCCCGAAGGCTACGGCGAAATCATCGGCGGCGGGCAGCGTATCCACGATGTGGATCTGCTGCTGCGCCGCATCGCGGAGCAGAAACTGCCGGCGGAAGCCTTCGACTGGTACATCGACCTGCGCAAGTACGGCAGCGTGCCGCACGGCGGATTCGGCATGGGCATCGAGCGCTGCGTGGCGTGGCTGTGCGGGTTGGAGCATATCCGGGAAACAATTGCGTTTCCGCGGATGCTGTACCGGTTGAAGCCATAGACTTGTACACGGAATTTGCTCCAGACTCGGCGGCCATGCCGTACATCACCGGCATCGTCCGAACGAAGTAGCCGTTTACCGTTTACCGATATACTATAAGGAGGTGATTCGCTCGTTCCGGGACGCGGACACGGAAAGGGTCTTTCTGGGATGAGAACCAGAAGGTTCCAGGCGATCGAGAGGGTCGCTCTTCGCAAGCTGTTCCAGCTTCATGCGGCCAGGAGCCTTCACGATCTCCGTGCGCCTGGGAACCGGTTGGAGGCGTTGATCCGTGAACGCGCTGGGCAGCACAGTATTCGGATCAACGATCGCTATCGCTGGTGCTTTATCTGGGAGAATGGAGATGCCTACGACGCCGAGATCACGGATTACCACTAGGATGAGGAAGATCATGATCAAGCCGCCACATCCCGGAGAAACTGTCAAGGAAGACTATCTAGTTCCGCTCGGAATGAGCGTGACTCGCCTCGCGAAAGGTCTAGGTATCGGAACAAGCCGGCTGAACGAAATTGTCCGCGGCAAGCGTGGTATTACCGCGGACACTGCCCTGCGTCTGGCCCGCTATTTCGGAACGAGTGCGGAATTCTGGGTCAATCTCCAGTCGCTCTATGACTTGCGTACCGCGGAACGTGAAGCCCGTGGGAGGATTGAGCGCGAGGTGACACCGCTCAAGGTTGCCTGAGGTATGCCCGCCGAACGGCACCGCGCCGCATCCTGCCGCAACGGCGTTCTATATGGTACCTGTTCCGGGCGGGCGCGGATGTGCTGGTGCCCGCCGCCTACGGCGAAATCATTGGCGGCGGGCAACGCATCCACGATATTGACCTGCTGCTGCGGCGCATCGCGGAACAGAAACTGCCTGCGGAAGCCTTCGACTGGTACATCGACCTGCGCAAGTACGGCAGCGTGCCGCACGGCGGATTCGGCATGGGCATCGAGCGCCGCGTGGCGTGAGTGGCTATGCGGGCTGGAGCACATCCGGGAGACCATCGCGTTTCCGCGGATGCTGTACCGGCTAAAGCCATGAAGCCGGATCAGCCTGCCATCCGCCAGTCCAAGGAACCCAACGCCCGCCAACAACGCCAGCGGCCAAAAGCTGAACACCCACGGAAATGCTTCTACGATCGTCAAACAACCTGCGAGAACCACCATCCATTGCCGCGAGTGAACCATGTCCCAGATCCCCGGAATTGCCAAGATCACACCCTAAACAGCCGTCAGCTTAATACCGGCGCGAATCCTCGTCTCGCCCACTACCCTGATCTTGCACGTTGAAAGCCGGCAGCCAATCGCGACGATGGAAATCGGCATCACCGCCAGCCTGTTCTCGGTCGCCACATAGGTCTCCTTTGCGTCTGCGACCGGGCTCGGGCTCGCTGGCACCTTGGCGGCTCCAAGCAGCGCCCGCCAAAAAATCAGTACGAGCCGCACTGAAACACGAATGTGCGCCGCGGGCTCACGCCCCCCCGTCGCGTGCGTCACCCAATCCCGCTCCCTACTCAGTCTTGGGGGGACCTGAATAGAGCCATCGTTCGAGCGGGTCGCTGTTCCGCAGCCCCTCGAGTCAACCCTGCGTCCTATGGAACACGTACAGGAATACGGTCAAACCGATGCTCGCCAGCAAATGGACGAATGAGGTGAGCAGTTTCATGGCGGGAACCAGCCCACCCGAAACCGCCACGACGGTATTGACGAAGTCCATCGCTACAAACACCGTCAGGACGATCATCCCGATTAGGGCAAATAGTGCAGCGCTCTTCAGGCTCATATAGCTCAACGACCTTTCGCGGGAATCTTGCCGCTCTTCTCGTCCTTCATTTGATCTTGCGCCGCCGCCACCGCGTCCATGGCTTGCTTGACATTCTCAGGGTGCTGGCTGCCCAGCCGTTCAATGGAAGCGACCAGATCCAGAGGCGCCTCATGCTTTTTGGCTTCCGAGGTGAAAATTTCAAGAGCCAGCAAGCGGTTCGATTGATCCTGACTGGTCAGCAGCGGAATCAGCGCCGTCAGGTTGCCATACTGCACTTGTGCGAGATCGCGCCTCTCTTCCCGCCGGAGATTGCGCGCGTCGCTCTGGTCCTTTTCGTAGGTATAGAGGCCGCCTACCAGCCCCAGCACCACCGGCAACAAGATTCCTGCTATTTTCGACAGCCGGTCGAGTCGATCGTCGAGCTGAGATACGGAGGGTACAGGCATTGGTAGTTAGTTTATCACCGGCTTCGGGTTTCATGTAGCGCGTTAGCGGCTCCGGCCAACACGGCCGGGTACCGCGAACTTACTTGGAAAACTCGGACGCCTTGCGCCGGGAAGGGGCGCGCGGACTCCAGCGCCCAAGATTAGCGTTAGCCAGCGTGGGGAGACCAGCGCGAGGCAAGGCGCCTTTTCGAAGGGACGGATATGG
>Ga0209333_1000519_pt1 | contig 21395 bp, 20 predicted proteins | sample BlaSpr_A8_OM2_O3_FD_187982 | JGI IMG/M metagenome (GOLD analysis project Ga0209333, IMG submission 187982) | Forest soil microbial communities from Thunder Bay, Ontario, Canada - Black Spruce, Ontario site 2_A8_OM2_O3 (SPAdes) (version 2) | ecosystem: Environmental > Terrestrial > Soil > Boreal... | reverse complement strand
AGCATTTTTCGCGAGAAGCGAGGTTTCCTTGGACGGGAACGTTGGCTTGTGTGGCCTTAGAGACTGCAATCTGAACACGGGGAATGACGGTATAATCGTGGCATGGCTGACCATGTGATCCACATCTCGGAAGCGGAAGCTGCCAATGACTTCGCTGGGCTGCTCGCGCGGGTGCGTGCGGGCGCGGAAATCGTGATCGAGAGTGGGAAGCTGCCGGTGGCGGTGATCCATGCACCAGTCCCGCCGCGCCGGTCCATCTCGGAGTGCATCGCGTTGCTACCCGAGGACTCGACGGCGACCATCGATCCTGACTTCGCTAGGGATGTGGAAGCGGCTGTCGAAAGTCATCGTGAGCCGCTCGAACCGCCCGCATGGGACTAATCCTCGATTCCAGTGTGCTGATCACAGCCGAGCGCCAGGGGCAAAATGCGCGGCAGATGCTTGCCGCGATCTCGGGCAAGGCAGGGAATACCGATATCGCCGTCTCCGTGGTTACTCTGATCGAATTGGCCCACGGCGCGGCCCGTGCCGATACGTCGCAGCGAAAGGAGAAGCGGCAGCAGTTCATTCAGGAGCTTCTCACGGCCCTACCTATGCATCCGGTAACGGTGTCTCTTGCCCTTCGTGTCGGACAGATCGATGGGGAGAACCAAGCGAAAGGCATTCGTCTTCCGCTCTCCGATCTGTTGATCGGGGTGACGGCCTTGGAACTCGGCTACAGCGTAGCCACGGGCAATCTCCGCCACTTCCAGATGATTCCCGGCTTGTCGGTCGTGCAGTTTTAGTCGCGGGATTCTGCAATCACTTTGCAATCACTAGCGGCGAGGTAGACTTTTGCCACCGAAGCTAGCTGGCCACTTTTAACCGCAAATGTACCCACGCGTCGAGATCGGATGCGCGGAAGCGCCACAATTTTCCGATCCGCATAGCGCGTATCTCGCCTTTACGTGCGAGACGTTGCAGTGTCTTCGGATGGATTTGCAGCAATGCTGCGGCTTCGCGCGAATCGAGGAACCTCTCGAAATGAGGGAAAGGCTGGCTGACTGGAGTTGCTTCGTGTATCTCGCTCATAAAACCCCCTACAGCGAGAGTCGAGACCGGGCTGAAATCACCACGTCGTCTGAATGTCGGATGTGGCGTCCGACTTCGTTCGACAGATTTCGAACCCATTCACTACTCGGCTGGCGTTAGTCTTCGCGTCATGGGCGGACGAGAACATATTCGTATAGAAACCGTCCAAAACGCATTTGTTGCTTTCTCTCAAAGAATCTTTTTTCTTGTCGACTTCAAAACAACTTCTCAAGAAGTGCTTAAAGTGCCTAAAGCGCCTAGAAGTGCTTTGAGGTACGTTTAGGGAATCCACGGGACAGAGCAATGGCCGCACTCAACTGACCGCCTCTCTAGCGAGGCGGTCCATTGATCCGCAGCAAGATTTTCCCCTCTATGTATGTAAGGAACCTGCAGCAGAGAAAAACTGTCGAAAAAATTTTGAACGCAGCCGAACGGAACTGCACAGAATAGGATTGGAAGGAGGAGATGCGATACCTTCTCCTATGAAAGAAACTGAACGGTCAATCGCTCCTGCAAAAAGTTGTCTTCTTATGCAGGATGAATCCCGATTACTGGTCCGCAATTCCAGTCCGCACTCAACGTGTCATGCAGCTACTTACAGGTACTTGGCAGTCCCACGTGTCCTTGTAAGTTCTTAAAAACACTCGTTATACACACTCTGAAAAGGCTGGCGTCGGCGGTTCAACTCCGTCCCTGGCCACCATATTTTCAATCACTTGCACGTCTCGCATTTCGCTCTTTGGCTGCAATTGGCTGCAATTCGTGTTTCAGTTGATGCTCGTACCTAGAGCACTCAGCCTATTGACCACGCGCTGCTGACTCTCCGGGACGAACTGTTGATAGATGTCAAGCGTTGTCGTCGCTCGAGAATGTCTCATCTGGCCTTGCGCATCCTTCACGTCTGCACCTGCCATCTTTAACCAAACTGCGTGCGAGGTTCTGAGACTTCGCCAGTTTACCCAGTGCAAGCCCAGTTTCCGCGCCGCCGGTTTGATGAAGCGAGTCAGGATGTTGTTGTCACGGATTGGCTTGCCATCTTTAACCGATTGAAATACCAGATCGTTTGGTCCATCCGACTTAACGACCCGATAATTGCGTATGGCACGGCCAGCCCGTACTTTGACTGTCAGAATTCTCAAACGGTGGATCCGCTCGACAACACATCGGTTTACACCGATTGTGGCATTTGAGGATTCACTTTTCGGCGCGCCCCAATCGCCACGGCAATAGCGCTCATCAATTGTGATCGACTCCTCATGTATGTCATCCCACCTGAGCTCCGCCAATTCGCTCACCCGAAGACCCGTGTAAATCCCCACGTAAACCATCGTGGAATACGGCTCGGCGATCAGTTCCAACAACTGATTGAATTGAGCTGGGGCAAGATAGGGCTTGTTTCGTTTCTTACCTCGTCTTTCCGCTCGCATCCGCACGTTTTCGACCGGGTTTCTCACCAGAAACCCGTACTCGACGGCGGAGCGTAGCACACTAGCACGTCACGTATCTTGTCCCGCGATTCGTGGGCTAAGGCGGACGTCGCCATATTGGAAAAGTATCTTTGGATCGATAGGGGGCTAAGGTCACGCAGCGCAAGTCCGCCGAACGTGGGAAGAAGGTAATTCTCAAGAATTCCTTCGGAACGATCGCGCGTGCTCTTTGCAAAGAGTGGCATAACCACCGTCAGATATGTGTGTTCAACATAGTGAGCGAAATTGGTCGCTGATCCGACGCTCTGCAACTCTTGGTTCAGCGGTCTCAAGTACTCGGCAGCAACTTTCCGAACTTCGCGTTCGGTCATCGCTACCGGTGCAAGTCTCACTCGTTTGTTACTGCGTTGTAGTTTTCCGTCGACGAATACGTCCTGACGTACCTGGATAGTCCACCAGTTGCCACGACGTCGCGGTTTCGGATCTTGGAACCTCCGGCGTGCCATCCGCTCAAAGTCTTCCTTCAGCGGATTCCCGGTGTTTGCCTCGGCCAACAAGATACCACGATCCGAGTGAGGGATCGCCGGAACCTTTTGGCTAGAGGCCGCCATGTTGCTCACCTCTCCTTTCGAATGTCGGTCGGTCCATTAGAGTTCTGTTCTAGCCTCAATTGGACTTTTGCACAGCCTTCCAGTGGCAAAGCGGCAAGCGTCTTGGGTTGATAATGTGCAGGAACCGCAGAGAGGCGGCGGTCACGCAATGCCAGCTATTCGATTGTGGAGAGTGAGTGGAGAGTGGAGAGTTCCAACGAGTTCTTGCTTAATCGGCGCTAATTCAAAAGACCCCTATCCCGTAGGTCACGACGTATCTTACTAATCGCAATTTCGATCTTTCTCTTCGTCGTTGGCTCCGTGTAGGCATCGAAGAATGAGCGATCTTCCCTTCGCTTCCTCCAGCCAATGGGCAATTTTTCACCGCCGTCGGCGTCAAGAAGGCGGCAAACTTCAGCATCAGTCGCTCTCGGATTCTTCGTTAATACCAAAAGAATTGCCGATTTTATTCCGGAGCGGTACTTCAGAAGTAGAGGCTTGGTCAGCCTCTTGCTGTGTTGGTTTCCCTCCGCCGCGGCCGAAGCAGCGCTTTGCGTTCTTGATTGCGGGTTGCCTTCGGGGAAACTGCGTCTCTTTGCTGGAGCCGATGTCGAGTTTGTACTGACCGGCTGAACCGAAGCCGGGCTGTTCTCGTCGGGGATATTTCCGTTGGTTGGGAAAAAATCGGCAGCTTGCGATTGAACACCTGTTTTTCTGACTTACGGTAGCTGCGAGAAAAATATTAAAGTCGGGTTCTTACGTTTCCCCGGGTGTTGTGTACGCATTGATCTCCTATAGAACGCAGTGTGTAGGCTTCGGCCATGTGCCAAACCGCGTTCGCGTTGGTGCCTGCGTGTGACGAACACGGGATACCAAGCAGACTTTCCGGGCGGTTGGTCACTAACCGGAAGTCATCCATGAGCCCTTCAGCGCTTACTGGCGAGCCAGAAACAGGCATCTGGGAAGTCACGAACCTCGTTCCACCCGATGCCGCGCGGAAAAAAGCTATAGCGTCACTCCCTAGCTAGTCTCAGTGTCTCAGTCGCAGACGATGTGGCTTAGAAGTCAGGAACTCGGGGAATTCGCGATTGCGTGATCTTGGCGATAACGTCCTTTATCATTCACTAGTTGAGCCGGCAAGCGGTGAGAGGTATTGGTAAGGTTTGCCCGAAATGGCGACTATCTCCTGTGCATCACTACTTCCCAGAAGCCGAATTCTGTCCTGCTTGTCTTTGTGTCCCCTCAACTTCCGGATTGCCCGTCATTCAGTAAGGATGGCGACCAAGCGCACGATGTCACATACGAGCCACATCAGATTCGAGAAAACGATCGGGCAAGACTCGTTTCAGCGAAAGAAAGAATTCTTGAATGCCGCGTTTCGCTGATGTGCTATGTCCAAAATCTGAGCGAACTCGGATTCGCCGTGTAGATCATTCAGCAATGGGTCTTTGTCAATGTAGGGATAGCTGAAGAAACCGCCTTCAACGCTCATCCGAAGCGCACGTAATGCGGAACTCTTGTCTGCCAAGACGGCGTACGCCTGCGCAATCTTGTACGTGGCTTCCGGATCCCCGACTCCTCGCTGTTTTACTGTTCTCTCCAGTCCACTCAAGAGCTGCAAGCCTTCTTTTGCGTGCTGATGAATCGCGTCACTCAAAGCCTTTCCAATTCCCGTATACAAATTTGGATCGAGTTGGTACGCGCGATCGAAATCACTTGCCGCCTGGTCGAACTGCGTTTCGTGAAATTCTCCGAAGCCACGGTAAAACAGGGAGAACGAGGAATCGTCGGCCGGCAAGCTCTCAAGAAACTTCTGGTACTCCCCCAGATAGAGGTAGCTGTTTAATACTGCCCCGTTGCCCTTCACGAAGGGAGCCAGTTGACGCGCCCGTTCGCATTCCGCCACTGATTCGTCCAACATTCCAGCAAATCGGTATGCATATCCCAGTTCCCAGTGAGCGGCGGCGTAATTGCCGTTCGTCTTTAAGGCGTCTCGCAACAAGGGCACAGCCTGCTCCACTTTCCCCGTGTCAATCAGCAGATTCGCAAGGAAAATTTGGGCGTCAAGCAAGTTTGGTCGTATCGCCAACGCTCTCTCGTAGGCGGCTTGGGCACGGCGATATTGCTCCCGCCCGCCAAGCTCGAACGCCGCGTCCGAATTATAGGAAGCTCCCAAATACGCCCACCCTGGAGCATAATTGGGATCGATCTCCGTGGTTTTTTCGAACATGTTGATCGCCAGGGGAAACTTGTGCTGTCCGTAAAGATCAAGCCCCTGTAGAAAATATTCGTAGGCGAGTGGACTAACCGACGCTTCCGGTTTTAGATGCTCCGCCTCACCTGGAGGCAAGTTCAGTTGCAGTTCTGAAATCAGTTGGCCGGTAACTTTATCCTGAACAGCAAGAAGATTGTCGTACTTAAGGTCGATCACTCCTTGGCCTAGAATTTTCTCGGTTTTGGCATCGACCAACTGGTAGGTAATGCGCAAATTGTTGCCATCGCGTATGAAGCTTCCCGTGAGCAGCGTATCGACTTTGAGATCTGCGGCAACTTTCTGAAGATCAATCGCCGTTCCTCTATATTTTTCAATTGCCGCGGAAGGGCGGACATTGAGTGAACTCACATAAGCCAATTTCGTGATGAGCACATCCGCAAGTGATAATCCAAGAAAGTCGCTCGTTGAATCCTCGCCACGATTTTGCAGCGGAAGGATCGCCAGGCTCCGGGGAGTCAACGACTCTTCTTTCCCAGACCTAATGTGGACAAGCTTCGTCACGACGATCACTGCGAGGAGAATCGCAAATCCGACCGTGGAGAGAAAGATCAGTCTGTTGACTCGAGATCGCCTCGGCTGCGGATGCGCCAGCTTTGGAAGCTCCGCTTGCTCGGTTGGTTGATAAGAAGACAAAGGAGTGTCAGACATTCTCGCGCCGGAATCCGCAGATAATGAATCGGTAAATTCCAGTTGCCCCAAGAACCGGTAGCCGCGTCGGCCAACGGTCTCAACGAATTTTGGGTTCTCGGCGGAGTCCCGCAGCGCGTCCCTGAGCTTGCTTACAGCCACCGCGAGACGATGGTCAAAATCGACGAAGGTATCGGCCGACCAAAGGCGCTTGCGAAGTTCTTCACGGGTGACGACTTCCCCCGCGTATTCCAAGAGCACTGCCAGAAGTAGGAAGGGCTGTTCCTGCAGCCGGACTTTGCTGCCTTCTCTTCGCAACTCGCCAGCCCGCAGATCGACTTCGAAATTTGCGAAACGCACCAATGATGGGAGAGTGGACGGCATCCGCGTACTTCACATTTTCGAGAAGTCTAGCACGCAACCGAACACAATGCGATACCCCACATTGCATTGCAAACAGACGACTTATCAGGGGATCGCGAGGGTATCGAAGGAGAAGTGTCGGAGCATTGACCGTCGGGCGCTCTGCAAGCGACAAATAGAAGCACCTGACACGCTCTGGGACAGTCTGAAGGGCTTGGCGCTGGGCCTGACGATGCTCGTTAGTTTTATTTAGATAACGGCTTTCTCTTACTCATTTTGGGGGTGCTCTATGCACAGAATAGCTTTAACACTCGTCCTTGCCCTACTCACCGTCAGCGCCGGTCACTCCGGCGAGTCGGCGGCGGATTGGGCGATCAATGCAACCGCAATCGAGGCCTGCAGCTGTCCTCACTTCTGCATGTGCTATTTCAACTCGCATCCAGCAGCTCATCACGAAAACGGAAAGACGGAACACTTCTGCAAGTTCAACAATGCTTACAAAGTGAACCAGGGACACTATGGCAACGTTGATCTCGCTGGGGCCAAGTTCTGGATCAATGGGGATCTGGGTGGCGACTTCTCACAGGGACAGATGGATTGGGCGCAGGTGACGTTCGATAAAGGGGCAACCGCCGAACAACGCCAGGCGCTCGGGGAAATCATCGGGCATGTGTTTCCGGTGAAGTGGAAATCACTGCAGATCGCCGAAGGCAATATCGATACCTGGACGTTCGACAAAGACCACGCGCACGCCACACTAAACGGCGGCAAGACGGCAGAGATTAAGTTGGCGCGATTTCAGGGAATGACTGACGAGCCAGTCGTGCTTACGAACGTCAAGTATTGGGGTACGCCGCGCAATGACGGTTTTGTTATGATGCCGAACGAAATCGAAACATACAGGGAGGGACCCAAGCCGTATGAGTTCAAGGGAACAAACGGGTTCATGCTCACATTTGACATGACTTCCAAGGATGTACCCGCAGCCAAGGGATCTATTAGTCCAAATCACTTGCATAGGGTGCGTGCGCCGGGAATCTCCCGGCGCTTTTTTCTTCCGAGTGCGACAATTGACACTACCGAAAACCTAGCAAATGAAAACTCTGAATGATAAAGGATGTTCGCGCCAGTCATCAACGTGTCATACTATGGCCCTACGCCAAGGCCCGACACGATGAACAATTTTGAGAGCATGTTTTGACGATTATATTCTTGGCCTTTCTAGCAAGCGTCTACATTCTTGTTTACAGGGGCAGTCGCCCTCCGCAACCCGTCCAAGAACATCCAACCCCACCTAAGCAGGCTGCTGTGGCATCCATCGTCCCCGTTGTTTACGCTTGGCATTTTCTATGGGGCGTTTAATGGGCTTGGTCTGTATTTGCGCGATCACTTCGCAGTACCAAGGCCGCTGTCGATGTGGATCGTTTTGATCGGCGTGATCGCTCCTTGGTGTGTAAGTATCTACTTTGCTTGTAGGGCCGCTCGCGCAGCAAACAAGACATTGAGGGCCATTGGCTCCTGTTGAGCGGCTCATCTATCGCATTACCGCAGTTGATCCTGATGTGGAGATGACCGGCAAGGAGTATGCAACATGTTTTGTGCTCTTCGGCTTTAGCGGAGTTTCCCAGACGGGCAAAAGCCAGCGGCAGCAGCAACCACAAGCGGCCCGCAATGTCGGAGTATTCATCAGCGCGAAATGGAGCTTAACAGCGGTTACAAAACCAATCCCACAGACTTGGAATTCGGAGATCCGCCAAACTACTCTCAGAAATCAAAGGGACCAAGATAGCGGCGCTGCAAAACTGCAGCCAGGTCCACCAGTTTTGCCTCATCGGAGCGGTGGGCAATCTCGGAGAGCCAATCGTACATGGCGGCGCAATTCACCTGCCGGTCGTAGTGAACGGTTGCGAGCATATCGGCGATCCGCTGAAAATTCCTGGCAGAGGCGATCTCGGCCAATCCATAGATCGCATCAAGGCTATCGGATGTGGGCTTTGGCCGATCGATACTCTCAAAAGGCGCCGATTCGCAATTGCCAGGGACGCGAAACAGCTCGTGCACAGGCACTTCGGGGTCGAAGTCGACGACGACATGGATCCTGTTTGCCTCCGAGAAGTTGGCCGCACTGTGCGTGAGGCTGGCATCGACAACCCACGCCTCACCTTCGGACATGTGGAAGACGGAGGCTTCCTCCGCGTGCAGGCATTGCTCATTGGTTTGAAGCGGGATATGCAGACGTGTATGGAGTGGGCGCGCAGGAACCCAATCGCGATGGGGCAAAATGAAGCCCCTGCCCTTGATCGAGAAGATCTGCAGGTGGTTGATGGCCTCCACCCGGAACGTCTCGTGGATGGCGGCCATGAGCATGGGCAAACTGGCTGCCAGCCCGGACTTTGCGGTATCAAGCGGCCCCATTTTGCTGGCCCACACCAGGCATTTGCACCAACTGCCCACCCCGTAGCCGACAGAGGGGTCCATGGGAAAGGATTCGGTAGCTTTGATTTCGGGCGCCAGCCGCTGTGGGTCAATGGACAGACGGCCTACAAGTTGCGTCCCGGAAGTGCAAATAACGCCACCATCGTTCATAGTCACGACCAACCGGGTCCGAGGTACGCGCTCTTCAATTGCTTCGCGCGAGAGAGCAGCGCCGGGTCCGGAGACTGCCCGGCAATTGTGATCAACCAGTCGTACGCTGAAGCGGAGGTTACCTGTCGATCGAAATGCACCAGGCTGAGCAAGTTGAGGGTCGGCGAAAGGTTTTTCTCCGTGACGATGCCAGCGAGCCCGTGAATGGCCTCAAGCTGCCGGGATGTTAGCGGATCACGGTTAACTGTCGTGGGCTGAGGGGCGGCAGAAATACAGGCGCTGTCGCGGAAGAGTTCTGTCAGAGGAATATCTGGAGCAAAATCGAGAATCAGGTGAATCCTCGGGGATTCGTGGAAACACCCTCCACAGTGCGGACGGCTACCGTCGAGGTACCAGACCTCGCCTACTCCCATGTGGTAAACCGAATCGTCCTCGGAGTTTAACGCCTCGCCATTCGTCTGCAATGGTATGTGCAGGCGGGTGAAGGCACGTTCCGATCCCGTCCAATCGCGATGAGGCCGGATGTAACCGCCTCGGGACGCACAAAAAATTCGCACCGAGAGTATCTGCTCGGTGCGAAAGTTGTCGGAAGTGACTTGGTCGAGATAAGGAAATTGCTCGCGCACCTCGTCCTTGATTGGTTCGGCTTTCGGGTGATCACCGGCCCAGAGAGACCGATGAATCCACGGCCCCACAGCATCGTCGCACGAGGAGAGCCGGAGAGACTCCATGATCGGAATCTCCCGGGCCAAGAGGTCGCTGGACAGCGAGATCACGCCCATGCACCTCGCGTTCATCGCGAATCGCCTCGCACACGTATAGGTCTGTCGCGCGTATCCGGAACCAATCGGCAAGAAGGCAAACCACCGCCCCTGCCGACACGCTCATCGCTGCGGCACGAGATGGAATCCTGGGCCGGACAGTTACTCGTCAACTCGAGCGGGCGCGGAACTTCTGGCGCTCTTTTGTCCGTAGTCTTCCGCCACGGTGGCGGTAGGTCCCTCGGTAAGTTCGGCAACGTCACCTACGATTCCCATGGTTGGAGTGTGATAGGACCGATCCTGCGATAGAACATCTTTGGCGGTGGGCTTCATGTTATCTTCCTCCAGAAAAAGTTTGGAAAAACTACAAACCTTACGAGGCGCTCTTCAACGCAAGGCCCTACTCCTCAACCCGAGCCGCTGCACAGGTTTGGGAACTCTTGATTCCGTACTCCTCGGCCACGGCACCGGCTGGTCCGGCGGTTACGTCCGCAACGTCACCTAGGTTCATCATGGTTGGCGAGTGATAGGGCTGATCCTTACACAGAATCCTTTTGGCGTTAAGCTTCATGTTCATCCTCAGAGCTAACCACCCGCACAGCATACAACACCTGGCTGTGGCTGTGTCAACATGAACTTCAAAATCGGGATACTTTCAAAGGCCGCCCTTAAAGGGCCACCTTCAAGTCACTTCCTGGCGCTCAGCACTCGGAGTTATGTGGTCGGGCCGTTGCTCTAAGGCGTGTTTGCCCTCGGAAGCTTCGCCTTCGAGCCGCTGCAGCCATATTTCGAGATCGGCCGAGGCCTGAAAGTACTTAAGCCCGATGCTTTTGCCAAAACGCGCTTGCTGTAAGGCAGCTCTCCATTTCCCGAGATCGGCATACCCTCGGCTTACGATTCGCGGCTGTTCCGTAAGTGCGGCATGCCACTTACGGCTGTTTTCCAATCCGTCAATGGTTGCCTGGTCGCCCCCGCCTTTATCCGGCCGTTGCAGAGTCTTCAGCGGAACAACGCCGCGAAAAGCCTGGCGCTGCAAGGCACGATCCAGATCAGGAGTGACCTTAGCCGACCACGGAATCGCAGTCATGAATTCGACTAATGGCCGATACATGAGTGGATGGCGAAACTCAACATCCCCATGCAGGTCGTAATAGAGGGTGTTGATGATGCTGGCGGAACGCATGATCCGCTGCTGCATATAGGCATCACCCACGAAGGAGGCCGCCGGTAACCACCACTTGAATCCACGCTGATCTAGTTTTTTTCGTCTCCGAAATGACTCGGCCGCCCAGGGGATCGGGATCCGTCGGTACTCGAGTGTCTGGGAACGCAGATGCCGGATAGCGGGGCGCAGAGCATAGGTTAAAAATCCGAAGGTCCAAGATCTTTCACCACGAACGGCGTTTGCCCAGGGCGGAATTTCCTTCCAGAGTTGACCCCACTGGCCCCGCAGGAGCAAATCCGCTAAGAAGAAAGGTTCCTGCAGGTCTCCCAAGAAGACCGAGTCTCCTCCTTCGCCGCTAAGAACAATCTTGACCCCGTTGTCGGTTAGTAGCTTGAGATAAGCTTGCTTCTTCGCCGCACGCACGATCCAATCGTTTGGTTGGGCCTGAAAGTCATCTGGCAATAAGGTGAATGGCCTGGCCGAATCTACGTCTACGGAATGCCAGGCGACTGGAACCTCCCGCAGAACCACCTTGATCCATTCCTGCTCGTCCATCGAGTAGGACTGCGGATATATAAATGACACTGCCTCGATTCCGGCACGACGCTGATTCGCGACACAAAGAACATTGGAGGAATCGAGTCCACCTGAAAGTTCGCACCAGGTCTTCTGTCCGATTGAGGGCAGAGCGGCGGTGACCGCTTCGCCGACTAACTGGCGCAGGTGTTCGGCGTAATCTTGTGGGTTGCTGTATCTGAGGCGAGCGATTTCCGCGAGCGTCCACGCATTATGTTTCTGAACCATTCCCGTTCGATATCTGATGCTTTCGCCGGGGAGCAGCCGTTGAATGTCCCTATAAGGGGTTCGATCGCCGAAGTGCTCCCCCCGGGCAAAGTAGTCGGCGATGAACTCCTCATCGAGTTCCCCAGTTCCTACTTCGAGCACGAGGTCATCTAGGCGAGACGAGAAGGTGATGCCCCCGGGCGTCGCCGAATAAAACAACGGAACCAGCCCTAGTTCGTCATGGAAAAGAGCGAGACTTCGGTCCGCGAGATCGTGAACGGCAAGAGCATACTCACCGAGCACGTGGCGGGACAGATCGTTTCCCCAATGTTCATAGGCGCGGGCGAAGATCCCGGCATCGTCGTCTCCCGCCACTTTGCTTCCCACATCCGCGAATCGCGCAACCAGGTCAGTTCGGTTGGCAATGTAGCCGCTGTTGAGGATTTGCAAAGACGCGACCTTGTGAGCGTTAGGCAAACTACTGAACCGCAAAGGATGAGCGCTGGAACAATAGCCGAGGAATCGCCTCATAATCACATACGAGCCAGAACTGCGTAGGACCGAACATAATCCTGCTGATCGAAAAGGGCTTTGCCTTGAAATTCAACCCAGGCATGCGCTCCAAACGGGTATCGCAACACCCCGATACAATGTTCCACGGGAATGCCGATCAAGATCAGGAACCGATAAAGCGCCAGAGACCTTGGCAGGCAGTCCTTCGGCGCGGTTTTCATCACAAAGAAATTTTCCGCTTTGGAGAACGCCTGTTGCGCACGAACTAGAAGATCGACCGGGAGTTCACGGTCGCAAGCAGGTTTAGGCATCCGAGAATAATTCTTGTACGTCGCGGGGAACCCTCGCACACGCAGTGTGCACGCGGTGGCACCAAGAGCCCACCAAGCCCGCAGAGCGAGAACCGACTTTCGAATAGGACGGTTATAAACATGTTCAATAGGTCGAAGCGGCTCGATTTGAATAAATCCACGCTCGAGGCAGGTCTTGGTAAAGGCGGATATATCCTTCTTCAGCAAAGCAGTTGGCGCATCGAATTGTTCTTGTAAGACGGCAACCCTCTGCTCAGTCGGTACGGTTAGCAGAAGCTTCCACATCGAAGTTGCTATTTGATCGAATACGACATATTCACCACTCAGGAGATCGAGCAGCACCGCTCTGCCATCGACCACCCGCCAGCGCACCTCGCCCGTGGCGTAATAAGCACACGCCTGAGATGCATTTATCGTCGACTGGCTAGCACCACTGATCATACGCAGCAACCTCGCGCGGGCAAGAACTTATTTATGGCGTCGTCAACTTCCAACAACAACGACTCGGCTCGGTCCCGGATGGTCCTGGGAGATGACAGGCCCAGGCCCTCCAGCCTCGGTATGGTATGCCAGTGTACCTCAGGGGACGGAAACCAAACCATCCCTCTCTATCTAGTATTATTTAGTTCTATCTGTATTATTTAGTGTTATTGGCGTCAAACCGGTGTTGGCAGTCACTCCGCCGTTGAAAAGCCTTGCGCCGAGCATCTGTTAAGCAAAACCTGCTGAATGTCGTTAGCACATGTTATGTCCGATCCGGAAGCTATAGTAAACCGTCTTGTCGAAGGCTTAAGCGAGTTCCCGCACGCTGAACGAAAAAGTAAACTCGCCTTCACCGAATTGTCGGTTTGTAATCGCATTGCATTCGCCTGATAGAGTCATTGAAACCGGACTGCGAATGGGTCGGTCCCGAAACAAGGGCTCAAAGCTTGCGGTTGGGATTCGGCAGAACACTTTCTCCGCTTCAGTTTGAGGGCAAAATCTACTCATCGGACTGTTTACGGATGGCCCGTCATCTGACCGAAATGTTTCCGAAGCATCCTCGTCGCCCTTAAAGCTGAAGACGATACGACTGGTCCATATCGAGAGTGGTTACTCAACCCAAGTTGAAAGTCAAGCCCGGATTCGCGAGGCATTCGGTTTGTGATCGCTCGATGTTGCCTCGATGCATCTCCAGAATCGGACAGTTCATTACGGTTACGGCCCAAAGAAAAATCCTTACAAATTGCTCGCACTACGGTTGGCAGAAAGTCCGACGCTCTTTCCAGATTAAGTCCCAATAAGACCAATACCGGTTCCCGCATGGTCGTGACGCTACCGCTCCACCGTTTCCTCGGCCGACCAACACTGTTTCCAAGGTGCTCACAAAGTCAAACCGCTGTGACCGTAATATCTCCCTGTTCGCACAGACTTCAGCCTTCACCTCGTTCGACGCTCCCGAGGTGGGCACCAGGTCGCACAGCAAAGACTCAGCGATTGTGAAAGGAGTTTTAAGAACAACGAGGTGGGCTTGCGATATGCGGACTTCAAGAGAACCTCCTCTTGGCAGTAGCCCGTCCACAACTCGGCGGAATGAAAAAATTTTGAAAAGCGAGCGCCATAACCCGAAATTTCCTTTTTGGTGCCAAGAACAGTACCAAAGTGCACAGTACGCCTGTCGAGCCAAAGAAGATGGAGAGCGAGCACGCGGGCTGTCGATCTATATTGAGTGGCGCTTTGACAAGTGACGACGGCTCCGACAATTTGTCGAAGCTTACCCGCGTTTGGATACATCCGATAGGACGTGTTGGAAGCTGTAGCCGGTTTTCTGACACGGTGGTAACATCCATAATCGTCTTTTAACGAGCCGGAGAGTCTATGGTACTTTTTCCGCAACCGTCTCAGGGGAATGCACGCAACGCTACGAAGCGTTGCTGCGTGCTGCCAATGCCATCGGCCCATGTTGTAATTGTGATACTGCTGCTGACGTGTTTGCCTTGCACGGCCTCGACCAACCTACTACAATTCTCAACACTTTCGGAGGCTCAAGGCAGCGATCGTCAAGTATAACTCACCCCAGGAAGGAGACGACGGCCACACCGGCGACGATTCCGTTCATCAGCCACGAACAACCATGCAGTTGGAGTCGACTGGTGCCACGACACACCAGCCCGCCGGTGAATATCGAAGTTCTCTCATGAACCGGGGATCGCCCAAACCAAATCGAGTTGCGCCTCCAGGGGCGGAGACGTTACGTCTGTATGAGCAACAGGCCGCCGTCATCTCGGCGATTGCAGATCTGAGGGCTCTCAAACCAAATGCTGGCGCCATCGACCGCGCTACTGACATTTCCCCGGAAACCTTTCTTTCGCGGTATTACGCGGCCAACGAGCCCATATTGTTGGAGGGTTTCGTGCGGAATTGGCCAGCAATTAAAAAATGGTCGCCGGGGTATTTTGCCGAACAGTTCGGAGACGTTGAACTCGATGTGTATCGCGATGGCCACCGCCGAAGCATGCGCATTCGCGACTTTGTCGATGTAATGCAGCGTCAGCCGGAGGCTGGTGAACCCTATCTTGTCGCCCAGTATCGACCGCTTCCGCAGTCTGAGTTGGCCGCTCTCTCGCAAGATTTGCGGTTCGATTCTGCCTTCTTCGACGCAGGCGACGATCAGGCGGTTTTCGGCTTATGGATGGGGCCGGCAAATACCTTAACCCCGCTGCACTACGATCAAAAGAACGTGCTTCTCGCGCAGCTCTATGGGCGTAAAAGGGTCAAGCTTATTTCGCCGCTGGCGACTGACCGGCTTTATTGCCGTAAGCGCGGATATAGCGAAGTGGATCCTGACAAGCCTGATTTCAACCGCTTCCCATTGTTCGAGAGAGTTACTGTATCCACTATCGAGCTGGAAGCGGGCGATGCGCTGTTTCTGCCCTTCGGTTGGTGGCATCACGTTCGATCGCTTTCACCCAGCATTTCGCTGTCGCTCAACAACTTCATCTGGCCGAATTCTTTTGCTGCGGAGAAGTTGTGAGATTTGGTTTGAAATCGATTCCCAGCCACTTGGTTCGCCAGGGCGCATTGGCAGAAAAGTCGGAACATACAAGATGCGTTCTACATGCACTTCTGCTGCTGGGTCGATAGAAACCTCCGGCCCGATTAACAGCACGAGAAGGCTTGCCAGCCTGAAGATCTCTTCCGCCATAGATCCGGTCACGTTAGCAATTTTTGCAGTCCGTGCTTGCCATCCCCCACAACAGACAAAATACGGCGTACCCGATCAAAAATCGAACCGCAAACACGACTAAGGACGTGAGGCTCTTGCTCCTCGTACACCGCCAGCGCGGCAATCCGGGACCGTTGGGATCACCCAAGCGCACGAAGTTGGCCCAGTAGCTCATCCATCTGCTCAGCCAAGGCCTTGTCTGCAGGCAGCCTCCGAGGCAAACGTGATCGGCAATCTCTATTGCTTGCTGTGAGGGACGCCCCATATGCTGAGGCACATGGTTGCAACCATGCTTCCGCGAAATGGAGCCAACGTCCGCATCGTGCAGGATTTCCTCGGAGACGCCTCTATTGCTGCTACGCAACGGTACACGCATATCAGCAAGGAGCATCTCATCGGTGTGTTGCGGACATTTCATCCGTCAGCGAGCCTGAAATTGGCTGGCATATTCCGAGGCGACTGATAAGCGCGTTCTCTGCCGGCAGGTTTCCGATTCGGTGAGAGTAGATTCGGTGGCTTTTCCATGCTGGAAGTCCAACCGAAATAGCAATATGGAGGTGATGCTCTTTTCTTCAGGTTTCGACTTGTTTGAGTTATCCAAACCCACACCCCCGCGACGTATATGAGACCGTGGTTCGAGTCAACGCGCCGCCACCATCTCTAGGGTTGCGGCTGGATCGCCCCATCGATGCTGATCTGCGGCGAGTGGCAGTCGGAACTGCCTTTGTCTGCGGTATCTAGTGCCTCCAATATTATTTTCAAGTCGGACCGCGGAGTGCCGGTGCATGTATACGGCCCGAACTTGGTGCATTGACTATTCTTGGCATCTACGGCAAGATGGGCAGCCTCGCAAACACAATAATACGCAGCGGCCACTGAAGCTGGAACGCCGCTAGGGAAAAGGAAATTTAGTTCCTTGAATATTTTGGTGAAGTCCTTTAGCAGGAGGTTACTGTCCTCATCTTGTTTCTTCTCCGACCGACCCGGTACCAGGGCATTTGGTTGCAGGCTGAATCGGGGGAGATTCTCCAACGTCGATATGGTCCTAGCTACGGCCTCGATTTTCTCCGCAGCTGCACGATTGTGGGTTGCCGCTCTCTGTTGTTGGGCTATCGCCGCATCTGTGTTTTTCGCGTTGTAGGGGCCGCATTCGTAGTCATAGCTTCCCGAATTTTGGTTCCCTAGGGCATCCTTCTCACTCGGAAAGAGGGCGTACTCGTTCAGGCCCCAGAGTTTTGCGGACAAGGAGAAAGATAGCCCAGAAAGCGAGTCGCATTCCCTGTCGTCGGTCAAATTAGGCAGGGCCGGGAACCTGCATCCGCCAATCACTCCATATCCTTTGTAATAGTTTCCCGAATTATCGTCGCACCATGGTGCCTCCACCAAGGCGATGCTAATGCCGTAACGGTTGTAGTCGTCCGCATCTCCGAACAAAATCGGACCCGCATTCTGGCCCCCCGTCACGCTCACGGAACTCGAGGAAGTGGCGGTGGCGGGCGTCAGGCCATAGTGCAGCACCGTCCACGTGGCGTACTGGGCCGGTGCTACACTCCCCTCACCTATAGCATTGCCGATTTCTGCTTCGGCTGTGCCTGGGCCGAACTTGCCAGAATACGTGCGCACGTAGTCGGGATCGGGAAGGGAAATAGCGTACCGGGTGATGCTCGTGTCCGTGGGAAAAAGAACCTTCTGGATCGTGCTTGGCGATATCCGACTAGTTGTCTGATAGACGAGTTCATGTTTCCGATGAGGAGCCGGAATTTTTTGATGGGTGTAGCCGCTGAAATCCAAGGCGTAGACATTTTTTTGATAATTGCTAGTGGGGTCGGTTCCATTGGGGAATATGACAAGCTCACCGTCAGGATCCCCAGCTTTATCCATCCAATATTGCATGGAGGCGTTCGTGCCAGACCAGAAGTTGGCAATGTGGGTGACGTCGTAAGGTGCAACCAGGAACAACCGGTCATGGCCCATGGAGTCCGCAGCGACCACAAACTGCCAAGGTCCGCTGACCATGATTTCGAAGTCTTGGGTCTGAGCATGGGAGGGGACAACAGTGAGAACGGCCAAAGAAAAGAGTGCCGCAAGTATTGCTAACGTTTGGTTGGCCACAGGTGAGCGAGTCATCGTTATCATCCTTGAGTGAATTCGATTTAAACCAGACCAAAGGTTGTGAACGCCGCCCAGTAGTACGGGTGAGACATGCCGCTACGTGAGCGCAGGGAAGCTTGGGCCTGCCGAATCGAGTCGGCGACGGAGCGCCCGCCAAGCAGGCTCTGATAAAACAGCTCCATAAACTGTCGGGTGGCGGAAGAGTCCACACTCCAGCGGCTGGCCACGACGTTCGGAACGCCCGCAGCAAGAAAAACGCGGACTAGGCCGTCACCATCGCCACCCTCGCCCGTGGAACCATCTTGCGTTTCGCAGGCGGAGAGCACGGCAAGCCGCAGTCTTGAAATAGGTATCTTCCGCAACTCATCCGCGCTTAGGAAAGAATCCGACAGCAGCAGTCCCGAATGGCTTGCGGAAGTCAACGCATGGCCGGCAAAGTGAAACAGCTGTGCATTCGGCAAGCCAGCGGAGATAGCATTGGCAGTGGCCTGGCTGCCCTGCAAAAGGTGGACGTTGGCAAATCCGCTCGCCACGGCATCGGCTTCGGCAAGAGCATCCGGCAACGGGCTGAGGGGCAAATCCAAGTCTGCCGACGGCGACGGGACTGCCGCAATCATGGCAACGGAAGTCGGCGCGATTGAGGCTACAGCTCGCGGATCTCCCCGATAGTAGATTCCGCGCGAGGCGACAATGGAAAATCGATCCGCTAAATAATGGCCTCGCTCGTCGGCCAGTGCCTCAAAGGGTATTCCAGAGAGCTCGTCATCCGCGTCGATGACCAACAGGCGATCGGAGGAAATTCGCTGCTCGATGGGAGCGAACAGAATTCCATACAGATTTCGTGCGTTCCGCTCCACATCGGACTGCTCCGATGTGAAGTCCGAACACAGGGCGCGGAAGCGTTCCACCTGCGCTTGAATTTCTTTCGGGTTGCCGTGAATCCAATTGGACCAGATGCCGCGGTCGTCATACACCCACACAGCTAATCCTTTCGGAAGAGCAGCATAGGTGACGACCGTTTCCTTCGTAAGGCTTGGTAGGCGCGAAGCGACCTCATGCAATTGGGAAAGCTCTGGTGAACCTGAGGGTACGGAAGCGACGGCACTCAATTCGGCTCCCCTGAATGACTCCCAGAGTTCGAGGGCTCCCTCTGCATCCCCTTGTAGCAGCAGCTGCTGAACAAGATTGCGGTAGGCGGCGGCTGACTGCTCCACCCACTCAATCCTTGACTTGTCATCATGAAGTGAATGCAGACGCCCGTCGGCAAGCGATACGGCCAAGCGGAGAGCCGAATCGGCTTCCTGAGTATGCCCGGCCTGGGTCTCCGCTTCGCCCAGCGTCGAATAGTAAAGAATGCTGAGGTAGTTTGTGGGATGCTGCGTGATCTCCGGCGCCTTCTGCCGCAAGCGGTCAATCGCGAGCTGCGTTTTGCCCTGGTAGATTTCCACACCCGCAATGCGGGTCTCAGCTTCGAGGCGCGCGATCTGGGTGGACTCGATCTGGGGACTCGCCGAGAACAGCCGGGTTGCCTGTGTATATTCCGTTTCGGCCACCTCCATCTCCGCTAGCTCAACGGCTGCATTGGCCATATGCACGTGAGCCATGGCCCGGAGAAGACTGTCGTCGAACGATTCAGTGAGAGCGACGGCATCGCGCAGTATGGCCATCTGCAAATGCGGCTGCCTGGTTGAGGAAGCAAACTCGTAGCGATCGTAATAGAGGTTGTACCCGCGCATTGCCGGATACATGCCAGGCCAGTAACGTAGCAGAGCTTTTTGAGTCCTGGCCCACGCAGCAGGAAGATCACCGACCGTTCCGGCCAGCAGAGAAAGGTGGTCTTGAGTACGGAGATAAATAGTGCCATAGGCTGCATGTTCGGCCTGCTGGGCTGCGCGCAGGAAGAACTTTTGCACGTCTCCCAGGTTTCCGGAAATCCAAGTGCAGTTCCCGTTCTCGATCAGAAATTGCGCTCGCAACCATGAGTAGGAATATCCTTGCAGACGAGATCCCAACCCAGAGGCGGCCTTAAGGCAGCCCGAACCGTCTTGCGCGTCCTGCGACGCAAACATGTATTCCACTCGTGCTCGCAATGCTCCCGCGTCATTCCTTTCGGACGCAAACAGTCGCCCGGCTTCTGCGGCGTGATTCCTTGCTGCGACGTTGTCACCGGTACCGTTGGCCTTCAACGCTGCAGAAAGATGTTCCACGGCCAACGCAAAATTGGCGGCCGAGCCGGATGCCACTAAGTCCGCTAGCCAACGGTCTCCATGCTTCTGGACTGCAATGTCCGTCAGAATGGCGAGAGAGGTCCGGGCATCCGATGACTGATCCGCGGATTTTTGGCCGGCGGTTGGGTACGCGTTGGGCAGCCAGTCTATGACCGCAACGTTCAGATAATCTTCGACCCGCCGATCGATCTTCTCTCGCACTCCCGAATCACCTGCCCCCGCCGTCGCAATCTCCTCCGGCGTCAGCAGCGGCTCGTTCTCGCTTTTTTCGTGCTGCTTGATTTTTTCCTGGAGTGCGGTCAAGCGACTGCGGGCATCGGTCGACCAATCGCCCTGCGGATCGATGCGCAGATAGTGTTGCCAATCGTCGACGGCCTGCGTGTACAGGAACAATCGTTCGCAGGCCAGGGCGCGGTTGAACAGCGCGATCGGATCGTCCGGCGACTTGGCCAGCGCTTTGCCAAACGATTCAATGGCGTTGCCGTAGTCAATAGGCCTGTCGGCAGATTCGGCGCGCACGAAATATGCCGAGCCTAGGTCAGTGAGCAAGCCCGGCGAATCGGGCAGCGTCTCTAGCGCCTTATCCAACGACTTGATCGCCGAGTCGTAATTGCCAGTGAGCAAGTCGGCGCGAGCTCGCGCTTGCAGCCACACTGGGTCATTAGGGTTCTTTCTCAGGTTTTCACCAATCAGATCCTCGGCCTTTAACAAAGATTGCGGCTTGTCGAAATCCGATCGCTCCGTGCCACGCTGCGCTTGCACCGGTGCATATTTTGCACCGGGGATTCTCACTTCCAACGTCCGATGCTCGCTATAGGCCTGCGCGAGTAATTGTTCAGCGGACGAAGGATGCAAAGCCCGCACTCCGAGCCAAGCAACTACGGCAACGGCGACAATCCCCGCAAACGCGTACGCTGGAGCCGGCCAAGCGAAGACCTCCCTCCACCACGAAGACTTTGGTTGCCGGTCTCGCACACTGTCTCGCAGTGTTGCGGCCATGTTCTTCCGCCATCCGGGTCGGGCACTTTGCAGTGAGGCCAGCAGTGCCTCCTCGCTAGGAGTTGCTTCGTCGGCGATGGTCTCTGCGGCGTTCTTTAGCAGAGGTCCGCAGTGCCCGCATTGTGCCGCATGTTTCATCAGTTCTCTTGTCTGCGCCTCGGGGAGCAGCCCAGCCGTCACTTCCAGCCACTCTGCATCTCCCATGCATTCGGGAGTCGGAGGTGATGGCTTAGGCACTCGCATACGTAAAATCTCGCTGTGCACGAACTTGTGCCTCTGCAGCTTTCGGCTACAGGCTTGGCAAGACTCAACGTGCCGCTGGGCCTCTCCCAGAGCTGGCTCCGAGAGTTGCTCCGAACCAAACACACCCGTTCCCTGC
>Ga0209333_1000513_pt1 | contig 21469 bp, 19 predicted proteins | sample BlaSpr_A8_OM2_O3_FD_187982 | JGI IMG/M metagenome (GOLD analysis project Ga0209333, IMG submission 187982) | Forest soil microbial communities from Thunder Bay, Ontario, Canada - Black Spruce, Ontario site 2_A8_OM2_O3 (SPAdes) (version 2) | ecosystem: Environmental > Terrestrial > Soil > Boreal... | reverse complement strand
CGTCAGATCGTAAGGAGAACTGATCAATGCAGGAATTAGCAGTAGCGTGGCAGGCGCTCAAGTTCGGCGGCGCGATGGTCTATCCGCTGCTGGCGCTGGGCGTGCTGGCAATCGCGATTATCATCGACCGGGGCGTGCTTTATTCGCGATGCCTGCGGTTGCCGGGCGCTGTCGCCGACCTGGTCGAGACCTTCGGCTTTTCGTGGACCGAACTCGAGAAGCAGTTGAAGCTGGTGGGCCCCCGCAACGCATACGGCAGGTTCCTGCAAGTGATCGCAGATAATCGCAACCAGCCCGCGTGGTGGGTCGAATCGAGGGCCGGCGACGAAGCGCGCCGGATCGAAAAGACGCTCGCCCGCGGGCTGTGGGTGCTCGAGACGGTCGTGACCGCCGCGCCGCTGCTCGGGCTGCTCGGCACTATCACGGGCATGATGCAGTCGTTCAACGTGATCGGCGCCTCGACCCTGGTCGCGCCGACGCAGGTGACGGCGGGCGTGGCGCAGGCGCTGATTGCGACCGCGCTCGGCCTGCTGATCGCGGTGCTCTCGCTGTTCGCGTTCAACCTGTTTTCGCGGGTGCAATCGCAGGCGCTCGACACGATGGAGCGGCTCGGCTCGCGCCTGGTCGATCATATTCGGCTCGACCAGGAGGGCGGCGAGGCTGCGCCGATTGCGCGGCCGGCGGCAGCCGCGCGATGAGCACGCGCATCGGAAAGATACGATGAAAATCCAGCGCGCGCGCCATTTTCGTCACGGCCGCATCGAGATCATCCCGATGATCGACGTGATGTTCTTTCTGCTGGTGACGTTTATGCTGGCGTCGCTCTCGATGCAGAGTCTCAACTCGATCGCGGTCAATCTGCCCAAGGGCAACGCCGAATCGATGGAGCATCAGGAGCCGATCACGCTGACCGTCACCCACGACAGCAAAATCTTCATCGACAAGACACCGACCACGCTCGATCAGCTGGCGTTCGTGCTCAAGCCGATGCTCAAGACTAATGACCTCGGCCTGGTGGTGAACGCGGACACCGATGCGCCCGAGGGCATGGTGGTCGAAGCGATGATCGAGGCTCGGCGCGCGGGCGTCGAGAAATTTCTGATTGCCGTGAAGCATTAGCTGTGGCCAATGCGGCTCAAATAGCGATGCGGCCGCCGGAGCTGGACGAGCCGGCGCGGCGCCTGTTGTGGATCATCCCGCTGTCGATCGTCCTTTGGGCGGCTCTGCTGAGCGTGTTTTCTCTCATCCTGACGCGCACCACCGTGCAGCAGGAGGAGCCGACGCCGATCGAGGCGCAACTGATCGACATACCGAAGGCAGTCGGCGGGCTCCAGGGCAACGGTGGCGCGCCCCATCCCGCGGCGCCGGCGATTCCAAAGCCCAAGCCGATCGTAAAACCGCATCCTGCGGTTCACGTGAAGAAGGTCGCGCCGCTGCCGCCGGTTATTCGATCGCCCTATGGCACCGAGAAAACCACCGAGGCCCCGAGCGTCGAGGAGAAACCGGGCACAGGCGCGGGCACCGCGACGGACAGCGGCGAGAGCGGCGGTTCGGGATCCGGAACGGGTGAGGGCGGTGGCGGCGGAATCGGCAGTGATACGGTGGGCGCGCGGGCGATTTACGCGCCGACCCCGGTGATACCCGACGAACTGCGTGAGGAGGCGATCCAGACCGAAGCGGTCGCGCGATTCAACGTGTCGTTCGACGGTATCAGCGAGGTCACGCTGGAGAAGCCAACTTCGAGTCCGCGCCTGAACGAGGTGCTGCTCGAGACGCTTAAGCAGTGGAAGTTTTTCCCGGCAATAAAGAACGGCATCGCAATCCCATCGTCATTTGAAGTTAGAATCCCGATTTCAGTTCAGTAGTGTGTTTGGCCCTCCCGGCATTGCGAACGATGCACACAACCTAACTGCCTAACCCCTTCCCGAGCGGGAAGGGGAACCGGACGCGGAAGGATTGGACTGTACTGAAGGTCTGGAAAAACACAGACTCCCTGAGTTGCGGCAGAAAATTAAGCGGCGCTGCAGAGGCGTTCGATCACCTTGGTGATCATTGCGGGGCCGCGTTCGAAGGCTTCGCGGCGGATGTGCTCGTTGGGCTGATGCGCCTGCTCTAGATCGCCCGGGCCGCAGATGAGCGACGTGATGCCCGAGCCCGTGAACCATCCGCCGTCGGTCGCATAGAGCGCGCCAGTTGACGTATTCGCGCCGGTGACGGCGAACAGCGCGGCTTCCAGAGCCGTCCCGCGCGGCGAGTCGAGCGGCGGCACCACGTTCATGACTGCGAGCTCGATTTTCGCGCGATGCTCGCGGCCGGCGTAGTCGTGGCCGTCGAGCGCGGCTACTCGGCGTTCGATCTCATGGTAAACGTCCAGCGGATCGGCGTCGGGTAACGATCGATAGCTGACGCGCAGCTTGCATTCCTCGGTGATCATGTTGAGCGCGATTCCACCGTGCACGGTTCCGAAGTTCAGCACATCGCACGGTGCGTCGGGGAAAATATCCAGATATTTGGCAGGGCGGCGCGCGGCAAGCTCCTGCTGATAGCGGCCGATCGTGTCGATGACGCGCGCCATCACGGCGATCGCGTTGACGCCGCGGGCCGGTGCGCCGCTATGGCCGCCGATGCCGCGGACGGTTACGCCGAACGACACGATGCTCTTGTGCGCGTGCGACACGTTCCACGAGGTCGGCTCGCCGATCCACGCCAGCCGCGGGACTGGCGTTTCGCTCAGGATTTGTTTGAGCGCGGGCGCGACGCTGTGAGCGCCGAGGCAACCGACTTCCTCGCTCGCGGTGAAGACGAATACCAGCGGGCGCGTGAGCCGGGACGAATCGAGCGTGCGCGCCGCGTCGAGGCATTGCGCGATGAAGCCCTTCATGTCGGTGGTGCCGCGGCCGTAAATTCTCTCGCCCGCGAGTTCGAGCTTGAGCGGATCGCGCTCCCATCCGGGCTGCCCGTCGAAGGGCACGACGTCGACGTGTCCGGAGATTATCAAGCCTTCGGCGCGCCTTGGCCCGACCCATGCGACCAGATTGGCTTGCGCGACGCCGAACAGATCGATCGGCTGAATTGCGGTTTTGAATCCGCGGGGTGAAAGCTCCGCCGCGATGTATTCCATCGCGTCGCGATCGCTCTTGGCGCTGACCGTGTCGAACGCGACGAGCCTGTTTGCGACCTCATACAAGTAGTCGTTCATAGTGCCACCGGAACGTGGATGCGGTCAGGAGAATCGCACAATCGACGTGTCGAGAACAAATCGACAACTTATAACATCGCGGAAATACTCAGGTATTGCGCGATGCAGTCTGCGGGTAGGCAGCAGGCCGCGCGGGTGGCTAGAATGCTTTGGTCGGGAGGAGGGGCTGGATGGAGTTTGAAGAGCAGATGGGTAATCAATCGGATATTCATGGAATAGTTGCGCCGGCGACGACGGTCGTCGTCGATGCGCCGGCGCCTCAAAATGGAACGACGGTCGATTCGCCAGCGACGGTGCTGAGCGATGGATCGGTCACCGCGGTCGAGAAGGCGCCGCCGCCGCATATCGACAAGGACCTCACCTCGCCAGACCTGTTCCTAAATCGCGAGCTGACGTGGCTCGCGTTCAATCGGCGCGTGCTGCACGAGGCCGAAGACGAACGCAATCCGCTGCTCGAGCGAATCAAGTTCCTGTCAATAACCGCGTCCAATCTCGACGAGTTTTTCATGAAGCGCATCGGCGGCCTGAAGCAGCAGGTCGTCGCCGGGATGCATGAGCTGACGGTCGATGGGCGCACGCCGCAGCAGCAAATCAACGAGTGCTACCTGGTGGTGCGCGAGCTCGAGCAGCGGCAGCGCGAGATTGGTCCGCAGATTCTCCGCCAGCTCGAGAACCACGGCATCCGCGTCCGGCTCTACGCCAGCCTGAGCGACGACGAGTGCAAGTCGGTCCGCGAGTATTACTACAAGAACATTTTCCCGCTGGTGACGCCGCAGGCGATGGACCCGGCGCATCCATTCCCGTTCGTGTCGAACCTGTCGCTCAATTTGCTCGTCACCGCACGCTACCAGAACGACTCGGACCCGCTAATGGCGCGGGTGAAGGTGCCAATCGGTTTCGGCATCCCGCGCTTTATCCGGGTCGGCAAGCAAAACGATTATGTGCGGCTCGAGGACGTCGTCGCGAACAATCTCGATCTGCTGTTTCCCTCGATGCTGATCGATTCGTACGAGCTTTTCCGCGTCACGCGCAACGCCAACACCGAGCGCGACGAGGACGAGGCCGACGACTTGCTGGCGTTAATCGAATCCGAGCTGCGCGACCGCCGTTTTGCGCCAATCGTGCGGCTGGAAGTGCTGACCGGGATGAATCCGGTTCATCGCGGGATGCTGGCCGCCGAACTCGGGCTGGACGAACGCGCCGACGTGTTCGAGGTCGACGGCATGCTCTCGATGCGCGACCTCGCCGAGCTGGCGGCAATCGACGAGCCCGCGCTGCACGATCCGCCGCATCATCCGGTGGATCATCCGCGGCTGACGGTCGGGCGCAGCATCTTCCACGTCATTCGCGACGCCGGATCGTTCCTGCTGCTGCATCCGTACGAGTCGTTCTCGACCTCGGTCGAGCGGTTTCTGCGCGAAGCGGCGGACGACCCGAAAGTCCGCGCGATCAAGATGACGCTGTATCGGACCTCGCCTGATTCGAAAATCATCGGCTACCTGTGCGACGCGGCGCGCAACGGCAAGCAGGTCGCAGTGGTGGTCGAGCTGAAGGCGCGCTTCGACGAAGCGGCGAATATCCAGTTCGCGACCCGGCTCGAAGAATTTGGAATTCACGTGACGTACGGCGTGGTGGGCCTGAAGACTCACAGCAAGGTGATTCTGGTGATTCGGCAGGACTACAATGGACTGCGCCGTTACGCGCATATCGGCACCGGCAACTACCATCCGGTGACGGCGAGATTTTATGCCGACTACGGGTTGCTGACGTGCGACGGCACTATCGGCGAAGACCTGACCGAGCTCTTCAACTACCTGACGACCGGCTATATGCCGAATCGTCCGTATCGCAAGATTCTGCCGGCGCCGACCGTGCTGAAGCGCGCACTGCTGGCGCGCATCGAGCGCGAAATCAAGGTCAGCTCAGCCGCATCGCCGGGGCTGATTCAGTTCAAGATGAATGCGCTCGAGGACGTAGATATCACGCGGGCGCTGTATCGCGCGTCGCAAGCGGGCGTGAAGGTCGAGCTGATCGTGCGCGACACGTGCAGGCTGCGTCCGGGAATACAGGGTCTGTCGGAAAACGTGCGCGTCGTTAGCATCGTGGGCAGATTCCTCGAGCACGGGCGCATCTACTATTTTCGCAACGGCGGAGCGGAAGAATATTTCATCGGCTCCGCCGACTGCATGAAGCGCAATCTTGAAAGCCGCGTCGAGGTGGTCGCGCCGGTCGAGGATCCTCAGCTGCGCAAGGAATTGCGCACCGTGATGGACATCCAGCTGCGTCCTAATCGATGCCAATGGGAAATGCTGCCCGACAGCACTTACCTCAAGACTGCAGCCGCCGACGCCGCGCCGGCCTGCCAGCAGGCGATGATCGATTTCGCGGAGAGGCGGCAGACGGAAGCGACCAACGGCAAGAAGCGCCGCTCCAAAGGCTTCGCGCGCCGCGCAGTACGAGAAAGAAACGACGAGTAACGCGATAGAGAACGATTCGCCCCGGGCCGGTTTTGGCTGAGAACTCGGAAAATCGTCTGGCTGGAAAACGGGTCACCGTCACAGGCGGCGCCGGATTCCTGGGCGGCCCGGTGGTCGCGGAATTGCGGCGAGCGGGATGCGACGAGGTGTTCGTGCCGCGGTCGCGCGACTACGACCTCAGGCGCGCGGATGCGGTAGCGCGGATGTATGCCGACGCGCGCCCCGAGATTGTGATTCATCTCGCAGCTTCGGTAGGGGGCATCGGCGCCAATCGCGAAAATCCGGGACGATTCTTTTACGACAATCTCACGATGGGCGTCGAGCTGATGGAGCAGGCGCGGCTGGCGGGTGTCTCAAAGTTCGTCGCGGTTGGCACGGTCTGCGCCTATCCCAAATTTACCCCGGTGCCGTTCAGGGAAGATGACCTGTGGAACGGCTATCCGGAGGAGACTAACGCTCCTTATGGATTGGCGAAGAAAATGCTGCTGGTTCAGGCGCAGGCGTATCGCGAACAATACGGCTTCAACGCGATCTATCTTCTGCCGGTGAACCTGTACGGGCCGCGCGATTCGTTCGATCCGGCAAAGTCACATGTGATTCCGGCGTTGATCAAGAAATTTCTCGACGCGATAGCGACTGGTGCGCCGCGCATCGAAGTGTGGGGCACGGGCGCCGCCAGCCGCGAGTTCCTGTTCGTCGAGGATTGCGCGCGAGCAGTCCTGCTCGCGACTCAAAGATACGACAAGCCGGAACCTGTGAACCTCGGCGCCGGAATCGAGATCAGGATTCGCGATCTCGCAACGCAAATCGCGCGCCTGACGGGTTTCAAGGGCGAGATCGCGTGGGACAGTGATCAGCCCGACGGGCAACCGCGGCGACGACTCGATGTATCCCGAGCGGAACGAGAATTCGGCTTCCGCGCATCCACTGACTTCGAGTCCGGACTGCGACGAACGATCGACTGGTTCCTCGAATCCAGGACTACAGCCACCTCGTAGAGGTCAGCCTGTCTATTCGCCGGGACGCGGCGGAATCGCGTTGTAGTTACCGGGATTCGCCGCCATCGCCTGGCGAATTTCCGGATGCGCGGAAAAGAATGCACCGAGCTGCGGATGCTTCTTTGCGTACGAGTCGTCATTGATCAGCGCGGGATTGTGCGCCAGTTCACTCGCGACCTTCGGATGCCTGCCGGCGAACTCGTTCCAGGTCTGGAGCTTGTGCGTGTCGATGTCGCGGTTGTCGGCGGCTTTAAATACCGTGGTGGTGTTTCCGTTGACGACAGTGCCCATCGTCTGTCCTTCCTGTGCGATCGCGGGAGCTGCGAAAGCGACCGGAAGCGCGATGGCGATCAGTAGGGTTGATATACGGTTCATGCTCTTACCTCTTTACGGCCGGGTGAGTGCTGGCGAAGGCCAGCCCAGCAGGGTCGGTACAATCAGTTTAGGGCGCCTCGCCCGAAATGCACAAATTTCTGGCGTGCTGTCGGGAACACGAACCCTTGATTGACTGATGACGCTAGCTTCGCCAGCGCGGTTCGCTATTCGCCTGGACGCGGTGGAATCGCGTTGTAGTTTCCGGGATTCTCCGCCATCGCTTCGCGAATATCCGGATGCGCCGAGAAGAACTGTGCGAGTTCCGGATGCTTCTGCGTGTAGCTGTCGCTGTTTATCAGCGATGGCTTGTAGGCGAGTTCATGCGCGATGTCCGGGTGTTGGCTCGCGAAGTCGCTCCAGGTCTGAAGCTTTTGCAGATCGATATCGCTGGAGTCGGCGGCCAGGAACTCGATCGTGGTGTTTCCGTCGACGACGGTGCCCAGAGTCCTCCCTTGCTGCGCCATCGATGGAGCAGCGAAAGCGAGTGGAACCGCGGCTGCGATCAAAAGGGTTGATATACGTTTCATGAGTTCACCTCTCGCGGGCTGCCAAAATAATTGGCAAACCTCAACACTTACGAAACAGCAACTCTCATACCGAAATTTTTTCAGGCGAACTTTGCCGCGAAGGTCGAAGTGAGAATGTATTACTTACGTAGTATTCGGTTTGGTCGCATTCGATTTCGTCTGAACTTCGCCTACTGACGCGCGCGCGCGCTTCGAATAGTTCAGCTTGGGTGGGGCAGCGGCACCGCCCGACATGATGAACGTCATCGCTTCGTTGATTGTCCAATCGAGCATGACGAGGCGGCTGGTGGGAACCAGTTCCATGTAGCCGGAGGTCGGGTTCGGAGTGGTGGGGACGTAGACGGCGGCGATCTCTTCGCCAGTGTCGGCGTCGTTGAAAATCCTGGTCACGAGGCCGACGGTTTTCATATCGGGCGAGGGGAATTCGATCAAAACGACGCGCTGGGAATTGCCGGGCCGTGTCTGAAAGCTGGTGACGAGTTGGCGCGCGGCGCCATAGATGGATTGCACGACCGGAATTCGCGCCATCAGGTAGTCAAACGCGGCGAGCAGCCTACGGCCCGCGACCGCGGTCGCAATCTCGCCCAGGACGTACAGGGCGGCCAGCACGATCGCGATCGAGATGGTCCCTTGAAACCAGGGCGCAGAAAATCCCTCGGCCAGCGTCGGCGAATGAATCCGCAGCCACGATACGTATGCGCTGACGAACGGACTGCCGAGTGCAACCAGCAGCCCGACCAGAAAGCTGATGACCCACACGGTGACAAGGATGGGAATGGCCGTCAGAATTCCCGCCACGAGGTTGCGACGGATCTTTGCGAGCATCGCTCCGTTCATCCTCCTGCGTGAGCGGGTTGAGTCGCGCGGCGGCGCAGCGCGATCGCGGCGAACACGGTGGCCGCGATCGCGAGGATCGCGATCGCCACCATCATCCAGATGTAGGCTTCGACCTCGGTGCCAACGATCGCTGCCAACGCGAGCACGACGCTGACCCAGTAAAAGCTGGGCTCAATGTACACGCCTGCCATGAAGCAGGTCACCGCGAGAATCAACAATGTCATCAGCGCAACCGCGTCAGCGTCCATTTGCCCTCGCGCAAGCTGCAGGAAAACAATCCGCACAGCAATGATCGGTCCGAGCCAGTGCAGCACCTGCTGCAAAATTCGCTTCCACGCCTGTCCCGGTTCGAGGCTCGGCCCGAGTAGTTCCTGACCGATGCTCACGATGCCGAAGACTGGAAACATCGCGCTCCAGTAAAAGCGCGCCCACAGGTGATTCACGTTGGTCAGGAACAGGCCGACCATCACGAGTACGCACATTCCGCCGACGATCAGCAGCCGTCGTAACAGGTGCGCCTGGATCCTGCTGGTCCACGACGCCGGCGCGGGGGGCGTGGCAGGGGCGCCTTGCGCGACCGGCGGTTCAGTTTCGCTCACACTCATGCACCGATGATTTAATATCGATCGCTTAGGCGCAAGCTGCGGCGCGACTCCACGTCACCAGGTGTCGACGTTAGGCCGCTTCTTGCCGGTACGCGACAGCTTCGGCGGCGTCGATCGCAGACCCGCGACGATCCATTTGCGGGAGTCGAGCGGGTCGATGACGTCGTCGATCTCGAAGTGGGACGCGGTGTTGACGGCCTTGCCGTGGCGATACATCCGATCGACCATCTCGTCGAACAATTCCTTGCGCTTCCCGGGATCCTCGACCGCGGCCAGCTCGTTGCGATAGCCGAGCTTCACGGCACCTTCGAGTCCCATGCCGCCGAACTCGCCGGTCGGCCATGCGACGGTGAAAATCGGCGCCTTGAAACTGCCGCCCGCCATCGCCTGCGCGCCCAGGCCGTAACCCTTGCGCAGTATGATCGTAAAAACCGGCACGCTGACATTTGCGCCCGTCACGAACATCCGCGACGCGTGCCGCACCAGCGCCGTCTTCTCGACTTCGGGACCGACCATGATGCCGGGAGTGTCGCACAGGAACAGCAGCGGGATGTCGAAGGCGTCGCACAGCTGCATGAAGCGCGCGGCCTTGTCGGCGCCGTTGCTGTCGATCGCGCCCGCGAGATGGACCGGGTTGTTGGCGATGAGCCCGACCGGACGTCCTTCGATCCTAATCAACGCTGTCACCATTCCGGGACCGAAATGGCGGCGCACTTCGAGCACCGATCCGCTATCGGCGAGCGTCTCGATGACCGCGCGGACATCGTAGATGCGTAGTCGATTCTCGGGGATGATCGTGCGCAACAAGCGCTGATCGGCGCATAGCCAGTCGCGAACTTCGCCCTGAAAGTAGGATAGATACTTCTTTGCTGCTTGTACTGCTTCGGCTTCGTCGGCGACGGGAATGTCTACTACGCCATTAGCCACTTGCACCTCCATCGGGCCTACTTCTTCGGGGCGGAATATACCTAGTCCGCCGCCTTCGATCATGGCGGGACCACCCATTCCGATGTTCGATCCTTTGGTGGCGATTACTACATCGCAACATCCTAGTAATGCAGCATTGCCGGCGAAGCACCTACCCGAGTTGATACCCACTAGCGGTACCAAGCCGCTCAATTTTCCCCAGTAGTTGAACGCCATGCAGTCGAGGCCCGCGACTCCCAGGCCGTCGGTGTCGCCAGGGCGTCCGCCGCCGCCTTCGGTGAAGAACACCACCGGTAGACGTGACTTCTGCGCGATTTCGAACATCCGGTCTTTCTTGCGATGGTTCTGTTGGCCCTGCGTGCCGGCGAGCACCGTGTAATCGTACGACATGAGGATGCACTGCGCCCTGGATTCCTCGAACAGGTCGCCGTTGACGCGTCCGATCCCCGCGACCATTCCGTCGGCCGGCGTGTTCTTGACCAGGTCTTCGATCGTGCGCCGTCGCCGCTGCGCCGCGATCACCAGCGGACCGTACTCGACGAACGTGCCAGGGTCGCACAGGTCGTCGATATTTTCGCGAGTGGTGCGCTGTCCGGTCTTGCGCCGGCGCGCGACTGCCTCGGGCCGTGCCGGGTCGAGTCCGAGCGCATGACGCTCGACCACTTCCGCAAGGTCGGGCCGCACACGATCGAGGTCCACGTCGCCGGCCTCGGCGCTATGCGTCGTCTCGACATCGGCCTCCTCGATGAAGGCCAGCGGATGCCCTTCGAAGATTGCGTCGCCCTTGGCAACCGTGATGCGCCGCACGATTCCGCTCTTGTCGGCCGCGATGACGTGCTCCATTTTCATCGCTTCCATGACGAACAGTTGCTGGCCGCGATGCACGCGGTCGCCTTCGCTCACGTCGACGGAAACGATCGTGCCTTGCATCGGCGCCTCGATCGCAACTGTGTTCTCGGGTGCGGTGATGTCGTGCGCCCGGGGAGTCACAACTGTCGCGGTCGCCGCAATCGGCGATGGCGCGTTGGTCCCGGATTTCCCGTGATGGAGCACGGCCAGCGGATCGCTCGCGTCGATCTTTGCTCCTGCGCGCCGTCCGCCGACACTCTCAACGACGGCTCTGGGAGCTGCCGCTGGACGATCGAAGAACAGTCGCCGATGTTCGGTATTTTCTCCGACCAGCGCAGCGATATGGTCCTCGACGAAGCGCGTGTAGATGCGGTTCGCGATGAAATCAGGATGCCGCAGCAGGCTCTGCAGGAAACCAATATTGGTCGGCACGCCCTCGATTCTGAATTCACATAGCGCGCGGTAGGTCTTCGTCACCACCTCGGCGAAATCCGCCGAGTGCGAATGAGTAATGAGCTTGGCGAGCAGTGAGTCGAAGTTCGGGCTGGTCGTGTATCCATTGTAAGCGAACGAATCGATCCGCACGCGCGGTCCGGACGGCGCTTCGAACGCCGTGATCGTCCCGCCGCCCGGCTTCGCGCTGCCGTCGGCGCGCATCGATTCCATGTTGATTCGCACCTGCATCGCGAACCCGCGCGGCGTGGGAATGTCCGCCTGGCGCATCCCTAGTTCCGCGAGCGAGCTGCCCGACGCGAGTTGAATCTGCAGCTTGACGAGATCGATGCCCGTCACTTCTTCGGTGACAGTGTGCTCGACCTGGAGGCGCGGGTTGGCCTCGATGAACGCGAAGCCGGCCTCATCGGCGGCGGACGCATCCGCGTTGACGAGAAACTCGAAGGTGCCGAGGTTGTCGTAGCGCGCTTCCTTCGCCATCCGCACCGCGGCGCCCGTGAGGCGATCGCGAATCGCCGGTGCCAGTCCCGGACTCGGCGCTACTTCGACGATCTTCTGATTGCGGCGCTGGATGCTGCATTCGCGCTCCCACAGGTGGCTGACGTCGCCCGACTTGTCGCCGACTATCTGCACTTCGATGTGACGCGCGCGCGGCATCAACTGCTCGACGTACACGTCGCCGTTGCCGAACGACGCGCGCGCCTCCGACTGGCAGCGCTTGTATGCCTCGTCGATTTCGTCAACGCGCGAAATGGCGCGCATCCCGCGGCCGCCGCCGCCGGCGACTGCCTTGATCATCATTGAGGCGCCGTCGCCCAGCGATGAAAAAAAGTCGCGCGCTTCTTCGAGACTGGTCGGTCCCGCGGTCCCGCGCAGAATAGGCACGCCGCATCGACCGGCCAGCCCTCGCGCCTGAACCTTATCGCCGAAGAGTTCGAGTATCGCGGCGCGCGGTCCGACGAACGTGATGTTCTCGGCGGCGCATCGGCGCGCGAAGGCGGCATTCTCGCTGAGAAAGCCGTAGCCGGGATGAATTGCGTCGCAACCGGCCTGTTTGGCGAGTGCGATGATTTGTTCTCCGTCGAGATACGCGGCCGCGCCCACGCCGTTGAGCCGGCGCGCCTCGTCGGCCTTGCGGGTGTGGAGCGAGTTGGAATCGTCGTCCGGGAAAACGGCGACGGTGCGGATTCCCATCTCGGCGGCCGCGCGCACGATTCGAATCGCGATCTCACCGCGGTTGGCGATCAGAAGACTGCTCGGAGTCATATTTCTCTCGTCTCTTCTTCCAGCGCGCTGAAGCCCGCGCCTGAACTTGTATCTAAAGCATGATGGGCCCGCCGCTTGAAAGCGCCGCGTGGGCTCCGGCAGAAACCTCGTTGAGCGCGTGCCGAAGCACAGCTATAGTTTTAGGCGACTGAGCGCATGCGATTCCGCATCAAACACATCACTCGATACGTTTACGAACAGCCGGCTTCCCATTCGCACAACGACGTGCGGCTCACGCCGATCGACGCGCCTGATCAAAGGCGGGTCGCCTTCAGGATCGATGTAACGCCGGCGGCCGAGATTTGCGAGTATCACGACGCCTTCGGCAACCTCACACATTCGATCGACATCCAGCCGCCGCACACCGAGCTGATAATCTGCTCGTCCTCGGTAGTAGATCGGCTCTTGCTGCCTGCTCAGCAGTCGACGCGAATCACGTTTACCGATTATCTCGTAGGCGATTCGGACAGGACTAAGGAATACGGGGAATTTCTGAATTCAAGCCGCTATGTTCCATTCAGCGATCGGTTGCGAAGATTCTTCTGGTCGGTGCGGCCGCAGCTATCCGAAGACATCACGGCGTACACCGAGCGCATGATTCAATACGTGCGCAATCAGTTTGGCTATGACAGCGGCACCACCCACGTACACTCGACCGTCGACGACATACTCACTGCCGGTGGCGGAGTGTGCCAGGACTTCGCGCACCTCAGCATAGGTCTGCTCCGGCTCGCCGGAATTCCTGCGCGTTACGTTTCCGGCTACCTGGCACCCGATCCGTACCGGAAGGCCGGTTCGCCGCCTCCTGAACTGGCCAGCCACGCCTGGATCGAGGCGCTTTTGCCCGGTACCGGATGGACCGGATTCGATCCGACTCATCGCAGTCGCACCATGATTCGCCACATAAGACTCGCGGTCGGCCGGGACTACAACGACTTACCTCCGGTGTCGGGTGTCTATAAAAGCGGCGGCGGTGGCCGGCAGATGGCCTATGAACTGGAAGTGAGTCTCGCGGGCCAAGACAGCGTCGACGAGTGGATAAGTCCGATTAGGATTTGATTTCTTCGGTACCGTCCAGGCGCTTCGATAGATCTATTGGATCACCTAGTCCCACCTGATCAGGATCGACCTGATAGGCCCACACTTCGAACTTAGTCATTCTGGCGGGTCCATATACCGTTGCAAAGGCGCATTCGACTGCGTCGAGACCTTGCGCAATCTTTATGCGGCCAATCCTGGGTTCGTTGTAGCGGGCATCGAAAACATGCCATTGGCCACCAAGGTAGACCTCGCTATAGGCGTGAAAATCCATCGGCGATCCAGGATCCACGTGTCCTATGTCGGGCAGATGACCGGTGACATAGCGCGCCGGTATGTTGAGCGCACGGCACAGCGCGATCGTACAATGAGCGAAGTCGCGGCATACACCGTAGCCTCGGTCGATGATCTGCGCGGCGGAAATGTCCGGCCTTCCCGAAGCGAAGCGATACTCGATGTTGTTATGAACCCAGTCCGAGATAGCCTGCACCTGGTCGCCCGCATCATATATGTAGCCGAACTTCTCGCGCGCAAAGGCGAACAGCTTGTCCGAATCGCAATATCGGCTGGGCAACAGGTATCGCAGAAGCGATGGCTCGAGGGTGGCGACGGACGGCGCGTTTCCGAATTGATCGGACTTGTCCGATGCGGTGGACACCTCGACTAGCGCGTCGTGCTGAATCTTGTTGAGTCCGGTTCCAAGGAGCACCCGGTAAGCGATGTTGCCGTCGCGGTCGGCGAATGATTCGAATTTCGTCGCGATTCCGAAATCGAGTTTTTCCTCACGTATCGGACGCTCGGGATCGAATTTCGGATTTACCAACAGTATGACAGTCGCCGACGTTTCGCATTCGAAATGGATATTGCAACCGACGCGAACCGTTAGCATCTTATTCGCCGTTGCGAACTCGCGCGAAGAAATCAGCGAAGAGTGGAAGATAGAGCGGGTCGCGTTCCGGATGATACTGCACGCCGATTGCGTAGGGATGCGATTGCAGTCGTGCCTGCTCGACTATTCCGTCACCCGCTGACCACGCCTCGACTTCGATTCCATCGGCCAAGTTCTCGAGCGCCTGGTGATGAGAGCTGTTCACCGCCTCGAATCGATGAATAGCCTTTGAGCTGTGCCTGAGGGGCTGGACGTTCTCTCTCTCATAGTTGTCGTGGCCGGGAATATCTACGTGCAAGGTCCCGCCCAGCGCGACGTTCAGCACCTGCAAGCCCCGGCAGATAGCAAGTACTGGCTTTCCTGAAAAGAGCAGATCGCGAGTAGCTTTGAACTCCCACGCATCACGCGCGCAGTCGGTATCGACTATCAACGACGGCTGCGCGATCTCCTGTCGCAGAAAACTGATCGAAATGTCGCCGCCGCCGGTCAACATCAGCGCATCCATCTGGCCGAGATCGACCGGATGCAATCGGGCGTTGTGCACCGTCACGTGCGGATAACGGCTGAAAATAACTGCGAACCAATGCTCGTCGCATTGGCGAATCCACGTCGCGATACTGGGCATCTTAATCCGTCTGAAGAAAATCGGTCACACGCCAAGCTCTTCCTTGAGACTACGGATGCTTCGCGATTGTCGCAAATTCACCGCGACCCGCTCTTGCGACGAATCCGCGCGCAACCTATGTACTGTGTGTTCGCGAGAGGGCGAGCGTGCATGAAGAATCACAAATTCGCGTTGGCGATACTGAGCGCAGCGCTGTGCTGCAGCGTTGCGGCCAAAGCCGCCAATTCTCCCGCGCCGACTCCCGCTACCAACGCGGCGGCTCCCGCGAGCCCGGCGGCTCCAGGATTCGATGATCTCGGTACTCTGGTCGCATCCGGTACGCTGGCCGACTTGCGCTGGCCCAACTTCACCGACTATCGCGACAGTGTAAAAAAATTCTACGACGCGGGCGGCAATTCGCTGGCATGGATCCAGAACGGTAAGGCCAGTCCGCAGGCCGTCTCGATGATTCTGCTGTTTCAGCAGGCCGCGCTGAAAGGCCTCAATCCCGAAGACTACGACGCCTCGCGCTGGGACGCGCGACTCGCCAAGCTCCAGCCGACGGCGCCCAAGGCATCCGACACTGACCTGGCACATATCGATCTAGCGCTCACGGTAAGCGCGATGCGCTACATTTCCGATTTGCACATTGGAAGGGTTAACCCTCAGCACTTCAAGTTCGGCCTGACGGTAGGGCCCCAGCGACTCGACCTGGCCGACGAGCTGAGGACGCAGGTGCTGCCGGCGTCGGACATTCCCGCGGTCCTAGCGAAGGTCGAACCCAATTATGATGGCTATCGACGCGCCGAAGATGCGCTCCTCACTTACACCAAGATGGTGACAACCGGCGACACACCGCCGATACCAGTGCCGCAAAAGGGAGTGCGACCCAACGGTACCTTCGCGGCGATGCCGCAGTTGGTCGCGCGATTGCGTCAGCTCGGCGACCTGGCGGCAGCCGCCGACGTGCCCGCCAACTCGACAACTTATAGCGGTGTCGTCGTTGATGCGGTGAAGCACTTTCAGCATCGCCACGGCCTTGACACTGACGGCGTCCTGGGCAAGGGCACCGTGACCGCGTTGAATGTGCCGCTGAAAACCCGCCTGCAACAGCTGCAACTCACGCTGGAACGATACCGCTGGATACCGCCGGACTTCCCCGAGCCGCCGATCATCGTCAACATTCCCGAATTCGAGCTGCGCACGATGCGCCGCCAACCGGCCAATTACCTGACGATGAGAGTAGTCGTCGGCAAGGCGATGCGTACGCAGACGCCGGTGTTCGCTCAAAACATGAAGTACGTAGTGTTCCGCCCCTATTGGCTGGTTCCGCCATCGATCCTGCGCAACGAAACGATTCCGAAGACCGAGCGCAATCCCAACTACCTGGCAGATAACAATTTCGAAGTCGTGGACCGAAGTGGCAACGTGGTGCCGTCGTCGCCGGCCTCGGACGATATCATCAGCGGAATTCGTTCCGGCGCGTTCAGCGTACGGCAGAAGCCCGGGCCCAAGAATGCGCTCGGCCTGGTGAAATTCATATTCCCCAATCAGTATAACGTGTATCTGCACAGCACGCCGGAACAGGAACTGTTCTCGCGCTCACGCCGCGACTTCAGTCACGGATGTATCCGGGTGCAGAGGCCAGCCGATCTGGCCGCGTGGGTGCTGCGCGAGAAGCCCCAATGGACAATGGACAAAATTCAAGCGGCCATGAATACCGGCCCCGACAATGTTCAGGTGAATCTCGACAAACCTATTCCAGTACTAATTCTCTATAGTACGGCAGTAGTCGATCCAGACGGCCAAGTAAGGTTCTTCGACGACATTTATGGCTACGACAAATCGCTGGACAAGGTACTCGCGAGTGGCCCTCCTTATCCTAGTTGATTAGCTACTCCAATAGTCAGTCGACGCTATATAGTGTCAGACTACTCCGTGTTGCTTGAACCAGGACTGCATCCGGGTCCATCCATCTTTGGCGGCTTGCGGGTTGTAGCTGGGACGATAGTCGGCGTTGAAGCCGTGGCCGGCATCCGGATAGATGACGATTTCTGACGGCTTGCCGCCGGCCTTGAGCGCCGCGCGCATCTGCTCGATCTGGGCAAGCGGGATTCCCATATCTTTGCCGCCGTAGAGACCCAGAATCGGCGCGTTGATCTGATTCACCAGGTCGATCGGATTCTTCGGCCTGAGATCCGACGGCGGAGTCTGCAAAGGCCCATACCAGGCGACTCCCGCTTTCACTGCAGGGTTGTGAGCGGCGTAGAGCCAGACCTCCCGGCCGCCCCAGCAAAATCCTGTGATGCCGAGTTTCGTGGTATCAGCCTTACCGGTGCTTTTCGCCCATGCGACGGTAGCGTCAAGGTCGGATGCAACTTGCTGGTCGGGCACCTTGGCGACGACCTTCGAGATAATTTGCTTAACGTCACTCATGCTCGCGACGTCGCCCTCGCGCGAGTACAGCAACGGCGCAACTGTGAAGTAGCCGAGCTTGGCGAGCCGCCGGCAGATGTCCTTGATGTGCTCGTGGACGCCGAAAATCTCGTGCACCACCAACACCGTCGGAAAAGGACCGCCGCTTGCCGGCATCGCGCGATACGCGGGAATCTCGCCGCCTGCGACCGGTATCTTGACCTCGCCGGCGATGAGTCCGTTGCTGTCGGTCGTGATCGTGTCGGCCGACACCGGCATTACGGCGAGCGCGAAACCGGCCGCGAGACTTCCCACCACAAACGCGCGACGCGTCAGTTGAGTTTTCATATTCTCAATTTCTGCAAGACGGTTAGCTGGAACGCAAGGGAGTTTCGCGCATGAAGCGGATCGTGTCGTCCAAATCGCGGATGCCGGCGTCCGAGCCGAGGCCCTGCGCGACCAACGCCGCCGCGGCATTGCCGAGCTTCATGCATTCCAATGGCGGCCAGCCAAGCCGCAGTGCGCGAATGAAGCCCGCGCAATACGCATCACCGCATCCCGACGTATCGACGACCTCAATCTCGTGCGCCGCTAGATGAACCCGTCCATGCGCGGTCGTCAGCAAGCTGCCGTCGCCTCCCATCGTCAGAACGACTCCATCCACACCGACGAGCAGCAACTGAGTCGCTGCCTGTTCAGGTGTCGACGTCTCCGTCAGCTTGCAAGCTTGATCGGCGTTGGGCATGAACCAATCGATGAAGGGTAGACACGGCTTCAGGATCGCGAGCAATTTCGGCGAGCCTTCGCTCAGGATGTCCATGCTGGTGGTCGCGCCGCTGTTACGCGCGCGCCGCAGGATTTGCGCGGCTCCATCGCGCCCGAGTCCGCGCATCGAATCGTTGCCGCCGAGATGCAGATGCGCCGCGCTCTCGATCAATGGCCACGGCACGTCGTCGATCGAGTAAGCGGCGTTGGCTCCGATCGCATGAAGCGCGGGCCGGTCTCCATTTGGCCGAATCGGCAGAATACTCGCCGAGGTCTGAACGCCGGGCTTGCGAACGACGTGCGTGGTGTCGACGCCGTATCCGTTGAGCGCGCGAATGAGCACGTCGCCAAGCGCATCGTCGCCGACCGCGCCCGCAGTCGCGACCTCGAGTCCTAATTTCGCGAGGCCGACCGCGGTGCCTGCAGCACTCCCGGCCGGGGCGAGCCGAATCTCGTCGAGGAGCACGCTGCCCTGTCCCTCGGGAATGTGCGTGACGTAGCGGCCGAGGATATCCAGGACGTGCGCGCCCAGCGTCACGACGTAGTCGCTCATTAGTGACTCGGCTGCTTGCGCGCGATTTCGCGATCCTGTCGTGCGATCACCGCGGCGTGAAGTTGCGCGACGGTTTTCTCAGGAAGAATTGTCACCGTCTTGCCGGTCGCCAGCGCTTGCATATAGATGTGCGCGGACTTTTCCAGCAGCTCGACGAACGTGAACGTCTTGTCGAGATCGGTGCCGATGCAGAGCGTGCCGTGGTTCTGAAGTATGTAGCAGTGGCATCGATTGGCGAGCTTGCGCGCGACGTTGTCGTGCAGTTCGCGCGTGCCTGACAGGGCGTACGGCACGACGTCGATCGTATTGCCGATAGCCAGCGTGACTTCGTCGAACAGCGGCGGGATCGGCTCGTTCAGTATGCTGAGCGCGCTCGCAAACGTCTGATGGGTATGAATGACGGCGCTGACATCGGCGCGCGCCTGGTAAGTCGCGACGTGCATCGGAGCTTCGATCGACGGTTTGCGCTTACCCTCGATCGGCGCGAGGTCGAAGCCGACGACGCAAATATCGTCGAGCGTCATCACATCGTATTGAAGGCGCGTCGGCGTGACGACTATAGCGTCCTCGCCCTCGACCAGCATCGAGACGTTGCCCGCACTGCCCGACTTTGATCCGAAGTAACCGTCGGCCGACAGCCGCTGGCTGATGCGCAGGACTCGCCGCTTGTAGTCGTCGTAGCGTCCCATTTCAAAAAACGCGCCCCCGCGGTATCGCCTGAATTTACGATACCGCGGGGGCGACTTTACGCAAACCGGCTACGAAAGCTTGATGGAATTAACCACCTGGATTTCGGTGAAGCCCATCAGGCCCCAGGTGCCGTTCTCGACGCCGATGCCCGACCACTTCGCTCCGCCGAACGGCAGATTCGGCGCGATCGCGAGATGCTGATTGACCCACGCCGAACCGCACTCGAGCTGCGAGGCCACCTCGGCGCCGCGCGCCGAATCGTTGGACCATACCGAACCGCTCAGCCCGAAGTGAGTGGCGTTGGCGCGGCGGACGGCGTCGTCGACATCCTTGTAAGGAATGATCGGGAGCGCGGGTCCAAACTGTTCTTCATCGACCAGGCGCACGCCGTCGGAAATATTCCCGACGATCGTCGGCGCGAAGAAGTAGCCTTCCTTGCCGACGCGCGAGCCGCCCGAGGCGATCTTTGCGCCATGCTTTTTCGCGTCCTCAACCAGTTCGGTAACGCGCTCGAATTGCATCTTGTTGTTGATCGGACCGAGCTGGGTGCCGGCCTCGAGTCCATCGCCCACCTTGACGCCCTTGGCAATCTCGCTGAGGTTGTCGAGCAACGCGTTGTACATCTGTTCGGGCACGTACACGCGCTTGATCGCGCTGCAGATCTGTCCCGAGTTCTCGAACGCACCCCAGAAAATCTTCGGCGCGACGACGGCCGGATCGACGTCGGCCAGGATGATCGCGGCGTCGTTGCCGCCGAGCTCGAGCGTAACCCGCTTCAAATCCGGCGCGGCGGCCGCGGCCACTCGCTTGCCGGTCTCGACCGAGCCGGTGAAGGAAATTTTTCGCGGCACCGGATGACTGGTCATCCATGAGCCGAGCTCGTCGCCGCCCGAGACGACGTTGAGGACGCCGGGCGGGACGATGTCCTTCAGAATCTCACCGAGCATCAGCGTCGTGATCGGCGTGTAGGGCGACGGCTTCAGCACGATCGTGTTGCCGGCCAGCAGCGCGGGCGCAATCTTCCACATCCCGAGCATGATCGGATAATTCCACGGCGTGATCGCGGCGACGACGCCGAGCGGCTTGCGCTTGATTTCGATTTTACTGTCGGGCGTGTCCATCAGCACTTCGGCGGGCAGGTCGAGCATGGCGGTGAATGCGCACCACATCGAGGTGAGCATGATTTCCTGCGCGGCCTTGTCCAGCGGCTTGCCCTGTTCGAGCGTGAGCGTGCGCGCCAGGCCTTCGGGCGGCTGCTGCAACGCGGCCGCGCAATCCTGCAGCACTTTGCGGCGGGCGTTGAGGTCCTTGCTCCAACTGGGGAACGCCTTTTGCGCGGCGGCCATCGCCTGATCGAGTTCGGCCTTCGAGCAATCGGGAACTTCGGCGAAGATTTTTCCAGTGGCGGGATTGATGACGCCAGTGGATTTCGATCCCTTCACCGACTTGCCGTCGATAGTCATGGTGTATCCGGGCATCTGAGTCTCCTTGTATGCGGGAATCCGTACGGGCGAATCTAGCTGATTCATTACAACGCCGGTCACATCGCAAGCAAACGGCGTATTGGCCGCAGCTTCAGTTCCCCGTGTCCTCGCTCAGGCCGGCCACCTTCAGCGCCTTTCGCTTCGCGCCCTTCAGGTCGTAATACCTGCGCGTGACGATTCGTTGCGCGTAAAGGCCGCCGCCCGCCTGCACGTTGGTGACAGCCTTCCATCCGCCGTAGGCGTCGGCGGTCAGATCGCGAATCGCATGGAACAGGCGCGCACGATAATCGCCGTCGATTCCATTGCTGGTGCCCATGTACTTGCGAACGAGAGGACCGGTCACTTCATTTTCGAGGTCGGCGACGCCGGGCGCGGTGAGGATCGAGCCGCCCGAGATGTCGTGCAGATGCCGCACCATCAGATTGTAGTTCGCCGCGCCGTGATACTTGCCGGCATTGGTGTACAGTTCGTCGGGAAACGCGCCTTGATCGGTTATCTGGCAGTTCGCGATCGCAGCC
>Ga0209333_1000511_pt1 | contig 21510 bp, 27 predicted proteins | sample BlaSpr_A8_OM2_O3_FD_187982 | JGI IMG/M metagenome (GOLD analysis project Ga0209333, IMG submission 187982) | Forest soil microbial communities from Thunder Bay, Ontario, Canada - Black Spruce, Ontario site 2_A8_OM2_O3 (SPAdes) (version 2) | ecosystem: Environmental > Terrestrial > Soil > Boreal... | reverse complement strand
ATTTCCATCACCTTCTCAGTGGTAGTGTCCGGATCCGTTCGGGTGGAATGGGAGAAGAAGACGTCGTATTCTTTCATCGTCTGGGACAAGCAATGATATCACTGCCGGCCTTACAGCGAATAGTGCTGCCGAACCTGCCGCGGGCTTGTGCGCGGGCGCAAGGCCTCACCCCAGCGTTCACTCTTCCCGTAGCGCCGTCATGGGGTCCAGCCGCGCGGCGCGCCAGGCCGGCAGGTAGCTGGCTGCGATAGTCACTGCCGCCAGCAGCCCTGCCGCCATCGCCAGGATGCCTGCGTCGGTAGGCCGCAGCCCGAAAAGCAGGGACCCGGCGGCGTATCCGGCGGCCACCGCCAGCACTGCCCCAGCCGCCAGACCTACCGCCAGCAAAGTGGCCGCCTCGCGCAGCACCAGCCTGACGATGTTGCCGCTGTTGGCGCCCAGCGCCATCCGGATTCCGATTTCATTCGTGCGCCTTACCACCAGGTACGACATCACGCCGTATAGTCCTACGGCGGCGATCAGCGCCGCCAGCGCGCCAAAGAAGCCGGATAGTGTGGCCATCAGGCGCTCGCGCAACAGTCCTTCGCGTATGGTCTCGTCAAACGCGCGGTAATCGACAATAATCCCCGGGCTGGCAGCCTTGACGGCCTGCTTGATCCTGGACGTCACGTCCGCCAAGGGTCCGTCGAAGCGCACCACGAATTGAGCGAACGGATCGGGATCGGCATCCTGAGCGGTGCAGAGGAATGCGATCGGCCTGAATTCCTCGCGCAGGCTGTAGTACTTGGTGTCCTTCACCAGGCCGGCCACTTCAAAAACAGTTTCCGGCCGCGAAGGGGTGGCTTCTCTGCGGAATCGCTTGCCTACCGGGTTGTCGCCCAACCCCAGCATGCGGGCGAACGTTTGGTTCACAATGGCGGCCGGCGGTGACGAAGGTGTATCCCGGCCGTCGAAATCGCGGCCTGCCAAAAGCGTCATCCCCATGGTCTTCAGGTACCCCGCGCCGATCGAGCCGAAGTTCGAGTTCATCTTGGCGTTCAAGCCGGCTCCATCAACCCACACATTATTGCTTGTGCTGGCGCCGCTCAATGGCAGAAGGTAGGTTTCTCCGGCCGAGCCCGTGCCCGGCAGCGCCCGCATCCGTTGCAGTATGTCCTGCTTGAAGGCGGCGCGCCGCGCTACGGGAATCTTCAAGCGCGAGAAATCCAGATCCACAATCAATATCCCGTTCTGCCGGAAACCGGCGTCCACGGCGAGCAGTTTGCGCAGGCTGCCCGAGAATAGCAGCGCGCTCACCAGCAGCACCAGCGACAGAGCTACCTGCGACACCACCAGCGTCTGCCGCAATCCGAATCGTTCCCGGCTGGTGGTCACGCTGCGGCCGCCGGTCTTCATGACGTCCGCGGGGGCCCTCCGGGTAGCCCGCAATGCCGGGATCAGCCCGAAAAGAATGCAGGTGAGCGCTGCGATTCCGGTGGCAAAAGCAAACACGCGGACGTCCGGCTCCAGATCCAGAAACAGCGAGTCTCCCGGCGTACGCAGCAAGGCGAGCATCAGGTGTCCGAGTTCGCCGGCCGGCAGCAGCCCGCAGGCGCCGCCCGCCAAAGCCAGCAGGATGCTCTCGGCCATGAGCTGCCGCACCAGCCGGCCGCGGGACGCGCCAATGGCTAGCCGCACCGCGATTTCATGCTCGCGCGCGGTGGCGCGCGCCAGCGTCAAGTTGGCCAGATTGGAGCAGGCAATCAACAGCACCAGCCCGGTGGTGGCCAGCAGCAGGTATAGCGGATCGCTGTATTCGGTGCGCAACGCCGACACGCCCGTCTTCGCCGGCACGGCCTCCAGCTTGAATTTCAGATAATCTTTCACGTTCGCCGCCGGGTAGTTCGCGGGCAGGGTGGCTCGAAACAGGCCGGCGGCGCCGGCGCGCAATTGCGCGTTGGCCTTCTGCAGGGTCCAACCCGGCTTCAGGCGGCCCATCACGGTCAGCCACCAGGTGGTCCCTTCATTCAGCCAATTGCCCTCACTCCACAGCACCGCCTGTGAGCAGATGGGAACCGCCAAGTCGTATGCCCGTCCGATTTCAACGCCGGAGAAACCTGCGGGCGTCACCCCGACGATCTCCACCACCTGGTCATTCAGCGATAATTTCCGGCCGATGACCGCCGCATCTCCGGCAAGCTCGCGCTGCCAGAACCCGTAGCTGATTACTGCGCCGGGCAGGCCGCAGCCCCTTCGATCGTCGGCCGCTGTGAAGACGCGGCCTTGCAGCGGCTGCACGCCCAGCACGCGGAAGAAATCTCCGCTGACGAACAGGCCCCGCGCCAACCGCACCTCGCCGCCGGTCGCCAGATTGAAGTCGTTGCTGGCCCAGGCAAGCACGCCTGAAAATGGCCCTAAGGCGTCCTGGTTGTCGCGAAAGCGCTCCCAGATCGGATTGGTCAGTGTCGCGTAAGGGCTCTGCTGGTTGCCCCTCCATCCGGTCCTGTCCGCCAGTTGCATCATCGCCAGCCTCTGCGGCTCCTTCACAGGAAGGGTGCGCAGGCGCACGGCATCGAGCAACTGGAAAATGGCGACGTTGGCGCCGATGCCGAGAGCGAGGGAAAGCACCGCCACAGCGGTGAAGCCGGGGTTCAGGCGCAGCAAGCGCAGGCCGTACCGCAGATCCTTGAGCAGCATCCACATAGCGCTGAGTGTCGGGCAACTCTCGGGCCAGTCCGGTACGGACCAACTAGCTTGTTTTGCAGCCGGTTAGGTCGGCTCTGTCCTACCGCGCTGTCCGCTTTCGCGAAATCGCCGTTCGTTTGCGCATAGCAAATGCCCCTGTCTTTTGGCTTCGAGTGGTAATTTCGCCATTTCCGACCTTCGCGATTTGCGTCTCTTGGCGATGCTGTTCCTGCACGGCGCGGAAGCGCGGCCTGGGAGCCTCTGGTGAAGCCAACCGGTGCATCCCCGGGCCGGGACATGTCTGACTGATACGAAGAACCGGCTGGTCGGCTCGCGACTGCTGTACGCCGTCGAGGTAAGCTTCGGGAGACAATGCATCTTCTCGCGCCTGCATCGGCCGGGCCGAATCGGGAGTCAAGAAGACAGCCAGGAGGAGCCGGGAACAGCGCCCCTACCTCTCCCCGCCTGAATCTCCCCCGCCAGCGCCGCGATGTCGCCCTCCATAGGCCTGTCGCAATCCAGAAACGCCGCCACGCGCCGCACCGCATCGTAGATGCGGCGGCTTCCCTGCCCCAGCCGCTCGGGACCACCGCGCAGGTCCACCGCTTGTGCCGCGGCCAGCAGCACCATGGCGGTCGCATTGCGCAGGCACTCGATGGCTTCAGCGGCGGTGACGGCGGAGTGCATGCCGAGGCTCAACTAACATCCTGGTTGTATTGCTCGGTCGGCAGCGAGTGGATGGAACTGGGGCTGGCCATCTGGCGAATGGCGCAAGTCAGGCTGGTGATGCTCAACTGCATGCCTTTGAATCCGGAATTCATACCCGGGTCGGGCACCAGGTTGGCCGGCAGGCCGCCGTTGAATTTGTCGTCCACCAGCACGGCGAACAGCGCATTGGCCCAGTTGCCTTCAATGGCGAAATCCAGCTTGAACGTGTCCAGCAGGCGGGAGATGTGGCCGCCATAGAAGTTGCCAGCGCGGTATAGATCGCCGGTTTCCGGGTCGATCAGCGGATTGTCGTTGGCCGAATTGATTTCCCGCTCGACCACGGCGCGCGCCGCGTCCAGCGCTTCCCAGACCGGGCCGAGGCCCTGCGGCACGCAGCGCAGCGAGTAGCAGCGTTGGATATAGGATTCGGTGACGAATCCGCTGCCGCCCAGCAGCCCGAGGACGTGCGCCGCCCCGGCGATCTGGCCCGGACGGCCTTTACTCGGGACCTCTGTTGTCCGACGTGATCGTCGCAGAAGTGGTGAGGTGCCAACGTTAGAGCCGCGCTAAAATCGCCCGACAGCTCAGCCTTTCAATTTTCCCTTCGCTGTGTACGCCTCAATCGCCGCCAGAAGCTCTTTCTCCGATTTCGAGTGAGGCTGTAATTTCTCGGCCCAAGCGCGCCCAGGATGCAGCACGTCCCAAGGCGATCGCTGCTGCTGGTAACGGCCCTTGCCTGGATCGTGGTTTCCAAAGCCGTCGATCAGTCGGTTCCAGATCGGTGAAAACATCTCTATCAAAAGCGATTCACCGAGCGGAATCCAAATGTCATCCACGACGAGATATCGGCATGCGAAATGCTTGATGTCGAGGTTCTTCGTGCCCTGAATCGATTCCGCGTGTTCGGCAAGCCGATTGTAGAGAACGGCTCCGGCTGGAATATCCAGCCCGAACCCGCCCTTGCGCGCTCCGGCGGGAACTGCCTTCCCAACGTAAATTGGAATCGTCGGCTCCCCTTCGTCGTCAGCTTGCGCAATGGCCTTATACGCCGCGTGGCTGCCGCTGTAGTACAGAGCGTAGATGCCAGCTCCTAGAAATTTGTCCGCCGGTGGAAGCGGGCCAATGGGCTGTGCAAGTAGTGCGTCCGCGACGCTGACGCCGAGATTCGTTTTGTCGAGAGGGTTGTACGCTGTTTCAGTTCGCAAGTTTCCTCTCTGGAAGGCGCTTGCGGATGTCCGCGGCGATGATCTGCCCTAATCGTGCTGGGACGGCGTTACCAAGTTGGCGCATGTTTTCCGTCCATGATCCGGTAAAGACGAAGTCGTCCGGGAACGTCTGAATCCGGGCCGATTCGCGCACGGTCATGTAACGGATGCGGCCGTCCGCGTAGAGGATAGTATTCTCCCCCCCGGGTACACCGTGGTCGCCGGCTTTTAGGGTCTTCGCGGGTTCGTCAATCGGGCTTCCCGTGTGGCCGGGGTAGCTGCGCGCCCCTGGCTGCTGCTGGTGGTTGGGAACATCGCTGGAACCAGGCTGGGGCAGAGCGAAGATCGCATCGCGCACGGTCTGCCACCGCTGCTGGCCGCCGACGAAGAGTGTTCCCTCCCGGAAGCGGGCAGCCAATCTGTCGCCTGCCATCGGTGGGCGGCTCTTCTTTGCGACCTTGTGCTCTTCCCAGTATTCGCCGGTCACGAACTGGCTCTCCCATAGCAACTCCTGCGAATGGGTGTGCTCGGGAAAGCTCCATTTGACGCCGAGATCCGATCGGAAGGCGACGACGAACACGCGTTCGCGCTTCTGCGGCACACCGAAGTTGGCTGCATTTAGCAATTCGGAGATGACGTTATAGCGCAGGCCGTACTCGCTACCCGAGGTTTCATGCTGCTCAAGCCGGGCAAGGTGATGGCGCCACTGCTCCCCACTCTCGCGGATCACCTCGGGGAAGGCAAGCATTAGCTTGATGTACTGGAAGTAGTTGGCGAAGGATTGCCGGAGCAGTCCCTTGACGTTTTCGATGAGGACAGCCTTCGGCCGCAGACTGCGGACAGCCCTCAGCATCTCGGGAAACATATTGCGCGCGTCCTGCACGCCCTTGTGCTTGCCGCCCATCGACCACGGCTGGCAGGGGACGCCCGCTGCGAGCAGGTCGATGTCGCTACCGCAGACCTCGAACGGGAACTTGGTGACGTCCGCTTCATAAAGCGGCCAATCGACGACGGGCTTGAGCCCGCGCTCCTGGTTGGCACGGATCGTGTTACAGGCGTCGTGATCGATCTCCACGACCGCCTTGTGGTTGAATCCAGCGTGCGACGCGCCGAGCGCCAAACCGCCCGCGCCCGCGAACAATTCTACTGACGTCAATCAGCCTCCATGAACCTCTCTATTCTATCGGCAAGACGACCCTTTTTGATCTGGCATTCCCAAATAATGAGAACCTTCCAGCCGCCGCTCTTTAGTCGGCGCATCGCAACCACGTCACGCTTGCGGTTCTGCTCCAGCTTGGTCCGCCAGAAATCCAGCCGCGACTTCGGCAGGCGGGCAAGGTTGCATCCCGGGTTGGAGTGCCGGTGCCAGAAGCATCCATGTACGAAGATAATTTTACCCCGCGAGGGGAACACAATGTCGGGTCTGCCCGGCAGACCGGTGACGTGGAGGCGGTACCTGTAGCCCATGCCATGAACCAGCCGGCGGACCGCCATTTCGGGCTTCGTGTCCGCGCCTCGGACCAAGCCCATTCTCGCGCTGCGCTCTTGAGGGCTGAGTGTATCCATAAATTACGCAATGGCCTACGCCATATGCTACCTGATTTCCCCGCGGGAGACAGCCCCAGATCCCGGCTTGGCCGCTCGAGCTGGCACGCGGCCTCCGATCCCACGTTGCGCTGCTGCGGTATGGCGAATGCCATCGGCGGTAATTCAGGCGCGCTTGCGCGGGCGGCGAGCCATAAGGCGGAACTGTTGTGGGCTCACCAGTTGCGATATGGAATTCCAGAATGTTCTACGGGGACGTTCGGAAGCCACTGGCTTACGAGTAAGCTCCTCACCGCGCTACCCGACAGCTCGATGTGTGGAGTCGGGCCGATAACGACTTCGTCGATCTCCAACGGTCGATCTGAGTGGGCAACAGGCACACGATAGTAGGGAATGAGCATTGAGTAGCCACGCCTGAAGCCAAATCGATCATGCGTGCACATGAGAGGCCTTGAAATTATTCGCCACTCCTTCTCCGCGCGGAAAATGACTCATGCTTGAGAATTGGCGCGTAGCGATTCAGATACGTCGCCAGGTTTCCTCCCGGAAAGATGGACTTTTCCACGTCGGGCCAATTCCCTGGGTTCTCACTGACGAGTACTTGCCCATCATGTAGCCTTCCAATGTTCTGTTCGAATACTTTATCAATTAGTGCCTCTATCACGGCAATTTGCTCGGTTGGATTGTAAAGGCATGGTACAAGGTTAAAATATTCCTCGCGTCGAACCATTTCTGCCAAGTGATCCGGGGCAAATCCGATTGCGTAGCCCGACGTCGAGCCGCCGTATGCGCGCCATTGCGAAAGTGAGTCACGATCCTCCGAGAACGAGCATACACACACGTTCATATTTTCGATGCCTTCGAACCCCTGACTCATGTCCGCGAGGATGCGGTGGCTATCTCCGACCGCGGCGGCCAGTCGCTTCTTGATTTCGGCAGCTACCATGCCAATGGCATGGCGATACTCTCTTGTGTCGTTTAAGTATTGCGAGTGAGTCGCCCAGATTTCTTTGCTATTAATAATGCCGAGCAAGCCTTCTTGGGTTGTGTAATGGTAGAGGGCTGCCGTGGGTTTGTGGGATAATAGATCGTTTAAAATGCCTGTTTCCATGGCCGATGTCCACTGTAGTTAATCGAAGCACAGATGACCGCGCTGCCAGCCCAGAATTCTGAACAACCCCGTTTTGTGGCTGAAGCTCATGCGGCTGGCTCAGTATTGGATCCGTATGCAGTACCATCATAGCGTCGCCGTCGATAGGCGGCCTGGTATGCGCTGGCCAGGCATATCGAGCGGAGTCACGGTATCGAGTTTTCCCGTAGCGCCGCCGGTGTGTCGTCGTGTCAGGACTGCGCCGCGCCGGGACCCCGCCCTGCCTGGATCTCCCCGGCTAGCGCGGCGATGTCGTCCTCCATAGGCCTGTCGCAATCCAGAAACGCCGCCACGCGCCGCACGGCATCGTAGATGCGGCGGCTTCCCTGCCCCAGCCGGTCCGGGCCGCCGCGCAGATCGACCGCCTGGGCCGCGGCCAGCAGCACCATGGCAGTCGCGTTGCGCAGGCACTCGATGGCTTCGGCCGCGGTCACGGCGGAGTGCATGCCGAGGCTCACTACATCCTGGTTGTACTGTTCGGTGGGCAGGGAGTGAATGGAACTGGGGCCGGCCATCTGGCGAATGGCGCAGGTCAGGCTGGTGATGCTCAACTGCATGCCTTTGAATCCGGAATTCATACCGGGATCGGGCACCAGGTTGGCGGGCAGGCCGCCGTTGAATTTGTCGTCCACCAGCACGGCGAACAGCGCATTCGACCAGTTGCCTTCAATCGCGAAATCCAGTTTGAAGGTGTCCAGCAGCCGGGAGATGTGGCCGCCATAGAAGTTGCCCGCGCGATAGAGATCGCCCGTCTCCGGATCGATCAGCGGATTGTCGTTGGCCGAATTGATTTCGCGCTCGACCACGGCGCGTGCGTCGTCCAGAGCCTCCCAGGCCGGGCCGAGGCCCTGCGGCACGCAGCGCAGTGAGTAGCATCGCTGCACATACGACTCGGTGACGTATCCGCTGCCGCCCAGCAACCCAAGGACGTGCGCCGCCACAGCGATCTGTCCCGGATGCCCTTTGCTCTCGTGAACCCATGGCCGGTAAGGCTCGGCAGGCGCCTGTAGCGACTCGATGGCCAGCGACACCGCGCCGAGCAGAGCACGCAGCACGCGCCACGCGTCCACCCAGATCAGCGCCGCGAAGGCCGTCATCCCGGTTGTGCCGTTGATCAGCGCCAGCCCTTCCTTGGGGGCGAAGCGCACGGTGGCCAGACCGGCGGCGCGCAAGGCTTCATCGGCCGGCATGCGGCGGCCCTGGTAATCGACTTGGCCCATGCCCGCGAGCGTGCGCGCGATGTAGGCGGAGGGCATCAGGTCGCCGCTCGCGCCCACCGATCCATAGCGCGGCACCACCGGCACGATGCCGCGATTCAGCAACTCCTCCAGCGCCGAAACCAGTTCCCAGCGCACCGCGGATGAGCCTCGGGAAAACGTGGCCAGACGCAGCAGCATGGCCGCGCGCACCACATCCCGCGGCAGTGGCGTGCCGGTGCCGCAGGAAAGGTGATTCATCAGGTTGTGCTGGAAGCGTTCGGTCTGCCCGGCATCCAGCGAGAATTTGATATTTCCGCCCACGCCGGTATTTACGCCGTAGATGCGGTCGCCCGCGGCCAGACGCTCCTCCAGTTTCAGGCGGCCTTGCCGGATACGCGCGCGCGCCGGCTCTGCGAATTCCACGCGCGCCTCGCGGCGGGCTACATCTTCCACATCTTCGATAGAGATCGGGCGAACGCCCAGAACAAGACTGTTTGGCATGATTATTATTCGACGGCAGGTGCGATTATTCGATTGTAAAACTCTGGCGGGCCTCAAAGGTCTGGCTGCCCACGCCGTCATGCGCGGTGACCTGGATAGTGTACTCGCCGGCGTGGGTGTCGCGCTTGGTGGCGAGGCTGAAAATAGCAGGTACGTAGCGCTTGGGGTAGAACGACTGGCTGCGATCCGCGCCCGCCTGCGGCTGGCTGTAGAGCACCTTGCCGCTGGGCGCCAGTACCGCGACGTCGTAACTGACGTCGATGGCGTTGGCCTCTCCGAACTTGTAGCCTATTATGTCGAAGCGCGCCCACACCGCGTCTCCGGGCCGGTAAGCCGCTTTCGACAGCGCTTCCCGGTCGTCCTCCCCGCGGTAGAAGCGGATATTGCGAATCACCAGCGTGTCGCTCGGGTCCACACGGCGTCCATGCACTTGGAAGGGTACTTCGCTCGCGGCCGTGGCTTTGCCCACCAGATCGGTGACCGAGACGGCGATTTTATAAGTGCCCGAATCGGCCAATGGCGGGATCGCGATCTCCTGGCGGACCGTGGGCTTCCAGTTCTTGTCCTCCGGAGCTAGAGTTTCTTCGATTTCCGCCGCCACCGGTTCCATGATGCGCACGCCGTGCGGATCGAAGGCGTCCAGCTTGTAGCTGAGGTGCACGCGTTCGCCGGAGGAGGCCGTATAGCCATCCACCTGGAAACTGAAGAACATGGTCTCGCCCGGGTCGTGCACAAAACTGCTGGGCACGGCCGCTCCGCCATCGCGGTCGGAAACGGTGGGCCGGACGACAGCCAGCGGAGCCGTGGCGCCCCACAGTGAGCAGGCCAGCAGCAGGCCCAAGAGCGGGTGTGGGGTTCTCGGTCCTCGCTCCTGGCCAACGTAGCGCATTACGCTATTGTCGCTTATTGCGGAGCGGGCATATCGGGGGTCTCAGACGCGAAGGCGAGCGGAATATCGATATCGCGGCTGTTCTGGCTGGTCTCATCGGTTACCCGCAAGCGATAGTGCTTGGGGGCCACATCGAAGACCACATTGCCCTGCATTGTCTCGGCCGGCTTCACCCGCCGCAGGTAACCGGTCCAGTCGGGGACCTGATCGCCGTTGGAGATCTCCGGGTAGGTTTGGCCGCTATCGTCCACCAAAGTCAGGGTGGGAACCATGAGGTCGGTGGAACCGCCGTTCACCACGCTCAAACGCACCAGGAAAAAGCGGTCTTTCGGAACGCGCATATCGGGGCCCTGCCCCAGTTGAGCCTTCCATTGGTCTTCGAAGACATTGTAGACCAGGGAGCCGACGGTGACGCGCTCCCCCATGCGGCGAAGCTGGGCTTCGGGCGGCACGGCGGGGGCGCACGCGGTCCCGGCCGCGAGGCAGACGAGCGCGGCGCCTGCCAGATAACACTGCGAAGTGTGCATAGAGGAATATCTTGCGCCGCGGAGTATCCGGCTGTCAAGCAGGCCCGTTGGGCACCGTCGAAAACAATCCCGTGGGGCAGACGAGGAGGGCATCCCTGCCCAACGAGATCAGGGGCGCGGCCGTTCTTTCAACATCTTCTCGAATTTGCGCTTTTGCTCGTCCGTCAGGATGTTGAGAATCCGGGCTTTGCCATCCGACAAGACGGTTTGATAGTATTTCGCGAAATCGTCCAGGATGCTGGACATCTGGGCCGCTTGCTCGGGAGTCAGATCGAGTTGCGTGGTCACACTTTTCAGGTAATCGGTCTTGCCGGTGTTGTCCCAAAAAGGATGCGGGTGCAGCATGGTGTGCGCACCCAGGTTCATGGCGACCGCTCCGGCCACCGCCCCGCACAGGAAGACCAACAGCAAAACCCCAGCGCCGGCGAACTTGGGAGATTCCCAGAATTGGACCTGAGTTGGCTTCGCCAGCAAATTATGGCTCATAGCTTGCCAGTGTCACCAGCATTTGATTGGCGTTGGGGGACGATCCGGCGGCATCGGCCATCACCGCTTCAGGGGTGGTTGGATTCGGCGCGTAGGATTCCTCGCGCGACACCAGAACGGTGCCCAGCACCGCCAGCGTCAGCAGGGAAGCGAAGACCACGCGACGCCCAAACGCGAAATCCCCCAGAGACTTCCAATACGATCGGGCAGGCTGTAGCGCGACGCTCTGCATCACTTGCGCCACGAAACTTGGCGGAGGGTCCACGGACTCGTCGGGCTTCAAAGACGCCAGCAGCCCGGTGGACTCCTTAACTTCGTCAACTTCCCGGCGGCACTCGCCGCAGGTTGCCAGGTGGGCTCGGAAGCGGTCCAGAGCCGATAGCCGCAAGTGACCGCTCAAGTACCGCTCAAGATCGTCAATGATTACCGCGTGCATAGCTTTCTTCCCTTACAAGAACAACAACCTCTCACTCCTCCCCGCGCGAGTCTTTGCGTGCCTTGCCCGCTTCTGGGGAACCAACTTCCCTTCTTCAGGGTTTCAACCGGCCACTAAGCCGGGAGATCTATCCAGACGTTGCGCCGCCTTAACCAGTTTCTGGCGTGCCCGGAACAATTTCACCTTGATGGTGTTTTCGTTCATGCCTGTCTGAGAGGCCAACTCTTCCACCGAATACCCCTCAACCTCCTTTAACATCAACAACATGCGTTCCTCCTCCGATACCCTGCTGAGGAGTTTCAGCACATAATCCCGGCGCGCCAGATTCAGGTCCGCTGCCGGTTGGCGATCAATCGCGGGATCTGCATTCTCCACGCGGCGCACTTCGTCTTCGCTCAAATCGCTCTCGTACACCAGCTTGCGCACCTTCTTCTTGCGCAAATAGTCGAAGCATTCGTTCACTGTGATCTTATAGATCCAGGTGATCAGCGAACTTCGGAAATCGAAGTTCCTGATGGACACGTAAACCTTGGCAAACACTTGCTGCGCAATATCTTCCACGTCGTTGCGCTGGCGCACGATACCGTGAATGATGGAGAACACCTTGGATTGATACTTTTCCACGATTTCGCGGAAAGCCGCCTCCTCGCCCGACTGCGCGCGGCGGACCAATGCGCCTTCCTGGGTGTTCAGGTAATCCACTCTTGTTTTCGTCGCAATCCCGGTACCGAAGGCGGGGAGTGGTAACGCGCCGATCAGTGTTCCCATACACCGATTCCGACGCGGACCGCTCATCCGCGGTTTCAACTTCCCACCCCAAAAATAGCAGATTCCCGCAACTTAAGAGCCTGGGGCACATCCATTTAGTTGGCGGTCCCGGTTCGGCTCGGGTATAATGGCAGCCGTAGCAGGACACTTCCAAAGAGGAGCAAGAAGTTCTATGGTGCAATTGACGGAAAAGGCAGTTGGCAAGGTGCGGGAGATTCTGGATTCGCAAGAGCCCAAGCCGGCCGGACTGCGCATCGCAGTGGTGGGCGGGGGATGCTCGGGCTTCAGCTATTCGATGGCTTTCGAGAACCAACCCAATATGCTGGACAAGACCTATAGCTTCGCCGGTCTGAAGGTTTTCGTCGACCAAGCCAGCCTGCTGTACTTGGACGGGGCCGAAGTGGACTATGTAGAGACCCTGGAAGGCTCTGGGTTCAAGTTCAGCAATCCGCAAGTGAAGTCCACCTGCGGCTGCGGCAGCTCATTTAGCGTGTAGCAGCAAGGCAACAGTCAGCGCACGGCGGTCGGCTTTCAGGGCTGGCGGCTCTAGACCAGCGCGGACAGCCTTTCGGCGACGTCGTGCAGGCCTTCCGATTGCGTACTCAATTTCTTTCCGGCGGCCGCATTCTCCTCGGCGCTTGCGGCTGCCGTCTGGGTCACCTGATCGATTTCGATGAGCGCCCGCGAGATCTGGTCGATACCGCGGGATTGCTCCTGCCCGCCAGTATTGGCCTGATCGATCAATCCTTTCACTTGTGCTGCGCTTCCGGTGATGGCCCGGATGGCTTGGGCGACTTGATCGAGCTTTGCGCTGCCTTCGCCTGACCGGACAATCGATTCCTCAATCAATGCTGCCGTATCCTTGGCGGCTTGGGCGGAGCGTTGCGCGAGATTGCGGACCTCATCCGCCACCACTGCGAAGCCCATGCCAGCCTCCCCGGCCCGGGCGGCTTCCACCGCGGCGTTCAGAGCCAGAATGTTGGTTTGAAAAGCAATCCCGTCGATCACCTTTGATGATCTGCGAGATTTTGCCGCTGGACACGTTCATGGCGTGCACGGAGTCGATCATTTGGGCCAGACTCTCGTTCGCCTCGCCCACCTGCCGGTTGACCTGTTCGGTGGCGGCGGACGCGCTTTGGCAGTGCCCGGCATTGCTGCGGGTCGTGGAGTGGACCTGCTCGGTTGCGGCGGAAGTCTCTGCCAGTGAGGCGGCCTGCTCGCTGGCGCCCTGGGCCAGAGACTGGCTGCTGGCCGCAAGCTGCTGGGCAGCTTCGGTGACTTGTCCGCTCACTGCCGCCATTTCAACGGCGAATTGCCGCAAGACCCGATTGACGCCCCGCACGATCCAATACACGCCGCCTCCAACCATGAGGCATAGCGCGATCAGGAGGTACGCCACCGCGCGGCTGCCGGACACGCGCGTGCCAGCCTCCCGGCTGGCCGCTGCCAGGAATGTCTGTTGGTGCACCGCGAGCAGCTTGGCGGCTTTATCCATGGTCTCGATTCAGCGTGATCGATCTTGTCCAGCACGACGTGGTGCGCGGCGGTGTAGTCGCGATCGGCCATAGATTTCAGGTATTGCCGGTAAAGCGTGGGCCAGTCCGCGATTCCGGCGTCTACCGTCTGCACAGCTTGCTTGTCATCGGCGCTCTCCACCAACGGGCGTAACTGTGCCACCTGAGCGCTCAGCCGGGTGGCCACGCCTTCGAACTGTTGTCTCTGCGTATCCACGGTGTCCGACGTGTGGCAACTGCCGCAGGGGACTCCGTCGTTGAGCCGGTGGGTGTCCAATTCCCCGATGATCCCGTTGAGCAACGAAATCTCCGTTTTTCTCGCGTCGGCGCGCATCTCCTCGAAACCGGTTTGCAGGTCTCCGACCAGCCGCAGCTTTTTGGCCGTCCCGTTGACGGCTACGTCCAAGGCGCTGCCCAATCCGCCTATAGCTGTAAGGGAGGAGTAACCCAATCCCATCACCAACGCCAGTACAGCGGCGAAGGACAGCAGCAGCTTTGCGCTGATTTTCGTGGTTGACTTCATGAGCATGATCTAATATCGGCAGGATGGCGACGAAGCTTGATTTTAGTGGTGGACACAAGTGACCATAAGTGGCTATAATGGTCTTATGCTGGAAATCGGGGTTGCCGAATTGAAGGGCAAGCTAAGCGAGTACCTGCGTACGGTGCGCAAAGGGGGAGAAGTCGTGATCAAAGATCGTGAGACGCCCATCGCGCGGTTGGTACCGTATGCGGAATCTCGCGCGCGCCTGGAGACCATCCCGCCGACCATGCCGCTTAAGGAATTGGACAAGCTGCCGTTCTTCCAGCCGAAAGGGTTGAAGCCGGGCGATCTGGAGGAGGCGCTGCGCGAAGAGCGCCAGGACCGGTTTTAAAGGCTTGATCGGGAACTTTACCAAATGACCGCATTCGTGGACACCTCCGTATTCCTGCGGAGGCTGTTGAAACAGCCGGGCGCATTCACGGATTGGTCGGCGTGGGGCACGGTTGCCGCCAGCGAGCTATTGAAGGTGGAGGCGCGCCGGATTCTCGATAGACTCCGGTTGCACCGCGCCTTCGGCGACGACGAACTAGGGGAGATCAACAGGCTGTTGCAAGCTTCGTTCAAGGCTTTGGATTTCGTGAGACTCAGCCGCGCCGTGCTACAACGCGCCGCCGACCCATTCCCCACCGCGCTCGGATCGCTGGATGCTATTCACCTCTCGTCGGCTCTTCTGTGGATGGAGGAGAAGGGCGGCGAGACGATGTTCCTGACGCACGACGCGCAATTGGCGACCGCCGCGCGCGCGTGCGGTCTGGACGTGCGGACAACCCCTTAAGTTAGAGTGGCAGTATGCACATCGAGACTCTGGCCGTGCACGCCGGACGCCGCGCAGATCCCGCCACCGGCGCTATCGCCCGTCCGATATATCTCTCCACGACCTTCGAAAGAACGCCCGACGGCGAGTATCCGCTCGGCTTCAGCTATTCGCGCGACGGCAATCCCAATCGCGGATATCTGGAAGAATGCCTCGCCGCGCTGGAGGGCGGCAAGGAAGCCTTGGCATTTTCTTCCGGGATGGCCGCGGCCAACGCCGTGATTCAAGGGCTGGAACCGGGCGATCACATCGTCGCGCCCGACGATGTCTACTACGGACTGCGCCGCCTTATCGGCGAAGTTTTCGGCAAGTGGCGCCTGGAAGTATCCTACGTGGACATGGCCGATTTGGACGCCGTGAACGCCGCGATGCGTCCGAATACCCGCTTGGTTTGGGTGGAGACGCCATCGAACCCGCTGCTGAAAATCACGGACCTCCCCGCTATTGCCGCCATCGCCCGCCGCGCCAACGCAATCAGCGTATGCGACGGCACCTTCGCTACTCCGGTTTTGCAGCGGCCCCTGGAGTGGGGCATCGACATGGTGGTGCATTCTACGACCAAGTATATCGGCGGACACAGCGACGTGTTGGGTGGCGCGTTGATCGGGAAATACCAGAGCTATCTGTTTGAGCGGGCGCGCAAGTCCCAGCAGGTCGGCGGCGCCGCGCCGGCGCCTTTCGATTGCTGGCTGATCCTGCGCGGAGTCGACACCCTGCCATGCCGTGTGCGGGCACAGACAAAGAGCGCGGGCCGGATTGCCGCATTCCTAAAATCCCATCCGGCGGTGGAAGCGGTGCATTACCCAGGACTGACCGGACATCCGGGCCATTCGGTTGCAGCCCGCCAGATGAGCGGGTTCGGCGGTATGCTCTCCATGCAGTTGCGCGGCGGGCGGGAACAGGCGATGCAGGTCGCCGGCGGTGTCCGGCTATTCACTCGGGCCACGAGCCTGGGTGGCACCCACAGTTTGATCGAGCATCGCGCATCGGTGGAAGGGCCCAATTCGCGCACGCCGCAGAACTTGCTGCGCATCTCGGTGGGACTGGAGAATGTGGAAGACTTGATGAGCGACTTGGGGCGGGCGTTGGGATGATCGCCATCGGCGCTCAGGCATGCTTCACCGCCGTAATTGAGCATACCGGAAGCAATCCGTCGCGTGGTCGTTCACCATCCCCACCGCCTGCATGAACGCATAACAGATCGTCGATCCCACAAACCGGAACCCGCGCCGCTTCAGGTCTTTGCTCATGGCGTCGGATTCGGCCGTGCGCGCCGGCAACTCCTTCAGCGTGCGCCAGGCGTTCACCCGCGGACGCCCACCGGTAAACTGCCAGATATACGCGTCGAAGCTGCCGAACTCATCCGCCACCTTCAGAAACGCCTGCGCATTGGCGATCGCGGCGGCGATCTTCAGGCGGTTGCGGACGATGCCCGCGTCGCCGAGCAGCGCGTTGACTTTGCGCTTGCCGTAACGCGCCACCACCGGCGGATCGAAGTTGTCGAACACCTCGCGATAGCGCGCCCGCTTGCGCAGAATGGTGTCCCAACTCAGGCCGGCCTGCGCGCCTTCCAGCACCAGAAACTCGAACAGCAGGCGGTCCTCATGCACCGGGACGCCCCACTCCGCGTCGTGATAGGGGATGGAAAATTCGTTCTTGGCCCAAGCACAACGATTGGTCATGTCCATAGCCGCGCATCCCAGCGCACGGGCAATGCTTCGGTCGCCTTGATCCGGGCGAAATCGGGATGTTCCTGGTTAATCAAAACGTTGCGCTCCACTCGCGCCACTACCGACGGAACCATCAACACCGCCGTGCGGCGCTGGTCGTACCACTGATCGCCAAAGGCGCATGCAGCTTCGTATGAAGGCGAATCCCACTTCGGCAAGCTGTCCGGCGCGATCTCTTCGATGGACACATCGGCCGGAATTTCGATCTCGATGTAACCCTGGTTGGGGGGCACGCTCCCGGAACCGTGTGCCAGGATCTCCAACAGCGCGCCCGCGTAGGTTTCGGACGCATAGACCACGCGCCGGCCCGCAGAATTCCAGCGCGCGCCGTGCAGCATCGCGCCCGTGCCGTCGAAGATGGTGTGCCGCATATCCGCAACGCGGAACGCTCGCCGCAGGTCGCTATGCGGGGAGGCCATAGACGATGCGGGCCATGACCTCCTCGGCCTGCCGCGCGCCCAATTCCGTCAGAGCCGCGTCCAGAGGCGTCTTTCCACCGATCTCCGGGTGAGGGGTGGTCAAGAAGCGCCGCGCCTGGTCGCGATCCTGCCAGACGTCTTCGGCGATGGCGACCACGCGTGCCAGCCGCTCGGTGCGTTCGCTTTCCGCGGGGCTGAGCCGATCCCGCCGCCGCTTGTACGTCGCCTCAGGTACGATGCGGTGCATCAAGGCGCGCTGTTCCGAGGCATCGGGGAAAATGCGCTGCACTACAATGCGGAGGGTGGCTTTCGGCAAGCCCCGCTCGACGGCATCGTTCAGATCCAGCAGTGTGGTCACCGTCTTGCCCAAAACTCGCTGGCCGCCAAGAACTTTTCCGGTCTGAGCTGGTTCCATAAGTATCAGTATAGCAGAAAAATGGGATCAAGTGATCTTGGGCGGCGCAAAAAAGTGCAACGGGTCGATGGACACGATTTTCCAGGTTTTGCCCTTCTTGCCCTTGCGCTCAAGAAGGAACTTCACCACCTCGCGGCGGCGCTCCACGGGATGCGGCTCCGAATTGCCCACGATCTCCAGGAACCAATCCAGCTCGTCGGCGCGATGCGTGTCGTCGCCGGTGTCGGACAGGATTTCTATGGAGTTCGTGACACTAGCGAGATCGGTCAGCGCCACCAGGTCGCGGCGGAAATCCTGAAAGTTCGGCATGTCGGGATCCACAGCTTCAATGAACATCGCACAGTCGTCGTCACTGAGGGCCGAGGCGATCTTGGCGAACAGGTCGAAGACTTGCTGCGGCGCGTCAGCGCGGGCGATTCCCATGGCGGACGATGCCGCGCCGCCCACCGCAAGCATGAAGGTGCGTCGTCTCATATCAAGTCCTGTAACTCGCGTTGATGCGGATGTAGCCTTCGGTGAAGTCGCAGGTCCAGAAGTGCGCCTGCCCTTTGCCCTTGCCGCGCAGGGTCAGGCGAATCTCGCACTCGGCCGCGTCCAGCTTCCCCTTCAGTTCGGCTTCGGAAAAGCGCGCCGCCAGTCCAGCGCGGCAGACGGGCACGCCCTGCATGTCGATATCGACCTTGCGCGGATCGAAAGCCACGCCCGCATTGCCCGCCGCGGAAAGGATGCGGCCCCAGTTGGGGTCGGAGCCCGCCACGGCCGTCTTCACCAGCGGCGAATTGGCGATGGATCGGGCCAGCCGCGCGGCGGCGTCATCGGTTGGCGCGCCCGAAACCAGGATCGTGATCAGCTTGCGCGCGCCCTCGCCATCGCGCGCGATGCTGCGCGCCAGTTCCTCGGCGACGTGCGTGATGCGCTCTTCGACCGCGCCCATCTCCTTAGGATCGGGCCGCACGCCGGAAGCGCCATTGGCCAGCAGCAACAGCGTGTCGTTGGTGGATGTGTCGCCATCCACCGAAAGCCGGTTGTAGCTGCGCTCCACCGCGCGGCGCAACATGCGGCGCAGCATGGCTACGGGAATGTGGGCGTCGGTGAGCACGAAGCCGAGAGTGGTGGCCATGCGCGGCTGGATCATGCCGGAGCCTTTGGTCATGCCGGCGATACGCACCGTGCCGCGCCGCAGGTTCACCTCGCCGGAAGCTTCTTTGGGCACCAGATCGGTGGTCATCATGGCGCGCGCCACGGCGCCGAAGCCGTCTTCTCGCAGGCCGGCCACCAGGCGCGGCAGAGCGTTCACAATCAGCTTCGGATCCAACTCGACGCCGATCACGCCGGTGGAAGCGGGCAGCACCTGTGTGACCGGCAGCCGCAGCAGGCGCGCGGCGGATCGGCAGCAAGCCAGGGCCACGGCGTCGCCGGTGCGTGTGGCGCAGTTGGCGTTGCCGGCATTCACCAGGATGGCGCCGACCGCGCCGCGCGAGGCTGCCAGATGCCGGCGGCAAACCTTCACCGGCGCTGCCTGCACGCGGTTTTGCGTGAATACGGCGGCGGCCGCAGCCGGCAGTCCTGAGACGATCAGCCCCACATCGTCTTGCCCGTCATGTTTAAGATGGCGCAGGCCGGCGAATGTCGCGGCGTAACGGTAGCCCAGCGGCAGATCCACTCTACAATTCTCCCAGAATGTCGCTGCCGGTAATAAGCTGTCCATTGGCGAACGCTTCGGCCGCGATGCGCTTGCGGCCTTCGAGTTGCACTTCGATCAGATCCAACGCGCCTTCGCCACACGCGGCGCGCAAGGGAGTAGGCAGCAGGCGCCCCGGCTCACCCGCCTCTGTCATCGCCACCCGGGATTTCCAGATATGCAATTGCCGGCCGCGAAAGCGCGTATACGCTCCGGGCCAGGGTTGGAATCCGCGCACGCGATTGTGGATGGCCTGCGCCGGCTGACGCCAGTCGATCAGCCCATCGTCCTTTTTCAGCAGCGGCGCGTAAGTGGCCAGCCCGGGGTCCTGCTCTTGGGGGGCGATCGATGCGATGTTCGCCAGCGTCTCGATCAGCAGCGCCGCTCCCATCCCCGCCAGCCGCGCGCCCAACTCCACGGCGTTTTCCTCCGGCCCGATTTCAGTTTCCGCTCTCAGCAGCATGTCTCCGGTATCGAGCCCGGCATCGATCCGCATGGTAGTGACGCCCGTGCGCGTCTCGCCGTTGGCGATGGCCCACTGCACCGGTCCTGCGCCGCGGTACTTGGGAAGCAGCGAGCCATGCACGTTGATAATCCCGTGCGGTGGGATATCGATCGCCGATTGCGGAATGATCTGGCCGTAGCCCACCACCACCATCGCATCGGGCGCCAGCGCAGCCAGATATTGGAGCGCTTCGGGCCGCCTGACGCGCTCGGGTTGGTAAACCGGAAGGCCCAACCGCAGCGCCGCCGCTTTCACCGGAGACGGAGTGATCTGTTGGCCTCGTCCGCGAGGGCGGTCGGGCTGCGTCACCACGCACACCACATCGTGCCCGGCGGCCGCCAGAGCCTCAAGAGTCGGAACCGCAAACGAAGGCGTACCCAGAAACACGACCCGCATGGCCGGTCAGGTCCATTCGCCGGCTTTCACCAGCTTGCGCACTTTACGGCGAATCAAATCGCGTTTCAGTGCACTGATGTGGCTGATGTACAGCTTGCCATACAGATGGTCGGTTTCGTGCAAAAAGGCGCGCGCCAGCAAGTCCTCGCCGGTCTTCTCGAAGAACTCGCCCTTGGAGTCCTGCGCCCGCACCGTCGCGCGTTTTGCCCGCTTCACCTGCTCGCGGAATCCGGGAATGCTCAGGCAGCCTTCTTCGCCTTCCTGCTTGCCCTCCACGCGCAGAATCTTCGGATTGATCAGCACCAGCTTATCCGCCGGATTCTCCGCGTTCGAAATGTCGATGACGGCGATCTTACGCGGAAAGCCGATCTGCGGCGCGGCCAGCCCTACGCCCTTGGCGGCGTACATGGACTCGAACATGTCTTCCAGGAACCGATCGAGTTCCGGCGTGCCGAATTCGGTGACTTCCTCCGCTTCACGCTCCAGCACCGCATCGCCATACTTCACAATTGGATAAACCATATTTCAGAAATCCCGCACCTGCGTCAGATAACCTTCATAATTGCGCTTCGTCTCGCCCAGGGAATCGCCGCCGAACTTTTCCAGGAAAGCCTGCGCCAGCACCAGCGCCACCATGGCCTCCGCGATCACGCCCGCGGCCGGCACTACGCACACATCCGAGCGTTCGTAGGCCGCCAAGGCCGGTTCGCGGGTGGCCAGGTCGACCGATTCGAGCGGACGGCGCAGCGTCGAGATGGGCTTCAGGAATCCGCGCACCAGCAGATCCTGACCGTTGGTGATACCGCCCTCCAGGCCCCCGGCGCGATTGGCGCCGCGCGTGAAATGGCGCGTCTCGCGATCGTAGTGAATGGTGTCCTGCACCGCGGAGCCGAAGCTGGCGGCGTTCTCTGCCGCGAATCCCAGCTCCACGCCCTTCACGGCTTGAATCGACACGATGGCTTGTGCCACGCGCCCATCCAGGCGCGCGTCCCATGTGGTGTGCGATCCCAAGCCTGGCGGCACGCCGTGCGCGATCGCTTCGAACACCCCGCCCACGGTGTCGCCGGTGCGGTAGGCCTGGTCCACCACTTCTTTCATGCGCAGTTCGGTTTCGGCATCCACGCAGCCCAGCAAGACGTCGGTCTTTCCGCGCATGGCGGCGACTTCGTCCCATGCGGCAATTCTTTCCAGGCGCACACTGCCTACCGCGATCACGTGGCTGGCGATATCGATCCCGAACTGAATCAGCAAGGCTTTGGCAACCGCGCCGATCGCCACGCGGGCGGCGGTTTCACGGGCGCTGGCCCGCTCCAGAATGTAACGCGCGTCGGCGAAATTGTACTTGAGCGCGCCAGCCAGGTCGGCGTGTCCGGGGCGTGGCTGCGTGACCGGCTTGCGCTTATCTTCGGCGCCA
>Ga0209333_1000510_pt1 | contig 21513 bp, 22 predicted proteins | sample BlaSpr_A8_OM2_O3_FD_187982 | JGI IMG/M metagenome (GOLD analysis project Ga0209333, IMG submission 187982) | Forest soil microbial communities from Thunder Bay, Ontario, Canada - Black Spruce, Ontario site 2_A8_OM2_O3 (SPAdes) (version 2) | ecosystem: Environmental > Terrestrial > Soil > Boreal... | reverse complement strand
TCCTGTACTTTCATCGCCCGCTCCATGGCGGCTTGTGTGTAAGAGATCATGCCTTGCATGGTCCCCTACCACCGCCCGAAAAGCGGACATATCACTTGCTATCTCAACCGGACATATCATGTGCTACTGACACGGGACCCGCAGCCTCTGCCCAGAACGTTCGGAGTTGGTGTACCATTCCCCAACATCCTTAGGGTACACATCACGGAGGACGCCATGCATGCCCGCGTTTGGCAACTGCACCTTCGCCCGGGTAAGGTTCAAGATTTCCAGGACACCCTGTCCTCCGTTGTCGACTTGGCACGGCAGCAAGGGGGATACCGTGGCGTTTTCGCGTTGGCCTCAGGAAAATCGGAATCACCGGAGGTGACACTGGTCGCTCTCTGGGATTCCTTAGAGCTGATGCGCGCCAGCGAAAACAATTTATTTCTCACGCAGGCCATCTCGCGCTTCCTGGCTTGCTGTGAGGGCCTGCCGCACATTACCGAGCAGGAAGTCCTTGCAAGTGACTTCATCACCGCTAGCGCCCGGGCCAAAGCGTGAATCCTTCTTTCTGAACGCCAATAAAATTCCAAGCAAACGAAAGATTGTCCCCTGCGGAATACATTCATTTCAGCTTCGCATATTCGGCTTTCGCGGAGATGAGAATGGGAATGTCCGTGTCGGCGTCATTCCAGAGCGTGAGGAAGTCCTGATAGGCCGCCTTTAGCTTTGGCGGTGTCGCCCTGAAGGGCGTAGGCTCTGCCGATATGGAGATGCGCCAGTGCCCCGATGCGTTCGTTGAGCACAATTCCGCGATGGTCGAGGATTTTCTGGAACTCGGCTGCGGCCTCGTTTCCTTGATGGGCAGCTAGAAACGCTTCTCCTCGCATATAGACCGGGTACAGCGCCGGCGCGAAAGCCGTGAAGTGCAGCGCGCCCAGTTCGTACGGAGCCGCCGCTTGAAGGACTTCGATAGCCTTTGGAAAATCCTTGTGGCCAATCGCGGTCTGAGCGTGAATGGTTGGAACGTAGTTGAATTGTACCAGTGTGGCCTCCGGGAACCCTGTCGCCAAAGCCTCCGCGATTGTTTCAGCCCGCGCCGGATTCCCCGCAAATCCCAGCGCCAACGCAGCTCCATATTGGGCTTCCCGATTGGTCGAAATGCCAAGCGCTCTCTCGGCTCGTTGCCGCGCTTCCGGTGTACTACTCAGATATGTCCGTCACCGGCGGATGCCGTGAAGCCTACCTGGCAATCCGGACAACGTAGAAACTCTCCAGTTCGCACATGACTATTTGAATAAGGTCCATTGCAGGGAACGTTCCTCCCTACGAATCTAGTAACGAGGGGGGCTCCGGAAACGGAGTCATTTCCCAATCGGGGGATTGGGGGACGTGCCCGCTTGCGTGGAGACCCGTCGTAGCGCAGAAGGGAGTCAGTAATGAAAATCATGCTATTCGTTATCGTAATCCTGACCGCGGTCCCGGCCTTCGCGCAGAAAACAGGGACGCAGTAAAAGTGATGGACGGTTTCTTTAATGGTTTTCAGAATTTTAGCGGCTGCGACTCATCAGCTTGGAACGATATCCACGTCGCTGCCCTGGCTCGTCTACAAAAGCAAGACTTGCCTCCTGCGACTGTCGAAGCTGATGTGGCAAAGGCTTCGGCGATTGTCGCCTGCTACGGCACCCTAGTTCACAAAGCAATACAAGTGGCCCATGACCTGTCGAACAGCATAAAAGATCTGAAGACGGAGTCCTTTGACTCTATGATCCCGCCATCGAAAAGCGCCACGTTGCCTTTTCAGATTGTCGACAATGTAGAAACGAAGCTTCTCCCTCTCTTCGGAGACTACGAGAATTTAGAAAAACTGGAGAACTTCGCTCTAAACGCTGAGATGGATTATGAAGAGCACGCAGAAAGCACTCGCTATAGGAACCTTGCGGCACGTTACAACGCGCTTGTAGGCCACTCCAACTCAGGACAGCGAAACGGCCAGCGACCCGCGTCTTTGCACTGCGAGCCCACAACTACGTCGTCGGGCGTGAGTACGCTGGACTGTCAGTGACTTATGCTGACGCGCGTCTGCTCTAATGTCGGGTTACCGCCGATTAACGCCACCGTCTGTAACTGACCTTTTACAACGTGCCCTGTGCCTTTCTGCCTGATTTCCACAGCATCGAGGGCGTAGCTTCTGGTCGCGGGACGCTCGCTGCGATCCACGCCGGAGCGCTCCCTCGGACCAATCCACCCACAGTTAAGAAGCGGAAATGGTCAAGAGCATATCCCCATCGCACTGGCGTCCCGCAATCCCAAACCTGAAGAGGCTTTTGAAAGCCAACGGACAAACCTAATGGGCCTAATTTTTCGGCGGTGACGTTGACCGCTGCGGGGGGTACGCCCATGAACCGCGATGAATTGAAGCAAGGAGCGGGCGAGTGGTTGCTGCTCGGAATCCTGATCTTTCTCGGCCTTCTGGTAATAGCCCTGCACATCCTGCGTCGCTAGGATAGTTGCGTTCGGCTCGCCACAACCCGCGGGAATCTGCACAAAACCGCATGATTTCACTTCTTGGGGTGCAAGAGGCATAGGCAAAATTACCGACTTCTAATGCAACGATTGGCTGCCATAAACGGTCGTTTTTATTGGATTTTTGCAGGGCGAAAAGGGCGGGGATTTCTAATCCCGTGATTTTCAGACGTTTCGACAATTTAAGGCATGCGAGCGGTCCCAATTGCAAGCTCCCTTAACACAAAGCTGCACGACAGTCTCAAGACTCACGGCCCGGCCGGGAAAGCGCCGGAAAGCGCGGGTGCTCGTTGACGCGCGGGAAAGGGCCGCCCTGGGAGGCGGCCCTTCGCTACACGAACTCTTACCAGCCGGTTCGCGTTACTTGGAGTTAATCACGCCGAACAATCCAGCGAGATTGTTGTCGGGGCCAGCGCTGAAAAAGAGCTGATTGGTGGCACCATTGGAGCCGGTTCCGTCACCAAATTGAATTGCCCAGAGCTGGTCTATGTGGATCACGTCGCCATTGACGTCCTTCAAGGTGCCGACGAATTGCCCGGTGACGGCGTTGAAAGCATTGATGGTGCCGGTGTTGGTATTGTTCGACACGAGCAACGTGTTGCTGAATTCTCCGAAATTCTTGGGCGCGATGGCAAAACCCCAAGGCTGATTTAGCGGAGAACCGTGCGAGAGCTGCTTCAGGAGGGTTCCGTCTTCGCCGAAGATATCAATGAACCCACCAGAAGCGCCGGACGTGGCGGCAAATGAGACGTAAACGAGGCCGCCGAAGTCCTGGATGCCGAAGGCCGCGAAGCCGGCGGGAACTGTGGGGTCTGTAACGGACTTTGCGAGCGCGAAGGTGCCGTCGTAGATGTCAATCTTGTTGTTAGCGTTGTCCACTGCGAACAGGAAATTGCCGGACGTCTTGGAGGTGATGGCCAAACCCGTGTAGGACGCGCCCGCAGTAGTGACGGCAATCATGGCGGCGTTGCGATTCACCGAAGGCACCCAACCGCTGATGGTGCCATCCAGCGTGGCGAACAGGAAGACCGCCGGAGATCCCTTAATGTTGAACTCCGATGACCCGTTGAAAACCGTGCCCGTGGGCGAGCCGGGACCATCCCCGCCTGCAGTGGGAATCAATACGTCCAAGGCTACCTTGGCGCCGTTGCTATCGTAGAGTGTGGACCAACCGGAATTGTTGTCGCTGACCCACCAAGGGCCGCCCGGCGGGTGAGTGAGGCCCCAGGCGTTCACCAGGAGCGGATCGGTCGTTCTTGCGGTTTTTTCCTGATTCGAAACCAAATTGGTGACTTGATACTGTGCGCGGACCAAGCCAGGAACGATCAGCTGTGCGACGGCGAGGCACGCAGAAAGAGCGATGGTGCGGACTTGCATGCGAGATTCTCCTTTGTAGCGGGCCAGTGCGCGATGTTGTACATCGTCTAACAGGAAATGCTGACCCGCCAGCCGCGAATATTGGCATTCGGTGAGGAGTGGGTTGCAATCCGCGAGTATCTTTTTTGTAAACTTCTTGTGAAGAGGTGGTGAGAACAAGGCGCGCGAACTGGAAAAATTGGCGGAGCGGCGTCCTTCGGTTCGTCATCTGTGTGACGGCTTCCAGGGGGACGTGGGGAAAGAAAGTGGAGCCGGCTCAAAGGGAAACGCGCCGAATTCCCCTGTTCAATGCGCGCTGTTGAAAACGGTCGCGATCGTCTGAAGGAAAAATCGAGAAATTGAACGGGGGCTCTAGCCAAGATTCTCTTTGCTAGCAATCCGAGCTGCGTCCCGCATATATATTAAGGACAGAGTTCGAGCTGCGGTTTCAGAACGATACACTTGCGGTTGGGCAGCCCTATCGTAACGATGATGCAACCCGCCGAGTCTCTCATGAGATAGGACGCGACCATAGGCGCTGGAACGGGTTCTACAGTCCGGCGTTCCCTGCCCGAGCCCAAGATGCGTGCGGTCGTCCTGGTCGTTGCGCGCGTAAAGCCGTGGTTCGACGGCAAACTGGATTTCTCTCCTCCAGTCCAAGATTTTGTCGATCAGGGATTTCCGCTGCAGGGCGGCCGCATCGACGTCGTTCATGGCCGCACTGCAGCTGCTCTGGTCTATGCCCGCCGCAAGCATTTCGTGAACGTTTTCATCTGGCCCACGGACGAGAAGGACCGTGCTCCGAGTTCCGGCGCAGAACAGGGTTATCGATGGATCGAGTGGCGCAAGGAAGAAATGGAATTCTGCGAATGCGGCAGCATGTATCTGCGCTGAGTTTCCGAGCTAAGTATCGGCGAGCTTCAGGAGTTCGCACAGCTGATACAAAATTATGGTTTGCCTTTCAAGCAACTTGTTAGGTTTCGAGGATTCTGACAAGAGAACGCCCTGCCCGGCCCCTCGGTCAGCGTTGTTTTGCGCCAACAGCTCGTAACTGCTGTTCAGGCTCTGATCGCAGGCGTGCGTGAAACACGATCGAGACCTGTCGGTGACAAAAGCTTTACACCCTTTCCGCAATCCGGCAGCGAACAAGCACGTCTTATCAGTGTGCACGTTTTGAAGATGATTCTCTTCCGTGCCGTTCGGGCGGAATAAAAACTTCGAAGCGGTAGTTAACTCAAACGTACAGATGTGAATTGCGAGCATCAGCCGGCCTCAATACTACAAAAAGGAGCTGTTATGAAGAGCTTTACCATCGCCAAAAGTCTTGTCACCATCTTGTTTGTACTTGCCGTCGTGATCGTCCTGCCTGCTGTACACGCAGACCAGGCGGATCAGGCAACCAGAGTCACCTTTAGCCAACCCGTTCGGATTCCTGGACGCGTGCTGCCCGCGGGAACGTACGTGTTCGTGCTGCCCGACGAAGCTAACGATCATTTTCAAGTCCGCATCTTCAACGCCGATCGCAGCATGTTGGTTGCGACGCTTTTCACAATTGGTGTCGAGCGTTCGAAGCCAACGGACAACACGGTCTTCGGTTTCGCGGAGCGTGGATCTGCACAGCCTGAGGCAATCGTGACCTGGTTCTATCCGGGTGAAACGACGGGCCATGAATTCGTCTACCCGAAGCAGATGCAGCAGGAGCTTGCGTCGGCCAAGCAGATCACTGTAGTGGCGGGCAAGTAACTTGGGGGCTATGCACAGCGTCTACTGGCCGACGGCGAAATTTAAGCGCCGCCGGCCGGGTTGGCGCAAGCGGCCTCGGAGCGCGGGGATGGTTTCTGATCAGGCTATTCGTACTTGACGGGCAGCATTCGGAAAAAGCAGGCAAAGATTTGAAAGACGATACCGTGAGAGCATCCCAGACAGGCCGAACTACGAGAGTTGACTGAAGCGAGTGTCCTGCGACTGGCTCAGCAGGACGATGCCGTCGCGTTTGCACGAATCTATCGATTGCACAGCCGAAAGGCCGCTGCGTGGATATTCGTCCCCTTCCGGCGTCCCTTCCGTTGATCGCGGCTCCTGTGGACGTACTTGATGCCGGTGGTTCCTTCCGTTCTTTTCTTCGACGGCTTGATTTCTCGCCTGCGGGCGTACTCGCTCGGGGAACTGCAAGAGATGACAAGCGGACTGGAGGGCGGCGGATACCGATAGGAGATCGGAGAAAAGACCGGAGGATTGTTGCCCGTCCGGATTACTTACTGAACGGGCTGCCCACTGAGTGTACCCGCCAAATCAGCCGATTGAACCCTGCCAACGAACCTACGTGGCGGGTCTGATGGCCAACGCATCACAACAGGACGCTTTTTCCATGCGAACCTAGCAGCTCTCGTCAACAGCGCACTTACGAAAGAACGCAAGCTCCGCTGCAGACATTCTTCGAATGCAAGACTACGAGGCGGAACTGGTTACCACAATAGGGAAATAAACGGGCGAGCTAAATGATAGGCAAGAACATGGAGCAGCATCACGAGAGGCGGAACAAGACGCCTCTGCTTTTGAGCGAAGCCGAACTGTCCTCGATCGTTGAGGCCGAAGGCGGGAGATATGTTGGTGTTCAAATCGAGCTTCAGGGGGGAACTGGAACCGTTCATCCTGTTCATCTCGCCACGAACAAGAACAACATTGGGCATGCCGATTTCGCGTTTAACCGTCGGGGCGGTACGCGAGGAACTGGCGGAATCCGACGCGGCCTTCAACGAAGCAGGTTCGAAATGAAAAATGCAACCGGCACGGGCGTCAAGCTCGAGCCCGCCTCTCGCGATTTTTTCTCTTGCCGTAACCTTGAAACTTCGAACTTCCCGCAACGTCAAGCTCCCAGGGACAGGCGCGATGCCCTACGAGCAGAGGCTAATTCAATCGGCACTCTACCTGGCAAGAGACAAGATCCTCACAAGAAATGGTCATTCATTTGACTTCTTCGTGACAAGCTCCGCTCGGCGTGCGCTTACCGTGATGACTCGGGCAGCGGATCCTAATCCAACACGAGAGGAGCATCATGGACAAAATGAAGGGGCTGATGAATCACACGGTAAATCGCCGGTCGCTTTTGCAGAAGGGAATGATGGCCGGAGCAGCTACGGTGGGCGCTGGGCTATTGGGCGCTGGCAAGGTCGCATTCGGCCAGAGCAGCTCGAGTGGCCTCAACAAGGGAGATGTAGCCATTCTTCAATTCTTGGCCGCGGCCGAGATTATCGAATCGGATCTTTGGATACAGTACGCGGAACTGGGTGGCATCGGCGATAACCCCCCAATCGAAGTTGACCAAAACGAAATGTTGAACAACTACCAGATCGCCTTGTCGAATCTCGATGGCGATGGCCCACAATACATCACTAGCAACACCACTGACGAAATCAGCCACGCAGCCTTCCTCAACGGATACCTGGAATCCAAAGGCGCAGACCCGGTCAATTTCGACGAGTTCCGCACGCTGCAGGGCAGCACGGCGACGGGTGCGCAGGACATCGGCCGCCTGACCAACCTGATGCACCTCAACGTGGACACCAGCTGGTTCGTGCGCTACCGCAGTGCAACCAATCCAGACTTTGGCGCTACTTTCCCTCAGGCGCTCAAACTCAATAACGTTACCGCCATTCCCCGTAACAACAAGGATTTCGAAGGCGCTTCGAATCCCAACTTTAAGGGTAACGACCACATCCAGGCGATCGCTAATGTAGCGGGATTTCACTTTGGATATATCGAACAAGGTGGATCGAGCCTCTATGCAGCGCTTAGCCAGAAGGTCAGCAGTCTGGAAGTGCTGAAGATCACGCTGGGTATTGGGGGAGACGAGATTGCGCACTTCCTCGAATGGGTGGATTTCGCGGGGAATGGTGTGCAACAGCCAGTGGCGCCTTTTAAGGACCCGATATCCGGTCTGTCCTTTCCGGATTTCTTCAACAACCCACCGTTACAGCCGCCCAGCCTGGTTCAGCCCAGCCTGATCTTTCCCGTTCCCTGCGAATTCATCAGCGCAGATTTGCCCCACTGCGCGGTGATTCGACCAAGCGACGACAAATTTGCCGGTGCCGTGGCGACGATTGCATCGTTCACCGCGGATGGGCTATTCGTCGGGCAACAACCGAAGTTTCTCCGGGTGCTGCAGCAAATGGCGGAAGCAGCGGACGCTGCCACACGCGAGCTGTAATCGGCTGGCGACTCACTTTGTACGGGAATGGTCCCGGCTTTCCACACCGAGCGGGAAGGATCGGGACCATTTCTTATCCTAAGATGGGACGAATAAGGCATGCGAGCCCTTCAACCAAGCAGGTTCGAAATGACAAATGCGATCGGCGCGGCGTCGTGAGCCGCTATCCAAGGTCCGGAAAAGTTTGGAAGGCAGGTGATTTATGGAAGCGTTGAGCCCGTTTCATCTGATCATTGTTCTGGCGGTGATAGTGCTGCTCTTCGGGGGTAAAAAGATTCCCGATGTGATGCGCGGAGTTGGCGAAGGCATCCGCAACTTCAAAGAAGGGGTGAATTCCTCGCATGCGGCTGCGCCGGCCGCGAACCTGCCGGCAAGTCCTCCGGCCACCGCGCCGGTGGCAAACGCAGAAAAGAAGTAGCGGCACCATGAATTTGCCACCAGTGCCGGCCCTATTGTCTGAATCTTGTCTAACGCTTGTCCGTGGGTCGCAGAAAAGCAAGACGGACCACAGCGTAGGTTAGGGTCTGTTCACTCTGCGAACCAAAAGGTCGGGAGTTTGACTCTCTCCGGGCGCGCCGCTTTCCCTTTGAAAACGATGGTTTTCTAACTTCAGTGCTTCAGTGTGCCGTTTTGTTAGGCCTTTGCTAGACCTTTTGCAGCGGATTTCGCACCTTCTGATAGCATCCGCAGGATTGCTGCTCTGCGCGATCGGGCGCATCACGGCGACGCCGAGGCGTTCCGTGGGCGCCTGCGCTAAAGCAATTGGGAGTTCGTATGGAACGCCATCCTGAGCTTTTCACGCGCGGAGCTGCTGGCGAAAGTTGGTTGCCGGAAGTCGGGAAGAACGGTTGGGTCCCGCTCACGGCCGACAAGAACATTCGCTGCAACTTTCTCGAGAAGCGCGCGCGACAGAGGCATTCGATCCCGGATGCTCGTAAACGCAGCCAGTGGGTTGCAGTCTTCAAGGCGGGATGATCGGAAATCCCGGTCTAAACGGTTTTGTCTTTACAAACTCCTTAGAATTTCCTGACGCGTTCCTTATCCCCAATCCTTTATCTTGCCTTGTCCGCTTTGATGCGACTCATGCTTCGCTTGACGAACGTCTCGCTAGTGAATAATGCGACCTCGCTTCTCAGCTCCTACATTCCGCACGCTCCACTAACAGGTGCTACCTAAGCAGTTGGAGGCGAATAAACTATTTCTCCTATTACCCAGCCTCGCGCTACAGTTGGCGCATGACGCATTCTGAAGACAGCTCGATGCGAATGCAGGCGGAAGACGCACTGCACAATCGTGAGGAGCGAATTCGCCTAATACTCGATTCCGCCACGGAAGCGATTTGTGGCTGCGATTCAGATGGTATTTGTCTTTCTGCAAATCATTCGGCGGCGCGCATGCTCGGATACGGTGATCCCGCCGAATTGCTCGGGATAAAACATGCATGCGCTGGGATAACGGCCCCGGCATCCCTCCGACGATTCAGGACTCTGTATCTCAACCCTTTGTGACCTATGGAAAGATCGAGGGCAGCGGGCTAGGCCTCGCGATAGCGAAGAAGATTGTCGAGGATCATGGCGGGGAGATCTACCTTGATAGGAGAAATGCGACCGGAACTTTGATCGAGATCACGATTCCCTTTGGCATCCCGGAGGGAACAATTGAATGAATATGACTGCAGTCTGGGCAGAATTCGCAGGGACGGCAGTGGCAAGCGAGGATTTGGAGCGTGTCCATGCCACTCAGAATGGAGATGTATCTGCTTTCGAGCAACTCGTAGGGCGGTACGATCGCAATCTCCTCCGAATTGCTCAACACGTCACTCACAATCGGTAAGATTCCCAGGACCCGGTTCAGGAGAGCTTCATGATGGAGCTGCAACATTTGGGCAAATTCCGAAAGCATTCGCAATTCTCGACCTGGTTGTTTCGCCAAGTTTCCGCAAGGAGTAAGAAGTGATCGTCTTTAACGTGAAATCCTGTGACTATTGCCAATCGTCAATCGCACTGGGCCAGACATGGGTACGGGAAAAGATTCACGACCCTCAGTCCAATGGCCAAGATCTGGCATACCACCACTTCCACGCCAAACCCTGCGGAGAACAGGAAGAAAGCTGTTGGGAAAAACACCAAATGGAACGAGAAATTGCTCGCACCGCGATGACCGCAACGCAATGGGTGACCGTAGCACTAGCCCCGGTCAAAACGCTTGAATAACTTTTATTTTGGAAAATAAGTCGCAATCTGTGCTTCTAAGTTCCCGATAAAATCAACGAGCGGCCGCCAGCGCGGAAAGCCGCATTTCGCGAAGCGATAGTGCCGGTCATGTTTTCTGCTTCTGTGGTTTAGCCGCTCGAATCTTCGCCGGAGGACCAATCTGGCAATCGATGCCTAGCTCTTCGAAAAGAATACACGACGATCGCCGGCTAATTCTCAGTGCCCAATTGACGCGGCGATCTCAATGAGTCAACGCAATACTAGCTCGAAATCTACCTGCACGAGTTTCAAAAGCTAAAGTCGTTCGCCAGCGTTGATTCGAACAGAATACTACCCTGTCAGGTTCTAATCGGGTACGCCCAGGCGCATCGGTGCTCTGGCGGAAGTACGGTCGTATCAACCGGAGCGGTTGAGCTCGCAGTGGTTACCGGAATCCGACACTCAGTTTCTTGTTACGCGATCAATCAGGGGTTACGACCGTCTAGTCCGGTTCTGTTGGCTTCATTTGGCAGCATCTTGCCTACCCGCCTGAACTCGCCACAGGGACTCCTATCGTCCACCTCTTGAGGGTGCGGACCGTTCTGGCCTAAATGATTGCCACTCGCGGATTTGTTCGGACACCTCAGTTTTCTCGCGCTCGTCTGTCGCATTTTCCCACCGACGCCGAAGCGCTTCGAGGCGGGCATCCACGAATCCAGCTCGTCCAGGATTGCGTTCTGGTTTATCACGATTACCGTATCCCATGTTCAGATTGCTCCTCTTTCGATTTCCGAATATCTCTACTGAATCCTACAGATGTCAAGACCTGTGTTCGCCCGCTCGATTGTACTCTGTTGCGCCCCTCAGATCGCAGCAGAGTCAAAGTCTCTCTTTCGTGCCCCTACCCGAATGCCTCCTTTGCCAGTACAGTGTCCTGAGGACCTACGTTGCATGGGCTGGCGCGAATACCATGAATTGACGAAGCATAGTGTCGAATCGCTGGGGCGAACTCAGCACTATCTGGATTGGGCCAATATGCCCAATCCATTTCGGCATTATGAGGGCGTCCCCCTTCTGGATTTGCCGGCCGACCCGCCCGCTCCACAGATTTCAGCTCTCGAAGTACTCGAGGGCAAAATCGGAAATACGCTGGCCCGGGATGGTGCGGAATTTCTTTCGCAGTTGATGTTCTATTCCGCCTCAATTAGCGCGTCCAAACGAGCCCCCGCCACTGGAGCTGTCTACGCTCTGCGTGTCAATCCCTCTTCCGGCAACCTTCATCCGACCGAATTTCACTTCTGTTCGCAAGGATTGGCCGGTTCGCCCGATGGCCTCTATCATTACCGTCCCTCCTCCCACACTGCAGAACAACGTGCCATCGGAGATTTTGGCAGTAAACTCGTCGACATCTCTGCCCCGCTCATTTTCGTTCTGACCAGTATTGCCTGGCGCGAAGCCTGGAAGTACCGAGACCGTGCCTATCGGTATTGCTTGCACGACGTCGGACATGCCTGGCAGGCGCTCACGCTTGCTGCTCGAGCTATCGGATGCGAAAGCTTTGCGTTTGGCCATTTCGCAGATGACCGAGTTGCGGAGCAGTGTCTGCTGCATGAGGATGAGTGGCCCATGCTAATCGTCGGGATTCACGGCCCATCCATTCCCGTGAGGATGCTGGATCCCGTCGAGACGATTTTGTTTAGAGGTCAGCCCAACCGGTTGTCAGAGAAGCAAGAACCTTATCCACTGATTGAACGAATCCACGTTGCTACGAAGCTCAGCACCCAAGCTACCATCCCCGTACTTTGCCAGTCAAAGTCACTCGGGCGAGGGGGAATCAACCTGCCGCCGCGTGTTTCCACAAGCCGTAGTTTCGGCGACGTCGTTCGTGCCCGGCGTTCCGCTCTTGACTTCAGGGGTGGGGGCGAGTCGATCTCCTTCTCGCAACTTGCGACCGTTCTCTCCACCGCACAAGAGCGCCTCTGCGCGGATTTCGCAGCATCTCGTTTCGTCTACATGTATCTTTACGTCCACCGCGTCGACGGCTTGGCGCCGGGTGTTTACCGCTACTGGCCGGAGCATTTAGAGCTGGAGAAAATCAAGGAAGGGGACCAGCGCCTGGTAGCGGCAGCTCTCAGTTTGGGACAAGACCTGGCGGGTAACGCTTGTGTGGCATTCTCCATGATCGGCGATTTTGAGAGTGCTGCCCGCAGTTACGGTGATCGTGGATACCGATACGTGCATTTCGAGGCGGGTGCTATTGGTCAACGAATGTATCTTGCTTCCGAGGCGCTCGGCCTGCGAGCAACGGGCATCGGAGCGTTCTTTGATGAGCGAGTGAACCGATATCTGGACCTGTCTCCTGAGCTAGGACAAGTCGTCTACCATTTCGCAATTGGTTACCCCGTTCCCGATCCACGCCTGGAGGCTTGAAAATTCATGGTCGGCATCCTGGTCCACGGAAACAACCACTTCCTTGTATCCCGGCCGGCACCCTACGAAGCAACCGCATGGGCATTGGCGTGGCACTAGTCCATCATCCAAATCGGTCAGGCAAAATCCTCGTCCTTCGGCCAGTGGCAGATTGGTCAAAAGCGTTTCGAGAGAACCTAGAATGGGCGGTCACCCGATGCGAAACGAATTGCCTTCTTCTCTTCCCGTTCCGGGAGTCCCAATATCTGGGAGGTAGAAGTGACCGGTGCCGCCCTGACACAATTGACATCGAATTTGGGTGTGAATGTCAACCCGATCTATTCTCCGGACGGCTCACTTTTGGCTTACCAGTCCGACGAGGGTGGCCGGCTCGAGGTATGGGCCATGAGCGGCGACGGCAGCAACCCTCGCCGTTTGACGAACGTCGCTGTGTCCGGACACTTCATGCGCTGGACTGTGGATGGTCGAGAGGTCGTTTTCCGCTGCACGTGCAGTGGAAAACCTGCCACGACGATGGTTTCTGCCGGGGGAGGCGAACCGCAGCCTTTCGCAGACATGAAGGGTGGCGCGCATATCTCGTTCTCGCCGGACCATACTCGCACTATGGACGTCGTGGGCCATCGGGTGCTCTGGGTTTCTCCGGTGAGCGCCGGAAAGTCGGACATGGTGTACGAATTTCCTGACCCTGATGTGAGAATCGACTACTCCGTTTGGTCGCCGGATGGAAAGTGGGTCTTGTTTGATCGCTTTAGGCCACAGGGAGGTGACGTCTGGGCCTTGAGCGGCGTGGAGTGACATGAAGCTTCGCCCGACCGGAGACCCCGACCCCGAAGTCTCCATCCCCGCACTGCTAAGTCCGAATCCGCCAAACTGCGGTGATCATTTGTGCAGGGGGAGAGTCACTGATCGATGGAGATTGTTCCGGCCAACCCGTCCCAAACCCTTCCATGAGAAGGCCGGTCGGAGTCAAGACGGTTTTTGTTTTGCTATCTGTGGATCCTAACCTTGTCTATGAGCCGCCTCGACCCCGTGTGCGCTACTCTCAAACACGGTCAGCTGGCGCAGCGGTGACTGTGATATAAACGCTGTTTTATCCGCGCACTGTGCGAACCCCCAGGTGGCTTGCCAGTTTGAGATTTTTCGTTCGGGAGGCTAACGCCAAATGGGAACGAACGACCCGCCAAATCAACCCAACCATGCAGCGGCTTCCGACTCTTCCGATCGCACGCTAAGTACCGGCGGCCCTGGCGGCGCGGCGGCCGGCCAGATCGGGCCGTATCGCATGCTGCAACTGCTCGGCGAAGGCGGCATGGGCGAGGTGTGGCTGGCGGAACAGAAATCGCCTATACGCCGCACGGTGGCACTGAAGCTCATCAAGGCCGGCATGGACACCAAAGTCGTGGTGGCTCGCTTCGAATCCGAACGCCAGGCGTTGGCGCTGATGCATCATCCGAACATCGCCCGAGTCTTTGACGCGGGTGCCACCCCCGAAGGACGGCCTTACTTTGTGATGGAATATGTCCCGGGACTCCCCCTCAACGAATATTGTGACAAGCACCGCCTCACCGTGAACGAGCGGCTGGAATTGTTTATGCAGGTCTGCGACGGCGTGCAGCACGCCCATCAGAAAGCGATCATTCACCGCGATTTGAAGCCCTCGAACGTGCTGGTGGTCGAGCAGGACAACAAGCCGGTGCCAAAAATCATCGATTTCGGATTGGCAAAAGCAACGGCGCAGCGGCTGACCGACAAAACCATGTTTACCGAGCTCGGCGTGATGATGGGCACGCCGGAGTATATGAGTCCGGAGCAAGCGGACCAGCGCGAGCAAAACATCGACACGCGAACGGACGTGTATTCGTTGGGCGTGATTCTCTATCAATTGATGGCGGGAGTTCTGCCCATCGATGTGAAAGCCCTGCGTGCAGCGGGGCTGGAAGCGATCCTGCGCACCATTCGAGAGCAGGACCCACCAAAGCTCAGCACCCGGATTCGCGGCTTGGGGGAGGCTTCGAATGTTGCGGCGTCAAACCGGCGCGAGGAGCCGCGGACGTTCGCACGTCACCTGCAAGGCGAGCTGGACTGGATTACCATGAAGGCGCTGGAGAAGGACCGCACGCGGCGGTACGGATCGGCGGCGGAACTCGGCGCGGATATCGAGCGGCATCTGCACAACGAGCCGGTGATTGCGCACCCGCCAAGCGCCGCATATCGCGCCAGCAAGTTTGTGCGGCGCCATCGCTGGGCCGTCGCGGCAGCAGCCTCCGCAGTGGTCCTGTTGATTACCTTCGCCGCGGTGACGGCGGTCCAGGCGCGGCGCATCGCCGCCGAGCGCGATCGGGCAAGCCGCCAAGCAGAAGCCGCGCAGCGGGTAGCGAGTTTCATGAAGGGGATGTTCAAAGTGTCAGACCCAAGCCAAGCGCGCGGCAATAGCATCACCGCACGAGAACTCCTGGACAGTGCATCGAAGGAAATCGACACCGGGCTGGCTAAAGATCCAGAGACGCAGGCGCAGCTTATGGATGTAATGGGAGAAGTGTACGAAAGTCTGGGGTTGTATCCCCAAGCGCACCCACTGTTCGAACATGCGCTGGACATTCAGCGCCGTGTTAAAGGGCCGAGGAATCCAGAAACGTTAAGGTCGGCGGACGACCTAGCGTGGCTCTTGCTGGATGAAGGGCATTATGCCGAAGCAGAGAAACTAGCGCGGGAGACACTGGATATTCAACGCCAAGTCTTGGGCCAGGACGATCCAGACACCTTGAAATCGATGCGCGAATTGGCAGCGACTCTTCAGCGCCAAGGCCACTACGCCGACGCCGAGAAGATGGAGCGCGAGGAACTCGACATCGAACGCCGGGTGCTCGGCCCCGAGCACCCGGATACACTGAAGACACTTAATAATCTGGCCGGCGTTCTTAGGGACGAAGGACGCTACGCGGAGGAGGAGGACACGGAGCGGAAAGTGCTCGACGTTCGGCGTCGTCTGTTTGGGCCTGAGCACCCACAAACACTAATCACGATGAACAACTTGGCGTCGACTCTTGAAAACGAAAAGCGCTACGCCGAAGCGGAAAGCTTGGATCGCCAAGTGATCGACATCGAACGCCGTGTGCTCGGGCCAGAACACCCGGAAACGGTCAGGACGCTCAACGACCTCGCGAAGGCTCTTGATGATCAAGGGAGCTACCCCGAGGCGGAGAAAATGTATCGCGATGTGATCGACATTCGACGCCGGGTGCTCGGCCCGGAACACCCGAATACACTGATGGCAATCATGAGCCTGGGCGCGCCTCTTGAGCAGGAAGGCCGCTACGCCGAAGCGGAGAAACTGGATCGCCAGGTGCTCGAGATTCAACGTCGTGTGCTCGGTCCGGAGCACCCGGATACGGCTGTTACCGTCTACGGTCTGAGCTGCTTAGCGGCGCGCCAGGGCCACAAAGACCAGGCGCTCTCGCTCCTGCGCGAGTCTGTTGACCACGGACTTCCTCCCTGGGGCGATCTTGCCGTCGATAAGGACCCCGACCTGAAATCGCTCCACGACGATCCGCGCTTCGCCACCATCGTCGCGGACGCGAAAGAGCGCGCCGCCGCGACACAAAAACCAAACTAGACTCGCATCGAACCAGGCTGAAGGAGGATTCATTCCGCCAATGGCGCAACGGCTGTTTGAGTGGCCGGTAATCCTAAGTCCGAACGGTGTCTTGACGCGTCGCTAGAGCCAGAAACTTGGCGAGATTCGTCTATTGGTTCGACAGGAGTTATGAGCCAAATTCCTGGAGAGTCGTTACCGGAGCGTCGTTTTTCCCACGGAGTGTTCTCCATTCCGCACAGGAATGCATATAGGATCACTGAGGCAGATCGAACCGGTACTGTAACCCGAATCGCACCTGAAACGGCTCGACGGGATGGAAAACGTCTGTGAATTCAGGCGCGGCTGTTGGCGTTATTCGGGAGATATAGGCGTAGTCGATGTCGTGATCGCGGCGATTAAGCAAATTCAAAAATTCGGCCGAAACGCGGAATTTCTTGTTAATTTGATAAGCCACCTCACCGTTGACCAACGCCGTTGAATTTGAACGATAAATTCCATCGGACGTCAAATCGCGCGGGCCAAAGTAACGCAGGCGCAAACTGGCCGAAAAGCCCCGGTAATCGTGCAGTGTGACGCCCGAAGAAATCACCATCCCAACTGCTTCGGGCACACGATAACCACCCGGGCCTTGCACGGGATACTGGCCACCACCCACATTGGTGAACGTCGCGTCATCTGGGTCTATCTGGGTAAACCGGGCGCGGGAGTCCGCAAAATCAAAATCAACCGCCAAATGTTCCAGTGGCGCGTAGTAGTTGGCCCATTCGACGCCATCGCGGTTGCTCGACTGTTCTGAGGCAACCGTGCCTCCGGTGTCGCCATCCTGCTGCAGTTCGGAGTTGCTGTGGAGGTACCAGAGTGAAAAGGTGCTTTGCAGATGTGGGACGGCCGAAGTGCGCACGCCGACTTCCCCACCTTTGGTTTGGACCAGCGGCGAAATTGGAGTGCTGGGCGTGGGGAAAGGAAAGTCGGGCGAAATCGGTTCCTCCCTTTGCGTTGCACCGCGCGCGTCGTTGCTGTGGAAACTGAATCCGCCCTGTAGATAGAACTCCGTGTTGGCCCAGGGGCCGAAAATCAAACTTGCTTTGGGGCTGGGCAGGAACTTGGAGGCCGTGCCGGAATTGAGCTCCGCAAAGTTGACCACCGGAGCGCCAGGCAGTTCGGCGGCGACGTAGGGCGGACTCAGGCTGGTGACGTTATATATCGCCTCGTCGCCGCGCACGGCCACGACCGAGCGGAACTTTTCCGCCCACTGGATTTTATTCTCCACATAAAAACCGATCATGGTGTCGGTAAATTTATTCAAATCGGTGTCCGCGGGCAAGATTGCCGTCAGATTCGGATTGGTAACGCAGGCGGGGATGGGTTCGTCGTCGCATGCGTTGCTATCATTCTTGTCGGTGCGCACACGGTCTTCCGACCGGAAAAGGCCGTTGTGGATCCAATCGTTGCGGAGCTGCAGGCCGAACGTATTTGCCACCTTGCGGCCGAACCACGTGCCGAAAATCGTGTGCTGCGCGTCAAGCCCCGCCACCCAGCGCCGGTCCTGCTGTTCGAACTGATCGCCCTTGATGGGGTCATCCAGGAAGTAAGTGAAATCAGAAAATAAATTGAGATCATAATAAAATCCGTAGGCCGTGATTTTCGTCTCGGAATTTGCGTTGCTGTGATGCCATTCAGCCTGCAGGCTGTAACGTTGTGACTCGCCGCCGTCCGTCGGGTTCAGTGCTCCAAAGAAACCAACCAGGGGAATGGCGTTAACGGGGATTTGATCGCTCGAGTGCCATGTTCCACGGTAAGCGCGCGCCGTGACGCTGAAACCATTGTCCCCTCCGCCCTGGCTGTAGCTTACAAGGCCATTATATTTGTAAAAATTATCCTCGTGCGTCGTCCATGGGCCGTTGTCGTGATACGCCTCTCCGCCGTACAGCAAATTGCCCTTGAAGAGCTTTCGCGATACGCCAAAAACCAACCTCCCATAGCCATACATGCCGCCTTCCACTTGGATGAAGTTCTGCGGCAGCGTCTTGAAATATTCCACATGAGCCCATCCAGCCGAGCCGTAGTTGCCGACATCAGCGTAATAGGGACCCTTCTCGAAATTCACCTGCTCCACAAACTCCGGGATGACGATGTTCATGTCCGCATAGCCCTCGCCGTGCGCGTGCGAGGGCAAGTTCAACGGCATGTCGTCGATGAAAATGGCGAAATCCGTGCCGTGGTCGAGATTGAAGCCGCGAAGAAAATATTGGTTGGCCTTGCCTCCGCCGGCGTGCTGCGTGATGATGAGACCGGGGATCGTCTCCAAAATTTCTCCGGAACGAAGAATCGGACGATCCTGGATTTCCGCTGCGCCCACCGTTCCCTGGGTGGCGGAATCGGCAATTCCGATGAGGCTATCCTCCCGGCCCTGCACGTTTATGGTGGTGCTCACGGAACTCATAGCCAGAGAGATGCGCAGCGGGGCCAGCGCTTCCGCGGTCTCTATGGTGACGGGGATTTCTTTGGTTTCCAAACCGGGATTCGACACCTCGAGTCGATAAGCACCTGCCGAGAGTCCAGAAATAATGAAGGCGCCGTTCGCGTCCGTCTGAGTCGTCATCCGTACAGTACCGTTCGTTCTTCGAACCTGCACGCTAGCCCCGGCAATTACCGCGCCAGAGTTGTCAACGACGGTTCCTGATAGCTGAGCGATTCCTTGCGCATTTGCAGCTGCGCACACCGAAGTTATGGAACAAGACAGAATTATCAGGGCCATGCAGGTGTGCAGCCGGCCCGTCGCGCGATTGGATCGCATTTCAACCTCGACACACGACTCTCGAATACGTGTTACCGAGCGAATGAGTATGTATCACGTTTTTTCAAATCGTGCTATCAGGGATTTCCCCACAGGTATTTCGGTACCGGCCCGCCCGCCAGACCTCAGCAGGGTAGAAGTCACCCAGCCGCAACTGGCCTCTCGCAGGGCGCGCGTGCTATATACAAGCGTTCGACGAAGGGATTCTCTCGAACTCCAAAGCATAGGATTAAACATGTCCGAGTTAACCAGAACGGGACTGTCGCTAGATCGAGATTTGCTTGCGAAGTTTGACCGAGCTATCGCAGGGAAGGGCTACAAGAATCGTTCCGAGGCCGTGCGGGATCTGATCCGCGAGCACTTAGTATCTGTGGAAGTCGAACAGGACAAAGAGATCGTCGGAACGTTGACGATCGTATTCGACCATCATCGTCCGAATCTAACCGAGGAATTGGTAGAGGCACAGCACCACGCAGGCAATCAAGTTCTGGCGGCAACGCACGTCCACTTGGACCATCACAACTGCCTGGAAGTTATTATTATGAGAGGCCGAAGCAGCACGATCCGAGACCTGGCGAATCGAATATTGAGTCTTCGCGGAGTGAAACACGGTCAACTGGTAATCACAACCACCGGAAAGGGCCTGAAATAGATTGCTGCACGCCAGTAGGTCCTGATAAGCCTTGACTGCATGTTCGACGCGTCGCTAGTGTCAGAAACTTGTCCAGAGTTTTCCTGTTTGCCAAAGTGATCCTGGGATTCGATTTGGCAAGAGCCCAGACATCTATTTATTCTTGAGTTTCAGTTGAAGCGGCGCACGAACTCGCACCACGAATTGTCGCACGTAATTCCCCCAGTCTGTTTCCGCGGCAAAATCGCCGCTCTTGCTCCAACCCGCGCCGAGATAGTACAGCAATGGCTTTCCCGCCTCCGCCGGCGTGACGGCCAGCAAATTGGCGACAGGCGGCAAGCCCTCGTCGTTGGGTGTAACGAGCTCGGTCTGCGCCAGCGTGGGCAGCGTGGCGGTTTCGGTTGCGAATTCCTCGATCTTATCCGGCAGCACAATCGCGCATGCTATGTTTCCCCTGTCCCGGTCGGCGGGCTGCCAATAGCTCATCCAACCTTCTTCTTGGTTCGTTGCGATCGCGCCGCTACCTGGACGTTGCGCGATGCCGATCCCGACTTCGAAGTTCTGGTGATGGGCTCCGGCGAATATGCTTTGGACGCGAGTCATGTTGGAGCCAGCGTCAATGCGGATGCGCTTGGTCTCGGAGATTCTTCCTTGTCCGGCATCCCAGGAATCATAGCTCAGCTCGAATTCGGAACGGACCGGCCCGTTCGTGATCATTCGCGCGTTGCGGTAATTGCTCGACACGTAGTAGGAGTGACCGTCCCAAATGCCGAGGCCACCGCAACCTCGGCTGCGCCCGACGCGATAATCATCCAACCCTTCGCCGTGATCCTTGTGATAATCGCCGCTCTTGTACCACTGGTTGATCACCATGGCGCGCGTGCTCTTGACCCACACATCCACGCCGCTGCTCACCGTGCCCTCGGCTGGAATTAAATCCTGGTGGTAGACACGATGTGCGATTCGATCGCTCTCCCAGGCCATGTCGCGGTAGCGCTCGCCGATTTGTCGCGCGTAGGTTTTCACAATCGGTTGCGGCACGGCAGCCAAAGCGGAAGCGTCCATGATGTAGTAGGTCCGCGTCTCCCCCGGCGCAAGATCCGTCTGGAAAATGAAGGTGTCCAGAGGCCGCCCTGGTTCACTGGCGTAAGTCTGCGAATCGAGAATGCGGGACCCATGGCCGTCCATCACTGCCAGGTTTGTCGAACGCAGTCCCTGGCCGGCCAATCGAGCAAGGCTTAGTTCCACCGTTTCGGAATGACGGTACAGTTCGGCGGGATTGCTTACCTCGATCGCCAGCGGCTTGCCATTCTCAAACACCGCCATGCGGTATACCTCGCTGCCTGCCAGCAGAAACGCGCCGACACCATATACCTCGGTGGAATCGTCCGGGAACGTTTTCGGGTCGGAACCGATGGGTTGAACATGCGTCAATTTGCCTTGGGCGTCCACGCTATCGACAAGGGCGGCCCAGGCTTTGCGGATCGCAGGCTTAAATTTTGCGCCATCGAGCAAGCCTTGGTTTACACCCCAAGCCAACGCGTAGGCGTAGAAACCCGAGCCGCTGGATTCCTTGAGCGGATAACTGCCCGGGTCGAGCAAGCTCGAATGCCACAGGCCGTCGGGCTGCTGATCACCGACAATCGTCTCCGCCATTTCCTGGAACAGTCGCTCGAACCGCGCGCGGCTCGGATCGTTTGCCGGCAGCAATTGCAGCATGCGGACTAACCCGGCCATGACCCAACCGTTGCCGCGGCTCCAGAAGATTTTCTTGCCGTTGGCTTCGCGCCGGTCGAA
>Ga0209333_1000508_pt1 | contig 21524 bp, 19 predicted proteins | sample BlaSpr_A8_OM2_O3_FD_187982 | JGI IMG/M metagenome (GOLD analysis project Ga0209333, IMG submission 187982) | Forest soil microbial communities from Thunder Bay, Ontario, Canada - Black Spruce, Ontario site 2_A8_OM2_O3 (SPAdes) (version 2) | ecosystem: Environmental > Terrestrial > Soil > Boreal... | reverse complement strand
GGTCTTACAGACCACTAGGTTGGCGGTCATGACGTGGTAACTCCTTTCCGGACCCTGCCACAAGGCGACGGCCGCACGCGAATTAGCCCGGCGGGAACGTCGCGAACCTCACGCCCTGGGAGGGCCGGCAGAGGCATCAAGGCTAGGACCGCGCGCATTTAAAAATACTCTTTCGATCACGGGTTTCCCGTTTATATTATTGTCCGTTGATTCACGGCGTCAGGTAGCCGGCTGCTCCCACAAACTATCGACTCCGGCCTTGGGCTTACACCACAACATCGGCTGCCTCGTACTAATGCAAAACGGCATGTCCGGATACTGCGCCGAACCGAATTGAACAAGCGGAGAGCCGGGTCCACCGCGGCACGACACGTGATTACCTGCAGCAGATCAGATACGACGGCCGAAGATGTGCACGACGCTGGCGACATTGTCATTGCCGTGCCAGCCGCCGGCATTCTGGGTCAGAGCCATCCGTGCGTCAGGCACCTGCCTGCGGCCCGCGCTGCCGCGCAGTTGTGTGACCGCCTCCACGATCTGGGCGAGGCCGGTCGCCCCGATGGGATGCCCCCGGGCCAGCAGGCCGCCGCTGGTATTGACCGGCAGCCGCCCGCCCAGTTCGGTGTGCCCATTGCGCAGCAGGGCCGCGCCTTCGCCCGCGCCGGCCAGGCCGAGCTGCTCAGTGATCACCAGTTCCGCCGATGCGGCGGCGTCGTGCACCTCGACGCAGTCCAGGTCGCCGGGGCCGAGCCCGGCCATTTCGTACGCGGCGCCGGAAGCAAGGGCGGTGACGCTGGCTGAGCCGTCGCCCGGGGCGGAACGCACCGTCGAGGCGAGGACTGCCACTCCCGGACCCAGTGGCCGGGCTTCGCTGCTGACCAGCACTGCCGCGGCCCGCGCCATCGGAGATGGGTGAGCACATCTGCAGCGTGAACGGCCAGACGATTTCCCGGGAACCAAGCACCTCGTCGATGGTCAGCTCGCCTCCGTACTGCGCGGCGGGGTTGAGCGCGCCGTTGTGCTGGTTCTTGACCACCACCGCCGCGAGGTCCTCCCGGGTGGCCCCGGTGTCGGTCATGTAGCGCAGAGCGGACTGGGCGTACATGTCCATGAGGAATGAGCGCCCGGCCGGCAGGTCCGCGGGTGTCGTCTCGACGTCCACCGATCCGCCGATGGCCGAGAACGACCGGGCTTTGTCCGGGTGTGTCATTTTTTCGGCCGCAACGGCGAGGACAACGTCGTGGAGGCCGGCGGCCACGGCCTGCCAGGCCAGGTGGAAGGCGGTGGACGCCGACGCGCAGGCGTTCTCCGCATTGAAGACCGGTATCCGGCCAAATCCGAGCGGCCGCAGGGTGAACTGGCCGGCCAGCATCTCCTGACCCGTCATGGATCCTGCCACCGCGTTGCCGTAGTAGCAGGCCTGCACCGCTTGCACGGTCGTGCCGGCATCCTTGAGCGCCGCGGCGACTGCTTCGGCGGTGAGATCCTTCAGGCTCCGTTCTGGCTGCTTGGCGAACCGGGTCATCCCGGCGCCGGCCACATATACGTCCCGCATCGCTTGCGCTCCGGCCTGGGTGCTGGGTTACCGGCGGCGGCAGGTCAGGTAGGTCCAAGCGCACGGGAACGATGCCTGCCCCGAGAACAGCCTGTCCAGGCTGTACCTGATCAGGAAGAGCCTGTCTCGCACAGCGGCCTCGGGCGGAGGGCTGCCCTCCACCTTTTCCGAGCCGCCGACCCAGCTGAGGACGCCGTCGTTATAGGTGGTCAGCAACTGGTACCACTCATCGACGCTGGCGGTGATCGTCTCGTCGAAGACGTGCAGGACACGGAACCCGGCCTTGTCGAAGGCATTGACGTACATGTCCAGCGGCCGGACCGGGACGAATACCTTGTCCCTGAGCTTGCGGTGGCGGGTCATGAGATCGCTGTTCTCGAGTGTCGCCCGGTATTCCTCGAAAGCCGCGTGGCTGGCCACCGCGTCCGCGGCGATCTCGTTCACCTTCGCAACCGTGTTGTCAATGATCCAGTTCCCGGCCGGGGCCTGCGGGTTGTGCATATTCCCCGAGCAGACGAACGCCAGGCCGCCGGGACGCAGCACGCGCGCCCACGATGCCAGCGTGTCATCGAGATCGTAGTAGAGATGGATGGCATTCGTGGAGGTGAGAATGTCGGCGCCCGGACTGAATACCTTCGGGACGGCAACCTCATCGAGCCGTTCCAGCCGCCTTTCGTCCTTGAGCCAGCGCAGCAGCCGGAAAGCAACGCGCTGGTCATCCCTGAAATTCTCCAGCGCGACGCGCAGGAACTTGGGCGAGGCGTCCACATTGAGAAGGCCCACCGGGTAGCTGACCCTCTCCAGAAGCCGCTTGGCCAGGATTCCTGTGCCGCTCGAGTAATCGATGAGCAGCCTGCCGGGCTCAAGGGCGGCCAGCACCTGGGCTATCGTGGGCTCCAGGTTCTTGTACCAGCCGTGCTCGCCCACACTGTCGTAGTTCAGGCCGAACTGGTCCACCGGCTGGCGCGTCCAGTCCTCATCGGGGATCCGCGTGAATCCATCCGGCCAGGTGAACTCGGGAGAATAGCCGGCAGGAGATCGGTCGCGGACTGATGTGAAGCTCATGAAAGTCTCCTGTTCGTCGCTCTTGCTTCTGTCTCGCTATTCTCGTCCTTGACGCCACCGCAATACAGCCGATCCGGGGCACAAATTAGGTAGTAACTCCGTTGTGGTCTGGCTACAAGGTAGATACTCGGCTGGTGTGGTCGGAACAGTAGTGAGGCAAGCTGAAATAACCCCTGCGGCGCGGGCGCGGAACGGTAATGCGCATCAAGCGCTGGTGCCGCGCCGCGACCATTGGGACCGATCTGCCCCTGTGTTCATGATGCATTGCCAGCGACCCGTGTTATATCCCCGCGGCGCCACTAATTTCGCCCCGTATTCTTGTGTCATTAACACAAGCGTTCTACCAGGCCCATGCGAGCGAAGACGACCCGCGACGGTCTGCTCTCAGCGCTCAGCTGTAGGCAATCTCCAAGTGCAGGCGGAGGATATCGGGAATCGCCTCGGGCGAACGCCGTCCAAGACCGCATTCTGTTGAGATGCCGTAGTCGGAGGCGAACTTGTCGGCGGCGCGCATGCGCTCGCGAGCTCCCTCCAGGCCATCGGCCTCGTGGACGAGGCCGAGATTGAGCCGGGTGACCGAGGGCAGCGTCAAATTCTTCAGCGGGGAGAAGTACGGTTCGTCTGTCCGGTCCTGCGGCACCGGCATGTGGATCCAGTCGATGTGGCGTGGGGCGTACCGGAAAAGCGCGTTTGCTATCTCCACGGGCGTGCTCAGCGTAGGCGGCTCGACGACGTGCCGGTGCCCGAGGTCGCCGTAGCACAGGTGATAGCCGAGCGGGACGTCGTCGGGCACGAACTGGGCGAGGGCCGCCATCTCGCTCTTCGTCTTCGACCGCTCGTCCGCCGACATGTCGTCATAGCGCCCGGGTTCGGTGGTGGACCACTGGATGGCGAGCTGGTCGTGCGGTATGGAGCTGGCCATCTTGGCTGCCTCGTTACCGAGCCCGCGGGTGTATGCGGGCATGATCTTCTCCACGTCCGACGGCAGCATCATCCTGACGACGCAGCGCGGGGTGGGCATGTCGACGAGGAAGCGGGTGCCGGGGGCGATGACCCCCTCGTCCTTCAGACGCGCGAAGAGAGCGTACGACTCGATCGCCCACCCGGCGTAGCCGAGCTCATCGAAGACCAGATCGGCCGGGTCGACGCCATCCCGCAGCCGGGCCTTCCCCCGGTAGAGGTCCTTGGGATCGTGGGCGTAGATTCCGCACGCCGGCACGCGCGGGGTCCGGTAGTGGCCTTCGTTCTCGGGATCGGGCTCGACGACGTCGAGCTGGCTGTGCGCCAGGAAAAACGGCAGCTGGCACTGTTTGTACGCCAGCCGGGCGTAGCCCGTCTCGCCATCGGGTACCGCGAAGACCGCGTCGCCAAGGACGCCAGCGACGGTCCGGAACACGTCCTCGGCATCTGCCAGGTTCACGCTGCCAACAAGCAGAATCTCTCTCATGCATGCTCCAGGCTCGGTCGCCAGGGAGGCGACGGGGCAATTATTCTGCACCAGTATATTTGATTCTGCTCTGCGGAGTAAATATCCCATCGCTGTTCACGGCCGTGCTGGCGACGGTACGTCAGCCGGTCAGGCCAGGCCTGTCAGGTCGCAGCGACCCTGGGCTTGCGTTTCCGTGGGCCACCCGCCGGAGCCTCCAGTGGGCTGGCAGCCGGAGCAGGGCTTCCCGTGTCTGGCACCGCGGGCACCGCGGGCACCGCGGGCACGGGAGCCTGGCCCTTGGCCGCCAGCGGCAGTTCCGCGCTGAGTTCTGCTGCGACCGACTGCGCCGCCGCGGCGAACTGCTCGAGCCGGCCGTCGCCCAGCCGTGAGAGCGGCGCGCTGACGCTGAGAGAAGCGACCGCTCGGCCGCTTGAGTCGCGCACCGGCACCGCGACCGACCCGATGCCTTCCTCGAGTTCCCCGAAGTCGGTCGCATACCCCCTCGCCACGGTGGTCTCGAGCTCGAGAAAGAGCTGCGTGCGAGAACTAATGGACCGGGCTGTCACCTGCGGCAAGTCCTCGTCGGGGTAGATGGCAAGCAGCCTTTCGCGCGGGAGGTCCGCCAGCAGCGCCTTGCCCACCGACGTGCAGTGGGCCGGGAAAATGGTGCCGGCACGAGAGGCGACCCGCAGCATTTTCGTACTCTCCAGGCCGTCCAGGAACAGCACCTCCGAACCGCGAAGCACGGCCAGGTGATTCGTCTCGTTGAACTGAGCATGCAGCTGCTCAAGGTAGGGCCGTGCCTGCGACTTTAGGTCGAGGCGGCTCGAGGCGCGCAGCCCGACGCTGAGCAGCATCGGCCCGGGGCCGTAGGACCTGGAGGCGCTGTTCCTGGTGACGAAGCCACGGTAGGCGAGCATGGTAAGGAGCCGGTGCGCCGTGCCGGTCGCCACGCCGAGCATTTCTGCCGCGTCCTTCACCCGTATCGTTTCGTGCGTGACGAAGGCCGACAGCAGTTGCAGGGCCTTGTCTACCGACTCGATCGGGTACCGCGGTTCATCTCCTATCGCCAGGTATTCCACACTCCAGAATCTAGCAGTTTCGTCCGGGCGGGATTGCGGCTCGAGGACCCGGGGTGTGCCTTACAGAACCTTATTCTGCATTTTCCCGACCGCTTCCCGGACGGCGGGGACGATCTCCTCCGCCCACAGCTCGAGCGCGTTGCCGCAGGGCCAGAGGCCAGGGTGCAGCTTCGGGTCGTCGGCCGGATGGAAGATGATGACGCCCGCCCCATGGTCGACGACCGCCTCCGCCAGCTCTGCCACCCACTGTCCCACGGACCCGCCGATCCAGCGTCCTGCCTCGTCACGCGTTGGGGCCAGCGGACGGTCTGTGATCGCCCCGGGAATGTTGTAGACATCGATGATCTCCGACGGGGTCCGCCCGGCCGCGACAGCAGCCTCATCGATGAGTGGCCTGCACTCTCGGTAGCGGGGGCTGCGCCAGTCAGCGGCGAGAGGCACGATCCACCCGTCGGCCAGCCGCCCGGTCACCTCGAGAGACTTTCTGCCTACCGATCCCGTCCAGATGGGCGGCGCGGGCACCGGGGCCGAGTCGATGTCCGTGAGTTGGTAGAACTCCCCCGGGAAGGTCAGAACGCCGCCGCCACCGCACAGGGCACGCACCACCCTGATCGCCTCGTCCATTGCCCGGACCGCCTCGGCAGGGCTGCGCCGGCCAACGCCGAACGCAACGGCGTGCTCCCACGATCCGCCAGCACCGATGCCCAGAACGACGCGGCCGCCGGACAGGGCCGACAGGGATGCGACGGTTCTGGCGAGGATCGGTGCCGGGCGGGTCGGCAGATTGGTCACATTCGCGAACGCGCCGATGCGCTCGGTCCGGCCAAGAATGACGCCGAGGGCCGCGTAGGCGTCGAGCCGTTCCCCGCGATACGGATGATCGGAAACGCTGACTAGGTCGAGCCCTGCTGTGTCGGCAGCCACGGCCGACCGCAAAGTGGCCGATGCCCCGTCCAGCCGCTGCCTCGGCGTGGTCGACGTGGATCCAAGGCCGTAGCCGAACAACGGAGGGCGGTACGTGCGGACGGCGGTCATCGCTGCTCCCCAGCCTGCCCGCTGCCCTCGACACTCTGTTTCATCGCCTGCAAGCTCGCGGCGATATTTTGCTCAGCGTCCGCCTGCCGGGCCGCCATCTGGGACACCGCCGCGTCGCCGTACCGCTCCTCGAAGGCTGTGACCCCCTCAGGCAGGATTTCCCATGACTCGGTGACACGGGTGCCGTCGCGGGCCGGGTCAAAGCCGTATCCCCAGCGCACCGTCCCCCGCACCACGAACGCGAACTCCCGGCCCGGCTTGGCCATGACGACCTCGCAGCGCGTCTCCCACATCTGGCCCGGGATCTCGTTCCGGCCGGTGAACCAGGCACCGACGCGGGGGCCACCGCCCTCGTCCCACCAGCACGCCCGGCACACCGGGCTCCACTCGCCCATCCGGGTGACGTCGGAGACCATTTCGTAGAGCAGGTCGGCTGGGCGCGCGATGACCAGCGAAGCCGAGTGCCTGGGCGTATCCATCTTCAACCTCCCTCATGTTCCGGCGCGGTCCAAACGGGCGTGTCCTTCGACCCGGGAACGATGCTCAGGTATGCCTGCTCGATCTCTTCCAGGCGGCCGAGCAGATCATGCGCGGTCCCGCTGAGCCGCACGCTGCCGTGGCTCAGCACGTAGCCGCGGTCGGCGATGCCCAGTGCCAGAGCCGGGTGCTGCTCAACCAGCAGCACGGCTGCGCCCCGGTCCGCGGCCTCCCGGATCGCGGCAAGCAGCCTGCGGACGACCAGCGGGGCAAGGCCGAACGACATCTCGTCCACCAGAAGCAGGCGCACCTCGTTCGCGAGCACCCGTCCCAGCACCAGCATCTGCTGCTCGCCCCCGGACAGCAGGCCCGCCTTGCGGTGCAGCATCTCTCGTAGCTCCGGGAACAGCTTCAGCGCTTCGCCGGGCTGGCGGGTCCCGAGCCGCAGGTTCTCCGCGACGGTCAGTTTGCGGATCACCGCCCGTTCCTCCGTCACCAGTGCGATCCCCCGCCGGGATCGGCGGTGCAGGGGCCCAGCCAGCGGAACGCCCGCGAACTCGACACGTCCGCTGATCGGCCCGATCACGCCGGCGATGGTGGACAGCAGGGTCGTCTTGCCGACGCCGTTGGCACCGAGCACCGCCACGACCTCGCCGGCCCGTGCCGTCAGGTCTATGCCGCCGAGGACGGGAACCCCGCCGTAGCCGACGGCAATCCGGTCAAGTTCCAGTACCATGGCGGCCGTCACGGACGTGACTCCATCGTCGGCTTGGCCTCCACAGGTCCCGCCGGGGCCGGTCGCTCGGCTTCAGCGCCCCCGAGATACGCCGCGACCACGGCGCTGCTGCTGCGGACCTCGGCGGCGGGACCGCTCGCGATGGCCCGTCCCCGGTCTAGCACCACCACCTGCTCGCAGACGGCGAAGACCATCTCCACGTCGTGCTCCACGAGCAGGACGCCGATGCCCCAGTCCTCGGATACCCGCCGGAGAAGCACCGCTAGTTCCTGGCGCTCCCGCTGCCCTAGCCCGGCGGCAGGCTCGTCAAGCAGCAGCAGAGACGGAGCGGCGCTGAGCGCCCGCGCGATGGCGACGAGACGCCGCTTCCCGTAGTCCAGCTCGGACGGACGGCGGCCCAGCACCGTCTCTAGCCGGAACACGTCGATCGCGGCCGCGGTCGCCGCGGTCAGCCGGGGCTGCCGGGGCCAGACCAGATCCGAGACGTAGCTCCACGGGGCCACCTGGTCGGCCGCGGTGCGGAGGTTCTCCAGCACGGTCATGTCGTCGAAGAGCTCGAGGCCCTGGAACGAACGACTGATCCCGGCGCGCGCCAGCCTGGCCGGGCCGACCCGGTTGACCGGCCGGCCGTCGAGTAGCACCGACCCTCCACTGACCTGCTGGAATCCGGTGACGACGTCGATGAGGGTGGACTTGCCGGCACCGTTGGGACCGATGAGGCCGACGAGTTCCCCGGTGCGGAGCTCAAGATTCACCCCGGCGAGCGCCGACTGGGATCCGAACCGCACCGTGACGTCCCGCAGTTCGAGCGTCCGCGGTTGCCCGGCGCTCGCGGGTGCCTGCCGGACACTCAAGGGTGCGTATTGGTCGGCGGCGGTCGCGGCGGGGCGCCCGCCGGGTTCCGGCGGGCGATCCCGGAAGCGGCGCACGAGCGAGGTGACGCCGAGGATCTGGCGGCGAAACAGCGGCGCCAAGCCGTCGGGAGACTGCAGAACGACGGTTATCGCGCCTACCGCCCCGAGGACGATCAGCCAGGTGCCACCGGACGTGGTGATGTACGTCAGAAGCTGGCCGGTGACGCCTCCCGCCACCCCGAGCGCGCCGATTACGCTGGCCGCGATCCACCCGATGCCGCCGATGACGGCGAACAGGACGACGTTGACGTTGTCGAGGACCTGGAACGAGCTGAAGTCGACCACCGAAAACCGCGCCTCGAGCAGCGCTCCGGCCAGCGCGGCGATCATCGACGCCAGCCAGAACGTGTACACCTTCACCCCGGCCACCGAGATGCCCATTGCCGCGGCGGCCCGTTCGTTTGAACGCACGGCTAGCAGGCGCCGCCCGGCCCGGCCCCGGCGCAGGTTCGCCACGGCCAGCGCGAGGACGAGCAGGATCGCGAGCGCCGTCATCTCGAAGGCCGCCGGGTGTGCCAGCGCGCTGAGATTGAGGCCGAAGACGTCGAGCGTACCGAGGTTCTTGCCTTCCAGCGAGCCGAGCAACTCGGGGTTGCTGATCACCAGGCTGTCGATGGCGACCGCCAGGCTGAGGGTGGCGATCGCCAGCGTCGGGCCGCGCGTCCGCAGCGCGGGCAGCGCGACCACGAGCGACAGCGGAGTGCACATGGCGACGGCCCCGATGACGGCAAAGGCCAGCGGCACCCCGGTGTGCTCTACGAGGAACGCGGTGAGGAACGCCCCCATCCCGGCGATGCCGATCTGGGCCAGCGATAGCTGCCCGGCGTAGCCGGTCAGGACCACCAGCGACAGAATGATCAGGGCGAAGAGCGCCGTGGTCGTCACCGCGTCGAGCCACGTCTCGGGGAGCAGCGAGCTGAGCGCGATGCACGCCACTGCCGCTACCACGAAGGCCGGGCGGGTCCGTCCGGTGCCGACGACCGGCCGGCGGTCCTTCGCCTCGGTCCGCGCGGGAAGAGACGTCCCCCGCGCCGTCAGCACCGCGACGACGACCAGGAGAGGCGCGGCGGTCACCCAGCCCGGCGACGAGACGTAGCGGCTGACCTCCGACTCGGCGATGCCGATCGCCATCCCGCCGGCCAGCGTCCAGCCGAAGCGCTGCATACTGCCGATCAGCGCGGCGGCCAGGGACGGCACGACGAGCAGGGTGAGGTCGGAAGCACTCAGGCTGGACAGGCCCGCGGCGAGAATGGCCGCCCCTGCCGCGATCACCGACCCGATGCCCCAGGCCATGGCGCCCACGAGGTCCGGTGACCATCCCATCGAGGCGACCACCAGGCGATTCTCCGCGACAGCTGACGTCGCGAGGCCGAGCCGCGTCCGGCGCTCGGCGACGACGAGGACCCCGGTCACGGCGATGGCGATCCCGGCGACGACGAACTGCGCGACACCGACCGACAGCCCGGAGCCGATGGACACCGTTGCGGACGGCAACGGCAGCTGCACCGCCTCGGCCGCGCCTTTGCTCGCGGAGAACGTCGAAACGCACTCCAGCAGCAAGGTCATCAGTCCCAGCGACGCCACGATGCGGCTGGCCGACGGGGCCGCGGCGAGCCTGCGCATCACCAGCAGCTGGAACGCCACTCCCACCGCCGCCGCCGTGGCCAGCGCGGCCAGCAGCGCGGCCACGGTCGCGGCGCCGCCGTGCGGGCTCAGGCCATAGAACACGTACGCGCCGACCATGCCCACTGCGCCGGTGGCGAAGTTCAGCACCCCCGAGCCCAGGTTTACGATCACGACCGCCTGGCCCAGCAGCGCGAAGATCGCGCCTGTGCCGAGCCCGAGGATCGCAAACTGAAGCACCTGCATGGTCACGCTGCCCGCCGCTTCCCGATTCGCGCCATCCGGCCCAGTGCTAGCTGAACGGCACGGACACTCCGGTGGCGATGTCCACGAAACCGCCGGACGGCACGAACGCCCCGTTCTGGAAGTCCCCGAGCACTATGTCGGGAAGGAAGATCCGCGCGCCGAGCGCGGGATCCGGTGCCTTGATGTTGTATGAGATCGGCGGCGTCAGGCCGGTCTGGTAGCCGTGCAGGCCGTTCAGCGCGCCGAGAAGCGAGGCGGCCGTCACGGTCTTCACCTCGCTCGCCACGGCGGCGAACAGGCGGACCTCCATCCAGACGGCCTCGTTCTGCCCCAGGGTCGTGGTCCCGAGACCGCCGAACTTGCTCATCTGCTCGGTGAATTCCTGCGCGCCCTTGTGGCCGGACGCCTGGCTGGCGGGCCAGGTCGATCCGTCCGCGAACACGCCGTTGGCTTCGGAGCCGAGGGAGCTCAGCCCTGCCGCCGTGTACTCCGGGACCGCGGTGATCAGCTTGCCCTTGTACCCGATCGACCTGGCGGACTTGATAATCGCCACGGCGTCGGCGTTGTCGATTGCCTGGTATGCGATGCAGTCGGCGCCCTCTGATTGCGCGGTGTCGATGTTGGACGAGAAGTCCGGGGAGCCCGGCACCGCCTGGATCGCGGGCAGCAGCGTGACGCCGTGCCCGCTGACCACCGTCTTCACGTCGCCGTAGGCGGCTTCGGCAATCGCCACGTAAGCCGAGGGCAGGATGCCGATGAACGCGAGCTTCTTGCACTTTTCCCGGACGGCGATGGTGCCGAGACCGTAGGCCAGCCCGGACGCCGACGGGCCAATGGTGAATGAGACCGGGCTGGTCAGCTCCACCGGCGAGATCGCCGCGTCGATGTCCGGTATGTGAGCGGACTGGAGAATGGGCACGATGGCCGAGCCCTCTCCGGTGAAGCTGACTACCGCCGGGGTCTTCCGCGCCACCGCCTGGCTGGCGCAGGTCTCCGCGACGGCCGCGCTGCTCTGCGTGTCGCAGATCACCATGTCCAGCTTGTGCCCGCTGATCCCCCCCGCGGCGTTGATCGCCGCGACTGTCGCCTTGACCGTGGCAAGCGGCACGGTCGGCGCCGAACCGGGGGGCGGCGTGTCGTCACCGATGAACGTGAACGTGACCGGCTGTCCGGTGAACTTCCCGGCCGCGGCGGCCGGGGTGCCGGTGCTGGAAGAACTCGAGCAGGCCGCGAGCAGCAGCGCCGCCGCGACGCTCAGGCAGACAGACCACGTGACGCGCTTGCGCTTGTTCAGCCCCATGAGGCCCCCTTGCCCGAATTCTGTTGAGCAGAGCGTAATTCTGCAAACCAGAGAAGTCAAGAAGTCGCGGCCACGCCCGAGGCCCGGGCGCGACTTTGCGCGTCAGCCCCAGACTTCCCTGGCGGTCTCTGCTACCAGCCGGAGCTTGGCGATCTCGTCATCGAGCGTGAGGAGGTTGCCCTCCACGTTCGAGGCGAAGCCGCACTGCGGCGACAGGCACAGCTGGTCGAGCGGGATGTACCTGCTCGCCTCGTCGATCCGCCTCTTGAGATCGTCCTTCGACTCCAGCGCCGGCCGTTTGGTCGTGACCAGCCCGAGGACGACCACCTTGCCCTTGGGGACGAACCGGAGCGGCTCGAAGCCGCCGGACCGCGCGTCGTCGAACTCCAGGAAGAAGCCGTCCACGCGAAGCTCGTTGAAGAGCGCCTCCGCGACGAAGTCATAGCCGCCCTCCGCCACCCACGAGGACTGGAAATTGCCGCGGCAGGTATGGATGGTCACGGCCATCGGCTCGGGCTTGCCGGCCAGGGCGGCATTGACCTGCTCGATGTACACCAGGTGCTGCCGCTCCGGATCTCCTCCCTGGCCGGCGATCCACTGCCGCTGCCGGGGATCGGCCAGGAATGCGAGGCTGGTGTCGTCGATCTGCAGGTAGCTGCAGCCGGCCTCGCTGAGCGCAGCGACCTCCGCCGAATACGCCTTGGCGAGGTCGCTCCAGAACTCGCCGAGTTCGGGGTACACGCGGGAATCGATGGCCGCGGCACCGCCGAAGTAATGGACCATGCTGGGCGAGGGAATCGTGATCTTGGGCGTCGCCGTGGTGACCGTCCGGCGCAGGAAGCCGAAGTCGTCAATGAAGATCGGCTCGTCGAGCCGGACCTTGCCGCCGACGCGGAGCGCCCTCGGCGTAGCAGCGCTCGTCCCGTGCTCGTTGCGGAACTCGATCTCGATGGTGTCCTCCGACGGGCCGATCCCGCCGAGAGCGCAGATGAAGTCCATCTGCCACGAGGCCCTGCGGAAGTCGCCATCGGTGGCGACCTGCAGCCCAAGTTCCTCCTGCGTGCGGACCACGTCCTCGACGGCCAGGTCCTCGATCTCCCGGAGCGCAGTGGCGTCCACGGCGCCTCTGGCGAACGCCTCCCTGGCCGCCAGCAGCTCCGGTGGCCGCAGCAGGCTCCCCACGTGGTCCGCGCGAAATGGCGGAATGGCTCGCATCGCGGTGCTCCAATCAGGCTGGCTGGCGGGAAACGGCGAACTGGCCCGGTGCCGGGCCGACCACGGAACGGCGGGCCGCGATGCGCGGCCCGGCCCCCCGCACCGTGTCGATGATTCTCAGCGACTCCGTGGCGCCTGGGCTCACGTCACCGCGCCATGCCACGTGACCGTCTGGCCTGACCAGGACAAAACTTCGTTCGTACAGGCTCGCCGCGGTCTCGCTGGCGACTCGGCACACGCGCAGCGGCACCCCTCGACGACTTGCGGCCTCGGCAAACCGGTCCGCGCCCTGGCCGCCGAAGTCGAGCAGGGTGAATCCGGGGCCGAAAAGGTCGAGCGTCGAGCGCCCGGCTCCCAGCCAGACGTGCGGCGCGCGGGCGCCCGGACGCGCGCTGGGGACGTAGTGATACGTGTCGTCCTCGGCCACCGCCGACCCATCGTCCACGACGACGGGTGAAGGGAAGGTGAGGTACCCGAGGTGGACGCCGACCGGATGCCAGGAGCGCTCGTTCTCCGCCACCAGGCGGCTGCCCACCCGTTCCCTGGCCTTGGCGCCTTCCGGCGTGTCCTCGAGCAGGTGCGGGTCGCCGCTGTCATCGAGCAGCCGCCGGTAGTCGCGGAGCGACTCCTGTGCGGCGCGATGGCAAACCGGGCGCCGCTCGATGTCGTAGCTGTCCAGCAGGGTTTCGCCGGCCCAGCCCTGCAGCACCGCGGCCAGCTTCCAGCCAAGGTCCCAGGCGTCGGGGATGCCAGTGTTCATCCCGAGGCCCCCGTTCGGGGGATGGGCGTGCGCCGCGTCGCCGGCGAGGAAGACACGCCCGTCAGAGAACCGGTCGGCAACGGTCATCTTCCGCTCCCAGGCGGAGACACCCTCGATGGTGCACGGCACCTGGGCACCCGCGCAGCGGTGCAGCACCTGGATGATCTCGTCCTCACGCCCGGACAGGTCGACGCCGATCAGTTGCAGCCGGTAGAGATCCCGGCCGTCGATGGTGGTCAGCACCGCCCAGGTCCCGGCCGGGCCCACCATCACATAGCGGTAGGCCGATCCTTTGTCATGCAGCCCGTCGAGGCCGGGAATGGTGACGTAGACGCTCATCGAGCGGTCGAGATGCCGTTCACCCCGCACCTCGATGCCCAGCAGCGACCGCACGGTGCTGCCGGCGCCATCGCACCCCACCAGATAGTCCCCGCGCAGCGTCTGCTGCCCGCCCGGGGCCTCGACCGTCGCCCTTACGCCGTCGGTGTCCTGGGCGAAGGAGACCAGCCTGGTCCGATACCTGAACGCGACGTTCCCGGTGTCCATGGCGAACCGGCGCAAGATCGGATCGAACCAGGTTTGCGGGCAGGGCCGGTCCCGCTCCGGACTGGCCGGGGAGTCCGGCATCTCGGCCAGGGTGGGCGTGCGTACCCGGCCCAGTTCGTAGCCGGTCAGCGTGGTGACGAAGACGCTGTCGAGGCCGTGGTCGGGCGGGAAGCCCCAGTCGCGCACCTGGCTGCCGACGCCCAGCTGACGGCAGAACTCCATCGTCCGCACGCTGACCTGGATCATCTTGGCGTCGCCGGGCTGCCTGTCGCCCAGCGGCTCGGGCCCGGCGTCCATCAGCAGCGTACGGATGCCGCGACGCCCCAGTTCGGCGGCGAGGGCCAGCCCGATGGGGCCTGCACCGGCGACGAGCACCGCTGGATCCGGCGGCTTCGAGGACGCCATCAGCCCACCTGCGCCAGCTCTCGCGGCGTTCCGACCAGGCACTCGGCCTCACCAGGGCGGACCACCATGAAGTCGGACAGCATGCAGCCGACGTCCGGCTTCCACGCGGAATCATGCAGGTCGATGTTGTTCCCGAAGGTCATGCCTTCCTCTAGGACCAGGTCGCCGATGCCGTGCCCGTTGAGGCGGTTGCTCCCGTACCCCTCCTCATAGATCACGGTCGGGAACTCGGGTGAGGCGGTGCCCATCGCGTGGAAGCCGAGTTCTACCCAGTCGAGACCGGCCTGCCTCGCAGGACGGCGGATCATCTCCCACGCCTCGCGCAGCGTCCGCCCCGCCGCCAGCGCCTGCCTGCTCGCGTCCAGGCATTCCCAGGCCACGTCCCACAGCCGGAGCAGTTCCCTGGGCGCGATCCTGCCCACGTAGACCGTGTACTCGGTGTGGCAGCGGTAACCGCCGTACTTCGTGTGCCACTCGGTGACGATCAGATCGCCGTCCCGCAGCGGCCGCATGCTGGGCGAAAGCGGCTGGTCGCAGCCGTGCAGCAGGTGCCAGAGCTCGTCGCGCGGATGCTCGAGGGGACCAGCGGCGAAGAGGTTGAAGATGTTGGGGTCGGCGCCGTTGGCTATCTGGGTGCGGATCATCTCCGCGTAGACCGCCGCGTCGGTGACGCCAGGCCGGGCGGTCTGCACGAGCGCGTCGAGCGTAAGGCGCGCTATGCGGCCGGCGCGGCGGAGCATCCCGATCTCCTCCTCGCTCTTCACCATGCGCATCTCCTGCAGCAGCGCGCTGGCGTCGACCCACTCCACGGACGGCAGCAGCCGTTCCAGATCCTGAACGTCTTCGTGCAAGAAGGTCGGCGTGGTCTGGATGGTCGACGAGTAGGCGACCATCCCGATCCGGGCACTGTCGAGCGCCCTCGCATGGATCTCACTGGCGATGGCGCGCATGCCGCCACGGTCGCGGATATCGGAGACCCATTCCTGCAGTGAGTGATAGTGGCTCGCCGGGCGGTTCATGTGCGGCGGGGCGTTCCACACCACGGGCGCGCCGTCCAGGCAGAACAGGCCGTCGGCGCCGACCTGGGAGTCCACGTGAAGGGCGTAGCGCAGGTTGGCCATGCCCATGCCCCAGAAGATGTCGTTCCCGAGGAACACCAGCGCGTCGAGCCCGGCCATGATCATCTTCTTCCGCAGCCGGTCCCACCTGCGGTCCCGTTCGGCCAGGGACAGCTGTGGCGCGTACGGGAGCAGCTCCCGGGTCGGCTTCGCGCCGGCCGGGAGTCCCGCGGCCGTCGGCGGGAACGGCCCTTTGAGCGCGGGCCCCGGCGCGGCCGGCATTAGCGCAGCTCCCGCGCTCGCCGACGCTCATACCAGCTGCGGGCGGCGGGGTGGAGCTCGACGCCGGGCACCAGGTCCGGCTCGATGGCCGTGTAGGAGGCGCCGTAGGCGTTGTCGAGGAATTCCGGGCGCTCCAGGGCCGCGAGAATGGCATGGACGAGCTCCGGATCGGTGTCCTCCCGGCCGTAGATGTACTGGTGGCGCCAGCCGATCGTCATCAGGTCGCGGTCGACCCCGCGGAAGATCCGCTCCGGCAGGGTGAGGATCTCGGTGCCGAACTCGCTGGCCACGGTGCGCAGCGCCGGTTCTTCAAGCTCGAGGAAGCGCAGCTCGCGCAGGATCGACAGGCCGGTTGCCCACGGCGAATTCAGGTTGACCATCACGAACAGCCCGTTGGCCATGCCGTTGTCCGACAGCTGCTTGGTGTACGTGACGAGCGGCACCGGCGGCCGGTCGGCGATCCAGCTTCCCGGCAGGCCGCTGGCCTGCTCCTCGTGCCGCAGGTCCCTCGGCGTGTAGACGGGGTCGTCGCCGCCCCAGCTCTTGATCGCTGTGGTGGAGAACCCGTGCAGCTCGAGCACCCGCTCCCCGTACCCGCGCAGCAACTGGTCGGCCGGCGGCATGATCGGCTTCCAGCCGAACCGCGCCTCGCCGATGTCGCGCAGCTTCGTGAACCCAGTGTCGGCGTCGACGGCCGACACCAGCCACATCGACAGGTTCACCGCCGCGATGACGTACAGCGTCGGGAAGTCGGTGTCGGCCAGCAGCCCGCGACGGCGGTTGGCCCAGTCCACAAACGGCGGCATGGTCACGCCGATGTCGCACTTCCCGCTGCCGACGGCTCTGACGTTCAGGTGGTCGAAGGTCGTCCAGTCGATATCCAGACTGAACTCGTCGTCGCCCAGGACGTCCCTCAGCGTCGCCGCTACTTCCCACCACAGCGAGCCCTGTCGGCTCGCCGCCATGCGCACTGGCTTCGCCATGCCAGCCCCTTCTCGTGATCTGACTCGACGTGGCCTGGATCTACCGCTCGGAGACTTCGTACTTCTCGTAAATCTCGCTGATGATCAGCGGCCGCTGCGTGTCGATGTTGAGGCCGTACACGTCGATCCGCTTCGGGCGTTCCGTCTGAGCGAACGGGTTGGCCTGCGGCCCATGGTGCGCACCCTGGGGGTTGAAGTACATCATCCCGGCGTGCCGGCGCGGGTTCGGGCCTTCGCTGCCCAGGACAAAGAGGACCTCGTCGTAGTCGACGTTCCGGTGGAAGGGTGGCACGAACGTGGAATCCGGATCGCTCTGCATTGGCCGGGGGGTGAATGTGCACATCCAGCACCCAGGGGCGATGAACGTCGCTAGCCCGCTCGGCGGGATGTCCAGGCGCTCCGCGGAGATCGAGCGGATGTCGTAGATACTGAGCTTGAACGGCGCGATCTCGCCCTGCCAGCCAACGACGTCCATGGGATCGAATGGGTAGAAGATCGAGCTGAGCCGCTCGGCGCGCTTCACCAGGACCTCCCACTCGCCGGGCTCCTCGTTGACCTCGGCGCGCGGTTCCGGTGTCTCGAGCATCGCGAAGTCAAACGGGACGAACTTGCCGAGTACCCCGCGCTCGGGGAAGCCGATTTGCCCCGTGGTCTGCGCGATGTAGAACATGTTGTCGCGGGTCACCGGCGCCAGACGGTAGGTGATGCCCTTCGGGATCACGACGTAGTCGCCCTCTTTGAAGCTGAGCGGCCCGAAGTCGGTGTCAATCGTCCCGGTGCCCCGCTCGACGCAGATCAGCTCGTCGCCGTCGGCGTTGCGGAAGTAGTAGGGCATGGGCTGGGACCGGCGCGACACGTAGATCGACACGTCCTCGTTGTGCATCAGCCTGGTCGGCAGCCCGCGCGGGTCGGTTGCGTCGGGGACATCCATCTGATTGGTGTCCGCGGCACGGTTCTTCAGGTCGCCTTCGACCCGCGTCCAGGCCATCGGCGAGTGCTTGCGGTAGAGCATGGCCTGGTCGCCGGCGAACCCGTTCCGGCTGTACTGGTCCTCGCAGGTGCCCTCCGGGATCTTGGCCTGGCCCTGGCGCGAGGCCACGCCCTTCACTTGCCGGAATACGCCCATCCTGTGCTCCCCGCCTTCGTTAGACATCGGCCAGGCCGGCGTACAACGCCGGCCAAGTGCGTGCCGTCAGCATATAATCCACCCTACAGAATAGAATTCTGCATAACAAGATATTCGCGCCCCGCCCGCGGGCCTCGTGGGCCGGCATCCGGACGGCAGGGAGTCACCGTGGTGAGTACTGCGCAGCAGATCAGTTTCGGGATCATCCATGGCTTTCACGGCTTCGATCTGGCCGGCCTGGTGGAGGAGGCGCGGCACGCCGAATCCCTCGGCTATGACGTGTTCAGCATGCCCGATCACCTCCACACTGATCAGCCCACGGCTGAGCCATGGACGGCCCTGACCTGGGTTGCTGCGGCGACGCAGCGCCTCCGCGTGCTCCCTAACGTCCTCGGCCTGCCGTACCGGGCGCCCGCCGTGACCGCGAAGATGGCGGAGACGCTCGACCGGCTCTCCGGAGGCAGGCTGATCCTCGGCCTGGGGCTTGGCGGCTACGACGCCGAGTTCTCCGCGTTCGGGCTGGCTCAGCGGACCCCTGGCCAGAAGCTGGCCGCGCTGCGCGAGGCTGTGACGGTCATCCGGGGAGTATGGTCCGAGCAGAACTTCTCGTTCGAAGGCGAGCACTTCGCGGTGCGCGACGCGCGAATCGAGCCCAAGCCGGCAAACCGGATACCGATCTGGCTGGGTGCGTACGGGCCGCGCGCGCTGCGGCTCACCGGCGCGCTCGCGGACGGGTGGATACCCTCCCTTGGCCGTCTCGGGCTTGACCAGGCAGTTGTCATGCGCCAGGCCGTGCTCGACAGCGCGGAGGAAGCCGGACGTGATCCAGCCGAGGTCACCTGCGCCACCAACCTCGTCGTCGCGTTCGGGGGTGACGAGGCCGAGACTCCGCGGGCTGGATGGCAGCAGATCTCGGGCGGGAGCCGGGCGATCGCCGAACGGCTGACCGAGATCGGCAGAGCCGGCTTCACCGTCATCAACGTCGCGCTGCGGGATGCCGAGGCGCGGGAGCGCTTCGCCGCCGAGGTGGTGCCACTGGTCCGCGGGAACCTTGCGTAGCCCGTCCCGCTCAGCCAATGAAGTCGTCCCAGGCGTACAGGTCGTACGGAATATGGAACGAGTTGGCCAGCTTGCCGTCGACTACCTCGAAGATCACGACCTGGCCTATGTCAAGCTTCACTCCGTCCCGCTCAGCCGTCAGGCGGGTCAGCGCGACGGCGTGCCGGTCCGTGCCGAGATAGTCGATCGTGTCGGCACGGTACGTACCGTTCGTGCGTTCCATGATCGCTGCGGCATTCGCCAGGACGTTCTCGATTCCCCGTTCCGTTCCTGATACCGAGCTCCGGCCCGGGATCACCGAAACGATGTCCGGAGCGAACAGCTGCCCGATGGCCTCGGTGTCGCCGCTCGCGAATGCCGCATGGGCGCGGCGCAGCAGCAGGGCGTTGGGGTGGTCGGTGGAGGGGGAACTGTGTCCAGCCACAGGGCTCCTTAGGTTGTGTCAGGGTGTCGTGCCGGGCTTCCGGCGGTCTCGGCGAGGAAGGCCGCCGCCTCGCGCCACGCCTGCCGGGCCGCGTCAGCTCGGTACACGGAGGGCCGGGCGTCGCAATGGAAGGCGTGCCCGGCGCCAGGGAAAATCCGCGTGCGAAGGTCGGTTCCGGCCTGTGCGCAGGCCTCCCGGATGGCGGCGATATGCTCCGCCGGGATCGTCGGATCCTGATCGCCGACGATCAGCAGCACTGGGCCGGTGATGCTGGCGACGCAGTCAAGTACGGCGTGCGGACCGGCCGCGACCCCCGGTCCGTAGAACGCGACGGTGCTGGCCAGCCTGGGAAACTGGGTTGCCGCGGTGAAGGCGGCGCGGCCGCCGAAGCAGAAGCCGATGACGCTCGTCCGCCCGGCGGGCACGTTCTCGATTGCGGCGAGATGGGCGAGGACCGCCGCCACATCCGCGCCGATCTCCTCGGGTCCGAGTTCCGCTATTCGTTGCATCGCCGTGGCGTGATCGGCGTAGTCCACCGTTGCCGCGCCCCGGTGAAAGAGGTCAGGAGCCAAGGCCAGGTACCCTTCGGCAGCCACCCGCCGGGTGACGTCCTGAATGTGCTCGTTGACGCCGAACGCCTCCTGCAGCACGATGGCAGCGGCCAGGGGCTCGGCGGCCGAACCTGGCGCCACGCGGTACACGCGCATCGGCCCGACAGCGGTGCTCAGCTCGAGCCAGCCGGCGCCCGCGTGCGGGCGCGCCCCGTCCGCGCGCTCATCCCTGGGCATTGACGACCTCGGTCCGGTGCAGTCCCGCCGCCGCGATCAGTGGCGCGTCGGACAGCATGAAGAGATCCGCTGGCTCGGTGGCCCGGTGCTCGACGGGAGCCCAGGACGGTGCGACGAACATGTCCCCCGGGCCCCACTCGAACCGCTGGCCGCCGACGACCGTCTGGCCGGATCCCTGGTAGACGACCCAGATGGCGCTGCCCACGGTCCTTACCGCCGGGGTGCGGTGGCCGGCCCGGAGCCGGTGCATCTCCGCGCGGAGCGTCGGCATGATGTCGCGGCCCGAGACCGGGTCGACGTACCGCACGGTCGCGCTTTCCCGCCCGGGCACCTCCAGCATCGCCGTGAGCCTTGCGTCGGTCTCCGCCCAGCGGTACGCGAGCAGCGGGGAGTGGATGCCAGAGCCAGGCTCGCCGGTCGTGGGGAGCGCCGCGCCGACGGGCGCCAGGCCCGCGCTGCCGTAGTGCTGTTCCGAGTGGGACCCGCTGACCGGCACGTGCGCGGACGGCACGTCCGGGCCCTGCTCGAAGAAAATGGCGTCCAGGTTTCGCACCAGCGGCAGGTCAAGGCCGTCGAACCAGATCATCGGCTCGTCGCCGGGATTGTTGTGCTCATGCCAGCTGTAGCTTGGCGTGAGCACCAGGTCGCCGGGGTCCATGCGCACCGGGTCCCCGTTGACCAGCGTCCACACCCCCGAGCCCTCGAGCACGAACCGGAGCGCCGCCGGGCTGTGCCGGTGCGCGGGAGCGCGCTCGTGCGCGCCAAGAAACTGCACCGCTCCCCACAGCGTGTGCGTTGCGAACGGCAACCCGCCGAGGTCAGGGTGGGCCAGGGAAAGCACGCGCCGGTCCCCACCGCGATCAATGGTGACGAGGTCGCCCGCGCGGCTCGCCAGCTCGCGCAGTTCCTTCCACCGCCACAGGTGCGGCGACAGGCCGTCCGGGACCGCGGGCAGCAGGCCCTGAAGCAGCCAGAGCGGCTGGAGATCGGCCGTAGCCAGGTCGGCGTATAGGTCGTCGAGCTTCTCGTCGTCCGCGGCGAAACGCCTAGTGGTCATCGTCCGGCTCTCCTCCCAATCGTGCCGGGGCGGCCGCGACGGCCGGCCCGGGTACGGTCTCGTGCTGTACCGCAGCCAGCAGGCTGCGGGTGTACTCGTCGGCCGGGCGCGCGAAAAGGTCGTCCGCCGCGGCGTGCTCGACCACCTCACCGCCGCGCAGCACCAGGACGTCGTTCGCGAGCACCCGGACCACACCGAGATCGTGGGTGACCAGCACGCAGGCGAACCGTTCTTCCTCCTGAAGCTGCAGCAGGAGGTTGAGGACCTGTGCCTGGACCGAGACGTCGAGCGACGAGGTCGGCTCGTCGCAGACCAGCACGCGCGGTCTCGCGGCGAGCGCCCGCGCCAGAGCGATCCGC
>Ga0209333_1000507_pt1 | contig 21571 bp, 19 predicted proteins | sample BlaSpr_A8_OM2_O3_FD_187982 | JGI IMG/M metagenome (GOLD analysis project Ga0209333, IMG submission 187982) | Forest soil microbial communities from Thunder Bay, Ontario, Canada - Black Spruce, Ontario site 2_A8_OM2_O3 (SPAdes) (version 2) | ecosystem: Environmental > Terrestrial > Soil > Boreal... | reverse complement strand
CGCCGAACTGGGATCGGGTCCGCTGCCCGCCGACGTGACGATGCGCGAGACCGGCGAATGGCCGCGCGCGATCATTGGCACACCGTTCCACGTCCGCGACACGCTGGTGGATATCGCCAGCGTATTGCACCTTGACGAGGTGATGCTGGTGACTGTGGTCCACGACCATCAGGCGCGGCTGCGATCGCACGAGCTCCTCGCCAACGCTTTCAACCTCAAACCCCGGTAAATCCTCCGGCTTGTTCGCGCTACCGGCTATCGCTAGATTGCATCGATAACCGGCAGTCATCTGGATTCGCCGGCGAACCGCGATGAGCACTGCGTGACTGAGCCTGCGTTTTCACAAGAGCCCACTCCGCAAGTGACGGCGGAGGAGCCTCAGGCGCGTTCTGCGTCGATTTACTTCGTGACGTTGGTGGGGCTGCTGGTCGCATTCCCCACAATAATTCCGACAACCAAAGCGCTGTATTCGATAGCCACCGCCGCGGGACTGTCGGCGGCGAGCGCGTGGCAGACGCTCTCGGTCGCGATGTGCGGCGTCCAGATTCTGCTGATCTTTGGCATCGTACTCTTTGTCGAGCGGCGGCCGCTCAAGTCGCTTGGGCTCGGCCGACCCACGATGTCCGACGCCGCCTTGGGGATCGCGATGTTCACCGCGGCCACGATCTTCAGCGGAATATACGCGCTGATCGTGACGAAGATCTTTCCGCACAGCATGGCGAATATCGCCCCAGAGCAATTCAAGCGGGTGCTGACGGTATCGATCCCGGCTGCGCTCGCGCTGGCGGTGGGCGCGGGCTTCGCCGAGGAGATAGCGGAGCGCGGCTTCGCCTTTGACCGGATCAGAAGCATGACCGGCAGCGTCGGCATCGCGATCGCGGTGGTGCTAGTCCTATCGTCGGCGGCGCATATCGCGTTCTGGGGATGGCGCTACGCGTTCATGGTGGTGCCGACCGAGCTGATCCTGACCCTGGTCTATCTTTGGCGCGGCAATCTGTGGCCCAACATTATTGCGCACTCACTTTACGACAGTTTCCCCGTACTCATCAGAATGGCGACGCTGGCGGCGATGTCGTTGTTCGGACTCGGGAGCTACCACGCGCTGGTGGCGCAGTTCCGCTACGGGTACCGGGACTACCCGGGCGCAGTCGAGGAATACACGCGAGCGCTCGCGTCCGCGCCTAAAGATTCCCGTCTGCTGAGTGAGCGCGCGGGCGCGGAACTGATGACTCACGACTATGCGCAGGCGATCGCCGACCTCGACGCCGCGCTCGCCGGGAAAGCCGGCGATCCCGACTACCTGATGCAACGCGCGATGGTGTACTACTACGCGGGCTTCTATCAGCAGGCGAAATCCGACGCCGACAAGTCCATCGCAGCCTCGCCGTCCGCGCGATGGAGTCTCTATGAGCAGAGGTCTGAGATCGAGAAATGGCTGAATCAGCCGGATAAATCGATCGCCGATCTCGATCTGGCCATCAAACTCTCGAAGACCAAGAACGCCGAGCTGTTTCGCGAGCGCGGTCAGGCTTACCTCGCGAAGCAGGATTACGACAGCGCGCTGCGCGACCTGAAGCAGGCCGCTGAGCTGAGCCCCGACGACACCGAGACACTCTCGTCGCTGGCCTTCGCCTACTTCGGGAAAAAACAGTACGCGCAGGAGGCCGCCACGCTCACGCACCTGCTCGAGGTCGACCCGGCCAACGTGGATGCGCACATATCCCGCGCGGATGCGCGTCAGCGGCTGGGGCAGTATCAGGCGGCGCTCGACGATTATCGCGCGGCAGTAAAATACGGCCCCGACAACGCGCAGGCGGTCAACGACTTGTCGTGGCAATTGTCCACCAGCACGCATGCGGAAGTGCGCGACGGGAAGCGGGCGCTCGCGCTCGCCAATCATGCGTGTGAACTCTCGGGATGGGCGCAGGCGACGTTCATCGACACGCTCGCCGCGGCGTATGCGGAGCAGGGCAATTTCAATGAGGCCGTCATCTGGCAGCAGCGCGCGATCGACCTTGCCGGTCAATCGGACGCATCGCTCAAACGGGAACTGGAAAATCACCTCGCGCGGTATCTAGACCGACAGCCGTATCGCGAAGAGCTTCCGAGCGGATGAAGGGGGAACCGGTGGCGAATGGCACGAGCCTGATGGACAGCGATTATGCGCGAATTTTCGTCAGTCCGCGCGCGATAATCAGAGCAATCGTCGATCGCGATCCGCGCGAGCACGTAATCGCGATTGCGGCGATCGCGGGCTTCGTCGGCGCATTGGCGGCGGCCATACAGTTTCGCTCGCCGTCGGCGTTCGCGATCGGCAAGCAGTCGATTCCGACGATCGCGCCCGCGACGATGCAGAAGATACGAATCTATCAGGTGATCGTCTGGCCGGTCGTCGCAGTTGTCTTCCTGTACATCAGAGGCGCGATCCTCCGATGGTCGGGCGCGCTGTTCGGTGGTACGGGCAAAACTGTTGAAGTTCGCGCGGCGGTTGGCTGGTCGCTGGTCCCCGCTATTCTGACCTCGTTGATCCTGCTCGCGTTCACCTTGATTCATCCGCCCCCAGCCGTCGCCGCGAGCGACCCTCACGTGGCGTGGGCCACAATGATGGGCGACTGGCCGCACCTCACGCTCAGCGCGGTGCTTTGGCTGTACACATTTGTGATCGCGCTCAACTGCATCGCGGAGGTGCATCGATTCTCCGCCTGGCGCGCGCTGGGAGCGGTAGCGATCGAGCAATTGCTGATTATCGGCGCGACCATCGTGATCGCGACTACCTTGCCAATCGCCTACGTCTTCCTGTTCAGGTGATGTGCTGCATTGACGCAAGCGCGCGCCCGCTCTAAACAAAACACGCGGGGGCAGGAGGCACGCTATGGCCATCGACGGAAACAAGCTTCAGGAACTCATCGGCAAAATGCTCGGCGACGTTGGCGCCGCGATGGGTACGGCGCTGGTGCTGATCGGCGACAAGTTTGGCTTCTACAAAACGCTCGCGGCGGCGGGACCACTGACAGTTGCCGAGCTCGCGTCGAAAACCGGCACCGTCGAGCGTTACGTTCGCGAGTGGGCCGCCGCGCAGGCCGCCGCCGGTTACATCAACTACGACGCCGCTTCGGGCCGGTTTTCGATCTCGCCCGAACAGGCGCTCGTGCTCGCCGATGAAAACGGGCCGACATTCTTCCCCGCCATGTACGAGGTTGTCGCCGCGTCCGTCCGCGACGAACCCAAAGTAGCCAACGTGTTTCGCAATGGCGGCGGCGTCGGATGGCATGAGCACGACCCGCTCCTGTTCCGCGGCACCGAGCGCTTCTTCCGCCCCGGCTACGCGATGCATCTGGTCTCCGAATGGATTCCCGCGCTCGACGGCGTCCGTGAGAAACTCGAGCGCGGCGCGCGCGTCGCGGACGTCGGATGCGGCCACGGCGCATCGGTAATCCTGATGGCGAAGGCGTTCCCGAAATCGAAATTCTTCGGCTTCGACTATCATGAGCCATCGATCGTCCGCGCCCGTGAAGCGGCGCGCGAGGCAGGAGTCGCCGATCGCGCCACCTTCGAGCGAGCCTCGTCCAAGGATTATCCGGGGACCTACGACCTGGTCGCGTTCTTCGACTGCCTGCATGACATGGGTGATCCGGTCGGCGCGGCCGCGCACGTGAAAAGCACGCTAGCCAAAGACGGAACCTGGATGGTAGTCGAGCCGTTCGGCAACGACCGCCTCGAGGACAACCTCAACCCGATCGGCCGGCTGTTCTACGCCGCGTCGACGATGATCTGCGTCCCGGGCTCGCTCTCGCAGGAAGTCGGCCTGGGCCTCGGCACCCAAGCTGGAGAAGCACGCCTGCGCGAGGTCCTGACCGCCGGCGGCTTCACCCGAGTCCGCCGCGCCACGGCAACCCCCTTCAACCTCGTCCTCGAAGCGCGTCCGTGAGCGCGAACTTATATCAGTAGGCGACGAAGCCGCCGTTTTCGATTAGCTTCACCGGCACGCCCTCGACTTCTTTCGGCGCGGCGCCTTGCGCATCCGGCGTCATCTTCTTGACGTAGACTTCGATCGCGGGCTTACCCGGTTGATCGCTCATCCCGATGGCGGTGCCGACTGCGCCCGGGATATTCATGAGCTCGTCCTCGTGGCGGTCACGAACGGCGGCGGCCGAATCGACGGCCTCCTTCGACATGCCCACGTTTGCCGCCAGCAGATCGGATTGCGCCGCATCCGATGCCGCAGGTGCAGTGCAACTGCCCACCATCGAAACGTTCAATTTGCTCAGCACGGCTGAAATTGGATTGGCCAACGTCGAAGATTCGTCCGCCGATCCGGCGAACAGCAGAGCGACCGCCTGAGGGCAACTGTCCTGGGTTACGACGAGCGACCCGGAGTCGCCGGCTCCGCTGAATCCGTCGGTCTGAATCACAATCTGGTTGATGAACTTCGCTATCTTCCCGGCACCGTACTTTACCTTGAACTTGCCACTAACCGACGAAATCACTCCGGTCGTGAGGCATGTCGTGCGTCCCATTTTCTGCACTGCAAGCCCCATCGTCGGCGTCGCCACCGTGCCTGCGATGCCCCCGATGTTGAGAATCTCGGGGCTTACATCGCCCGGATCGACGGCCGCGATAGCCGCATCGATTGTGTTCTTCCCCCCTGAGAAATTGATTTTGACGGTGCGGGTGAAGGATGCGACCGCGTCACCCGGCGTCTTCTGGCATACGATTGAGTTGTCAACCAGGCCGGGCTGAATGATGAGATCGCCGGGCTTGGCCTTGTTGGTGTCCGCGAGCACATGATTGTTGCTCAGGATGAATTGGTCGTCGCTCGCGTCCTGCACCATCGAGCCTAGGGTTCCATTGAAGCAGACTCTTTTGTGATCCTCGAACGAGTTGATATTGCCGCCTGAGACGCCAAGCGGAATCGGGCGGGGCAACATCGTTTGCTGATCGCAGGTGAGGAAGGCGCCGGCTGGCATCGATGCCGCGCCAATCGCCACAATACAAGCCGCCAAGGCAGCCGCTCTTGCTAAATACTTCGTGGCGATTTCCGCTGCTTTGAAAATCAAACTTCGGGGAATTACACCACGTCCGATGGTATCTGCACCAGACTACTTTTTTTCAACCATACAGGACGGGCTGATCGGCGCCCGGAACGCGTCAACACGGGTCGAGCTTCGACCATCACGAGCCGCGCGCGCGAGTCTCAGTAGGCGACGATTTCGCCGGTCTCTATCAGCTTGACCGGCGTCCCCTCGACGTTGGTCGGCGCGGCGGCGTTTACCTGCGGCGTCAACTTTTTGACGTAGACCACAATCGCCGCTTTACCTGGTTGATCGCCAACTCCGATTGCACTGCCGACGGCACCCGGGACGTTCATAAGCTGATCCTCGTGCCGGTCGCGAACCGTTTTGGCCGCGCCCTCGACCTCTTTCGACAGACCAACATTTGCCGCCAAAACATCCGCCGCAGGTGTGTCGGATGGGGAGGCTTCGGTGCAACTGCCCACCATCGAAACACTCAGCGCGCTCAGCACCGCGGAAATTGGATTGGCGTACGTGATAGCTCCAATAGATGAGCCCGCAAACAGCAGACCGACCGCCTGCGGGCAATCACCCAGGGTTACGATTAGCGACCCCGAGTCGCCAGGTGAGGCGAAGGTGGGGGTAACAGTATTGCCTATTACGGCAATCTGATTGACAAACTTAGCCAATCGCGGCTTCGCCGTTTCGGAGTAGTTCACCAACAAGTTAGCGTCGAGCTGAAAAATTGTCCCACCCGTTTGGCAAGTCGTACGGCCCATTTTCTGCACACCCATTCCGAATGTCGGTGCGTCATCCACCGTGCCTGAAATCGGCCCGATAAAGAGGATATCGGGGCTCACATCTCCCGGCTGAACCGCCGCAATCGCGGCATCGATGAAGTTCTTTTTGCCGTTGAATCTCACCCTGATGTAGTTGCTGAAGGTTGCCACCGCATTGCTCGACGACTTCACACACGCAGTGTCCGCGAGACCCGGTTGAACGATAAGCTGGCCGGGTTTAGCCTTATTGATGTCCGCGAGCACGTGATTATTGCTGAGGATGTATTCGTTATCGTCCGAATCCTCGACCATCGACCCCAGCGTCCCGGTCGTGCAACCGGTCACCTGTCCTTTTTTGTTCTTGATAAGGGCGTTGATATTTCCGCCCGAGATGCCTAGCTGAATCGGGCGGCTGAATGCCGTTTGCTGAGGTGGCGGCACATCAGCGCATTCCCCTTCCTGAGCGGAGGCGTTTTGTGGCGCAAACGCAACACCGATCGCAAGCATACAAGCAACCAATGCTGCTGCCTTAGTCTTATAACTCATAGATTCTCCCCATTACTCCCCGTCTTTCCCCTCGCGAGAACTTGAAGCCCTGACTCGATCACGCACTAACAGCAAGATTTGCACCAAACGCTGGTGCCGTACGAGCAAAAGCGAACTAATGCAATGCTAAGCGCGCGTTAACAGGCGTCGAGCAGCAACCACAAGGCTCCGAGCGCGCGAGTGCCCGCCTCGAGCGTCAGTTTATGGTCGCGATCGTCGGTGCAATGTCGCGCGATCAGGTCGCGGTGGCCTGCAGCGGTTTAGATTGGAGGGTGCTGGTCCTTCCACGGACGCGCGCGCTCGAACTCGGCAGCCAATGCGATGATGCCCGCCTCGTCACCGGGACGTCCCACAATTTGCAGCGCGAGCGGCAGGCCCGCCTTGCTGAATCCGTTGGGCACTGAGATGGCCGGCTGACCGGTCGAGTTGAACGGAAAGGTGAACGCGATCCATCCGTAGATTTCATCGGCGCCGGTCGCCGGATCCGACGGCAACGTGCCGATGCGCACAGCCGGCCGCGTGAGCGTCGGCGCGAGCAGCGCGTCATAGGGCATCAGCGCGTGGATGACCTCCCGCGCGGTGTTGTGCATCCCGGCTATCGCACGGATGTAGTCGGCGGCGGAAATTTTGCCGCCCCAATCGTAAGTTCCGCGCACTGCGGGTTCGAGCAGTTCCGGGTTCGGGATGTTCAGCGCCGACACCGCGGCGCCGACGATCACGCGCGCATACTTGCCGAGCATCGCGCCGGGATCGAGCGTAAGCGGCTCGATGCTATGCCCCATCTGGCGGAATACGCCGCATGCGGATTCGAGCGCGGCCAGAGTTTCGGGCTCGACGGTGCCGAGCACGCTGCGGTTGATCACGGCGAGCCGGAGTTTTTTGGGATGTGCCGAGACTTCCTCGACGAACGGACGCACCGGCGGCCGCGCCGCGTACGGATCGCCCGGCATCATGCCAGCCATCGCATCGAGCATCAGCGCCGCGTCGCGAACGGTGCGCGCGATCGGACCCGTGGTCGAGAGTCCTCCCCAGGATTCGCCCTCCGACGGCGCGCGCGTGATTCGTCCACGCGACGGTTTGATTCCCACGAGCCCGCAGCACGCCGCCGGGATTCGCACCGAGCCGCCGCCGTCGCTGCCCTGAGCCACGGGATCCAATCCAGCGGCAACCGCGGAGGCCGCGCCGCCGCTCGAGCCGCCGGCGGTGTGTTCGAGGTTCCACGGATTGCGCGCGGGCGGACAGAGGCCGCCCTCGGTGGTCGGGCGCAGTCCAAATTCGGGAGTGGTGGTCTTGCCAAGCAGTATTCCGCCAGAGTTGGCGAGCCGCACCGCAAGTTCCGCATCGGCGGGCGCATGCCAGTTCTCGTAATTCTTCGACCCGAAGGTGGTGCGAATATCCTTGGTCCAGAGCAAATCCTTGAGCGAATACGCAACGCCGAACAGCGGCAGCTTGACCGCCTCCGCAGTGCTCATCTTCTCGAGCCGCGCCGCGTCGGCCAGCGCGCGCTCGGCGGTAACAGTCATGAACGCGCCCAGCTTCGGATTCAGCTTCTCGACGCGCGCAAGAAAAAACTCGGCAACCTCGCGCGGCTTAACTTCCTTCTTCAGTACCAGCTCACGCAAATCCCAAGCTTCGATAAATGGATTGAGCATCACGTTCACCTCCGGGGTGAAAATTCTAGTTAGCCCAAAACACCGACGCCCGCCAATCGGGGAACGAGATCACTTTATTGAATGTGAAACCGGCGGTGGGTTTCACGCTTCCTTCGGCAGGGGTGACCCCGCACCCAGTATTAAGAGAAGATGCGGGACTTCGTCCCTGTTAGAACTTGTTAAAGGTGAAAAGCCGCTCTCTCTTGTGTCATTCAGATTCGAGGGGTGCAATCCGAAGCTGTTGCGGGTTAGTCTCTTTGCGATTCAACGCGAGAGAGGTTCGGGTGTTTAGTTCGGCGATTCTCTGGACGCATGCTGCGGCTGGCGCGATTTGGGTCGGCGCGTGTGCATGCTTTGTGATCGCGGGACTCGCGCTGACGGCGGGGAGCGATGAGCAGCGCAATTTTGTCGTGAGCGCGGCGCCGAAGATCGATCTGCTCGGACTGGTTGCGGCGGTCGTGTTGCTGGCTACCGGATTCTCCAACCTGATGACGGCGGGAATTGCGCGGCGCTTCGCTTTTTCGACGGCGTTCATGACCGTGCTTGCGATTAAGGTCGGATTGTTTATCGTGATGATCGTCGTGATGACGTGGGCGATGAGGGTCGGCGCGGTGGTTAAGGCCGTGGTCGCGCGCGGGCGCAACGACGCGGTGCCGGGCGCGACGAGCCGAATGGTGAAAGCGCACATCGCAATCGTCGCGATGGGCGGTATCGCGCTGCTCCTCGGAACATGGTTGATGGGAAGTTGAGGACGCGAGATGGTTGAGATACCACCGAAGATCAATGTCGGCGCGTTCACAGTCGCATTCCTGGCCGACGGGTTGTGGCGCAATGACGGCGGATGCATGTTCGGCGTGGTACCGCGCGAACTGTGGAAGAACAATCATCCGCCCGACGATCGCAACCGTATCCGCCTTAACCTGACGTGCCCGCTTATAATGAAGGGCAGCGACGCGATCCTGGTCGATACTGGAATCGGCAATCGCCTCAGCTCCGTGGAACGGCAGATTTTCGATCATGGCGACGGCTGGCTCCCGAATCATCTGCGCGCGCTCGGGATGGAAGCCGGCGACGTCACGCATCTGATCGTGTCGCATCTGCATTTCGATCATTGCGGAGGAATCGTGCGGCGACGTGATTCAGGCGCGTTCGAGGCGGCATTTCCGCGCGCGCGAATATTCGTGCAGCGCGGCGAACTCGAAATCGCGGACCATCCGCGCAACGAGCGGATCCTCGCCGCGTATCGGCATGCTGAAGAAATTCTCGCGCCGGTGCGCCCGATGCTCGAAGCGATTGACGGCGATACTGACGTGGTCCCGGGCGTGCGCGCGGTCGTGACCGGCGGCCATACGCGGGACCATCAGGCGGCGCTGGTGAGCGACGGCGGCGAATGCTTCATGCATCTGGCCGATATCGTGCCGACGCGATCGCATCTTCGCGGCCCGTGGAACCAGGCCTACGATCTCGACGCGCTGCGCACGATGGAGCAGAAGGCGCACTATCTAGGGCTCGCGGTGGAGAATGGGTGGTGGTTGTCGTTCGCGCACGACGACACGGTGTTCGCGGCGATGGTGAAGAACGATCGCGGGCGTATCGTGCTCGGCGACACGATCCCGGTTTCCGAGCGCCTATTTCGCTGAAAATTTTTCGCCGTACAGTTTTTTTTCATCTAGCGCAAATTTGCATTCTGGCGACCTGTTGATATGAAACGCGTCTGAGTGTGTTGGATTCGGCTTATGTAACTTGTTGCAAATCCGAGGCTCAGTTATACTGAGCGCAAGAATGGGCTCAAGAAATATGACGGCCCGACCGTTTCCCCCTCTCTCAGGCAGTAAAACTGCCCAACATTCTATAACCCGAACCCGAAGGAGATAGCCGATGGCGGATCTCAATAACTTCGAGCGAGTGATCAAAGAAGACCGCGCTGCACGCGAGTCCAAGCAATGGCGGGGCACTCTGCTCGAATATCTCGAGGTCGTGAAAGCCGACCCGATCATGACCAAACTCGCGCACGCGCGAATTTACGACCTGATTATTTCGTTGGGGCTTCATCCGCTGCACGACACCGACGATCCGCGCACCAAGCGGTTATATAAGGATGAGCCGCTGAAGGTGTTCGATTTCTTCGCGGAGGAATTTTTCGGCATCGAGCGCACCATCGCGCAGATCGTCCGCTATTTTCATTCGGCGTCGCTCAAGGGCGAAGAGAGCCGGCAGGTCCTCTACCTGATGGGCCCAGTAGGTTCGGGCAAAAGTTCGCTGGTCGAGAGAATCCAGCGTGGACTCGAGCAGGTCGGACTCATCTACGCGATCGAAGGATGCCCGATGAACGAGGAGCCGCTGCATCTGGTGCCGCGGCATCTGCGGCGCGAGTTCGAGAAGATGCTCGGGGTGCATATCGAGGGCGACCTGTGCCCGGTGTGCCGCTATCGGCTCAAGTCCGAGTTCAACAATCGCTACGAAGAATTTCCGGTAGCGGCGCGCAACTTCTCCAAGCGCAACCGCGTCGGAGTCGGCGTGGTGCCGCCGGTCGATCCGAACAATCAGGACACTTCGGTGCTGATTGGCTCCGAAGATATCTCGAAACTCGACCAGTATTCTGAAGGCGACCCGCGCGTGCTCGAGCTCAACGGCGCGCTCAACGTCGGCAACCGCGGCATCGTCGAGTTCATCGAAGTTTTCAAGAACGAGACCGAGTACCTGCATGCGATGATCACGGCGACGCAGGAGAAAGTGATTCCGGCGCCGGGCCGGCACGGGATGGTGTACGTCGACACCTGTATCGTCGCGCATTCGAACGAGGCCGAATGGCAGAAGTTCAAGGCCGATCACACCAACGAGGCGATCCTCGATCGTATCGTGGTGGTGAAGGTGCCCTACAACCTGCGGCTGTCGGAAGAGGTGAAGATCTACCAGAAGATCATCAAGAACTCTGATTTCCGCGCGCACGTCGCGCCGCATACGCTCGAGCTCGCCTCGATGTACGCGATCCTGTCGCGGCTCGAGCCGACTTCGAAGTGCGATCTGATGACCAAGCTGCGGCTCTACAACGGCGAGGAAGTGGTCGAGAAGGGACGCACCAAAAAGATCGACGTGCAGGAATTGAAAGAAGACACCAAGCGCGAAGGGATGTCGGGGATTTCGACCCGCTTCATCATGAAAGCGCTCGATAACGCGCTGTCCGACAACGTTACCGGCAACTGCATCAATCCGATCAACGTGCGCGAGGCGCTGATCTCGATGACCAAGGAGGGCGACCTGCCCGACGACACGCGCAAGCAGTATCTCGAGTTCCTGCAGGACACGCTGCACAAGGAGTATCTCGACCTGCTGGAAAAGGAGATCACGCGCGCGTTCGTGTACTCGTACCAGGAGCAGGCCGAGTCGCTGTTCCAGAACTACCTCGATCACGCCGAGGCGTACGTCAACAAGACTCGCGTGCGCGATCGCAATACCAATGAGGAGCTGTCGCCGGACGAGGGCTTCCTCAAGTCGATCGAGGAGCAGATAGCGATCATCGGATCGGCGGCCGACGGATTCCGCCAGGAAGTAATCGCGTACCTGTGGGCCACGTCGCGGCGCGGCGAAAAGATCAGCTACAAGAGCTACGAGCCGCTCAAGGAAGCGATCGAGAAAAAGCTGATGACCAGCGTGCGCGACATCTCACGAATCATCACCAAGGCGCGCACCCGCGACGAGGAGCAGGGCGAGAAGTACAGCTCGATGGTAAAGAACCTGCTCGAAAACGGCTACTGCGAATCATGCGTGGACGTAGTCCTAAAGTACGCCGCAAACAATCTGTGGAAGGATTGAGTCAACGGAGGGTCATTGCTGAGCACTTTCTTTTCTTTGTGTCATTCTAGAGCGCAGCGAAGAATCCCGGCTCCGGAAGCAGGATGCGTAAAAGGTCGATCAGCAAGAGCTACTACGTCTATATAATGAGCAGTCCGTCGCGGACACTGTACACCGGCGTTACTAATGACCTCGAGCGGCGCGTGCATGAACACAAGAGTGGAGCGGTATCCGGATTCACCAAGCGCTACAGGATAAACCGTCTCGTTTATTTTCAGGAGACTAATGATATCGGCGAGGCGATCGCTGCCGAGAAACAGATAAAAGGCTTGCTACGACCGAAGAAGATTGCACTGATTGAACAAGAAAATCCGACGTGGCAGGACTTGAGTGCTGAGCCGTAGGAAAAGACCGGGATTCTTCGCTGCGCTCTAGAATGACACAAGGACAAAGACTCAGAATGCCGGATAGTTCCAAAAGAACGACAGATCTTTCGTATCATTCAGAGCGGAGACCTTCTTTGTCTCATTGTTTGTGTCATTCAGAGCGGAGTCTGCGGAGCGAAGAATCCCGGCTCTCTGTGTCATTCAGAGCGGAAGCGAAAAATCCCGACCTTATCAGACGGGCTCTCCCCGCGATGAGTCGAGTATGAGCGGCGATACTATTTTTCGCGAGTACCGGATTTCCGACGCTGAGCGCTCCGATCGTTCGGCTGGCGATCGGCTGCGGCATCGGCAGAAGGTTCGCGAATCGATCCGCGAGAATATTGCCGACATCATCGCCGAAGAATCGATCATCGGCAAAGACAAGGACCGCGTGATCAAGGTTCCGCTGCGCGGAATCAAGGAATACCGCTTCGTTTACGGCGACAACTCACCCGGCGCCTCGCAGGGCGACGGCGACTCGCGCCCCGGCCAGGTCGTCGGCAAGACCGGCAAGGACGGTCCGGGCAAAGGCGACGAGCATGCCGGCGATCGACCGGGCGTCGATTACTACGAGACCGATGTCACCCTCGAGGAGTTGATCGAGATCATGTTCGAGGATCTCGAATTGCCCAACCTCGAGCGCCGCGCGCTGCGGGAAATCCAGTCCGAGTATTCGTCCCGTCGCAAAGGCTACCGCAAGGTCGGCATCCGCATCAGGCTCGACAAGCGGCGCACCGCCAAGCAGCGCGTGATGCGCATGCTCGCCTCTGACAAGCGCAACAACGCGGCCGCGCGCGCGCTGGAAGCGTCGAAGGCCGATCGCGGCGACGATGGCGCCGATGCGGACGTTGAAGGCGCGCTCGACGAAATCGCGCTGGACGAAGAGTCGCTCGACACCACGCCGGGAGTCGCCGCGTTTGAGCGCGTTCGCCGTCGCTTCCCGTTCCATCAGGACGACCTGCGCTACAAGCACGTCGAGATCGACACCAAGGAAGAATCGAACGCCGCGGTCATCTGCATCATGGATACGTCGGGCTCGATGGACACGATGAAGAAGTACCTGGCGCGCAGCTTCTTCTTTCTGCTCTACCAGTTCATCTCGACCCGCTACCGTAACGTCGAAATCGTTTTCATCGCGCATCACACGGAGGCCAGCGAGGTCACCGAGGAAGAATTTTTTCACAAGGGCGAGTCGGGCGGCACGTTTATTTCTTCGGGTTACGCCAAGGCGCTCGAAATAATCGCCGCGCGCTATCATCCGTCGCTGTGGAACCTGTATGCGTTCCATTGCTCCGATGGCGACAATTTCGACTCCGACAATCCCGCCGCACTGAAAGATGCGGAGGAGCTCGCCGAGATTTGCAACCTGTTCGGCTACGGCGAGATCAAGCCGCTGGGGTCGCGCTACTACGAATCCTCGATGCTCAACGTGTTCCGCCGAATCCAGGCGCCGAATTTTCACACAGTGCTGATCGAGCGCAAGGAAGACATCTGGCCGTCGTTCAAAGCGTTCCTGGCCAAGGACCGGGTGAAGGAAGGATGAGCGCCACTCCGCAAGCGGGCACGCCGGGGGGCGTCGCGACCTGGGATCTGCGCGACCTGGTCGAATGGGATCTCAAGATTCGCAAGAAGGCCGACGAGTTCGGGCTCGACTACTATCCGCAGGAGTTCGAGCTTTGCGATCACAACGGGATGCTCGGCTACATGGCGTACTCCGGGATGCCGTCGCATTACCCGCACTGGTCGTACGGCAAGTCGTACGAGAAGCTCAAGACGCTTTACGATCACGGCGTCAGCGGGCTGCCGTACGAGATGGTAATCAACTCGAACCCCGCGATCGCGTACCTGATGCGCGACAATTCGCTGCTGCTGCACATCCTGACGATTGCCCACGTGTACGGGCATAACGATTTCTTCAAGAACAATTTCACGTTCAGGTCGGCGACGCGGGCCGAGCTTACGATCGAGAGCTTCAAGGCGGCGGCGATGCGGGTGCGGCGTTACGTCGAGGATCCGTCGATCGGAGTCGAGAGGGTCGAGCGCATCCTGGACGCAGCGCACGCGCTGTCGTGGCAATGCCGGCGCAACTTTGCGATCAAGAAACTTTCGCCGCTCGAGCAGATGACCCGGGCCGAAGACACCGCGCAGGGACAGCCCGATCCGTTTCAGAAGATCCACGCGCGCAAGACGATCGAGGTGCCCGACTTCCACAAGGTGCCGCTCGAGCCCGACGAAGACGTGCTGCTCTTCATCCGCGATCACAACCCGTTCCTCGCCGACTTCGAAAAAGATCTGCTCACCATCGTCGATGAAGAAGCCAAGTACTTCATCTCGATGATGGAGACGAAGATCATGAACGAGGGATGGGCGAGCTACTGGCACAAGAAGATTCTGGAGTCGCTCGATCTCGACCAGGGGCTGCATCTCGAATTCATCGTGAATCACAACCAGGTCTGCCGCCCGATTCCAGGCCAGATCAACCCGTATCACCTCGGACTCAAGATCTGGGAAGACATCTACCGGCGCTTCACAGAGCCGACCAAGGAAGAAATCAAGCGCGACGGGCCGCCGGCGAAATCGGGCGCGGAAAAGCTTTTCGAGGTGCGCGAAGTCGAGCGCGACGCGTCGTTCCTGCGGCGCTATCTGACCGAAGACCTCATGCGCGAGATGGATATCTTCGAATACGAGGCGCGCGGCGAGGAGCTGGTCGTCAGCAAAGTGGCCGACAAGGAAAGCTGGAAGGACGTGAAGGCGACGCTGATCAAGAGCGTCGGCACCAACTCGATTCCAGTCCTGAAAGTCGAGGACGCCGACTTCGGCCAGAACCGCACGCTTTACGTGAAGCACGATCACGACGGCCGCGACCTGCATATCGAGTACGCCGAGAAGAGCCTCAACTACCTGCAGCGGCTGTGGGGTCGCGAAGTCGTGCTCGAGACCGTGCTCGACGGCAAGCGCTCGCTGCTGTGCAGCAACGATCGCGGTTTCTCCGTCCGCGCCCTGAAGTAGATCCTGCCCCTTCGACCCGTCAACGGCACGTTGCTTTAGATTTGGTGGTCGGATAATTTCATCGCGGACGATGCGGTTCGGGTCGGCTGCAAGGAGGCGCGGATGATGGAGTGGCCGAAGTGCCAAAAGTGTAACGCTGGCGCGTTGATTCCCCTGTCAGATTACGGACAGGAAGGCGCTTCGGTGTTGTTCAAGGCGTGGGTCTGTACGAATCCCGATTGCGGTTTCAGTCTGCGCGTGGACAAGGGCGAAGTGACATACGGCAGGCGAATCGAGACCAAGCACTGATAGATTGTCAGCTACGATTTGAAGGGCAGCCCGCGCGGGCTGCCCTTTTTTTCCTGCATTTTTTTGTCGTTTATTCGCCTCGGCTTGAAACATCTGTCAGCGGTCGTCGTCTTTAGATCATGAGCCGTTGCATCCCAATCGCATTGGTCGCAGGCGTCGCGTGCATGATTTCCGGATGCATGACCTACGGCGAGACGGTCGTTTACCAGCTCTATCAAACCAACGCCGACCGATGCGCGCAAAATGAAACCGATGCTTGCGTGGCGATGCTCCAATCCAGTTGCGACGCGCCCGCGCGCGTCTGCACGGACTACGTCCCCGAATTCCAGGAGCAGGCGAGCCGGCAGCTCTCGCAAAAGTGCCAGGCGAGCGACGAAGCGTCCTGCCGCGCATTGGACACAGTGGCCTGCGACAACGGCGACTCGGCCGTTTGTGGGCGCCTCGACGCGGATTACGCGAAACTTTATTCGTCGTGCAAACAGGGCGATGCAGGCGATTGCGAATCGCTGTCGCTGTCGGTATGGCCTAAGGCGCAGACCGATCTAGCCGTGAAGGCCTGCGAGAATGGCGACACAATCGCGTGTCGAGTTGCCAGCTCGAGCGCCAGCGCGATGAAGGTTAACGTCGACAAGAACGCGCAGTTCGCGAGGTTCTAGCGGGGAGCGAAGAGCCGCGCTGCTACGCTCGGGCGTGGATGCGGGCGCCCCAGCGCAGCCACGCGATCGAACCGTCGGGACTGCGGATGAACTCGCCCTGGATGTCCTTGAACGCCGGCTCGACCATCGCGATCCGATCTTCACCGATCAGTCCAACTCGAAATGGCCGCGGCGTCGGACCGGGCGGAGTGTCTGCAGTCGGAAATCCGCCCTTTGGATGAAGCTGCATCATCAGCTTGCCATCTTCGATCTTGAGCTCGATATCTCCGCCCAACGAGCGGGTGTAGCGCCCCGAGTACTGCGCCATCTGTGGAGGCGTCATCGGGATTTCGGCCGGCTCCGGCTCGTCGTTTCCGAGGAACTTCGCGACCAGGCCTTTGGTGACGTCGATATTGAAGAGTGCACCGCTCATCGCATTGGTAGCAAGCGCGAATCCGAATCTACGCGCCGGGGTCATCGTGAAGGCCGAGATTTGTCCGTAGGTTCCACCGCCGTGAAACACGCGACGGACTCCGCCGATGTCGCGCGTCATCCATGCGAGTCCCATTTTGATATCGAGCCACCCGGCACGCCCCGGCGTCTGCATTATGGCGATCGATTCCGCGGAGAGGATGCGCGTGCCGTCCTCCGCGGTCCCGTCGCCCAGATGGAATCGCGCATAACGGAGCTGATCGATCATCGATGCGGCGATTCCGCCCGCCGGTCCGCACGCGCGCGTCGTCTGCCACGGACGCAGCACGATGGTCTTGTCGGCGATTGTTGTGTGACCGACCGCGAATCCGTGGGTCATCGAATCAGCCGGAAACAGAAACGAGTGCTTCAGCCCGAGCGGCGCGAGCACCAACTCATTGAGCGCGGCCTCATAGGTCTTGCCCGTGACGACCTCGATCACGCGGCCGGCGAGCGAGAACGCGGCGTTGTTATACGACAGGATGGTGCCAAGCGGGGTACGCTGAGGCAGATCCGCCATCCGCTTGACGTAGCGCGCAAGCGCGTCGTCGCCGTTGCCAGTATCCGGGAAGAAGTCGCCGTCCCATCCGCCGGTATGGGTCAGCAGATGACGCATCGTGAGCCGCCCCGTGACGTCGAGATCGCGCATCGTGAAGTCGGGCAGGTAAGTCCGAATCGGCGCGTCGAGCGCGAGCTTGCCGGCCTCGACCAGTCGCATCACGGCCGTGGCGGTGAAGGTCTTGGTGGTCGAGCCGATCTGAAAGAGCGTTTTTTCATCGACGGGCAGTGGATGACGAACGCTGGTGACGCCGAATCCCTTCATGAATTCGCGTCCCTCGTAAACGATTCCGAGCGCGACACCTGGAACTTTGTGCCGCGCCATTGCGTCGGGAATGCGATCGCAAATCCCGGTGAACAGCTCTTCGACGTCCATTACTCGAGTCTCATTAGCACATTCGATGTGGCGCTACGCATCACATTCAAAGCGGCGCTATGCGCCGACGTCCGCGTAAGAAAACTTCGTCTTGATCTGCTTCTGCGGCAGCGCCACTCCGTCGAGCTCGACGTACGGGTAAATGAGATAGTTGAGCGGCCGGCCATTCTGCGGCGGCCGAAGCACGAGATCGCGGCCGGTGGTGAAGGCGACGCGCGACGCGTCGAGATGCCCGAAGTAGTAGTCGTGGAGTGCAGGATGCTTCGACGCCTCGGACGCGTCGACCGGCACCCACACTCCGCCAGAGTAGAACTCCGCCCAGCAGTGATACCCGGGAACCTCGCCCGACTTCGCCGCGCCGATTGGGAACCCGATCGTAAATCGCGCCGGAATTCCACCCGCGCGCGCGAGGCCGATGAACAGCGAATGGAAGTCGGTGCAGTTGCCATGCCGGACGTCGCAGGCATACACCGCGTCGCCCCGGCCCCATCCGGTGCCGCTCTTGTCGTACTTCATGATCGACGTGACGTACTCGTAGTCGACACGCGCCTGTTGCAGCGGAGTCGCGTCTACCTCCGACAGATTGGAGCTGACCTGCGCGATTCGCCCGGTCAGAGGCACGAGGCGATTCGGCTCGAGGTACGCGGCGAAGTGTCCGTCGCTCGGTTCTGGAATATCGCGCGCAGCCGCAACCATGTCGGCGGCTTGCTCATGGCGCGTGACTACGAACGTCATCGTAATCGGCACCGACGTGGGCAGCGGCGCGGGAGCCTCGAGATGCGCGACGCGATTCCCGTTGGTTGGCTGGTCAACGATTTCGAAATGCACCGGCGTCTCGATCTTGAGATCGCGAACCTGCTGGAAGGCGTCGTCGCGCGGCAGCGGAATCCAGGCTTCGAACTTCTTCGCCGACGGATTCGAGATCGGAATATCGGCGTGATAGGTGAACTTGAAGGTGCGTACTCGAGCCGGCGGCGCAGCGGGCGGTACCGCTTGAGAAGGATTCGCGAGCGCCGCTGCGCACAGCATCGTAGACAGGATAATTCCGGCGAGCGAAGAGGCCAGCTGTCTCGTGATCATCGATTACTCCTGTGAAAACGAATAGACGGTCGCGTCGGCCACCGGCTCATATCCGATTGTCTGGTAGATGTGGTTGGAGGTTGGGTTGGCGAGGTCGGTGTATAGAAAGCAGAACTTGCGGCCGTCATCGAGCAGTTTCTGGCTGAGCGCGGCGACGCACGCGCCAGCAAATCCTTTGCCGCGATTTTTCGGCGGCGTGTAGACCCAGGCGATGCGAATGCCGTTGGGTGTTGATCCAGAATATCCCGCCATCGAGACCGGCGTTCCTTCGACCTCCCACAAGACCAGATGCCTGGAATTCCGCAACGGCAGTGCAGCGTTCTTTTCCGCTTCGTCGGCGTCCATCCCTTCGGCGTCGATCGAGAATGCGGCGCGCCATTTTCGCATCAACGCGTCATCGGATTGGTTGGGCTCGCGGATATGGCCCGCCGCCCTGGTCTGGTTTATGACCCGGCTCAACTGGTAGATCCGCTGCGCCATCTGAACGCGGAAGGTACATCCGGAGAGTTGCGACCATCTCAGCGCAAACTTGCGCGCAATGTCCGCGGAACCGTTAACGCCCGGAATCGTGACACCCTTCGCGCTGAGTTCGTCAGCTATCGCGTCGATGGTGGAATCGGCGGCGATCCAGGAAAGGATCAAGTTGTGCGGCGGCGTCATCAAAATGACGGCCGCAACCTCGCCGTGATCCTCAGACACCGCCATCAGCGGCGGCTCCGTGCCCCATTGCTCGCCGGCCCGAAGGCTATCGAGGAGGCCAAGAATCAAGCAGTGCTCGGCCTCGCGTCTCATGAGAAACGGCTGAACGCGTTCGAGGAAGCGGTCGGCATCCGAAAAGAGTTTGATTTGACTAGCCGAAGCCACGACAACGAAGAGTAGTTTTCGAGGATTGGCGAAGCAAACGTCATAGCGAAGAAGCTTTGCGAGTGACAGAATTCAAGACGTGATTCGGATCAACATAAGCGAGGCCAAGACTCACCTTTCCAAGTATCTCCGTCGAGTGAAGGAAGGCGAGACTATCATCATCTGCGAGCAGAACGTGCCAATCGCCGAGATTGGGCCGATAAAGCCCGAGAGCCGCCAACCGCGGCCGATCGGTTTGTACAAAGGCCGGTTCACTGTGCCGCTCAGCTCTTTCGACCCGCTTCCCGAATGGCTGCTCGACGCGTTCGAGGGCAATAAGTTGCGATGAGAATTCGCAGGGCGCGCTGGCCAATGTTGCTGATCGCGTTGCTTATTGCGTCGCGGGCTAGTGCGAGCGTGATTTTCATTGCGCAGGAGGACAACGGGCGCGAGTTTACGCTCGATCGCGGCGACGCGCTGGAGATATCGCTGCCGGCGACTTCCGGGACCGGGTACACGTGGCAGGCAAAGCCGGTCGCGGGAGGTTTCGTCGAGCAGGTCGGCGAACCGGCGTTCGCGCTCGACAGTGCGATGCCCGGAGCGTCGGGACATCAGATTTTTCACTTCGGAGTCAGAGCGAGCGGGACCGGGACGCTCGAGATTCATTACCTGCGTCCGTGGGAGAAGGATACGAAGCCGGCCAAGGTCTTCAAGATCATGCTCATCGCGCGCTGATCGCAGCGCGCAAAAAAAGAAGGCGGAGTCTTTCGACTCCGCCCTCTCTAGATTCCCCGGCCGCGTCCTACTCTCCCGTGACGCCTTCGGTCACAGTACCATCGGCGCTGAAGGGCTTAACTGCCGTGTTCGGGATGGGAACGGGTGTTTCACCTTCGCCATGGCGACCGGAAACCTGTCGCACTCACGCCAAAGTGAGCGCTCAAGCTCCGACAAATCTGAATAGTAGGGTCTGCAAGTGCAGTGGTTCGAACCTTATTTGTGACTCGACCTTTGCCGTCCCGTCCGGTTAGCGATTGAAACCCGGACAAGTATGCGGCGACTATGACAATCGAGTAGTTAGCTCGAATGAAATAGGTAGTGGTCAAGCCTCACGGCCGATTAGTACCAGTCAGCTCCACGCCTTACGGCGCTTCCACCCCTGGCCTATCAACCTCCTGGTCTAGAAGGGGCCTTCAGGATCTTACGATCGGGATACCTAATCTTGAGGTGGGCTTCCCGCTTATATGCTTTCAGCGGTTATCCCGTCCGTACATGGCTACCCGGCGATGCGGCTGGCGCCACAACCGGTACACCAGAGGTACGTCCGTCCCGGTCCTCTCGTACTAAGGACAGCTCCTCTCAAGTATCCTTCGCCCACGGCGGATAGGGACCGAACTGTCTCACGACGTTCTGAACCCAGCTCGCGTGCCACTTTAATCGGCGAACAGCCGAACCCTTGGGAGCTACTCCACCCCCAGGATGTGACGAGCCGACATCGAGGTGCCAAACCTCCCCGTCTATGTGAACTATTGGGGGAGATAAGCCTGTTATCCCCGGCGTACCTTTTGTCCGATTAGCGATGGCCCTTCCATACGGGACCACCGGATCACTATGACCTGCTTTCGCACCTGCTCGAGCCGTCGCTCTCGCAGTTAAGCTCTCTTATGCCATTACACTCAACGGCTGGTTTCCACTCAGCCTGAGAGAACCTTCGCGCGCCTCCGTTATCTTTTGGGAGGCGACCGCCCCAGTCAAACTACCCACCATGCAGTGTCCCACACCCGGTAAGAGTGATGGTTAGAAGCCAAGAATCACAAGGGTGGTATTTCAAGGTTGGCTCCATGCGAGCTAGCGCCCACACTTCAAAGCCTCCCACCTATCCTACACATGAAATCCCTAGATTCACTGCAAAGTTATAGTAAAGGTGCACAGGGTCTTTCCGTCCTGCCGCGGGTACTCGGTATCTTCACCGAGAGTGCAGTTTCGCTGTGTTTGTGGTCGAGACAGCTGGGAAGTCGTTACGCCATTCGTGCAGGTCGGAACTTACCCGACAAGGAATTTCGCTACCTTAGGACCGTTATAGTTACGGCCGCCGTTTACCGGGGCTT